>FWWM01002992.1_pt1 | contig 43442 bp, 38 predicted proteins | sample 2228351 | NCBI WGS metagenome assembly FWWM01 (sample SAMEA103939774, study PRJEB20133) | metagenome
GCCCCGGCACTGTCCCACAAGGGCAGGTTCTGCCAACTGATGCGCACAATCACGTCGGCCCCACTGGCCAGGGTGGCACCGAGACCGGCGGGAAATACGAACATTAGTTCTGTGTGTCAACTGCGGCCCTCTGGTCTGGTTCGGGTGTATCCCATAGTCAGGGAGACCTGGCGCTGATGACCGTAGGGGCGCCATGCATGGCGCCCAGTTCGCCGGGGGATAAAATCCCACTGGCTACTTGTATCCAACCCGCTACGCGGGTTTCTCAGAAGCGGGTTTTTCCCTCCCCCTGGATGGGGGAGGGGGCGACTTCTCTCCCCCAGGCGCAGGGCGCTTATCAGGCTGGCTAAATGGAGTATAATGGCACTACCGACAATGAGACGACGCCTCACGCTGGCCCTGGCTACGCTGTTCCTCGCTATCTTCGTTTACGAAGGCGTCCTGCGCCCTATCCTGGCGCCGCTCGTGCGCCTGCCCGGCCTCCCCGGCGGCCTGGACGTCCTCACCGTTTTCCTCATGCTTTTCAGCCTGTGTCATGCCGCCTATGCCCTGGGCTGGCGCCATGCGCTGGTCTTCTTCGTGCTCACGGCAGGCATCTCCTGGGCCTATGAGCAGGTCGGTGTTGAGACCGGCCTGATCTATGGCCGTTATCACTACACAGATGTCCTGGGGGTCAAAATCGGCCACGTGCCGGTGCTGATCCCCATCGCCTGGTTCATGATGATCTACCCCAGCTACGTCATCGCCAACCTGATCGCGGGCGGGCCGGCGGTCGGCAGTCGTGGTAGCCTGGGGCGCATCGTCTGGCTGGCCTTCCTCTCAGCGATGGTCATGACCGCCTGGGACCTGGTGATTGACCCGATCCTGTCCGGCCCGGCGGTGCGGGCGTGGGTGTGGGAGGAGGGCGGCCCGTACTTCGGTATCCCCGTCCAGAACACCATCGGCTGGATGCTCACGACCTTCACGGTGTACATGCTTTATCGCCTATATGAACGCAGTCAGGGTGGCCAGCCTGCCAGCCCGCTGCCTGTGGGCGTCGCAGCCCTGCCGGTCATCGCCTATGCTGCGATGATGCTCTCCAACCTCTTCTCCGGCGGGGCACCACCGGCCCTGCATGTGATTGCGCCTTTCGCTATGGGCATCCCCATCATCGCTGCGCTTGGCAGGCTGTTGACAAGATCAGAGATGGGTGTAAAATCCCAATCCAAATAGCTTCCCAGTGATCCACCCGATGCACTTTAGGGGGATAAAGAGGGATAAAATCTAGGAGAGAGGAGAGAAGCCATGAAGAAGCTATTCATTTTCACACTAATCATTCTAAGCGTGGTCGCTGTGGCCTGCGGCGGCGCAGCCGCTCCGCCAGCGACCTCGCCCGCGGCTGCGCCGACCACCAAGAAGATCGTGATCGGCTTTACTGCCTCACAAACTGGCAAGCTCAACGTTGAGTCCAAAAAACAAATCCAGGGGCTGCAACTCTGGCTGGACCATGTGACGCAGGCTGGCGGCATCAAACTGAAAGACGGGACCGTGCTGATGCCGGAGCTCAAATTCTACGATGACGAGAGCAACACCGACCGCGTCCAGGCTCTGTACACCAAACTCATCACTGATGACAAGGTGGACTTTCTGATCAGCCCCTACAGCAGCGGCTCGGCCAAAGTTGCCGCGGTCGTCTCCGAACAATACGGGAAGATTATGATCACGGCCGGCGCGGCGGATGATGCCACCATGGAGCAGGGGTTCAAGAATACTTATCAGACATACACACCAGCGAGTCGCTATCTGACCGGAGCCATTGACTTATTGGGCAAACTGGCTCCGACGGCGAAGAAGATCGCTATTGTCCACGAGAAGGACTCCTTCTCCACCAGTGTGGCTAAGGCAGCCGACGCCTATGCCAAAAGCAAAGGCTACCAGGTCGTTCTGCTTGAAGGGTATGACAGTGGCACCACTGACTTTGCGCCCTTTATCAATAAGATCGTCGCTGCTGCTCCCGACGCCATCATAGGAGGGGGGCATTACGCCGATGGCACAACCTTCGCCAAACAACTCTACGAAAAACAAGTTCAGGCCCAGATGATCGCCCTGCTGGTTGCCCCGCCTGAACCCAAGTTTACGGAGATCGGTGAGGCAGCGGAGTTCATCATCGGGCCCAGCCAGTGGGAGCCCCAGGTCACTTTTAGCCCTGAGGCCGCTAAAGCAGCCGGGCTTACGTGGTACGGGCCGGGCGTTGCAGACTTTACCCAGGCGTATCAAACGAAGTACAACGAGGCCCCCTCGTACCACTCGGCAGGTGGATACGTCGCCGGGTTGATCCTCCAAAAAGCGATTGAGGACGCCGACAGCACGGACCCCGAAAAGGTGCGAGCGGCCCTTGACCAGATGGACCTGCTGACCTTCTACGGGCGCGTCAAGTTCAGCACCGAAGCCAAGACACATGGCAAGCAAATCGCGCATGAGATGGTGTATATCCAATGGCAGAAAGACGCCTCAGGTAAGTTAGTTAAGCAGATCGTGTGGCCGTTAGACGCCAAGACAGCCGACGCGCAATTGCGCAAGTAGTTTTATGCCCTATCCCCCTCCCCTCCCCTAAATTTTGGGAGAGGGGAGGGGGTCTCATAGCGAGGGACAATGAATATAGAGGTTATTATCGCATCGTCGGTTGACGGGCTGATGCTAGGCTTTGTCTACGGCCTGGCAGCAATGGGATTGACACTGATCTTCGGTGTCATGAGGGTGATTAACCTGGCACATGGCCCTGTCATCGCCTTGGGCATGTTTGCGACTTATCTCCTCAGCACTCAATTCGGGCTGAATCCCTACGTGAGTATTCTGCTTGGCCTGCCCCTCGGCCTGGTGATGGGGGTCGTGATCTATGCAGTGGCCGTCCACCGTGTGATCAATGCCCCCGAACTCACCACGCTCCTGGCGACCTTTTCGGTCAATCTGATGATTATCGGCTTAGGTACTGTGGTCTTTACCACCACGCCGCGTGCACTTGACGTGGATTTAGGCGCACTGCGAACCGGCGCCACCACGATCCTCGGCACCCGCATCGTGGCCGTCCTCATCACGGTCATCGTCACGGTGGGGCTGTACGCTTTTCTCTATCGTACCCGCCTGGGCAAATCTATCCGTGCGGTTGCCAACCACCGCGCTGCGGCGGAACTGATGGGGATCAATACAAATGGTGTACTTGCGTTGAGTTTCGGTATTGGCACCATGTTGGCCGTGATCTCGGGCGGCTTACTGGCAACCTTATTTTCATTCACAATCCTCTCAGGCGGAGTATATGAACTCAAGAGCTTCGTCATAGTTGTTCTGGGCGGCCTGGGAAATCCCACAGGGGCGCTGCTCGGAGGCATTGTGCTGGGCCTGCTGGAAGGTGTGACTACGATCTTTATCCCTGTGGGCTGGGTGCCAGTGATTGAGTACGTGGTTTTCGTCCTGATCCTCCTGATCCGCCCGACCGGTCTTTTGGGAGCGCGACAATCATGAAGATTCGGCAGTATTCCTTCCTGTGGCTGACGTTAGTGATTATCGTGATGGTCGCCTCGGTGCCTATCCTCACCGATTCCGCATCCATGCGAGAGGATATGTTTCTGATCCTCATGCTGGTCGTCCTTGCCTCCAGCCTAAACATCATTATGGGCTATACCGGCTACGTCAGCTTTGGGCACATTGTGTTTTTTGGGCTGGGAGGCTACCTGGCCTTCTATGTGATGCAGACCACGCAGGTTCATGTCATCATCGCCGCGCTGATCGGCGGGATTGGCACCAGCGTGTTTGCTTTGTTGCTGGGCATCCCTATCCTGCGCCTGCGCGGCGCCTACTTCGCGCTGGCCACCATCGGCGTGAATGAAGCTGTGCGCAACTTCGTGGCCAACTTTGAACCCTTTGGCGGTTCTGTGGGAATGTTTTTCAATTATGAGATGTATACGCCCTACGGCGGAGCCACCAGGGCGCATTGGCTGGCCTATTACGCGATTGTGTCGGTAGCGCTGGTGACTGTGGCCGTCAGTTTCTTCATTAAAAAATCCAAATTCGGCCTGGGCCTGATGGCGATCCGGGAGGATCAAGATGCTGCACAAGTGCTGGGAGTGAATCCTGCGCGTTACAAAGTGATCGCCTATACTTGCTCTGCGTTTTTCCCCGCCCTGGCGGGGGCAATCTTCTTCTTCAAGAACGGCATCATTGAACCCGGCCCTGCGTTCTTATTGCTCCGTTCTATTGAAAGCCTGGTCATCGTCATGTTAGGAGGATATGGCACAGTCGCCGGTCCAATTGTTGGCGCGGTAGTGTATGAACGTCTCCGCGCGGTGCTGATTACAGCCTCTCCCGTCACCCTGCCTATTCTGGGGGTTACCCTCACCCCCAGCAATTTCCACGTATTTATTGCTGGTATTCTGCTGCTCCTCATTGTCCTTTTCGTGACCGCCGGCATCGTTGGTTGGCTGCGGCAAACGCTGCCACTGCTTCGGAGGTACGTGGAGTGATCCTTGAGGTCCAGAACGTCACCAAGCGCTTCGGGGGCCTGATCGCCCTGGATAGGGTCTCGGTCTCTGTCAATGAAGGGGAGATCCTCGGCCTGATCGGCCCCAACGGCGCAGGCAAGACCACCTTATTCAACGTCATTAACGGCATCTATCCCCCGCAAGAAGGCCGCGTGATCTTTCAGGGGCAGGATATCACCGGGCACCCTCCCTACGCGATCGCACGACGCGGCATCGCCCGCGCCCATCAGGTGGTCCGCCCGCTAAATGAACTCACAGTGAGGGAGAACGTGACTGTAGGGGCATGCTTTGGGCGGGAGAATCTTTCGTTAAGCGCAGCGGCACATGTGGCAGATGAAGTGTTGACATTTGTTGGTCTGGCCGATAAACGGGATATGCTGGCGGGCAAATTAAACGTGGCTGAAAAGAAACGGTTGGAGTTGGCGCGGGCGCTGGCGGCGCATCCGCTCCTCCTTCTGCTTGACGAGGTGCTGGCCGGGCTGAATCCTCATGAAGTCGCAGATATGTTGGAGGTGATTCGCAACATCCGCGAACGGGGCATCACGGTCATCATGATTGAGCACTTGATGCACGCGGTGATGAACGTGTCCGATCGCGTTGTAGTGCTTGACTACGGCGTGAAGATCGCCGAAGGCACACCCACTGAGGTGTCGGAGAATCCTAAAGTGATTGAAGCTTACCTGGGCGATCCCAAGGTGGCTCAACGACTCTTAGGAGGGGGCACAGGATGACCCTCTTAGAAGTGAAGGGGCTGGAGTCGGGCTACGGCGAAGTACAAATTCTTTGGGGCATCTCCCTGGAACTTCAGCCGGGCCGCTTGACGACGCTGGTGGGCTCTAATGGCAGTGGGAAGACGACCCTCCTGCGCACTCTAATGGGGCTTTTACCGGTGTGGAAAGGCAAGATCACCTTTGAGGGCAAGGACATTACCCATGTGGCGCCTCATGTCAAAGCACAGATGGGCCTGACGATGGTCCCAGAGGGGCGTCAACTTTTCACCGAGCTCACTGTGCTGGAGAACCTGGAGATGGGCGCCACCCCTGGACGGGCGCGGGCCGAGTTCCAGCGCAATCTGGAGTGGGTGTTCGCGTTATTTCCGCGCCTGAAGGAGCGCATGCGCCAGATAGCGGGGACTCTGAGCGGGGGCGAACAACAAATGCTGGCGATTGCACGGGGCCTGATGAGCAGCCCGAAGGTCTTGATGCTGGACGAACCCTCGCTGGGCCTATCGCCCGCGCTGGTGTTGAGTCTGTTTGATGTGATCCGCCAGTTGAAAGAGCATGGGCATACGATGCTCCTGGTGGAGCAGAATGTGCAGATGGCGTTGGCCGTGAGTGACTATGCCTACGTGATAAGCAACGGGCGCATTGAAATTGAAGGCGAGGCGAAAAGAGTGCGTGAGATGGAAACCGTGCGGAAGGCGTATCTCGGGCTGTGACTCTGCCCTGGCTACGCCCGGCACAGGCTTGCACCTAAGAACCTAAGATTGGTGGCTTCCACCTGCACCGTCAGGCGGCCCTTCGCGCATCACAGGAGCAGAATGACATGCCCGGGCTTAACTCCAACGACCAGGCCCTTGTTCAGGAGGCGCGTGCGCTTATCGCCAGGCGGTTTAAGCCAGGTTACCATCATATCGCCGCCGCGTTGCGCACGCGCTCCGGCCAGGTCTTCTCCGCCGTCCACCTGGAGGCTACCGTCGGTCGCATTGCCGTCTGCGCGGAAGCTATCGCCATCGGCATGGCCGCAGCCGCAGGCGATACGGACATTGACACCATCGTCGCCGTAGACCGTGACGGCCACATCGTATCGCCCTGCGGCATGTGCCGCGAACTCATCTCCGACTACTCGGTGGATTGCCGCGTGATTCTCGCAGAAGACAGGGTCGTATCCGTCCGGGATTTGCTCCCAGAGAAGTATCAAAGGCGCGCCAGATAAGTCCTAAACAAGCCACTCCCACAACGTCTCCCTGGCCCGGTCCAGGCTGCGCAGGGTGGATTTTGAATTGACTTTGAAGCCCAGTTCCGGGGTCAGGAGCTGAAGCAACTCAAAAACCAGGGGCGAGCGCACGTTGATCTGGCGGGGAAGCCTCCCTACCTGCGCAAGCCGATACACCACTGTGACCGGAACCAGCCCCCACAGGGCCTCCAGGTTCGGTTCAGGCTTCAGTAGATCGCTGCCGAGGATCATCCCACTGTCCGCGTCTGTCATCAGCAGCACATAGGGCAGATAAGGTCGTGTCCCTCTCTCCCCTATAGGTGTGGGGAGGATGAAGAGGTCCATCTCAAAGGTGTGCCGGGTTCGCGGCAGCCGTTTCACGGTTTCCAGGGCTTCCATGTCCATCGGGATGGAGATGGGCTTGGGCTCCGGCGGTGGCACCCTCACGATCTGGTCCTCCCATGCCACGCCCCCTCCATTGTGGGGCACGCGCACCAGATAGCTTTCGTCATCCGGGGGTTCCAGGAGCGCTGGATCCTCTTTGAAGCGCAGCGCCACTTCAATGGCCTGCTCTAACACACAGGTCAGGAAGCGGGCCTCGGCAGCTTCCAGATACCAGGGCCAGAAGCCGGGGCGGTAACTGCGAAACATCGGCCAGGCCTGGGCCCCACGAAACTTGAGCCCCAGTTGCCTGATCACCGCGCGGTCTTCCCGGCTCAACTGGGCGCGGTCCTCAAAGGAGGCCTGGAGATGGGGAAGCTCAAATAGCATTTCGGGGGTGACAGCAGACGAGCTCTCTATCATCTCCTGAAAATTCCAAAAGCGGTACAGCCCCTCTGCGCCCAGGTAAACAGCCAGGGCCACATGCTCCCCCAACATGCCCATCACGCTGATGAAGCCTGTCTCGCCCGTTTCGGGGTTCTGCACGCCAAAAATATCCGTTTCAGTCATCCACTCCCAGGGGGCGACTTCTTTCAGGCGGATGGCCGCCTGATAAAGCGGGCGCCACTCCTTCAGTGTGGGCCTGGACTCAGCCATGTTGTCCTCCTTAAATTTATGGCAAGTTCGGCAATTATAGCCTGGATGGCGCACAAGGGCAAAGCAGTGCCCTACCCGGGTATATTCCATATTCGGGGCGACCTGGGGCTGGCGACTGTAGGGGCGCAATGCATTGCGCCCCAGGCGCGCCTTCAGTGGCAGGGCTGGTGTATCACCCCCTCCCTCACCCTCCCCCATCAAGGGGGAGGGAAGTCGCTCCTCCCCCCGTGCCGAAGGCTCATGACCATACGACAGGGAGGGAAGACAAGGAGAGCACGATTTACAAGCGCATACGCAGCGCTGGGTGCACGTTGACCCGCTCCGCCAGCGCCTGAACCGCTTCCGGCTTGAGGACGCCGTCCTCCGTCACAACAGCGGTCACCGCCGGCCAGGGCGTGAGGTCAAAATAGCGATTCACCACGATGACGCCTGGCGGCGCTTCCGCCCATACCTCCGCCGGGTCGCGAGCCGCGATCGGAGGGGCAGCAGAGAGCGCGGCAGGCCAGACCTTGTCGCGCCCGGCCAATACCATGACCGGAACGCCCTGTTGCCCGGCCAGCACCGCCAGCCCCGCACTCCCGATCTTGTTCACCACACCCGCCATCGCCAGGGCATCCGCCCCGATCCACACGGCATCCGCCTGGGCCAGGGCCTCATATGCCGCCGCATCCACAACGAACGTCACCGGAATACCGGCGGCGGCCAGATCGCGCGCCAACGCCTGGCCTTCAAGCTGTGGCCTGGACTCCGTACAAATAACGCGGGCCACGCGGCCTTGCTCAAATCCCAGGAGTAAAGCCGCGGCCACGGCGGCACTGGCCGAGTGGGTCAGGACCACGCGCCCTGGAGAGGTCATGGTAGCGGCGTGCCGGGCAATTGCCTGGGGGCTGGCTCGCAGGGCTTCGGCCCGCGCCTGCGCAGCCCGCCGGGCCGCTTCGCGCCATGCCTCTGGCCCGGCCTCCTCCACCGCCCACAACGCCTCGTTGGCCAGGTGGAACAGCGGCGCCATAGAGGGTTGCGCGGCAACCAAAGCGGGGATGAATGCGCTCAGCGCTTCGCGTGTGAAGTCCCCGGCCTGCGCCAGCGCAGCGATGGCCTCCGCCGCCCGGACGGCGACCGCCGTCGCGCCGGAACGGTTGTCAGCAGCGATCTCGGCGACAATGGCGCGCCAGTCCGACATAGCCTTTATACACCGTGTCCCAGCCCCCAGATTGAAACTGCGGCTGGGGGCGCGATGCGCCAGTCGCCCGCCTGGGCGGGCGAGGAGTCGCCTCCACGCCGGTGGACGCCCAGCCTCATATTCTCGGCCCCGCCCGCACCACCTCCGGCGGACAACGGTCTTCAAACTTCTTGAAGTTATCCACGAAGCGCGCCGCCAATTCGCGGTATCTCTGCATATAGACCTCCTGGCTGGGCCAGGCCGCTGCCGGGTTGAGGACGTGCGCGGGGACGCCCTGGCATTCCCTGGGTACCTGGAAGCCAAACACCGGATCGGTGGTGTATTCCACCCCCAACAGCTTCCCGCTCAGCGCCGCAGTCAACAGCGCCCGCGTGTAACCGATGCTGATGCGCTTGCCCACGCCATATGGCCCGCCGATCCAGCCCGTGTTCACCAGCCAGCAGGTCACGCCGTAGCGCAGCACCTTGCGCCGCAGCAGGTCCGCATAGACAGCGGGGTGATGGACCATGAAGGGGCCGCCAAAACAGGTGCTGAAGGTGATCTCCGGCTCCTTGCCCAGCCCGGCCTCCGTCCCCGCGACCTTGGAGGTGTAGCCGGAGATGAACTGGTAGAGCGCCTGCTCCGGCGTCAGCCGGGCAATCGGCGGCATCACGCCGGAGGCATCGCAGGTCAGCAGGATGATGTTTTTGGGGTGACCTGCGCGTTTCTCCAGGACGGCGTTCTCAATGTATTCCAGCGGATAGGAGGCGCGGGTGTTCTCGGTATAAGTGTCATCGTCCAGGTCAATCTGGCGCGTCACCGGAGCTATGACAACGTTCTCCAGGATCGTCCCGAACTTGCGCGTGCAGGCGTAAATCTGCGGCTCGGCGGTGGGCGACAGGTTGATCACTTTAGCGTAACAGCCGCCCTCAAAGTTGAAGATGCCGTTGTCGCTCCACCCGTGCTCATCGTCGCCGATCAGCCCACGCTGGGGATCGGCAGAGAGGGTCGTCTTGCCCGTACCGGAGAGGCCGAAGAAGAGCGCCACGTCCCCATCCCGACCCACATTGGCCGAACAGTGCATAGGCAGCACGCCCGCCAGGGGCAGCAGGTAGTTCATGATGGTGAAGACCGACTTCTTGATCTCGCCCGCATAGGCCGTGTTGCCAATGATGCACAAGCGCTGGTCAAAGTTCAGCACAATGAACGTCTCTGAGGCTGTGGCGTCTATCTGAGGCAGGCTCTTGAAGGAGGGGACGGCGATGACGGTGAATTCGGGGATATGCCTGCGGTATTCCTCCGCTGTCTGCGGCAGGATGAACATGTTGCGGGCAAACAGGCTGTGCCAGGCGTATTCGGTGATGATGCGCACAGGCATTCGGTAGTCCGGATCGGCGCCGATGGTACAATCCTGCACGAAGACATCCCGCCCCTGGAGGAAGCCCTGCACCCGACTGAACAGCTCATCAAATTTGTCCGGGCTGAAGGGCCGGTTATATTGGCCCCACCAGACATGGGTTTCGGTGGCGGGTTCGCGCACGATGAATTTGTCGCTGGCCGAGCGCCCGGTGTGCTTGCCGGTGTTGACCACGAGAGGGCCTAAGTGCGCCACCTTGCCCTCGGCGCGGAACACCGCCTCCTCGTAAAGGGCCTCGGTGGGCAGGTTCCAATACACCTGGCCCAGGTTGGTCAGGCCGATATTTTCCAGGCCGTAATCGCTTTTGAGCGCCGCAGCCTGCGGCTGCGCCGGTGTCTTGATGCCCAGGATATTGTTCATAGCCAGTCCCTGACCACTTTCTTATCGCCGATGTAAATCTCTTGGGGCGCATTGGGGTCCAACGCCCATTTGATCCGCGCGATCCCCTCGGTAATATCTTTCACCGTCCCGGCGTAGCTGAGCCGCAGGTGCCCTTCCATACCGAACTCCTTGCCGGGCACGGTGACCACGAGTGCCTTCTCCAGCAGGAAATTGGCCAGCCCCACCGAGTCGTTGCTGTAGGCGCGGAAGTCCGGCAGGCAGTAGAACGTGCCATCCGGCTTCGTCACCTTGACCCCTGGGAGGGTACGCAGCTCTTGCAGTATCACGTTGCGGTTGTTCTCTATCGTCAGCCGCAGGTTCTCCACCACGCTTTGCAAGCCATTCAAGGCACCCTCGGCGGCGGCCTGCAAGAACGGCGAGGTGCACGAGGTGATCTGCCCCTGGACGTTCGTCATGACCTCCACCAGCTTGCGCGGAGCAATCGCCCAGCCAATGCGAAAGCCGGTCATCCCATAGGTCTTGGAGACGCCATTGATGATGATCAGCCGGGAGGACTCTATATCCTTACGGGTGTATTTGTAGGCCGAGGGCGCCTTCTTACCGTCAAACACCAGCTTGTGATAGATGTCGTCCATAATGAGATAAATGCCCTTGCGCTCGCAGAAATCCACAATAGAGGCGATGAACTCCTCCGAGAACAGCACGCCGGAGGGGTTGTTGGGGCTATTGACAATAATGGCTTGGGTGGACGGGCTGACGGCGCGCTCAATGTCGGTCATGCGGGGGTGGAAAGTGCCGTCCTCTGGCCGGACGATCACGGGCACCCCATAGACCATCTTGACCATCTCCGGATAGCTGACCCAGTAGGGAGCCAGCAGGATGACCTCTTCCTGGGGGTTGAGGATCGTGTACAGCACGTTGAAGATGGCCTGCTTGGCGCCTGCCGAGACAATCACGTTCTCCGGCGCCACCAGCTTCCCGTAGTTCTCCTCGGTGTAGCGGATGATGGCCTTTTTCAGGGAGGGCAGGCCATCGGTGGGCACGTACTTGATGTCGCCGGTGTTCAGCCGGGCGGCAGAGCTGAGCAGGGCGGTGATAGGGGCCTTGTTCTTCGGTTCGCCGATCCCCAGATGGATGACGGCCTCACCCCGTTCCCTCAGCCGCGCGGCCTCCTCGTTCAGCTTCAAGGTCGGCGACTCGGCGATAGACCGGGCCAGCGTGCTGATGCTCATGCGCAGTTCCTCCTGATACAGCTTTGGGCCTTTCCACCCCCTTCAGAGAAAGGGGCTAACGGAGGGGCACGATACGGATATTTTGAGAGAAGGACGAAAGACGAAGGCCATTCGTCCTTCGCCTCTCGTCCACAGATCAGTATATATCAGGATGGGGGTAGAGGTCAATGTCAGAAGACACATTAGCGGGGTGACATTTGTCACCAGAGGACGGGGGACGCGATATTGTCGTCCTCCCAACCAGGCTAAAGCCTGGTACTGGGTGGGTGAGGGAAAACCCGCCGCCGATTAGAAATCGGCGGCTTCTTCTGAGAAACCCGCGTAGCGGGTTTGATACGAGTAGCCGAGGGCATAGAATCCCCCGGCGGACTGCCCCTCCCCCTCACCGCCTAGCGCCCATCGTTAGTGGGGTATGGCTGGACCGAGATCAGGTACGGCCTGAGCGCCGCCAGGAAACGCACGGGGACGCGCGCGGTCAGCGTGATCGCCTCGCGGCCATGCTCCTCGCGCTCCACCACGCCCTGTTCATGCAGCCAGGAGAGCAATTGGCCCTGCTTATAAGGCAGGCGCACCTCCACCGGCACCAGGCTTTCAAACAGGACGCGCTCCACACAGGCCAGCAGGCTATCCAGGTTGGTGCGCTTCTCCGCCGAGATCGGCACAGGGTTGGGGAAACGGGCGGCCAGTGCGGCCAACATCTGGCTCGCCAGCCCGCCTTCAAGCCGGTCAATCTTGTTCAACGCTGTGACCACCGGCTTATCGGCGGCGCCCAGCTCGGCCAGCGTCTCCTCCACTGCCCGGCCTTGCTCAATGGCGTTGGGATGGGTCACGTCCATCACATGCAACAGCAGATCGGCCTCGCTGATCTCCTCCAGCGTGGCGCGAAAGGCGGCCACCAGCGTGGTGGGCAGCTTTTGAATGAAGCCAACGGTGTCCGTGAACAGGGCGAGGCGCCCGGCGGGCAGGCGCACCCGTCGCGTTGTCGGGTCCAGGGTGGCAAAAAGCTGATCGGCGGTGTACACATGGGCGTGGGCCAGGGCATTGAGCAATGTGCTCTTACCCGCGTTGGTGTACCCCACAATCGCCACAACCGGCAACGCAGCCCGGCGGCGCTGCATACGGTAACGCTGGCGGTGGGCACGCACCTCCTCCAGCTCTCGCTTGAGCTTCGTAATGCGCCTGCCGATCTCGCGCCGGTCTACTTCAAGCTGAGTCTCGCCGGGGCCGCGCAGGCCCACACCAGCCACGCCGCCCCGGCCCGCCGCGCCGCCCGCCTGCCGTGCCAGGTGCGTCCAGCGGCGCGTCAGGCGTGGCAGCCGATACTCGTATTGGGCCAGCTCCACCTGAAGCGCGCCCTCACGCGTATGAGCGTGCTGGGCAAAGATATCCAGGATCAACGCGGTCCGGTCCAGAACCTGCACATCATCGCCGAAGGCCTTCTCCAGTTCGCGCTGGTGGCGCGGGGACAGCTCATCATCAAAGATCACCAGGTCGGCCTGCAAGTCTTCAACGAAGGCCCGGACCTCCTCCACTTTGCCGGAGCCGATCAGCGTGGCCGGATCGATCTCCTGAATGCGTTGATAGGTCTGCCCGATGACCTCCAACCCGGCGGTGCGGGCCAGTTGAGCCAGCTCGGCCAGCGAATCCTCCACCGAGAGCAGGTCTCGATCCCCTTTAATCTCAATGCCAACCAGAAACGCACGCGCTGGCCTGGCCAGCGTTGTCTCAATCAGCCGTGCGATAATAACCACCTCCTCTCATGTTCCACGCCGGGCGGCCTCGGCAGGGAGAGCCATCGGCTGCGCTATCCAGGCGTGCAACCGTTCCATCGCCTCGCGGATGCGCTCCGTGGCGACCCCCAGCGAGATGCGAATGTAGCCCTCGCCGCAGGCGCCGAAGACCGTCCCCGGCGTGAGCGAGACGCCCGTGTCCTCCAGCAAGCGGGCAGCGAACCCGGCAGAGGTCTGGCCAGCGGGGATGCGCGCCCAGACGTACATGGTCGCCAGCGGCAGCCGCACGGCCAGCCCCGCCGCCCGCAATCCCTCAACCACGATGTCGCGCCGCTCGCGGTAGACTGTGTTGCGCGCCTGCAGCCAGCTCTGATCGCCGTTCAACGCAGCCACCGCCGCCTCTTGAATAGAGATAAACAGCGCCGTATCAATATTTGACTTCAGCCGCGCCAGATGGCCAATGGCCTCAGCGTTACCTACGGCCATGCCCACGCGCCAGCCCCCCATATTATACAACTTGGAGAGCGAATTGAACTCCACCGCTACCTCCCTGGCGCCGGCCACCTGCAACAGGCTGGGGGCCACATAGCCATCAAAGGTGACATCGGCATAGGGGTTGTCGTGACACAGGAGCAGATTGTGCTGACGGGCAAAGGCCACCGCCCGTTCAAAGAAGGCCAGAGACGCCAGGGCGGTCGTCGGGTTATTCGGATAGCTCAGCCACAGTATCTTGGCCCGTCGTAGCACCTGCGCCGGGACCGCCTCCAGATCGGGCAGGAAGTCATTTTCCTCGCGCAACGGCAGCGGGTAAACCTCACCACCCGCGATGAGCGCCCCCATGCTATATGTCGGATAACCAGGGTCAGGCACCAGCACCACATCGCCCGGATCCACATAGGCCAGGGCGATGTTGAAGATGCCCTCCTTAGAGCCGATCAACGCCAGGGTTTCGCGCTCAGGCTCCAACTCAACCCCGAAGCGGCGGGCATAGTAACCGGCGATGGCCTGATGCAATTCCGGGATGCCACCATACGGCCCATAGCCATGGCGGTCCACTCGCACCGCGGAACGGCTTAATGCCTCAATGATGAAGGGGGCCGGCGGCAGATCCGGACTGCCAATATCCAGACGGATGACATCGCGGCCCTGGGCCTTGAGCGCTGCGATGCGCTGTGTCAGCGCAGCGAAGGCATAGGGCGGCATGGCAGTGAGACGGCGTGCTATCGGTGGTGTCACGATCGTTTTCCTCCCCTTATATTGTGTGTTGTGGATCACGCGGCAAGCGTGGCTATCCCCAAGAGAATGGTTTCGCCCATTTACCATCCCCTCCCCAGCCCTCCCCCTGGAGGGGGAGGGACCTGACCCCCTCCCAACCAGGCTGGGTGGGGGAAGGTTGGGACGAGGGGACATCCTGCTTCATTGGTGACGGTTGTTCCAGAAACGCTTCCAGGGTGCGCCCGACCCGCTCCAGGCTGGCCGGGCTGACCTTATCAGCGGTATCCGCTGTCGTGTGCCAGTAAGGATAATCAAAGTCAATGATGTCCACGGCCCGCAGGCCCCGGCGCAGGAAGGGTGTATGGTCATCAAGCAGGGAATAGCCGGGGCGGTTGATGAAATAGGCCCCGTAGCCCAGGTCAGCAGCGGTGGCCCAGATCCGCTCGCGCACATCTGGCGCCGAATTCTGCTCCAGGTAAAGCTGCTGGTCCGCGTCCCCAACCATATCCACGATCACCACAAACTCCGGCTGCACACTCAGGTGCCCGGCCATATAGCTTGAGCCCACGATCCACTCCCAGCCATCCAGTCCGCCCTGGTCCTCAGCGTCAAAGAAGGCCAGCCAGACCTGATAAGGGACGCGGGTCATATCCAGCGTGCGGGCGAGTTCCAGCAGGACAGCCACACCGCTTGCCCCATCGTTCGCACCCAGCAGCGGCGCCGTCGGATCGGCCCGGTCCTGATCGGCCTGACGGCGTGTATCGTAGTGCGCCCCCAGGATGACAACCGGCCCCGCTCCCTTGCGGGCGATCAGGTTGCGGATGGGCGTCTCTCTGTATGTAAATGTCTGTTCCTCAACCGCCCAGCCCGCCTGCTCCAACCCGGCCCGGATATAGTCGCCCGTCAGGCGCAGCGCTGCCGACCCCGGCGGCCTGGGGCCGAAGGCGACCTGGCGCAGCACATGTTCATAAGCCCTCTGGCCGCTGAACGTCTCCGGCGCGGGCGTCGGCGTCGCCAGCGGAGAGGGCGGCGACGCCACAGTAGGGAGGACGCTTTGCGTGGGAATGACGGGCGTCCTGCACCCGATCAAGAGCAAGGCAAGGAACAGCAAGATAACTGGCCGCACCTGCCGTCTTGTGGATCGCCTCACCTGCCGCCCCCCAGCATCAGCCTCACGGGCGGCTGCGCTTCAACCTGAATTCCCGTGGCAGCGATAAACGCCTCCAACGCCTGCCGCGCCCGTTCACTGTAGGCTGTGTAACGCTCGCGCTTATGGCGCGGCGGGTGTTCCAGCGGCGGCAACAGCCCGAAGTTCGCCTTCATCGGCTGAAAGCCTGCCGGGTCCGCGTGCGTGACGTAATGGCACAGCGCCCCCAGCATCGTCTCCAGCGGGAAGACCAGGGGCTCCTCGCCGCGCAGCAGCCGGGCCGCGTTGATCCCGGCGACCAGGCCGGTGCCCGCGTTGCCCACGTAGCCCTCCACGCCGGTGATCTGCCCGGCGAAGAAGAGGTCATCGCGCCCGCGGAACTGCAACGTGGGCCGCAGCACCACCGGCGCGTTCAGGAAGGTGTTCCGGTGCATCTGGCCATAGCGCGCAAACTCGGCGTTCTCCAGGCCAGGGATCAGGCGAAACACCCGCTTCTGCTCCGACCATTTCAGGTTGGTCTGAAAGCCAACCATGTTGTACAACGTCCCGGCCAGGTTATCGCGCCGCAGTTGCACCACCGCATAGGGGCGGCGCCCGGTGCGCGGGTCAATCAACCCCATCGGGCGCATCGGCCCGAAGGCCAGGGCCTCACGCCCCCGCGCCGCCAGCACCTCAATGGGCAGGCAGCCTTCAAAGAAGCGGTCAGGCTCCAGCCCACAGGCGGCGGCCAACACGCGCCCCTCGGCGATGTCGCGCTCAAAGTCGCGCAACTCAATCCGCTCAGCCACAAGCAACTCGTCCACGAAGCGCTCATACTCCTCACGCGACAGGGGGCAGTTCAGATAATCGCCCTCCTCTTCGTGGCCACGACCGTAGCGCGAGGCGCGGAAGGCGATCTCCAGGTTGATGCTCTCCAGATAGACAATAGGCGCCATCGCGTCATAGAAGTACAGATAGGCCGTCCCCGTCAGCCGGGCGATGGCCTGGGCCAATGCCGGGGAGGTGAGCGGCCCGCTGGCGATCACTGCAGGCCCATCGGGTATCTCCGTCACCTCCTGGCGGATCAGGCGAATACGCGGATGGCTCTCAATGGCCTCGGTAACGCGAGCGGCGAATACCTCGCGGTCCACCGCCAGCGCCTCTCCGGCGGGCACGCGAGCGGCGTCGGCGCAGGCGAGAACCAGCGAGCCCAGGCGGCGCAACTCCGCCTTCAGCAACCCTGCTGCCCGATCGGGCAGGTCGGAGCCCAACGAGTTGGAGCACACCAGCTCGGCCAGCCGGTCGGTGACATGGGCGGGCGTCATGCGGACAGGGCGCATCTCATACAGGTCCACATCCATGCCGCGTTCCGCCGCCTGCCAGGCCGCTTCCACCCCGGCCAGCCCACCACCAACAACGCTTAACCGTCTCATCAGCTTCTCATGACGTCCTGCTGAGCACAGCGCCTGTCTCCCGGCATACATCCAGGAGACCCTTCGCTTCGCTCAAAATAACACTTCTGTGATCCGCTAAGTCCTATTGTACCATACCCGCAGGCTCAATCAAAGGGGATTGTACTTGCACGTATATGTGATATAATGGCAATATGCTGGCGCTGGAACACCTGACGTTTCCCGCGCCACAGCCCGGCATCACAGCCGCACGGCCATCCCTGGCACGCCCGGCTGTGCGCTTCAGTTGGCCAGTTGGCGGCCCCCCGTGCCCGGGGGGGCGTGCTGGCGTGATGTTGGGGAGCGGCATCCGGGGGCCAGCGGTCGCCACACCGGGGAAGGCAACCGGCACGTCCCGCACGCGCCAGGCTGGGGCGGCCACAACATATTGTGGGAAGGAGGCCCACGACCATGGCAGAGCAAGCCTATTGTGTCAAAGAGAGAACCATGCGTGAAATGAAGAACCCACAGGAGGTCACCACCAAGAATGGGCGCCGCATGCTAAAGGGGACGTGCGCGGTATGCGGCGCGCCCATGAACAAGTTCCTGCCGATGAGCAAATAGGAACGCCTTCGGCCAATAACCCACCGGCCTTATCCCTCTCCTCTCCCGTGGCTGCGAGAGAGGAGAGGGTCGGCCCTCAGCACAAACGGCCCTGCGGTTGACTGCCAGCAGAGCCTGCTCTTGAACGCAACAAAGGGGTTCTCTGAGGAGAACCAATAGTAGGACTTATTCCAAAAACTGTCACGCTGAGCGAAGGGAAAACCCGCCGCCGATTTCTAATCGGCGGCTTCTTCTGAGAGACCCGCTACGCGGGTTTGATACGAGTAGCCGGAGGGATTCTATCCTCCGGCGGACTTATCCTCTATGAACCGAATTTGGCGCATTGGAGCGATTCTCAGCCTCGTCATCGGCCTGGCTGGGTGCGCGCAGACGACGCCGACGCAAAGCAGGCTGATATATGGGCTAACACTGGTCCCGTCGGGGATTGACCCGCACGTTAACGCTTCCAGCGAACTGGGCATCGCGCTGACGAGCGTGTACGATACACTGGTCGTGCTTGACCCGGTGACCGGCGCGTTCCTCCCCGGCCTGGCCACGCGCTGGGAGGTCTCGCCCGATGGGCTAGCATATACATTTCACCTGCGATCAGGCGTGCGCTTTCACGATGGCACGCCCTTTAACGCCGAGGCCGTGCGCTTTAACCTGGAGCGTATCGCTGATCCGGATACGCGCTCGCAAAAGGCGGCCTTCCTGCTCGGCCCTTACGATCGGACCGAAGTGCTTGACCCGCTGACAGTGGTTATCCACCTCAAGCGCCCCTATGCGCCGCTACTTGACGCGCTCAGCCAGGTGTATCTGGGCATGGCCTCGCCAGCAGCCGTGCAGAAGTGGGGGGCCGATTACCAGTTTCACCAGGTGGGCACTGGCCCATTCCGCTTCGTAGAATATGTTGCCGCCGATCACTTGACGTTGGCCCGTAATCCTGACTATACCTGGGGGCCAGCGGTCTTCCATGCCGGCCCGCCCTACCTGGACGAGGTCGTCTTCCGCTTCTACGAGGACCCGCCCACGCGGGCGCTGGCGCTGGAGAGCGGCGAGGCGCAGGTGATGGGGGAGATCCCACCCCAGGATGCCGGACGTATAGAGAGCAACCCCAGGCTGAAGCTGATGCCAGTGGCCATCCCTGGCATGTCGCTCATGGTCTTCATCAATAGCGCCCGCCCGCCCACGGATGATATGCGCGTGCGTCAGGCGCTCTTGTATGCCACCGACCGCAACGCGATCATCCAGACCGTGTTCCGCAACCGCTCGCCGGTCGCCTATGGCCCGCTTACCGCCGTGACGTTCGGCTACGACCCAGCCGTGCAGCGCTTCTATCCACATGATCCGGATCAGGCACAGCGGCTGCTGGACGAGGCCGGCTGGCGTGTGTCCCCCTCTTCCAATCCTACCGGAAGTGGGGGCGGCGTGCGCCAGAAAGACGGCCAGCCACTTGAACTTGATCTGGTGATTCAGGGCTGGGGGTTCATGCCGCAGGTAGCGCAATTGCTGGAATCGCAGTGGGCGCGGCTGGGCCTCCGGGTCAAAACGCGCCAGGTGACTTACCCAGAGGCACTGGACATAGGTAAGAAGGGTGAGCATCACTTGATGCCCTTCTTCACCAGCGGGACCGACCCGGATCTGTTGCGACCTTTCTTTTATTCCGGCGCAGCCTTCAATTGGGCGAAGGTTTCCGACCCAGAACTGGATGCCTGGCTGGACCAGGGGGCGACGACGCTTGATCCGGATGCGCGTAAGACGATCTATAGCCACATCCAACAGCGCATCATGGCCTCCGCGCTGATCCTCCCTATCCGCGACTACGTGAACCTGAACGGCGTAAGCGCCCAGGTGAACGGCCTGCGCTTCAGCGCCCAGGGCTGGTTTCCCTACTTAGTTGACACCCTCTACTCCCCTGAATGAGCGTCGGCGATGCGCATCGTTCGCAGGCTGATCGGCGGGGTAGTGGTCCTATGGGCGGCGGCCACGCTGGCCTTCCTCGGCGGCCACCTAGTCCCCGGCGATCCGGCAGCGGCACTGCTCGCGCCCGGCGCTCCGTCCGAAGCAGTTGAGGCGCGCCGCCACGCGCTCGGCCTTGACCGTCCGCTCCTGGTTCAATATATAGACTTTATGGTCGGGCTGGCGCGGGGCGACCTGGGCCGGTCGTGGTTCAGCGGGCAATCGGTCAGCGCGGCTTTGGGCGAGGCGCTGGAGCCCACGGTGACGCTGGCGCTGGCGGCAATGGTCATCGCGGTTATCGTCGGCATCGGGCTGGGTGCCATCGGGGCGATAGGCCGGGGCACCTGGAGCGAAGGGCTCAGCCTGCTGCTGGCGACGCTCAGCCTGTCGGCGCCAGTGTACTGGACAGGGATCCTGGCGATTGCGCTGTTCAGTGTCAGGTTAGGCTGGCTGCCGCCGACCGGCGCGGGCGGTCTGCGTTCTTTGATCCTGCCCGCGCTTGTCCTCGGCCTGGCCTCGGCGGGGGCTATTGCTCGGCTGGTCTATACCCAACTCGTCGCCGCGTTCCAGGCACCATACATCGCCACCGCCCAGGCCAAGGGCCTGCCCTGGCATCTCATCGTCTTGCGCCACGCGCTGCGCAACGCGCTCATCCCGGTGGTGACGGTCATGGGCCTGCAATTTGGCTTCCTGTTAGGCGGTGCGGTGCTGACTGAGCGAGTGTTCTCACGGCCTGGGCTGGGGCGGCTGGTCGTCCAGGCGATCTTGCAGCATGACCTGCCGGTAGTCCAGGGTGCAGTTGTCCTGGGCGCAGCCCTATATACCCTCGTTAATCTCCTCACCGACCTGAGCTACGCCTGGCTCGATCCGCGCCTGCGCGAAGGTAGGGAGCGGGGAGTGTAGGGCGTGGAGCGGGTGAGACGACAGAGGACGGCGAACGATGGGCGGTGGATCACTGTCCGCTATCCGTCCTCCATTCCCCATCCCACGTCCTTGAAGTTCTACACGGGCCTGACCCTGCTCGCGCTGCTGGTGGGCGCGACGCTGGCTGCGCCCTGGCTGGCGCCAATGGATCCGCTGGCGACGGATGTAGAGCACGCGGTGCTCCCCCCATCCGCCGATCACCCGTTGGGCACGGATGCGTTTGGCCGGGATGTGCTCAGCCGCCTTTTATGGGGCGGGCAGGCAACGCTGAGCGTCGCCGCTGGGGCGCTGGTGCTCACCCTCGTCGTTGGCGCGCCGATAGGACTGGCAGCGGGTTACTGGGGCGGCTGGGTGGATACGCTGGTGATGCGGCTGGTGGACGTGCTGTTGGCATTTCCCGGCCTGCTCTTGGCGTTGGGTATTGTCGCCATTCTGGGGCCTGGCCCGGTCGCTGTCACCATCGCAGTGGGCATCGCCGGCATACCGGGCTATGCCCGCGTCGCTCGTGCGGCTGTGTTGGAGGTACGCCATCGGCCCTATGTCCAGGCGGCCCAGGCGTTGGGCGTGCCGACCCCGCGTTTACTGCTCCGCCACATCCTGCCCAATGCACTCGGCCCGTTGCTCGCCTTCGCTACAGTGCAGCTCGGTTGGTCGCTCCTGAATACGGCGGGGCTTAGCTTCCTGGGGCTGGCTGGGCCACCGGCGCAACCGGAGTGGGGCAACCTCCTGGCGCATGGCCGCGAGCACCTGAACGAGGCACCCTGGCTCAGTCTGTGGCCCGGCCTTGCACTCACACTGACGGTGCTCGCGGCCAATCTGATCGGCGATGGACTGCGAGAGGGTCTAAGCTGACCGCTGATGGCTATTGTGGGGCAAGGCAGGTGCTGACAGATGCCGGAGTCACAGGAGGATTCCCTCGCGGCGCACGTTCATGAAAAGTGGGCTTTGCCTTTAGGGGCATCTTGGCTTTCCGTCCGCTTTCAGATACAATCTAATCCATCACGGAGGACTTCGCTATGGGGCCACAACGCACCACAGGCTACGGGTTACGCTTCGGCACCGTGGGGTCTCCGCTTAAAACGCCCAAACCAGGCGGGACCGTGACCGGCATCGCCTATAGCAGGCAGCTTGGGCTGGATGCCCTGGAACTGGCCTGGGTCCAGAGCGTGCGCGTCAGTGACGAGACCTGTGCCGCCATCAAGGCTGCGGCAGCAGCCCACGACGTCGCTTTGAGCGTCCACGCCCCGTATTACATCAACCTGAATGCCCAAGACGCGCGGACATTGGCGGCCAGCCGTGAGCGCCTGCTCAGCGCGGCCCGCGCGGGTTGGAAGGCTGGCGCCACCGACATCATCTTCCATCCCGGCTCTTATCATGGGCAGCCGTCCTTGCAGGTCTATGCACACATCCGCGATCAACTGAAGGAACTGATCCAGATGTTGCGCGAGGAGGGCGTCCAGGTGCGCCTGCGCCCGGAGACAACGGGCAAAGCGGCCATGTTCGGCGGGCTGGAGGAGGTGCTGGCACTCAGCCGCGAGGTTGAAGGCGTGGCGCCGTGCATTGATTTCGCCCACCTCCACGCGCGCACAGGCGACGGCAGGGTGAACAGCTACGCGGAATTCGCCGACATCCTGCGGCTGGTTGCAGCCGAACTGGGGCCGCCCGGCTTGCAGGAGATCCATATCCATCTCTCCGGTATTGACTACGGCCCGCGTGGCGAGAAGGTGCATCTGGCGCTGGACGAGGCCGACCTGCGCTATCGTGAGCTGCTTCAGGCGCTGATTGATTTCGGCGTCCAGGGCCGGCTGCTGTGCGAAAGCCCCAAGATGGAAGACGATGCCCTGGTGCTGCGCCAGGCCTATATGGAACTCGCCCAGGTGAACGTGGCCTCTTAGGCGCGTTGGACGCAGGCCGACGCCCGGCCAACGGCCCTCCAGGTGCGGTTCCCCTCAACCGCAGGCTACTCACCCCCTCCCCCCTTGTGGGGGAGGGCTGGGATAGGGGGTAAAATAGACCATAGGGAAAGGATAAGGCATGGACATCAAAGTCATTCACGGAGCGATTCAAGAGCAGGAGACAGACCTGATCGTGGTGAACCTGTTTGAAGGCGTGACCCAGCCGGGGGGCGCGACCGGCGCAGTGGATCGGGCGCTCGGCGGCGCGGTCCGCGACCTGATCGCGGGAGGCGACTTCAAGGGCAAGCTGGATGAGACCGCGGTCCTCTACCCTCGCGGCGCCATCCCCGCCCGCCGTGTGCTGATCGTAGGGTTAGGCAAGGCCGACGAGTTCAACCTGGACCGCGTCCGCCGGGTTTCGGCGACAGCGGCCCGCCGCGCCCGCGACCTGGGCGCCCGGCGCTTCGCCACCATCGTGCATGGCGCGGGCATCGGTGGGCTGGAGGCCGAGAGCGCGGCCCAGGCCGTGGCTGAAGGCGCGCTCCTGGGGCTGTACGAGTTCAACCGGCATAAAGCGCCCCCGGAGGATCAGCGCCAGGTCGCTGAGATGGCTGTCGTGGAGTTTGACGCGGGGCGGTTGCCCGCGATTGAGGCGGGTGTCCGCGCCGGCCAGACCATCGCCGCGGCGGTGGCGCTGACCCGCGACCTGGTGAATGAGCCACCCAACTTCGCCACCCCCACCATCCTGGCGCAGCGCGCCCGCCAGGTCGCCGAGGGGCGCAGGATCAGCGTCACCGTCCTGGAGCGCGAGGAGATGCGCGAGTTGGGCATGGGCGCGCTGCTCGCCGTGGCGCAAGGGTCAGATGAGCCGCCCAAGTTCATCATCCTGGACTACCAGCCGGAGCCGCGCCAGGAGGGCGCCACGCCCCCCACGGTCGTCCTGGTGGGGAAGGGTATCACCTTTGACAGCGGCGGCCTCTCCATCAAGCCCGCTGAGGGCATGGAGGAAATGAAAAGCGATATGGCCGGTGGCGCCGCCGTGTTAGGCGCGCTCCAGGCCATCGCTGACCTCAACCTGCCCGTGCATGTCGTCGGGCTGATCCCGGCGACCGAGAATGTGATCAACGGCCATGCCTACAAGCCCGCCGACATCGTGCGCGCCATGAACGGCAAGACCATTGAGATCATCTCCACCGACGCCGAAGGCCGCCTGATCCTGGCCGATGCCCTGGTGTACGCCAAACGCTATGCGCCTCAGGCGGTGGTGGACCTGGCGACACTGACCGGCGCCTGTATTACCGCCCTGGGCAAGGGCCAGGCGGCGGGCCTCTTCGGCACGAATGAAAAGCTGATTGAGCAGCTCAAAGCCGCCAGCGCCAGCACGGGCGAGCGCATCTGGCAACTGCCGCTATATGACGAGTACAGTGAGGTGATGAAGAGCGACGTGGCCGACCTGAAGAACAGCGGCGGGCGCTATAGCGGCGTAGGCGCATCGGCGGCCTTCCTCAAAGCTTTCGCCGAAGGCTATCCCTGGGCGCACCTGGACATCGCGCCGATGGCCTATCTGGACAAGGACAAGCCTTACACACCCAAAGGCGCGACCGGTTTCGGGGTGCGGCTGCTGGTCCAATTCATCCGCAACCTGGCGGCAGCCTGAGCCTGACCATAAATGAACCGGGATAATCGCCTGATCGCCCTGGCCCTGTTCCTGTGGGGGATGGGCGAGGGCCTGTTTCTTTTCATCCAGCCGCTGTATCTGGACCAGTTGGGCGCCAATCCCATCCAGATCGGCGAGATCCTCTCGGCGTTCTCGCTCATGGCGGCCCTCTCCTTCGTCCCGGCGGGCATCATCGCCGACCGCGCCGGGCGCAAGCGGGTGATCGTCAGCGGCTGGGTCTTGGGCGCGGTCTCCGGCGTGGCTATGGCGTTGGCGCCCGACCTGCGCCTGTTCGTCCCGGCGCTGCTCGCTTATGGCACCACCGCCTATGTCATGCCCGCGCTGTCCAGCTATATCATCGCGGCGCGGGGGGAGCTGGCGCCGGAACGGGCACTGACAGGCGTGTATGCTGGCTACAGCGCCGGCTCAATCCTCTCGCCCGCGCTTGGCGGCGAGATCGGGAAGCTGCTGGGGCTGCGGACGGTGTATGGAGTGGCGGCGGCATTCTTTGTGGCCTCCACGCTGGTCATCCTCCTGATCCGCTCGCAGCCGGTGGAGCGTTCCGCGACGGGGCTGCGCTATGGGGCGCTGTTGCGCCAGCGCAGCTTCCTGGGGCTATGTGCCCTGTTCTTCTTCGTCTTCGCCGTCATGGGGGTGGGCCTGCCCCTGGCGCCAAAGTACCTCAAAGACGTCCGGGGGTTGGATGTAGCGGTGGTCGGCTGGTTCGGCTCGGTGCAGACGGTGGGCGCGGTCCTGCTCAACCTGAGCCTGGGGCGGCGGCCGGCGCGGCGGGTATGGGTGGTCAGCCAGGCCCTGCTGTTCCTCTCCACCCTGCTCCTGTGGCGGGGCACCTGGCTGGGCTGGCTGGGGCTGGCCTATTTCCTGCGCGCCAGCTATGGCCTGGCGCGCACCATAGCCAACGTCCTCGCCGGGCGCGTCGTCGCGCCTCACCAGCACGGGCTGGCCTTCGGCCTGGTGGAGACGATTGTCTCGCTCTCGTATGTGGGCGTGTCCTATCTGGCGGGGCAACTGTACACGCGCAACCCAGAATGGCCCTTCATTGTGACGCTCGCCCTGCTGCCGCTGGCCATGGGTCTGTCGTGGTTCCTGGCGCCGCGCCCCGCTCGTGTCCAGGTGCCTGAGGCTGCGGTGGGCGTGGGCGCACCGGTGGAACGCCCACTGGAGTAAACCGCAGACCTGTTGCACGGCCTGGATGGGGCATTTATAATCCATCCTCAAATCACGCAAGGAGAGCGGAGATGATTCAAAGCATTCTCTATGCCACCGATGGATCGGCCCCCGCCGAGCGCGCTGGCGACTTCGTGGCCTCGCTGGCGGTGCGCTATGGCGCCAGGGTGACTGTGCTTCACGCCTATACGCCTGTGCCAGGCTACCTGGGTGAGCCTAACTACAGCCGGACGCTCTATAAGACATTGGATGAGGCCGAAGCGCTGGTGGCCGATGTCGCCAAGCGTTTGCGCGAGCTGGGCGTGGCCGAGGTGGAGACCGAGGTGATAGAAGGGCCGGCGGCGGATGTTATCCTCAATGTGGCCGAGGTGCGCAAGCCCGACCTGATCGTGGTGGGCGCGCGTGGCCTGGGCACCTGGCGGGGCCTGATCCTGGGCAGCGTCAGCATGGCGGTGACGCAGCGCGCCGAATGCCCGGTGCTGGTAGTCAAATAGGGCGCCACCATCTTCCCCCCTGGGGGAATATACCCTCTTGCGTGAGGGAACAGACGCTCAGCCCAATTTGGTCGTTTCGCTCCTGGCCGTCTGAAGCTCTGCGCCAGGGGATTGAGGCGGCTGCCAGAAGCGGTAGCGAATGAGTGCCCACAGTGTGGGCAGGCCCTGAAGCGTCGGGGCAAGGACCGCCTTGCCCCGACTGCGCTCATAGTGGGGACGGGTGTGGATGGGCACTTCCAGGATGGTGTAGCCCTGGCGCAGGATCTTCGCGGTCAACTCAGCCTCAATCTCAAAGCGCTGGCTCTCCAGATGAAGCCCCTCGGCCACGCGCCGTGTCATCATCTTGTAACATGTGGTCATATCACACAGGCGCACACCATAGAGCGCGTTGGTCACGGAGGTGATCAGGCGATTGCCCAGGCGCAGGCTCCAGCGCTGGCTGACGAAGCTGCGCACGCCATAGACAACCTGCGCCTGACCTGCGACGATAGGGGCCAGCAGACGGGGTAAGTCCTGCGGATCGTATCCCAGGTCGGCGTCTTGGAAGACCACGACGTCGCCGGTCATGGCGCTCAACCCGGTCTGGATGGCCGCGCCCTTGCCACGGTGGGCGGCATGGCGCAGGTGGCGCAGTCCCGGCACATCCAAATCCTCCAATAAGGTGGCCACGCCCTTGCTGGAGCCATCGTCCACCAGGATGATCTCCTTATGCAGGGGGACAGCAGCCACGCGCCGCACGATCTCCCGGATCGTGGCCGATTCGCTTCTATCTTCACAGTAAATGGGCATGATGATGGAGAGCTTCATCGCTTCCCATTCCAACGGGCGAGCAGGTCGGGCAGTTCGCTCAAGGCAGCGATGGCGGCATCCGGGACGATGTGCTCGCGGTGGGCCGCGTTGGCCGGATTGTCGGCGTCCATCGTGGCCCACACGCTGCGCAGGCCGCTGAGTTGCGCACCCAGGATGTCCGCGCCCAGCGTGTCGCCCACCATCACGACCTGCTCTGGCCGCAACCGCCACTGCTCCAGAACTTTCTCAAAGATGCGCGGGTTGGGCTTGCGGATGCCCACCACCGCCGAGACCAGGATGGGATGGAGCCAGGGGCGCAGGCCGCCCTGATCGATCAGGCGCTGGACATTGTCGTTGTCGCTGGCGTTGGAGATCAGCCCCAATCGGTACCCGGCAGCGTGCAGGCGCTCCAGGGTGGCCTGGGCATCGTCAAAGGGCCGCCACATCCGCTCGGCGGGGGTGAACATCGCCACCAGCCCCTCCTGCACGAGTGCCTCCGGGACGTGAGTGAAGCCCATTTCGGCCAGGCACAGGCGCAAGACGTGGGCCGCTGTGTATTCGGCCCAATCGTGCTCGCGCTGTGTGTAAAACGCGTTCACATAAGCGCCATACCTGGCGATAAAGTCGGCCTCGTCCAGGTCAAGCCCGCCCGCTTTGAGGTGGGCGGCCAGGGCCGCCCGGCCCTCGCTCAGCACGTCGTGCCAGTTGCCCTCAAAATGGAGCAACGTCCCACCCAGGTCAAAGATCACACCGCGAATCACTCCCATTCTCCCGATTCCTTCAGAGAATCCGTTGAGTACTTTTCCTCCTCTCCTGTGCTCCCCGCTATGGCTGGGGCGGGCCGACCCAGGAGAAGGTACAGCCCCAGCAGGACAGCCAGGAGGTTCAAACCGCAGGCCCAGGGCAGGGCGGCCCAGGCCAGCGCGTCGGCGGCTTCCATAGGGGTAGGTGTTGGTGTTGGGGGCTGAAAGCTGAAAGCTGAAAGCTGAAAGCCGATAACTGAAAGCTGATACAGGCGTTTCATCGCGGCACATTTTAACACGAGCGCGCCATTTGCTCAAAGCGACAGGTTGTCCAACAGCGGCTCCAGGTGTAGCCGCGCTTGCGCCTCCTCCTGCACCCGCTCCCGTCGCCAGAGCAGCGGCACCAGGTCACCGCGCAGCCAGGGGCGCACCAGGTCGGCGTAGTGGCGGCTGGCCGGGTGGCCGGACTGGCCGGGCGCCACGATCACGCGGGCGCGATCCCAGTCGGAGAGGTCCAGGACCTGGCGGTAGCCGGGGATGATATGCACCCGGCCGGGCGGCCAGGTCGCCGGGAAGTCGGCCTGGCGCACTGTATGGCCATCCCCCCCCAGGGGATACGGCCCACGGTTGAAAAAGTAGGTCAGCGGCCTCACGGCGCCCAGCGGATGCTGGAACACCAGGCGGCAGAGCCGTCCCCAGCGCCATCTGGTCATCTCTGGCCCGAAGCGCCGCTTCAGATCGGTCACGGTTGCCCGCAGCGCCTGGCGCAACGCGGCCTCGCGGTCCGGCAGCCATATGCTGCCGCCTTTCTCCAAGGCCGCGATGGTCAGGTCAAACAGATGGTCATGGAAGGGGCTGGTGGGGACATCGCCCAGCGGCCTGACCAGGTAAGCCTGGTCCTCTGATCCCAGCCAGGCGTCCCGCACCTGGTTCAAGAGATGGAGCACAACCCCTTCGTAGAGTGTCGCCGCCACGCTGTCCGCCGTCAGGCGTCTGTCCCAGGTGCGCAGGACCTCCAGCGCGGCGGCCTCATCCGCGTCCTCAGGCGTCAGCCGCAACAGGTGGGGCAGGATGCGCTCGGCGGGCAGCGCGTAGAGGTCCATCTGCATCGCGGCGCAGTCCTCAGGCGAGACGCGCGGCCTGGCCGCGATCATCTGGGCGATGCGGGCGGCGCGCCAGTCCGCCAGCCACTCCGTCGTCAGCGTGTAGGGGTAGTCCGGGCCGACGATGCGGTTGTTGGCGGTGACGATGTAGCCCTCCGCCGGATTGAACGCCTGCGGCAACTCGTCAAAGGGGATGAAGCCGATCCACTCGTGCGCGCCATCCCAGCCGGGGACCGGGAGTAGCCCGTCCCCCTGGGCGCGCAGCGGCACGCGGCTGGCCAGGAGATAGCCGATATTCCCGGCGGTGTCGGCGTAGACGAAGTTCTGCCCTGGCGCGTGCCAGTGGCGCAGCGCAGCGCGGAAACTCTCCCAATCCCGGGCGCGGTTCAGGGCGAAGATAGCACGCAAGGTCTGGTTGGGTTCGTGGCCGACCCAGCGCAAGGCGAACTCACTCAGGCCGGGCTGGCCGTTCGCGCCGCCTGGCCGTCGCGTGATCAGATCGCTGATCACCGGGCCATGACGGGTGATGCGCACGCGCTCCACGTGGGGCCTGCGCCGCCCGCGAACGCGGATGACCTCCTCAATGACCTGGGCGCTTTCCCAGCGGTCCTGGTAGAGATAGCGCGTGGGGTCATCCGGGTGGAATTGCTCAATGGTCATGTCCTGGACATCGGTGAAGGCATTGGTGACGCCCCAGGCGATATGGGCGTTGTGGCCGATGATGACGCCGGGCAGCCCCGGCAGCGATGCGCCCGCCACCTGGAAATCGCCCCCGCTGAGGTGGTTGATGTACCAGATGGCAGGCAACAAGGGCGGCAGGTGGGGGTCATTCGCCAGGAGGGGCGCGCCGGTGGTCGTCCGCGCGGCGCTCAGCACCCAGTTGTTGCTCCCCAACCCCGGCCCGGCGGGCTGGAGATAGAGCCGGGCGGCGCGGTAGGCCGCCAGCAGCTTCTCAGCCTGGCGTGGGCCTTCGGCCTCTCCTCTCCGGGAAGAGGGCAGGATCGTGCGGTAATCAGGCGAGGGGAACACCTCAAAGTGGAGCGCATCGTCCGGCCCGTGGCGCTCAACCAGCGTGGCCCGCATGAGCTCAGCCTCCCAGTTGCCCGACAGCCCCCAGGCCAAGACCCCACCCCACACCAGGAGGTCCACCACCGACCAGGGCTCCGCCCGGCGGCGCAGCAGGCGGAACTCCACCGGCAACGGGTGGCCGCTATCCAGGAAGGCGTTGATGCCGGCGACATAGGCTTCGGCCAGGGTGCGTGTCTCCTCGTCCAACGCGGCCAGGCTGGCTTCGGCGGCGCGGCGGAAGCCCAGAATGCGCGCGAAGCGGTCAGCGTACAGGGCGCGGATGCCCACCAGCTCGGACAGGCGCCCCGACCCCAGGCGGCGCTGAAACTCCATTTGCCACAGCCGGTCCTGCGCGTGGACATAGCCCTGGGCAAAGAACAGGTCCTGGTTGGTTTCGGCGTAAATGTGGGGGATACCCCAGCGGTCGCGGATGACCTCGGCAGGGGCCTGTAAGCCCCTCAGGTAAACGACCCCTCGCGTCTGCGGCAACGACCGGCGCAGCCAGCGGCGCGAGGCCAGCGCCGCGCTGGCCGAAAGACCGAGGGCGGTGAGAAGCGAATAGCGCGTTTTCATTCAGTTCACCTTGTACAAGGTCACGTCCCGATTCTCTGACCCACCGCCGGTGAAGAAGTAGGGCATGGGCAGCCAGGCCAGCGGGATCAGATGATACGTCTCGGCAAGCACCTGCCGCGGCGCTTGCAGCTCTATCCCATCGTCCAGGAGATAGACCGGGCGACCTGCTGCGCGCATCGCCTGGACGAACCTGCGCAACTCCTCCGGCGTCCACGCCGCCGGGCGGAAGGTTGCCCGCCCCGCATAAAGGTCCACCGCGCCAGCGTTCAGCGAGCTGCCGATCAGGGCATGCGGCGGCGTCAGCGCAGCCAGCCGGTTGAACGCCGCCCGCTGGGGCGGCCATAGCGTGCCAAAAGTATAGAAGCCCTGATCTGGCGGCAAGGCCAGCACCAGCCGCGCCAGCGGCAGGGCCACGCCCAGCAGAAAGACCGCGATGCGCGATGCGTCCCCTCCTCGCCGATGGCGAGGGCGGGAGAGAGGGGGAGAGAGCCTCTCCCCAGGGCCCGCGCTGAGGCTATCCATGACCCCCAGCAGCCCCGCGCCTGCCAGGACGGCTGCGATTGGAAAGAGTGAGAGCAGGTCGCGCAGCCGCAAGTACCCATAGGGCAGGTGGAACACGAGAACTGCCAGTGGCCCAGCTAGGAGTATCGCCAGCGTCCGCCGATCGGCCTGACCGAGCTGCCACAGCCCCAGCGCGATGAATGGCGCAAAGAACAGGAACTCGCGCGCCGCAAGCGCCTCGGCCCCGACCCGCAGCGTCACCGGCACGACATGCGCCAGCGCGAACCGCTCCAATTCCTCACTCCCGGTGCGCAAAGGGCTTCCGAACGCAACCTGATGATACCACAGGTCGGGGAGGGCGACGAGTAGCGCAGCCAGGGCGAATAGACCTGCCCTCCCAATCCCCTTCCCTGATAGGGAAGGGGGAGAGGGCCAGCGCATGAGAGCCAGGAGTATGCTCGGCGCAAGCAGCAATTGCGTATAGCGCATCGCGTAAGCCAGGCCGAAGCTCAGGCCCAACAGGATAGAGGCTAAATATATCCGCTGCCTATACGCCAACCCATTACGCATGTGCTGACAGACCCTCAGCGCCAGAATAAGCGTCAGCGTCGTGAACAGTTGCGCTGAAATGTCGGCCAGGGGCACGACGGTGCGCGAGATTTGCTCAAAGGAGGTCGCCAGCAGGAAGACGGCAACGCCGCCGATGAACTGACGCTGTGTCGGCGGGCGTGTGGCGAAGACGGCCTGCGCCAACGCCCACGTCGCGGCCAGGCTGAGCAGGCCCAGGAAGGGCGTCGCCAGATACAGACCCGATTCGCCCAGGGCGCGATAGGCCAGCGCCAGGAGCACGGCGTGGCCGGGCGGCCAGACGGTGGCCGAGTGTCCGGCGGCGTCAAAGGGCGGGCGGTAGCCCACGGGGAGCGCGGGCTTCACTGGCAAGCCGAGCGCCTGGACGGTTTGCGCCAGCGGGAAGATGTGGAAAGGCGAACCGCGTTCCGCCAGGTCTACCGCCATCTGAACGTAGGCGTAGGGGTCGCTGCCGGTGACACCGTATGTGCGGGCAGTGAAGTTGATCCAGACCGCCCATCCCAGGCCGATGATGAGCAGCGCGGCGGCACCGTAGCGTTGCAGGTTATGCCTGCGCCCCCAGGCGACTACGAGCATATACAGGGTATAGGCCAGGGCGGCAACCAGGCCAAGCAGCAGATACGGGCTGGGATTGAGGAGGATCGCCCAGGGCGGCGGCAATCGCAGGCCCGCGCCGCTTCTATCCAGCACGCGCCACAGCACCAACCCACCCAGGTGTAGCGCCAGGACGATATAAACCAGCAAGAGCGGTGTCAACGCCTCAACGTAGAAGGCCGGACGGCGCAGCCGAGGCCAGAGCAGCACCTGGGGCAGGAGCAGCAGGGCAATGACCGGGATAGCATAGCGCAATGGCAGGCTTAGAAGTTCAAAGGTCAACGTCAGGCCAGGCAGATGCAGCGCCAGAAAGGCCAGGCTCAGGCCCCAGGGCAACGGCGGCCGCGCCGGGTCAAAGCGGAAGGCGATTGCATCTCTGAGCCGCTCCCACAAGGCGGCCCGGCGCGACGGCGCTATCCGCCCGGCCAGCGCCACACCGGTCGCCGCCAGCAAGGTGCTGTAAAAAAGCAGCCGCATGGAGAGAAGTGGAATGCCCACAAACCGCGCCAGGGTGAAGATCAGACCCAGGCCGCAGAGCACAAACTCAACGCGAGCCAGCCGGCCCTCACCCCCAGTCCCCTCTCCTGCCCAGTACTCCTGCCCAGTACCTGGCTTCAGCCAGGTTGGGAGAAGGGCTACCACCCCGTTCCATACCCAGCCAACCCCAAACAGGAGTCCGGCCACTATATACAAGGGGAGCAGCGGGCCAAGCGGCCCCGGATCAGGCTCCAGCAGGTAAGCCAGCCCAAAGACCCTGCGCAGCACCTCATCCATCGCATCACCCGTTATAGGCGAAGATGCGACCAAAGGCAAGCCCGATATAGGACCAATGGCCCAGATCAAAAGGGGACTTTAGACCCATGCGCTCACTGATCCTTTATGCTATGCTGTGGTCACTGGACAGGAACGCCTGGCTGGATACGCTGGGAGGACACCGGGGTTGCCCCAGGCGTTCTGCGGAGGATCGCAGGGATGGATATTATTGAAGCGGCGGAAACTGTCGTTGGGCTGTACGCCATGAGGCGGCTAAATGAGGCGTTAGAGAGCCAGAAGGCCTGCGGTTGCCACGCCTGCGTGGCCAGAGCCAACGGCTGGATTGACTGGGTCGCCGGTGACGACGACGACCTGTATGATCAACTGCACACTCCCTCCACCGAGAGGAGCGCATCAGACCATGGCGGTCAGCTTTCAGCTTTCAACCCCACATAAAGAAGCTGAAAGCCGACCGCTAATAGGTGTAGAACCCTCTCCCCGTCTTACGCCCCAGCCACCCGGCCTCCACCATGCGCCGCTGGATAGGGTGGGGCCGGTAGCGCGGGTCCTCAAAGAAAGCCTGGTAGATGGATTGCGTCACAGCGAAGTTGACGTCAATCCCGATCAGGTCCATGAGTTCAAACGGCCCCATCGGGAAGCCCGCTGAGCGCATCAGTCGGTCAATCGTGGGCACATCGGCGGCGCCCTCACCCAGCAGGCGCAACGCCTCCCCATAGTAAGGCCGCGCCACCCGGTTCACGATGAAGCCGGGGGTGTCCCTGGCGATCACCGCTGTCTTGCCCAGGTCACGCGCCAGCGCCAGTGCTGTCGCCAGGGTTTCCTCGGAGGTCTGCTCACCGCGGATGACCTCCACCAATGCCATCACCGGCGCGGGATTGAAGAAGTGCAGCCCGATAAAGCGGTCAGGCCGCTTCGTCGCCGCCGCCAGTGCAGTGATGGACAACGAGGAGGTATTGGAGGCAAAGATCGTCTCAGGCGGGGCCAGGGCGTCCAATTCGGCGAAGAGGGCGCGCTTGATCTGGAGGTCCTCCGGCGCGGCCTCAACGACCACGCTCACGCCAGAGGCGCAGTCTGGAAGCGCCGTGGTCACCCGGATGCGGTCAATCGCCGCCTGCGCTGCCTCCGCCTCCAGCCTGCCGCGCTCCACCTCCCTGTGCAGTGAGGCCCGAATGCGCTCCAGGCCCCGCTGGACGATCTCGGTTTGAATGTCGTACAGGACAACGGGGTAACGCAGGCTGACCACCTGGGCGATGCCCGCGCCCATCGTCCCCGCCCCGACGACGGCAATTGCAGGGAGAGACCCCCCACCCCAGCCCTCCCCCACATGGGGGGAGGGGGCAGGAATCTCCCCTGCTCCCCTGCTCCCCTGCTCCCCTGCGGTCGTTTCAGCCGACAACCGCCGCCTCCTCCGGCAGCTTCCCCCAATCGGGCGTCCAGGGCGGCACTTCCAGGCCGAACTCCTCGCAGCGCTGGCGCACTTCATTGGCGAAGGCCAGGCGCACCTCGTGGTTGTCGCGCTTCTTCAGGCCCAGCCGCCGGTAGATCTTGTTGCGGGGGCTGTTGGGCCGGCCAAAGATATTCATGGTGCGCGGGAACCACTTGTTCAGCGCCGCCTGGACCTCATCGTGGGTCTTGGGGTCCTGCGCCAGCCGCTTCACCCAGGAGTCACCATGGGCGATGTGGAACATCTCCTCGCGGAAAATGCCCTCCATCACCCGCGCCCAGGGGCGGTAAGAGGACTCCAGGCTGTCCTCCAACTGGTGCCCCGCGCCCCGGTCCATGCAGAACTGGAACATGATGAAGTCGGTCCAGGTGGGGATAGGGTAATAGAAGATGTTAACGCGCTTATCGGCGGCGATGCGGGTAGTGCCGATGTTGGCGTCATCGGCGTCCAGGCGCAGCGTGAAGTCATGCTCGCGCATGCGGGCGTCCACGTCAACGCCCAGGTACTCCAGCAGCTTGTAACACACGCGGGCGTGGCGGAACTCGTCCTTGGTGATCATGGCTGCGGCCAGGTATTCCTCTACGGTGGGGGCGTAGCGGATACAGGGGACATAGCCCAGCGCCCCGGCCAGCTCAGAGTCGGCCTGCATCATGAGCAGGTTGATCAGGTTCTCGCGGTACTCCTCGCTGGGGATGTCCTCCGGCCCTTTGATCTCGCCTGGGCCATAGAGCGGCTCAATATCCTCCTTGACCTCAAAGCTGAGCTTGCGCCGCATTTCCAGAGGCGCATCTGTGGCCCTGGTCTCGCCGTACTCGGCCTCCATACGTTCGCTGATCGGCTTCTCCAGGTCGGTCTCAAACAAGCCTTTCTCTTGCGTCATAGAACGTCCTCCTTTTGATGGTTATATTCACCGCAGAGACGCTGAATACGCAGATTATCCGGGTCTCAGCCTGGTTCTCCCCCCACCCTACCCCTCCCCCCTCGCGGGGGAGGGGATGAGGCCCTTCGCTTCGCTCAGGGGGACAGTTGTGTGACCTACCGAATCTGCAATACCCTCCGCGCACACTCTGCGCCCTCTGTGTCTCTGTGGTGAATAAAACGATGGCCTGTACTACCGCCCGATGAACTGCGGCGGGCGCTTCTCCAGGAAGGCGGTCACGCCCTCCTCGTGGTCGTGCGTACGGCTGGCGATCTCCTGGAGGAAGGCCTCATATTCTAACGCCTCTTCCAGCGTCATTGTCCAGGCGCGGTTCATAGCCCGCTTGGTCAGGCCGATGGCCCGCGTGGGTGCCTTCGCCAGGGCCAGCGCCAATTCACGCGTGGCGGCCATGAGCTCCCCGGCGGGGACAACGCGATTGACCAGCCCCAGCGCCAGGGCTTCCTCGGCCCTGACGCGCTGCGCCGTCGCCGCCATCTCAAAGGCTTTGCCCAGCCCCACCAGGCGGGGCAGGAACCAGGTGGAGCCAGAGTCGGGGACCAGGCCGACGTTGACGAACACCTCAATGAAGGTGGCCTGATCCGAAGCGATGCGCAGGTCGCAGGCCAGCGCGACCGAGCAACCGGCGCCGGCGGCCACACCGTTGATCGCGCCGATGATGGGCTTTTCCATAGCGCGCATCTTGAGGATCAGGGGGTTGTAGCCTGTGCGCAGATGCTCGCCGATACCGGGGGCCTGGGGGTCAGTGCGCCGCGCCTTCACCTCGTCCAGGTCCTGGCCGGAGGAGAAGGCCCGCCCCGCGCCGGTGAGGACGAGACAGCGCACACCCTCATCGCGCTCCGCCGCCTTGAGCGCCGCCGTGGTCTCGGCGATCATCTGATCGTTGAAGGCGTTGAGCACTTCGGGCCGGTTCAGGGTGATCGTCGCCACCCCGTCGGCGACCTGGTAGAGGATGGTCTGGTAATCGGGCATGGGTCTCCTTTCAGCGATCTAATCCTATCATATTTGTCGCTTTTAGGCCAATGTCACCCAAACAGGTCAAAGGTCTCCAAAATTGGGACAAATGTCACCTCTTGACAGTGACATTCGTCCCTTCTGTCACAATCATCTTCCCTTTATACTCAAATTAATCGGATTATCCGACAAATCACTCCAAATTTTTATTAACAATCTATTCAAAATTTACCTAATTAGGACGAATGCTCTACAGCCAGTGTGGAGCTAATGGAACTTAATATCCAGTGAAAGCGAGGAGGACACGATGAAACGCATGATATTTACCCTGTTGGTGCTGGCGACGTTGGTCGTCGGTGTGGGCTGTCGCGGCCAGGCGGCCACGCCAACGCCAGCGGCAGAGGGCCTGCCCCCATCCGCGGCAGGCATTATCGCCGAGCGCGGCCTGACCCCGGATGATGTGGCAGCCGCGCTCAAGACCTATATGCCCACCGGCCGGCTGGACGAGTACATCATGTTTTCGTCCGGCGGCCAGGGTGGCCAGGTGTTGGTGATCGGCCTGCCTTCCATGCGCCTGCTCAAGGTCATCGGCGTGTTCACCCCCGAACCCTGGCAGGGCTACGGCTACGGCTCGCTGGAGACAAAGGAAATCCTGGAGGGCGGCTTCGCCAGGGGCAAGCCCATCTATTGGGGCGACACCCACCACCCGGCGCTGTCCGAGACGAATGGCGAGTATGACGGCCAGTTCCTGTTCATCAACGACAAGGCCAACGCCCGCCTGGCGGTGATTGACCTGCGCGACTTTGAGACCAAGCAGATCGTCAAGAACCCCAACGCGATCAACGACCACGGCGGCGGCTTCGTCACCCCGAACACGGAATACGTCATTGAGGGGCCGCAGTACGCCACCCCGATCGGCTGGGAGTATGCCCCGGTGGATCAGTACAAAGAGAAATATCGCGGCGTGATCACCTTCTGGGCCTTTGACCGCGAGAAGGGCCGCGTGGACGTGGCCCGCTCCTTCCAGATTGAGCTGCCCCCCTACTGGCAGGACCTGTGCGATGCGGGCAAGAAGGTGAGCGACGGCTGGATCTTCTGCAACTCCATCAACACCGAGCTGGCCACCGGCGGGATTGAGCTGGGTCTGCCGCCCTTTGAGGCGGGCACGGCGCAGCGCGACATGGACTACCTGCATATCATCAACTGGAAGAAGGCCGAGGAGCTGGTTAAGGCTGGCAAGGCCGAGACCATCAACGGCATCCAGGTCCTGCGCCTGGAGACTGTGGCGCAGGAAGGCGTGCTCTTCTTCGCGCCGGAGCCGAAAAGCCCGCACGGCGCCGATGTCACCCCAGGCGGCGACTACATCGTGGTTGGCGGCAAGCTGGACCCCCATGTGACCATCTATAGCTTCCAGAAGATCCAGGACGCCATCGCCAAGGGGCCGACGCAGAAGGACGAGTACGGTGTGCCCATCCTCAACTTTGACGATGTGAAAGAGGCCCAGGTGGAGGTTGGCCTGGGGCCCTTGCACACGCAGTTTGACGACCAGGGTTATGCCTACACCAGCCTGTTCCTGGATAGCGCTGTGGCCCGCTGGAGCCTGGGCGAGCCTTACCGCAAGGACGGCTGGAAGCTGGAAGGCAAGCTGCCGGTCCATTATAACATCGGTCACCTGGCCGTGGCCGAAGGCGACACGGTTTCGCCCGACGGCAAGTACCTGGTGGCGCTCAACAAGTGGTCCATTGACCGCTTCGCCCTGGTTGGTCCACTCCATCCGCAGAACTTCCAACTCGTGGACATCAGCCAGCCGGGTGACAAGATGCAAATCCTGTACGACATGCCTATCGGCATTGGTGAGCCGCACTACGCCCAGATCATCAAGGCCGATAAGCTCCAGCCCTGGGAGGTCTATCCGGAGGTCGGCTGGGATCCGCTCAAGCAGGCCGTGGACCCCAACGCGCCACAGGTGGGCCAGGAGCGTATTGAGCGCCGCGGCAACACTGTGGAGATCTGGATGACAGCGGTGCGCAGCCACTACAAGCCGGAGCGCGTTGAAGTCAAGAAGGGCGACCACGTGATCTGGCACATCACCAACGTGGACCGCGCCCGCGACGCCACGCACGGCTTCGCCTTGCCCGGCTACAACATCAACCTGAGTATTGAGCCGGGTGAGACCACCACCATTGAGTTTGACGCCGACCAGGCCGGTGTGTTCACCTACTACTGCACCGAGTTCTGCTCGGCGCTGCACCTGGAGATGATGGGCTACTTCACTGTGCAACCGTAGCCCTGTCCCTCCCCCCACTGTAGGGAGAGAGTTAGGGGGATACCCCACCGTAAATGGTGGGGTGTCTCCCTGCCCTCCTCCATCCAGTACCGGGCTTCAGCCCGGTTGGGAGGGACCTGAGCCTCTGCCTTCCCGTGTGGAAGGCTGGGCGATGGGAAGCGAGAGGTAAGCTGTGGCTACCGTATTTGAAAGCGAAGAAGTCATTGTGAAGGTCGGGCAGGAGGAGATCCGCACGACGTTGACGACATTCCTGCTGCCCAGCCTGCTTCTCATGCTGGGGGCCATGTTGATCGTCGTCTCCATGTTCCTGCCCTACTGGCAGATGACGCTGAAAGCGCCCCAGTACCCCAAGGGGCTGCACGTTGAGGTTTATGTCAACAAAATGACCGGCGATGTGAAGGAGGTAGACGGCCTCAACCACTACATCGGCATGCCCAAGCTGGAGGAGGCCGCTCAACTGGAACGCTCCTTCTCAGTCATCGCTATCGTGGTGTTGGCGCTGCTGTTGACAGCGGGCGTGTTCATTCACAATCAGTGGGCGGGGGTGCTGGCGCTGCCAGCGATCTTCTACCCGGCGATCTTCCTGGCTGACATGGCCTATTGGCTGTACACTTTCGGCCATAACCTGGACCCTAAGGCGCCGCTGTCCAGCTCCATCAAGCCGTTCACCCCGCCCGTGCTGGGGGAGGGCGTTATCGGCCAGTTCCGCACGATTGCCTCCATGGGCCCTGGCCTGATCCTGGCGATTGTGGCCTCATTTGTGATCCTGATCGGCCTGTGGTTCCACCGCCGGGCCTATAAGCCCATCGTGGATGCGCGTAAGCGCCAGGCCCGGCGCACAGAAGCCAGGCCAGGGTAAAGGAGAGGGCACAAGGTGTCCAGGTCGCCAAAGGTGAGATGGGTACTGGCCCTGCTGATCGCCCTGGTGGGAGCGCATAGCGCCACTGCCCAGGTCGGGCCATCCAATACGCTTGTGGTCTCGCCTGACGGGCCTTATCGGACGATTGCCCAGGCGCTGGCGGCAGCGCCGGAAGGCACCACAATTGAGGTGCACGGCGGGGTGTACCCTGGCCCGCTGGTGATAGATAAGCGCGTGGCACTTGTGGGCGTGGGCGATCCCCCGCCGGTGATTGATGGCGGCGGGCGCGGCACGGTGGTGCACATCCAGGCGGCGGGCGTCCACCTGCGTGGCTTTGTGGTGCGCAACAGCGGCGACAACCTGGAGCGCGAAGAGAGCGGTGTCCTGGTCACAGCCGCGGCTGTCCTGGTGGAGGACAATCAGGTCGTGGACGTGCTCTTCGGTATTGAGCTGAAGAACGCGCCGCGCGGCATTGTGCGCCGCAACCTGGTGCGGGGCAAGGCCCTGCCGGTGGCGCGCCGGGGCGACGGCATCAAACTGTGGTACAGCGAAGGTGTGCTCCTGGAGGGCAACCGCGTGGAGGGCACACGCGATGTCGTCCTGTGGTTCTCGCCGAATACCACCCTGCGGGGCAACCTCATTCGCGATGGCCGCTACGGCATCCATACCATGTACCTGGATTCGGGCCGGATTGAGGGCAATCTTCTGGCCGATAACGCCGTGGGCGTGTTCCTGATGTACAGCCGCGGCCTGGAGTTCATCGGCAACACAGTCACGCGCAGTCGTGGGCCCAGCGGCTATGGCTTTGGCCTGAAGGATGTGGACGACGTCGTAGCTCGCCATAACCTGATCGTCAACAACCATGTGGGTATCTACCTGGATAACTCGCCGGTGTCGCTGGACGCCCAGGGCCTGTTTGAGGGCAACGTGATCGCCTTCAACGACGTGGGCCTCACGCTCCTGCCGATGGTCCAGCGCAACACCTTCAGCGGCAACACCTTCTGGGAGAATATTGAGCAGGTGCACATCCAGGGTGGGGGGCAGCTTCGGGGCAATCTGTGGGCCGTGGCCGGGCGGGGCAACTTCTGGAGCGATTACGCCGGTTACGATGCGGACGGCGACGGCATCGGCGACCTGCCCTACCGCGCCGAGAGCCTGTTTGAGGACCTGATGGCCCGGCAGCCGACGCTGCGCATTTACCTGATGAGCCCGGCAGCGCTGGCGCTGGACCTGGCGGCGCGGGCCTTCCCGGTGGTCAGGCCGACGCCCAAGCTGGTGGACCCCAGCCCGCTGATGCGACCGGCCCTGCCCGCGCTGGCGCTGGAGGCGCTTCAGGCCAACGGGTCAACCAGGACAAATGGATTACTGCTGATGACTGGAATGCTTCTTACCGCTCTCGCGGCTGTCGTCGCCTTCGGGCGGCGGGCCGCGCTGCCTGAGATGACAGTAGGGGCGCAAGTGATTGCACCCAGCCAGGAGACCACTGCTAAGGCCAACGCCGGGTTAGAGGTCCGCGCTGTCACCAAGCGCTACGGCGCCGTGGCCGCACTGGAGGAGGTGTCTTTGGAGGTTGTGCCCGGCGAAGCGGTGGCCCTGTGGGGGCCGAACGGCGCCGGGAAGACCACGCTGATCAAATGCCTGTTGGGGCTGGTCAGCTACACGGGCGAGATCCGCCTGGCCGGGCTGGACGCCCGGCGGCAGGGCAGGGGGGTGCGCGCCCGCGTGGGCTATGTGCCCCAGGAGATGGCTTTCCACGATATGAGCGTGGCCGAGACGCTGGCCTTTTACGCGCACTTGAAGCGCGTGGGCCGCGACCGCGTGGCGGCTGTCCTGGCGCAGACCGGGCTGGAGACCCAGGTAGCTAAGCCGGTCAGCGCGCTTTCCGGTGGCATGAAGCAGCGGCTGGCGCTGGCCATTGCCCTCCTGGCCGATCCTTCCTTCCTGGTTTTGGATGAACCCACCGCGAACCTGGATGCGGCGGGCCGCGCCGAGTTCCTGGCGCTGGTGAGCGCGCTCAAGCGGCGTGGCGTGACGATTTTGTTCTCGTCGCACCGCCCGGAGGAGGTGGAGGCGCTGGCCGACCGCGTCATCGTGTTACAGGCGGGGCGGGTTGTCGCTGAGGGGCCGGCGGCGGGCTTCACTGCGCGCCTGGGCCTGCAGACCAGCGTGCGCCTGCGCCTGACGCAGCCGGAGTTGCTCCAAGCGGCGCTCACCCGCCTGACGGAGGAGGGGCTGACCGCCAGGATCAACGGCAGCGGCATGCTCGTTGTGACCGTCCGTGCAGGCGAAAAGGCCCGGCCCATCCGCGCCCTGGAGCGCGCGGGCATCGCCGTCGCTGACTTTGAGGTGGAACAGAATGGCCATTATGAATATCCTGGTTCTGGCGCGTAAAGAAGTGCGCGAGACGATCCGCAACCGCTGGTTCATCCTGCAAAGCGTGGCCTTTGCTGCGCTGGCGCTGGCGCTCTCGGCGCTGACGCTCAGCGGGCTGGGCGGCGTGCAGTTGGGCGGTTTCGGTCGCACCGCCGCCAGCCTGATCAACGCGGTGATGCTCTTCATCCCGCTGATCGGCCTGAGCGCGGGCGCGGCGGCGCTGGCCGGTGAACGCGAGCGCGGCACGCTGGCGTATCTCCTGGCGCAGCCGGTGACCCGCGCGGAGGTGTTGTGCGGTAAGGTGCTGGGCGGTGCGCTGGCGCTGGCGGCTTCGCTGGCGCTGGGATTCGGCCTGGCGGGTGGCGCGCTGGCATTCGCCGGGGGCGAGGCGCCCACCGGGGCCTATCTGCGGCTGGCGGGTTTTGCCTTCCTGCTCGGCCTGGGCATGTTCAGCCTGGGCCTGCTCATCTCGGCGCTGAGCCGGAAAGCGGCTGCCGCGACTGGCGTGGCCCTGTTTGTGTGGCTGGCGCTGGTGTTCCTCGGCGACCTGGGCGTCATGGGGACGAGCCTGGCACTGGGGTTGGACATCCGCGAGACCGCGCTCCTGGCGCTCCTGAACCCGCTGCAGGTGTTCAAGCTGGCCGCCGTGCTCGGCCTGGAGGCGACGCTGGAGGTGCTCGGCCCGTCCGGCCTGTACCTGGTGCGCACCTTCGGGCCGGGGCTGGTCTGGGCGCTGGCTGCGCTTCTGGCGGCCTGGACGCTGCTCCCGCTCACCGCCGCTTTCGGCCTGTTCACAAGGAGGAGCGATCTATGAGACACTGGTGCTGGCTGGTCATTCTGGCGCTTGCCGGCCTGCTCCTGGGCGCCTGTGGTGGGGGCCAGGGGGCGCTGCAGCCGCCGGAGATTTACTACGGGCAGGACATATGCGCCCGCTGTGGCATGCTCATCAGCGATCCCAAATTCGCCGCCGCGCTCCTCACTCTAGAGGGCGAATCGCGCAAGTATGATGACATCGGCTGCCTGCTGGATGACTACATCCATAGCGGGGTAAAAGCTGCAGGAATTTACGTTCACGATTATAATACAGGGGCGTGGCTTGATGCGAAGGTCGCCTTCTTCGTCCAAAGCGACATCCATACACCCATGGCAAGTGGCCTGGTCGCCTTCAGCGACCGCGCCTCGGCGGAGAAGTTTGCTCCGGGCGCGGCGGTCATGAGCTTTGAGCAGGTGGTGGCGATGCAGGCGGAGAGACCCGCGCACAGCCACGGGCACTAACTTACTAGGGAGGAGACTCTGAATATGCGATCACACCGTATCCTCATTGCGCTGCTTCTGGCCGCGCTGGCCCTGAGCGCATGCACCCCAGGCGGCGCACCTGCCCCGACCACGGCGCCCCCGGCTGCTCAGGTGGACATCAACCTGGGCAAGCAGAAGTTTGAGGCCGTCTGCGCCGCCTGTCACGGCATGGACGCGAAGGGCCTGCCGGGGTTGGGCAAGGACATGACCACCAGCCAGTTCATAAAAAGCCAGACGGATGAGCAGCTTGTGGAGTTTATCAAGAAAGGGCGCGATACCAGCGACCCGGCCAACACGACCGGGGTGGCCATGCCGCCGAAGGGCGGCGACCCCTCGTTGACGGACGACCAGCTCCGCGCCATCGTCGCCTACATCCGCACGCTGCAGCAGTAGGCGAAGACCATCTATCGTGAAGCATAGGGGCAAGCTTTTGCGCTTGCCCCTATTGCATTTTGACATTTCACACCCCCCTGATCTATACTCTTCCATAGTTGTTGCAATCTATCAGTGCCTCTCGCTGTGCCGCAGCGCGCCTCAGGCGCAGCCCCCCAGCCACCCTGGCCGTGCCTCAGGCATGGCCGGAGGGCCGCTTGAAAGGAGGTCACCATGACGCTGCGCATAGCCCTGCTCTTGGGCGCACTCGCCCTCACCCTGGCCTTCGTGTTCGCCCTCATCGCCTTGGCCGGGTCGCCCTCACCCCCCACCCTGCCCCCCGACCGCGCCCAGGTCCAGGCGGCGCT
>FWWM01002995.1_pt1 | contig 43436 bp, 49 predicted proteins | sample 2228351 | NCBI WGS metagenome assembly FWWM01 (sample SAMEA103939774, study PRJEB20133) | metagenome
GGGTTCAATACCCGCCACTACTTTTGGATTTTTTATTAGTAGTTGCACGGCATGCCGTGCTTCTACATTTCTTGTCTCATTTATTTTTTGCAAGAAGGTATGATGGTATCCCAGCTTCTTAATTAATTTCTCACCCGGCGTGTGTTTTGACTGTATAATTAAATCTATGAGATGGTTTTTCTTTTTGCTTTTTGTTTTTAGCTTTTCCTTTTCACAAGACCTCTACACAGAGTTTATAAAATCCCAAGTAAAAGAGATACCCCTAAACAAGGCCATAGTGGTAGGGAAGGGAAAAAATGAACTCATCAGCTTTATAAACCCCGACTGCGGGCATTGTAGGAAAGAGTGGAAGGCCCTAAGGCCCCATTTGGACAAGGTCAAGATATACGTGTTTTTACTGCCCTTTAAAACCTTTCCGGAGAGCTATGCAAAGTCCAACTACATAGCCTGTTCAAAGGACAAGTTAAAGGCCCTTGATGAGGTCCTCTCTGGAAAGTTTGACGGAAGGCCTCCCCTTGTAAAAGACTGCCCTCTTGTGCAAGAACACATAAAGGTGGCGGAAAAGTTAAACGTGCAAGGCACGCCCTACAACATAATCCTTAAAAATTACAAGGTAATAGAAGGCTATAGCCCAGCCCTTCTTAAAGAGCTTGGTATTCAATGATAGTGGTTGTTATGGGCCTTTCTGGCTCTGGCAAGTCCTTTTTGGCAAGCCTTTTGCATGAAGAGTTTGGCTTTGAATGGATAAGGAGCGACCAGGTAAGGAAGGAGCTGGCGGGTATAGAAGCAAGCCAAAGGGTAAAGGTACCCTACGGGGAAGGTATATACTCTCAAGAGTGGACTCAAAGGGTCTATAAGGAGATGGTAAGAAGGGCAAAGGAGAAGGCAGAGGAGGGAAAGGATGTGGTCTTGGATGCCACCTTTCTTGAAGAGTGGCAAAGGAGCTTGGTAAAAGAGGAGTTCAAAGATGCTCTTTTTCTTTTGGCCTTTGCCCAAGAGGAGGAGATAATAAGGAGGTTAAAAAGCAGGAAAGATATATCTGATGCGGACATAGAGGTTTATCTAAAACAAAAGGAGAGGTTTGTGCCACCAGCGTATGCCATCCCAATAGATACTCAAAGGTCCAAGGAGGAGCTTAAGGCTGTCCTGCTGGAGCTACTCCAAGGTTATGGATGGAAAGGCACTCAATAGACTTATTTAAAAAATCGCCATTGGTCAGCTTACAATCTGGGCTCAATCCCTTATCGCTGGTTATAGTTTCTCCACTTGGTAGTTTCATCTCAAAAGTGACAAGCCTTAGGACATGACCGCAAGGGTCAAGAGGGTATAAATTGCTTCCCACATACTTTCCAACTGTGTTTTCTCCAACTATAATAGCTTTTGCGTGTCTTTTCAAAAGCACGGCCACAAGCTCGGCAGCGGAAGCAGTTTGCTTGCTAACCAAAATAACCATAGGCTTGTTTAATCCTTCCTTGTTTTTAAACTGGTATACACCGAAGTTTCTATCCCTACCCTCCAAATAGAACATCACACCCTCTCCACCAACCAGCATATCCACTATACCCTTTGCTACGGAAATTAGACCACCACCGTTGTCTCTAAGGTCCAAAAGTAATACATCAAAACCCTCTTGTTTTAATTCTTCCAAGGCCTTTTCAAAGGCTCCAAGGGCAGGCTGGGTAAAGTTATTTATCTTTACATAGCCCACCCTAAGCTCCCCATACCTTAATACCTTTACATCCTCCACAACAGGAACTTCAAACTCTCCCTTTACCACTTCAACTTCTTTAAAAAATCCCTCCCTTATAAGCTCAACCTTTATGATTTCACCCCTCTTTGCCTCTGTTAAAACCTTTCTCCATAGGCTTTTGTCCATAACACCGTTAATGGAAATGATAAGGTCTCCCTCCTTTATGCCGTATTTTTCCGCCGGCGAGTTTTTAAAAACTCTAACCACATATCCTTTATCATCCCATCTTATACCCAAGCCCAGCATCTTGGAAGAGGAATACCATAGCCTTTCATCCTCTTGCTTTGTTATGGCACTCCAACGGTCTCCTATCTTCCTTAGGTATTGGATTAGCTCCTGCTCATCCTTCCACTGTATGTCTTTTATTTTGTCCCACCAAAGATAGTGTCTTTCCATCAAAGATTTTATGTTTTTTAAAAGCTCTTCCTTTGGGCAGTCCTCCCCTCCCAAGGCTACACGAAAGAGTAAAAGGATAAGGATAAGGGGCGCACCCATAAACGTATAAAAATTATACACTATCGCAAGCCCTTGAAAAACTCCTTTATTAAAAGGCTTGCTTCTTCCACCGGAAAGTACTCCCACCTTACCCTGTGGTTAAAGCACTCCTCATCCAATAGGTTAAACCTACTCATAACCGCACCGTATTTCTCATCGGGGGCAAAAAAGACTACTTTTTCTACCCTTGAAAGCACCAAGGCATAAGCACACATGGGGCATGGCTCCAGACTAACATAGACCTCACAACCATAGAGGTATTTACTATCAAGAGCTTTCGTGGCCTCTCTTATGGCAAGCATCTCCGCATGAGCTGTAGGGTCCTTTAGTTCTTGTACTCTATTGTGCGCCTTTGCAACCACTTGCCCCTCTTTTACAACAACGCACCCTACTGGCACCTCCCCCTTTTGAAAGGCCTTTTTTGCCTCTTCCATACAAATCCTTACGCTGTCTTTCACCTTCCAAATATTAAAATCTCTTCTTCTACAAACTTGCCATCAATTAGCTCCCAGCTTCTGTAAGATACCACCTTACCCTTGCTTACAGAAAGTATTATGTAGGACCAGCCTTCAAAAGCTCTATCTTGGTCAAACTGGGAAGGCCTATCGGGATGGTCTGGATGGGAGTGGTATACACCCACTATTTCAAGGCAAAACTCCTTTGCCTTCTTTTCAGCCTTTAAATAGTCCTCTGGAGCTATCTCATACCTGTCGTGCTTCCTGTCTGGGTTTGCGTTTGGTGTTTCAAAGGCTCCAAAAACGGTCCTAAGAGGCCCTTCCACCCTTCCCAAAAGTAGCCCGCAGGTTTCATAAGGATAATCCCTTTCGGCTTGTTCTATTATTTTTCTGAGTGCAGATTCTTTTATTCTAAGCATGTTTAAACCAAGGCGTATTGATGTAGAAGCTCTGCTATCTGTACTGCGTTAGTGGCTGCGCCCTTGCGTATGTTGTCCGCCACCACCCACATGGAAAGCCCGGGTTCAAAGGCAAGGTCCCTTCTTATCCTTCCCACAAAAACCTCATCCCTTCCTGCCACCTCTATGGCAATGGGGTATGCCCTTTCTTCTGGATCATCTACCACAACCACACCCTTTGCCTTCTTTAAAATTTCCCTTGCCTCCTTCGGAGATAACTCTCCCTTCAGCTTTACGCTTATGGCCTCCGAATGTCCATAAAAAACTGGTACCCTCACGCATGTGGCAGAGACCCTTATCTCTGGGTCGTGAAGCATCTTTCTTGTCTCATTTAGCATCTTCATCTCTTCCTTTGTGTAGCCGTTTTCTGTGAAAACATCTATCTGTGGTATGACGTTAAAGGCTATCCTTTTTGGTAGATTTTTGGCCTCCGGCATCTCTTTCCCTTCACACCAGGCTTTTACCTGTTCTTCAAGTTCCCTTATGGCCTTTGCACCTGCACCAGAAACGGACTGATAGGTGGAAACTACTATGTGGGATATGCCCACCGCATCGTATATGGGCTTTAGAGCCACAAGCATCTGTATGGTGGAGCAGTTGGGATTAGCTATTATGCCCTTATGTTCTTTTACATCCTCCGGGTTTACCTCTGGTACCACAAGGGGCACCTCTGGGTCAAGCCTCCAGGCGGAAGAGTTATCTATTACCACTGCACCATCGGAGGCAAACTTGGGAGCATATTCTTTGCTGATGGAAGAACCTGCGGAAAAGAGGGCTATATCTATACCAGAAAAGCTACTGACTTTGTTTAGAGCTTGGACTTTTATCCTCTCTCCCTTAAAGGTTAGTTCAATACCTTCCGACCTTTCTGAGGCAAAGAGATAAAGCTCATCCACGGGGAAGTTCCTCTCTTCCAATACTTTGAGAAAGGCTCTTCCCACTTCTCCAGTGGCGCCTACTATTGCTACCCTGTATCCCATGGGTATAAATTATAAGACAGTAGAATATCCTTGGGGTGTGTTATGAGCGAAGACCTAACACCAATGCTTTCCCAATACCACCACTTTAAAAAGCAGTATCCAGACTGCCTTCTCCTCTTTAGGCTTGGGGACTTTTATGAGCTTTTCTATGAGGATGCGGAGGTAGGTTCAAGGGAGCTGGGCCTTGTGCTTACCTCCAGGCCTGCTGGAAAGGGCAAAGAAAGAATTCCCATGTGCGGAGTGCCTTACCACTCTGCAAGCTCTTACATATCAAGGCTTGTGGCAAAGGGCTACAAGCTTGCCATATGCGAACAGCTGGAGGATGCCTCCCAAGCCAAGGGCCTTGTAAAGAGGGATGTAATAAGAGTTATAACTCCCGGCACTTACTTTGAAAAAGAGGCCTGCGGGCTTGTGGGCCTTGTAAGGAGGGGGAAGGAATACCTATGCGCCTATTTGAACCCAGCAACGGGCGAGTTTGTAGGCGGTAGCTTTGACCAAAGGGGTGCAAAAGAGTTCATCCTCAAGTTTTCACCAAGGGAGATTTTGCTTCCCAAGGACCTTGAATTTGAAATAAAGGAGATGGAGGTCTTTATAAGCAGGCTGGAGGAAGAGTTCTTTGAGGAGGGGCTAAGGGCATTAAAGGAGGAAATGAACATATACAGCGCTAAGGGCCTTGGCTTTGAAAAGGAAGAGGACCTTTTGCCCTTTGGTGCCTTGTACCTTTACCTTAAGAGGACTCAGAAGTCCTTTTTGCCCTATTTGAGAAGGCCAAGGCCTTATGGAAGTGAGGGCTATGTGCGTATAGACTACAGGACGGCCAGAGGCCTTGAGCTTTTGGAGTCCTACGATGGATCTGAGAGGTATTCCCTCTTTGGTGTGATAAACAGGACCCTGACGGGTATGGGAAGGAGAAGGCTAAGGTTTCATATATTGCACCCCTTCAGAGACAAAGAGACAATAGAAAGAGTCCAAGAGGCTGTGGAGGACCTAATAGACAAAAGGGAGCTTCTGAGGTCCATAAGAGAGAGCCTTGAGAACATGCCAGACCTTGAAAGGCTCATAAGCAGGATAAGCGGAGGACTTTCCACGCCAAAGGACCTTGTGCATATCAAGAAAACCCTATACGCCATTGAGAACTTGAAGGCTATCCTCTCTTCTGCGAAGGCATCCATGCTGAAAGAAATAGGCCAAGGCCTGCTTGAGCTAAAGGAGCTGAGGGAGGACATAGAGAGGACCCTTGTGGATGACCCACCCCTTCACCTCAAAGAGGGAGGCCTTATAAAGGAGGGTGTGGACCCAGAGCTTGACCAGCTAAGATACTACAGGGACAACGCCCAAAGGCTTATAGAGGAGTATGAAGAAAGGCTAAAGAGGGAGACGGGCATACAGAGTCTAAAGATAGGCTACAACAGGGTGATGGGCTACTACATAGAGGTGACAAAGCCCAACCTCAAGTATGTGCCAGACTACTTCAGAAGAAGACAGACCCTCTCCAATGCGGAGCGCTTCACCACCGATTACCTTCAAGAATTGGAAGATAAGATCCTTTCCTCTCAAAGCAAGATAAACAACCTTGAGTATGAGCTCTTTTTAGCCCTCAGGGAAAGGGTTTTAAAGAGGCTTGAGGAGCTTGCGGAGAACGCAAGGCTTTTGGGCTTGCTTGACTACCTTCAAAGCCTTGCCACCATAGCCCTTGATAAGGGATGGGTAAAGCCAAAGCTTGTAGAAGACAAGGTGCTTTACATAGAGGAGGGGAGGCATCCGGTAATTGAGGAGTTTGTAAGGCCCTACTGCCCAAACCCAACCAAATTGGACGAGGAGAACCTTGTCCTTATCATTACAGGGCCCAACATGGCTGGAAAATCCAGCTACATAAGGCAGGTGGCCATCCTCACCATCTTAGCCCACATGGGATCTTTCTTGCCCTGCTCTTCCGCCACTACAGGCTTAGTTTCGTCCATCCATGCCCGCATAGGCTCTGGAGACATCCTTGCCCTTGGTGTCTCCACCTTTATGAACGAGATGCTGGAAGTTTCCAGTATCCTTAACAATGCAGATTCAAGGAGCCTTATAGTGCTTGATGAGGTGGGGAGGGGCACATCCACCTACGATGGCATAGCCATAAGCAGGGCAATAATAGAGTATATATTGGATAACATAAGGGCCAGGACCCTTGTGGCCACCCACTTCCTTGAGCTCACAGAGATAGAAAGGAAAGGTGTTAAAAACTACCACATGGCCATAAGCAAGGAGGGAGAGGAGATAAACTTCCTATACCTTTTGAAGCCCGGAAGGGCGGAGGGTAGCTTTGGTATAAAGGTGGCCCAAAAGGCAGGACTGCCTAAAGAGGTCATAAGAAGGGCAGAAGAACTCCTAATGGACCTCAAGGCTTCAAAGAGCCTGCCTGTGCTAGAAAGGGTCTATACGGAAAGCTTAAAGGAAGAAGAAAAACAGATATTGGAAGAGCTAGCCCAGCTGGACATAGCCAACCTCACACCCCTTCAAGCCCTCCTGAAGCTGGCAAGTTTGAAGGAGAGGCTTATGGAGATAAGGAAGGTAGGAAAATGAAAGAGGAGGTAAGGGAGGGCTTAGAAGAGAAGGGTGAGTTTGGCAGGTTGCTAAGGTATACCATTGGAGGGTATGTCGGTGGGCTTTCCCTCGGGGCTTTGCTGGATTTTCTAGGCTATCAGCACAACCCTGTTGGAGAATGGGCAGTTCGCACCCTTTCGGGAGAGGGAGAGAGCATCTTTGAAGGGGTTTATGCCTTACGTCAGAGGCTTAGTGGCGTAGCAGGGTCTATGGCAGAGGCCTACGGATGGGGCAAGTTTTTGGGAATGACCTTCCCATGGTTTATTGATTGGGGAAGTCGTCTCTTTGGTATAAACGTTTATGGAGTGGAAGGCTTTTACATTCCATACTTTTATGCACTCAGCGACCAGATAGGAGCCAACATATCTGGGTTTATCTATCTTTACAGAAAGGAAGGATCTTTGTTAAAGGCCATAAGCCAGTATATTCGTCATCCGGTGATGCTCACCAGTCTATTGATTATTTTGATTGTTCCAATAGGATTGCTTATAGCCCGCCTTATAGGCTTTAGCCCAACCACACAGGTCTATACGGCCTTAGAAACGATTGTGGCAAATCTTTGCTGGCTTCCCCCTTTAGTGGGATGGCTGAAGGAAAGATTTCAAAAGAGCGTTTAGCAATATGTATGGGGGTTGATGGAATTTTATAAAAAGGTTGGTGGGAGTTATCGTTTATTGACAGGGTTATAGGTTTTTGGTATGATGATAGGCAATATACGAGCCGTAGAAAATTGGGAGGTGTAGTTGAAATGGATGCGGTATTTTTCTATTTATTTCTCTTTTTTCTATGTGTCTTAATTATCTTCTACTTAACTATTGTAAAACCAAAGAAGCGTGAAGAAACAGCCAGGGTCAAAGCAGAAGAGCTTGATAAGCAAATTCAAGAGCTAAGCCAGAGAGTATTAGTTGTTACATCAAGCACGGTACCCGGAAAGGAAATTAAACGTGTAATTGGAGCTGTTACGGGGGTTTCAAAAACTGAAGCTTCAACGGATGCTGAGTTCAAGTTAGCAGAGAAAGAGGCATTACTTGATATTATGCAAAAGGCAATTGAATTGGGAGCAAATGCTATAGTGGACTTGAAAATGACAACTGGTAGTTATGAAAAACGAGTTTGGATAGACATAGGTTCACAAAAAGGTTATAGGATGGTATCAAAAGTTACCTACACTGGCACGGCGGTTATAGTGTAAGGGCTTTTTGACATACCTTTGTTTTAAAATATAAACCTTAATGAAAAAGGTTCTAATTCTTGGTAGTGGTCCCAATAGGATAGGTCAGGGTATTGAGTTTGATTATGCCTGCGTGCATGCCGTTTTTGCCCTAAGGGAACAGGGCATAAGGACCATAATGTTAAACTGCAATCCGGAGACGGTCTCCACCGATTACGATACGGCGGATGCCCTCTACTTTGAGCCCATAGTGCTTGAAAATGTTTTGGAAGTGATACGCAGGGAGAGGCCCGATGGGGTCTTTTTGCAGTTTGGAGGCCAAACGCCTCTAAAACTTTCCTTGCCTCTTAAAAACCTTGGTATAAACATCCTTGGCACACCACCGGAAAGCATAGACATGGCAGAAGACAGAGAACTCTTCAGAAACCTCATAAACTCCCTTGGGATAAAACAGCCACCAAGCGGGACCGCAAGGACAAAAGAAGAAGCTTTAAAGATAGCACAGGAGCTTGGCTATCCTGTGCTTGTGAGGCCCTCTTATGTGCTTGGTGGTAGGGCTATGAGGATCGTTTACGATGAGGAGGAGCTTTTAAAGTACCTTGAGGAGGCGGTAAGCGTTAGCTACGAGAGGCCCATACTCATAGACAAATACCTCTCCGACAGCGTTGAGGTGGATGTGGATGCCATTGGAGATGGTGAGGATTACCTCATAGGTGCAGTCATGGAGCATATAGAAGAGGCTGGGGTCCATTCGGGGGACAGCGCAGCCAGCATACCACCCTATACACTTTCAAAGGATGTGGTAGAAGAGATAAAAAGGCAGTCAAAACTTATAGCCAAGGCATTAAAGGTAAAAGGCCTTGTAAACTTGCAGTTTGCGGTAAAGGATGGAGAAGTTTATGTGCTGGAGGTAAACCCAAGGGCATCAAGGACTGTGCCCTTTGTGAGCAAGACCATTGGCTACCCCCTTGCCAAGCTATCGGCCCTTATTGGCATAGGCAAGAGGCTAAGGGAGCTTGTGCCAGAGGTCTTTGAAAGGCTATCTCAAGGGAGGGCCCACTTTGCCAGCGACTTTATGCCGGCGGACAAAAACATATACTCGGTCAAAGAAGTAGTCTTTCCTTGGAACAGGTTTCCAGAAGAGGACCCGGTGCTTGGCCCAGAGATGAAAAGTACCGGTGAGGTGATGGGTATTGCGGAAGACTTTGGCCTAGCCTACTATAAGGCACAGCTCGCAGCAGGAAGCAGGCTACCCCTAAAAGGTAGAGTGTTCATAAGCGTGGCAGACAGGGACAAGCCAAAAATAGTGGACTTGGTAAAGGGCTTTTTGGAGCTTGGCTTTGAGGTGTATGCCACAAGCGGCACTTATAGATTTTTGAAGGATCAAAGCCTTGACGTAAAGCATGTGCTAAAGGTGTCCGAGGGAAGGCCCAACGTGGTGGATATGATAAAGAACCAGGAGATAGACCTAATAATAAACACGCCCACGGGAAGAAAGGAAAGGGGTGATGCATACCATATAAGGAGGTCTGCAGTCCAGTATAAGGTTCCTTACACCACTACAGTGCGTGGTGGCTATGCCATGCTTTTGGCCATAAGAAGCTATCTAAACAACGGGGGAAGGCTAAAAGTTTATGCCTTGCAGGACCTATGAAGATAGTCATAACTGGCGAGCCGGGTGTGGGTAAGACTACCCTTATAAAGAGGCTTGTAAAGGCCTTGGGAGACAAGGCCATAGGCTTTTGGACGGAAGAAGTAAGGGACCCAAAGACAAAAAAGCGCACTGGCTTTAGAATAATAACCACGGAAGGCAAAAAGTTGCTCTTTGCCAGCAAGACCTTTACATCAAAGCACCTTGTAGGGTCCTATGGTGTGAATGTGGGGAGGTTTGAAAGCTTGGCACTGCCCATACTCCAAAAGGCTCTATCGGAAAGAAAGATAGTGATAGTGGATGAGGTGGGTAAGATGGAGCTTTTCTCCAAGCCTTTCAAAGAGCTGATAAGACAGATCATTTACGACCCTACCAAAAGCTTTGTCATCACCATACCCATAAGGGATGTGGACCCCCTTGTGGCGGAGATAAGGAGGCTTAGAGGTGCGGTGCTTTTGGAAATAACCAAAGAAAACAGAGACAGCCTACTGGAGGATGTGCTATATCTTTTGCAAAGTGCTTGACTTTTATAAAAATTGTCATAAATTGTTAAGCAAGTGGAGGGGTAATGAAGGGTGAAGGTGTGAGTTTAATATCGCCTTTGGAATGTGGCCCTCAATTAATGAATTGTTTTATCAATGTTCCTCAAGGGGAGGACTTTTTATCCATACTGCTGGATGTTTTAGGAGAAGAAGGTAAGGAAAAAGTAAGCGAGGATAAAAAACAGGATGCTCTTTTAACATCCTTGATGAACATGTCTATGGTTCCGCCTTTTAAGGTTGATGCCACCTTAGGGTTTAAACAGATTAGCATAGAAGAGGGAATGCCTCAAAAAACCCAAGTTCAAAAGGATGCAGGAGAACTTATAAATGTTTTTGTGAAGCTGTCGGAAGCAAGCGAAGATAAGATGCAGGCCAACACAGTTTTTGAAAAAGCTGGAAAAGAAGAATCTCCTTACAAAGAGTTTTTTATGAAGTCCCCCACCAATTCTGAGAATAAGCTTCTAAAGGAAATTATAGAACCTTTTGAAGAAACACAGCTGGATGACAAAGATATGCCATCAAACGGCCAAGATATAGAACAGAAGGTTTCCCAAAAGCATGTGGCCTTTAACCTTACTTTGGATGACAAAAGGGACCTATTCCTTAAAGAAAATACACCTACATTGGAAGGCCATCAAAAGGTAGAAAGTGGGCATAAGGAAGAAAAGTCTACGGATGACTTACAGTTTTACAATCCTTTACACAAAGAGGATGCAAAGCCTATTAAACAAGAAGATACAAAAGCGGAAGCCATAAGAAGGCAGGAACCTATTATAAACCACGAGCCAAAGCAGATAAACATGAAGCTTGAAGAGGCCTTCTTAAGGCTTAACCTTTTTGGCGATAAGATCAGGCTATCCATAAACCTAAAAGAGGAAGCTTACAGACAGCCCACCGAGCTTGAGGTCCAAAGGCTTGTGCAGTCCTTGCAAAATCTTGGCTTTAACCTTGAGGTTCTAAAGCTAAACGGTAGCATGCTCTACTATAGCGACCAAAGACATAGTAAAAGAGAAGACAGAGAAAGGAACTTTTCAGGCATTGCAGGTGAGGAAGTAAAGGTTAGCAAAGAAGAGAAAAAGAGCTTTAGCCTATACCTTTAGACTTTAAAAAGTCTTAACTTGCTCAAAAGCTCAAGGAATACCTTAGCAAAATACACGTTGGATACAAAGGAGGCTATGGTGCCTATGGTAAGGGTGGTGGCAAAGCCCTTTACGGGACCACTGCCAAACTGAAAGAGAATGAGGGCTGCAACCAGCAGGGTTATGTGGGTATCCCACACGGCGCTTAAGGTTCTTCTGTAGCCAAGCTCTATTGCCTTTCTTACACTGTTGCCAAGCCTTAGTTCTTCCTTTACCCTTTCAAAGATTAGCACGTTGGAGTCTACTGCAATGCCCATGTTTAGGATTATGCCCGCAATGCCGGGCAGTGTTAAAGTTCCACCAAGAAGCACCAAGCCAGCCCAAAGCATGAGGGCGTTAAGGAGTATGGAAAGGGTGGCTGTTATGCCAGAGGTTTTGTACCTAAATATGAGTAAAAGCACAAGAAGGACAAAGCCTATTATACCAGCTCTTATGCCTTGCTCTATGGCGTCCCTACCGAGGGAAGGACCAACCACCGTCTCTTGGAGAAATTCTACCTTTGTAGGCAATGCTCCAGCCCTTAGCACAATGGCAAGCTCCTTTGCCTCCTCTGGTGTAAAGTTTCCGCTTATCTGGCCCCTATCGCTTATCTTACTTCTTATCACCGGTGCAGAGATGACCCTTTTATCAAGCACTATGGCAAGCCTTCTTCCTATGTTCTTTTCCGTAGCCTCCGAAAAGGCCTGAGAGCCTTTGTCTGTGAGTTCAAAACCCACCGCCGGCATGCCAAACTCATCGGTAGTAACATAAGCCGTCTTAAGGTCCGCTCCGGTTATGACAGGCACCTTTTCCACCAAAAACCATTCAACACCCTTTTGGTCTGGAAGAAGCTCATAGTCCCTTGTTAGCTTCTCTTGCAAGGCTTCCTTTGGACCAGAGTCTACAACCAATTTTAGCTCTAAGAGGGCTGTCCTACCCACTATGGACTTGGCCTTTTTTATGTCCAAAACGCCGGGAAGCTCCACCAATATCCTATCGGAACCTATGCGTGTTATAACAGGCTGTACCACACCAAGCTCATCAATCCTTTTCCTCAAAACCTCTATGGTCTGCGTAAGCACTCCGTTTTTTAGCTGTTCTATTTCAGACTCCTTTAGCCTTAAGATCACCTCACCTTTTTGCCTAACTATCTCAAACCTTGGAAAATCCTTTTCCAAAAGGGCAGAAAGCTTAGCATAATCACTCTCTTCTAAGAGTTCAATCCTTATCCCATCTTTTTGAGGCACTACATCAAGCACCTTTATATCTCCCTTCTCCCTTATCTTCCTTTCTATATCTTTGGCATACCTTTCATACTCCTGCTCAAGGCTATAGTTTATGTCTGGCTGTATTACCATAGATATACCGCCCTTTAAGTCAAGCCCAAGGTTTATAGGCTTTAGGAGGACTATTGCAATAGAAATGCTTGTCAAAACAAGCAATAGAATAAGGTTTAGTCTAAGGTCCTTCATGTATGGGTAATTATTTTACATTAAAAACACACGTGGGGTGAGAAATTAAAGCCAGTAGGCTTCCTATAAGTTGTTTTTAAATGTAGTGGCACGCTGACGCATGTCTATTACAATAATAATGAGGAGGATAAGCCAATGGCCACCTTTGAACATCTAAAAGATATCCATAAATTACTTCTCAAACTATCTGAGAAATTCCCAGAATTTTTCCCAAGGGGATTTGGTGGAGTAGAATGGATAGAGGATAAGGAGTGGGTGGAAGAGTAGAAGAAAAAGGAAGATAAAGAAAGGGCAACCGCTTGAGTTTCAGGAAGAGATATCAATACAAGTATTAATGCACGAGCTTCTACACACGAGGGTAAAGAAAAAACAAAAACATTTAATATTTATACTATAGGTGTTATAGAAATGCTTACAGAATTTACCGCAAGACATTTTTATGATAAGCTTTTGAAGGTCTTAGGTGGATCCGCAAGGCACAAGGCAGATATAATTAAAAAGGGCTATGGGTATGCTGGATCAGTGGCGGATTTTAGGAAGATACTTTCAGAAGTTGGGATAGATGAAAAAAAGTTTACGGAGGAGGTTTTTGAGTTGATAGGAGAGGATAAGGATAAATTCCTTAGCGGTTTAGTGGAGCTATTGGAAAAGAAAACAGGGAAAAGTTCTTTCTACTTTTACAATAGAATTGGTGAGATTATTAACAAACACGCAAAAGGCTATGACTGGGGCAAATATTAATCAGGCGGAGGAGATAGAAGACCAGAACCAAGCAAAAAGTATTCTACTACCAAGCGACCTCTCCCGCCAGTCACATAGTTTACAAGCTCCCCCCACTCTTTCATATCATCGTCCCCAAAAAAGAAATCCCTGTATAAAATTGCATACTTCTTAGGTGTTTCTGGAAGCATGTCAAAGTATTTTTTGGCAAACTCCTTGTCCCTTCTGTTTAACCCCAATATGTAAAGGTCAGAAATCCTTTCCAAAGGCGTGGTGCTTTGAATATACTCTTCCTTTGTGGGGACTTTTAGATTATACTTCTCTCTCACTTCTTTCGGCATCCCAGGATAAAACCAATCTAACAACTCCTCCTCGCTCATATAATCATAAATGGTCTCCTCTTGCACGTGTAGGCCTCCTTGTTATAAATTTAATGATCATCCATTATATGCTGAGTGAGAAATTCATTCTTCGTAGTGGCAAGTTTTAAACCGTGTGTATGATAAAATTACATACGTAGCATGAACATTACACTTCTCATTGTGCTTGCTCTTTTAAGCCTTATGCCAAACCTTTCCAAGTATCCTTTTAAAGGAGAAGAATCGCTCCGCACTATCGTAGCTTTTGAAATGTGGTATTCAAAAAGCTATTTCCAGCCTACTTTTCTTGGCGAGCCATATTTCAATAAACCTCCCCTCTTCAACTGGCTTATAATAGCTTACTCCCATACCTTCCCGTGGAGTGAGATAACAGGAAGGGCTGTAAGCTTGACTTTTCTATTTTTAACCACCTTAGCCGTAGGCCTTTTTTCTTATAACTTATTTAAGAAGGTTAATCTATCTCTCCTTTCTTCCTTAATATTCCTCACCTTTGGCAACGTGCTTTTCTTTTATGGGTACTTGGCGGAGATTGATATAACCTTTACCTTTTTTGTCTTTGGTGGTATGATTTCCCTTTACCTTTGGCAAAGGGGCGCCTTTTCTTGGGCCATCCTGTCTGGCATTATCTTTGGCCTTTCTGCCCTTCTTAAGGGCCTTCCTGCCTACGCCTTCCTTACATTTTCCCTTTTTGCCTTTGCCATATACAACTGGAATCTAAAAGCCCTATTAAATAAAAGGACGGCGCTTATCTACCTTATCTCCCTAGTTATTCCCTTACTTTGGCTACTTCAAACTCCAGAACCTCTTGAATATTTAAAAAACCTCTGGAGAGAGTCCTTTAGCAGGGTGGAAGGGGACTTTTCAAGGCTAAAGCATATGCTTATCTATCCTTTGATCAACTTTAAGGACCTTTTGCCATGGAGCCTTATCTTTTTCCTTTCTTTATATTCCCTAAGAAGGGAGTTAAACATTCCTTCTGAGATAAAACTCCTTTTTCTTCTTTTCTTTATAAACTACATACCCTACTGGATTTCTAATGCGGCGGGAAGGTATATACTACCACTCTATCCCATACTGGCCCTCCTTTTTTCTTACTACATTCATCAAGCTATGAAAAAGGAGGCTATCAAAAGATTAGTTCTTGGCTTGTTGATAACCACCATAGCCTTAAGGTTTGTTTATGGCTTTGTCTTTTTTAGCTATGAAGAAAACAGACCAAACTCAAGGAAGGGAATAGCCAAAGACATGGCTACCCTTATAGACTTAAGAAAGGGTATAGCCTGTGAATGCCCGGAAGAAAAATCCATATGCTTATACTTAGGAATATGGAAGGGTGAGCCACTCAAAAGACTAAGTAAAAACCCCACGGCTGATTACATCATAAGTTGCAATAAAAGCTTAGGTAAAGTTATCAAGGAATATGACCTAAAGAATAGAAAGGTCTACCTTGAGGCATCCTCTGGTGGTTTAAATTATTAAAACATGGATATAAAGCCGGAAGATATCTACACCTTAGAAGAGAGAATTTTGGTGGATATTAGGAGTCCATCCGAATACGAGGAGTTTCATATACCGGGAGCCATTAACATACCTATCTTTGAAGATGAGGAAAAAAGGCTCATAGGCCTTGTGTATAGGAGCGAAGGAGTAGAGAAGGCAAAAGAGCTTGGCTATGAAATAGCTTGGAAAAAGCTACAAAGCCTTCTTGAAAGGTTTAAAAAACTCAAAAGGGATTATAAAAATGTAGTAGTCTATTGCTGGAGGGGAGGGCTAAGAAGCCAAGAGCTTTGCAGAGTGCTAAGGTCTATGGGCATTGAGGTCCTAAGACTTGAAGGGGGCTATAGGGCTTACAGGGAGTTTATCCTAAGGGACATGGAGAGGCTTTTGGAGGGTAAAACTTTTTTGGTGCTTACTGGCAAAACTGGTGTGGGAAAGACAAGGCTTCTTAGAAGGCTAAAGGAGGAAGGCTACCCTGTTATAGACCTTGAGGCCCTTGCGCAACATAGGGGGTCTGTCTTTGGAAGGGTTGGCATAAAGAAGAGGATAAGCCAAAAGATGTTTGACGCATTGCTCTATGAGGAGCTAAAAAGGATAAACTCTGACCTTTTGATAGTTGAGGATGAGAGCAGGGTGATAGGAAATATACACATACCGGATAGCTTATGGAATAAAAAGGAACAAGGTTTTTTCTTGGAGATAGAAACAAGCCTTGAAAGAAGGCTAAAAAACATCATAGAAGAATACACTGCCTTTGAGGGCTGGCAGGAGGAGGTAAAAAGTTCCATAGGAAAGATAAGAAAATACCTTGGAGAGGAAAAATACAAAAATGCTATAAGTATGCTGGAAGAAGGAAGGATAGAGGACCTTGCCCTCTTTTTGATGACCGAATACTACGACAAGGCCTATAAGCTTAACAAGAGTGCCTTTTTAAAGCTATACTGCTCCAATGAGGAGGAGTGCTTGAGTAAGATAAAAGAAGTATACTCAAGCCTTCTTAAGGAAGGGGTAATTTCTAAGCTTGGCGGGTAGCCTTTTACCTCTTACTTCAAGCTCCACCTCAAGGCCCTCTTGCCTAAGGTTGACATCCACAAAGCACAAGGCTATACCCCTCTGAAGGGTGGGAGAGTAAGTGCCACTACTTACATACCCTATGGGCTCATCCTTATAAAAGACCCTATAGCCCTCCCTTGGCACACCCCTCTGTAGTAGCTCCAAACCAAAAAGCCTTTTCTTTATTTCCTTTTTTAAAAGCTCCTCTTTGCCCAAAAAATCTTTTTCAAGGCTCACGTACCTGTCCAAGTTTGCTTCAAAGGGTGTTATATCCTCGGAGATCTCATGGCCATAGAGGGGCATGCCAGCCTCAATTCTTAGCACATCCCTTGCACCAAGCCCGCAAGGAGTGCAAACCTTTACCAGTTTTTCAAAAAGCTCAATCCCTTTTGAAGCCTCCGCATACACTTCAAAGCCATCCTCTCCCGTGTAGCCAGTCCTTGATACGATGATGCCGTCAAAGACCTCAAAGTGATAATACCTTATGCTTTCCACTGGGAAAAACTCCTTTAGCACTTCCACAGCCCTTGGGCCTTGAAGGGCAAACTGCACAGTCTTATGGCTTATATCTTCCACCTTAATCCCTTCTTCTTTAAACCATTCACACACCTTCTCCTTATTTACCGCATTCACACAAAGGAAAAACTCATCTTCGGAAAGCCTATATATGGTTATATCATCCCTTATGCCACCCCTTTGGTTCATAAGGAGGTTGTATTGGACTCTTTTGGGCTTTAGCTTGGTTATCCTCCTTGAAGTAAGGTATTCAAGCCTTTCAAGGCTGTCTTTTATCAAAAGCCTTCCCATGTGGGATATGTCAAAAATTCCGCAAGCCTCTCTTACAGAAAGCACTTCCTTAGAAATGGATGAATACTCTACAGGCATCTCCCAGCCTGCAAACTCTGTAAACTTGGCTCCTAGGCTTTTGTGCAGATTGTATAAGGGCGTCTTCATATTAAAATTTTAACCCATGCTTGCCAGATATATGCTTTTAAACTACACAAAAACCTTTTTCATCATACTTTTGGTGCTTTTTGGCCTTTTGTATTTTTATCTTATTGGTGAAGTTTTTACAGTCTTTAAGCAAAAAAGTATTAAGATATTTTTGTCTTACACATTTAACCTTTTACCATTGGTCTTTTTTTATATAAGCGCCTTTGTAAGCGGTTTAGCTCTAATCCTATTCCTTAGAAGGCTCATACAGAAAAAGATGGACCTTTTGACCCAGAGCTTTGGTATATCTCCTTTGAGCTTTTCTTTTTCTATCATAGTTTTTTCCCTATTTCTCTTCCTTGTTAATCTTATAGGGTCTTACGAACTTTATGCAGAAAATCAAAAAAGGTTATACGTAATAGAGAAGGAATATAGGAAAGCCAAAGAATTGGAAAAGGGGATAATAAGAGGCCTTTGGCTCTTGGAAGAAAAAAATGGAGAAAAAGGCTTTTATAACTTTGAACTTATAGACCTATCCACTGGAAATGTTTATGGTTTTTACTACCTTAAGGTGGCGGAAGGCTCCATAAAGGAGTTAATAGTGGCACAAAGGGGGCTGTGGAGGGGAGAAAACATAGAATTGAAGGAAGCGAAAATAAAAAATCTATTTACGGGTGAGGAGTATGTAAAGGATATAAGGGTCCATTATATTGACCTTTCCCAAATAAGACCTCTTGCCGAAAGGCCAGAACACCTATCTATGAAAAGTCTATTTATGCTTAGCTTGATAGGTGAAAAGATAGGTATAAACCAACGGTATTACCTTTATGAGGTCTTGAGGCGTGTGCTTACAGCCCTTCTTCCCATCTTTATAACCATAAGCATAAGCTGGATGTGTTTGAGGTGGCGACGCCTTAGCTTTTCTCTTTTGGGCCTAATAGTCCTATTTTCCTACCACTGGCTTTCTTTGAACCTAATAAAATCCTTTGTGGAAAACACCAGCGTAAGCCTTACACTTCTTTCCTTCATCTATGCACCTTTGCCTCTACTTTCTCTAAAAGGACTTTACGATCTGGGCAAAGGATTCAGGGTCTAAGCTGGCTCCGCCCACCAGTAGCCCATCCACGTCCTTCATCTTCATAAAATCTGGTGCATTATTCGGGTTTACACTTCCACCGTATAGAACTCTTGTCTTTCCAGCATGCTGTGGGTTTATGCTATAAAGTAAGTCCTTTATGAAGGCATGCACAAGCTGGGCATCCTCTGGCGTGGCTGGGTTTCCCGTGCCTATGGCCCAAACGGGCTCATAAGCTATGTCTATGCTGTCTGTGTAGGGCTCTATGCCCGAAAGGGCAAGCCTTATTTGAGTTTCTATAACCTTAAAGGTAAGCCCTGCTTCCCTCTCCTCTATTCTCTCTCCCACGCACAGTATGGGTCTTATGCCTGCCTTCAAACAGGCCGTTAGCTTTTTGTTTATAAGCTCGTCCGACTCTCCAAAGATCCATCTTCTTTCCGAGTGGCCCACTATCACGTAGGAGACTCCAAGCTCCTTTAACATATCCAAAGATATCTCACCGGTGAAGGCCCCCTTTGGCTCAAAGTGGCAGTTTTGGGCTCCAAGCTTTACCTTTTTTTCCTTTAGCATCTCACTTGCCACGCATAGAGAAGTGAAAGGCGGGCAAAGAAGAATTTCCCTGTCTTCTATTCCCTCCACAAGGGGCAAAAACCTTTGTATGTATTCCTTGGTTTGAGATGGTGTTAAGTTCATCTTCCAGTTGGCGGATATGAGTTTCATCGGATAATTATAACATAGGATTATTATCTCAAAAACACATAAGCATAAAGCAGGCCAACTAATATTCTGTAGACTCCAAAGACAAAAAAGGAATGGTTTTTTAGAAAGTTAAGGAGGGTTTTTACACTCAAAAGGGCAAAGAAGAAGGCCGTTATAAAGCCTACAAAAAGGACTTGCCAATCTTGGAGGTTAAAGCTTTGATGGGATTTGTAAAGGTCGTAGCCTGTGGCTATTAGCATGGTGGGAACTGCCAAAAGGAAGGAAAACTCTGCAGCAGTCTTCCTGTTTAAGCCCATAAGCATACCACCTATTATGGTGGCGCCAGAGCGGGAGACTCCCGGTATCATGGCAAGGCTCTGAAAGACTCCAATGGCGAAGGCCCTTGGATAGCTAAGGTCCCTTATATCTCCCATATAACAAAACCTCTCACAAAGCCTGTCTGCAAAAAGGAGGAAAAAGCCTCCCAAAACCAAGGCTATAACCACCACATGGTCGTTGCCTATAAGGTAGCCCTTTATGAACTTGTAAAGGCTAAAGCCCAAAAGACCTGTGGGCAAAAAGGCAGTGATGATTCTCTTCCAAAGCTCCACATCTTTTAAAAACCTTTGCCAGTATAGGAAGAGGATCGCCATTATGGCTCCAAGCTGTATGGATATTTCAAAGCTTTTGGTAAAGCTATCCTGAGGTATGCCAAGTATATGGGCTGTGAGAATAAGGTGGCCTGTGGAAGAGATGGGCAAGAACTCTGTTATTCCTTCTACTGCTCCCATAATAAAGGCATGTTTTATATCCACTATAGCACCTCCGCATATATGCCCTTTAGATAAAGGGTGTTTGGCATCTGAAGTATCCAAGGATGGTCAAGGTCTTGGAAGCTCTCTCCCACTATCCTGAGCTGTCTTCTGGCGTCCTTGCCAGCGGACAGAAGGGTTTGCAAAAGGTGGTCCCTTGTGATGTGGAAGGAGCAAGAGTAGACTGCTAAATAGCCTCCGGGCCTGGTGAGCTGTATGCCTCTCAAAAATAGCTCCTTATAGCCCCTTAGGGCGTTTGGCACTGCCGCCTTGTTCTTTGCGAAAGATGGTGGGTCAATTACCACCACATCAAAGCTTTTGCCCTCGGAGAGAAGTTTTTTGAGTATATCAAAGACGTTTGCTTCTATCCATTCTATACCCGATATTTGGTTAAGCTCGGCATTCTTCTTTCCCATCTCAAGGGCTGGGCCGGAGATATCCACCGCCATAACCTTGCTTGCACCAGCCTTTTTCATGCTTAGGGCAAAGCCGCCCGTATGGCAAAAGAGGTCAAGGCATTCCGCACCGGGCTTTACAAAGCCTCTTATAAGCCTTCTTGCCTGCCTTTGGTCCAAGAAAAAGCCTGTCTTTTGCCCATGTGGTATGTTTACAAAGAACTTAAGGTCATGCTCCCAGATGATGATCTCCTCTGGCACCTCTCCATAAATAACACCTTCCTTATTATCCATGCCTTCCACAGAAAGCACATACTCGCTCACCTTCTCATAAATGCCCTTGGGCTTAAGAAGGTCTATAAGGGCTGGTATAACCCAGTGCCTTAGCTTGTTCATCCCGTAGGTAGTAAACTCCACCACCGCATACTCACCGTAAACATCCACTATAAGGCCCGGCAGAAGGTCTCCCTCTGAATGCACAAGCCTGTAGGCGTTGCTATCAAGGTATAGCCTTTTTCTGTATTCAAGGGCTTCTTTTAGTCTTTTTCTTATAAGCTCTTCCGTTATAGGCTCTTCCTTGTCAAAGGAGAGTATCCTTATGCTTATGTTGGCGGAGGGATTTATGTATCCATAGCCCAAAAACTTGCCGCCGTAATCCCTGACTACTACTAGATCTCCCTTTTGTGGGCTTTTTGAATAGCCTATGATCTCAGGCCTATATACCCAAGGGAAAAAGCCCCTTATCTTGTCTTCTACTCCCGGCCTTACCCTTACCTGTATCATTGATAATTTACAAGCATCCTTTGAGCAACTTCCTTTGCCTTCTCTTTACCCACAAGCCTCTCTGCCAGCTTTAGGCCAAACTCAAGGGCTGTGCCAGGTCCTTGGCTTGTCACTATGTTCTCATCCTCCACCACAGGCTGGTTCACAAAGTGGGCTGGCTTTATCTCCTCCACAAGGGAAGGATATACAGTGGCTTTTTTGCCCTCCAACACTCCAAACTTTGCCAAGGCTGTGGGTGCTGCGCATATGGCACCTATGAGCTTTTTCTTTTCTTGCATGGCCTTTATGAGCCTTTCCACCCTTGGGTCTTGCTTTAGCCTTTCCACACCGCCCGCACCGCCGGGCAGTATTACCATATCAAGCTCTTCAGGGTTTAGGTTATCCACCGTAGTATCTGGCACTATCCTAACATTCCTTGCGCTCGCCACAGGCTCGGGAGTTAGCCCTGCTATGATAACTTCCACACCAGCACGCCTTAGCACATCAATAGGAGCTACAGCCTCTACCTCTTCAAAGCCTTCTGCCAATATGATGGCCACTTTTGCCATGGCACTACCTCCTACCTTATTATCTCCCTCTCCCTTACCCTCGGGTCAATTATGGCCAAAAGTATGTCGGCAATCAGGTTGCCCACAAGTAGCATTATAGTACCAATATATAGCCCACCCATCACAAGGAAAAGGTCTTGGGATAGCACAGCATCCAGCATAAGGGTTCCAAGCCCTGGCCAGCCCACTATTATCTCAATGAGGGCCGCACCGGAAAGCAGGCCAGCTATCTCATAGCCGATGAGTGTGGTAAAGGGGTTCATGGCGTTTTTAAGTATATGCTTTATCATAACCCATTGGGAAACACCTTTGGCCTTGAGCATTATCACCATAGGGCTGTTTTTTATTTCTATCACTGCACTTCTCATGAGCCTTATAAGGCCTGCAGAAGAGACAAGGGTAAGAGTTAGCACTGGCACAAACATATGGGCCAAAAGGTCTACTATCTTGCCAAAAAGGCTTAGCTCATGGAAGTTGGGGCTATGCACACCGCCCACTGGCACATGGCCAGTTTTTGAGACCAAAAGAAGGATTATAAAGGCTAAGAAAAAGGAAGGAAAAGATACAAAAGCATAGCTGTACAGCCTTATTATCTTGTCTGGGAGTTTGTCCTCCTTTAGGCCCGCCAAAAGGCCCAAGGGAACTGCAATGAGCCAGGAGAGTATGGTTGAGGTAAGAGTGAGAAGAAGAGTGTTCCCTATCCTCTCTCCTATAAGCTGGGATACGGGAGCATGGTATTGGAAGCTATAACCAAGGTCAAAGGTCAAGGCGGAAGAGAGCCATTTAATATACTGCACAAAAAAGTTTTGGTCCAAGCCATACTGTCTTTTTAATGCTTCTATGGTCTCCGGTGAAATCTGTGGGTTTAACCTTAGCTGGTCCAAGTAGTCTCCCGGCGCCAGCTTTATTATCAAGAAGGACAAAAAGGTAACGCCTATAAGCGTCAAAAAAGCCTGAAAGGTCCTATAAGCCAAAAACCAAAGCATTAGAAGTAATTGGCTATAAAGTGCTTTACCTGTGAAAAGTACCTGTTTATCTCTTCCTTATGCTTATTCTTCACATATTTTAGCAATTTGTAGTCATCCCAATAGCCGATAAGTGGTATTTTGTCCGGTATGGAGTCCCTATCCTCTATAAGGTAGAGGAGGGCAGATATGAAGTCCCTTTTGGCCTCTTCCTTTAGGTCAAACTCCTCATCGGAGAGTATCCTCATAAGCATCTTGGCATCAAGGATAAGGTTCCTCACATACTCCATGGTGGGTGGAATACGGTTTAGCTTCTCCTCCAAAAGCCTCCTTAATTCCTTTATGCCAATATCCCTGTAGTACTTTCTGAGCTTCTCCTCCATGGGAGTTTTATTATAGCATTACCTACGGCTCCAAACTATAAAAACTATCCCTTCTAAACTCCTCTCTTTCGTGAGGGTAATCCACCCTATAATGCACTCCCCTGCTTTCCCTTCTCCGCAAAGCACAGGTAAGGGTTGCCAAAGCCACAAGGCTTATGTCAAAAAGTTCTCTATTCTCCACCGTAGGCCTCCACTCCTTCCAGCTCTCAAGCCAGCTCTGTAGCCTACTTATGGCCTCTTTTAACCCCTCTTCTTCCCTCTCAAGGCCACAGTTTTCCCACATGAGCCTTCTTAGGTCCTTAAAGCCGTAAGGTGGGTCCATCTTTCCTTCCCTTCTATTCTCAAAGTGGCTTTCTTTAAACTTCAAAAAGCCTATATCACTACATACCTTATAGGCAGTCCTATAACCAAAGACCACACCCTCCAAAAGGGAGTTGGAGGCAAGCCTGTTGGCACCATGCACGCCAGTGCAGGCACATTCTCCAACCGCATAAAGGCCTGGTAAGGTGGTCCTTCCATAGTTATCTACCTCTATGCCACCGATAAAGTAATGGGAAGCTGGTGTGATGGGTATGGGCTGTCTTTCTGGGTCGTAGCCTTTTTCCCTTAGCATGGTGTATATGGTGGGAAACCTCTCTGAGAGCTTTACACCCTTATGGATAAGTCCTCTTAGGTCTATGAATACCTCTTGTCCTTCCTTTATCTTTTTGTATATGGCCCTTGCCACCTCGTCCCTTGGCTTTAGCTCATCCACAAACCTCTCACCCTTTTGGTCTATAAGCACTGCACCCTCACCCCTTACGGCCTCCGATATGAGTATGCTTGTGTTCTTTACCACCGTGGGGTGGAACTGCACAAACTCTGGGTTCATCAAGCTTAATCCCTTCCTCAAGGCTATTCCAAGGGCATCCCCCCTTACCTTCACTGGGTTGGAAGTATGTAAAAACATGCTTGCTGCACCACCTGTGGCAAGCACAAGGACTGGAGTTCTTATGAGCTTTAACTCTCCATCGTTGTATATTAGCCCTTCAACCCTATCTTCTCCCAGAATCTCTTGAAGCTCTCCCATCAAAACCCTTATATTTAGTTCCTTTACCCTCCTCCAAAGGGCTTCGTATATAGCCCTGCCCGTGTAGTCCTTTACCTTATAAACCCTTGGAAAGGAATGGCCCCCTTCTATGGTGGTCTCCTCGTCAAACTCCACACCCCACCTTTTTAAATCCATAAGCCTTTGAATGCCTTCATCCACCAAAATCCTAAGACTTTCTTCTTTACACAGACCCCTTCCTGCCCTAAGTGTATCCAACATATGAAGGTAGGGACTGTCCTTTGGATGAAGGGCGCAGGCTATCCCACCTTGAGAATAATAGGTGTTCCCAATGCCCCTTGTCAAAATGATGGGTTCAAGGCCAAGCTCCTTTAAGACTATGGCCACAGTTAAGCCGGCTATACCGCTACCGCATACAACTATATGGGCTTTTTCTGTGGGAAGCTTTGAAGTATCAAAGTCAAGAAAATACAGCATGCTTTTTGTATATTTCTACTATAAGGTCTGCAAGCCTTTTGGAATCGTGCCTTACAAAGTCTTCCTTTTCGCCTATTAGGTCTTCTGCATACACTTCAATACCCTCCTTTGCTATCTTGGCTACATCGGGTATAACCGGCTCTTGTCTTTCCTTTATATACCTTCTTAAAATCTGGTCCGATGGCATTTTTGTGTTTACAATGGCTGCATCTATTCTATCTATGCCGGTAATTTCTTTGAAAACCCTAATATGGTCATAGGCCGTAAAGTCATCTGTTTCTCCCGGTTGGGTCATTGCATTGACTATAAATATTCTAAGGGCTGGCGACCTTAATACTGCTTCCTTTATATCCTTTATAAGCAGGTTTGGTATAATGCTCGTGTAAAGACTTCCCGGACCAAAGACTATCACATCGGCCGATTCTATTTTGGCTATTGCATCAATGGGGGCCTTGGCATCCTCCGGTTCTATCCATATGCTTTCAATCTTTGCCTCTTTTGCCTTACCGTATTCCGTTATATCCTCTTCTCCACATATCTTTTCTCCATCGCTGAACTTTGCGCAAAGCTGTATGCTTTCAAGGGTTGCGGGTATGATCTCGCCCTTTGTTCTAAGTATCTGAGAGGCTATGTTTATGGCTTGCATAAAGCTCCCTGTTATCTCTGTAAGTGCCACAAGAAAAAGGTTTCCAAAGGCGTGCCCTTCAAGTTCTCCCCCCTTAAACCTAAACTGGAAAAGTTCCCTTATTATGTCTTCGCTTTCCGAGAGGGCCACTATGCAGTTTCTTATATCTCCAGGTGCTGGAAGGTTATACACCTTTCTTAGCCTTCCAGTGCTTCCTCCGCTGTCTGCAACGGTAACTATGGCAGAAAGGTCCTGTATTTCTTTTCCAACCTTTTCCTTTAATCCCCTCAAGAGAGTAGAAAGACCTGTTCCTCCTCCTATGGCTACAAGCCTCATTCATACCTCCTTGAAATCTTTTTAAGCATGTATATTTTAAAACATATGGTTAAATTAAACCTAAAGGAACTTTTTAAAACAAGAAAAAAGTTTTCTCAAAACTATGTTTTTAAACCGGAAGATATTAAACTACCTCCAGACTTAGGAGAAATAAAAGAACCCATATCTTTGTATGTGGAAATAACAAAAGAGAAGGGCGCCTATAAGGTTTATATGGAAATAGAGGGCTATGTGGTGCTTGAGTGTAGTAGGTGCCTTACCCTATACCATAAGGATATAGGTAAAAAAGAAGTGGTAAGGATAGAGCCATATCCCACAAAGGATGTTATATATCTAAGGCCTTCTGACTTGGAAGTCTCCTTCTATGAAGACGAAGAAGCTTTTGACCTGACTAATCTACTAAGAGAACAGATCATTTTAAGCATACCAACTAAGCCTCTATGCAGTCCAGACTGTATGACGGGCTTTGAAGTAAGCCTTAAGGAAGAAAGGCCCACCCTTGGAGACCTTCTCAAAAAGAGCAATGTGCTATAATAGAAATCTCTTATCAAACCTACGGAGGCGTTAAAATGGCTGTTCCTAAGAGAAAGACCTCAAAATGGAGAAGGGACCAAAGAAGGGCTCAAAACTTCTTTTCCAAACTACGTGCCATGTCCTTGGCCACTTGTCCAAACTGTGGCGAGCTTATGATGCCCCATAGGGCATGCCCTTACTGCGGATATTATAAGGGCAGGGAAGTTGTAAAAACTTCATGACAAGGATAGCGGTTGACTGTATGGGGGGCGATTATGCCCCCGAGGAGATAGTAAAGGGTTGTCTTTTAGCCTATAAGGAATTGGGCCTTGAAAGCATATTGGTTGGAGACGAAGAAAGGATAAAAAGCATACTAAAGAGGGAGGGCTTTAAGGGAGAGCTGGAGGTGGTTCATGCACCAGAGGTCATCCAGATGAACGAGCCACCTTCCAACGTTTTAAAGAAAAAACAATCTTCCCTTTTTGTGGCTGGAAAGCTTGTAAGGGACGGGCTTGCCGATGGCTTGGTCTCCGCCGGAAATACGGGCGCAGTGCTTACAGTGGGTAAGTTTGTCATAGGGTCTATTGAGGACCTTGAGCGCCCGGCCATTGGTGTGGCACTTCCAAACCCAAAGGGAAGAACTGTGCTTATTGATGTAGGTGCCAACGTGGACTGTAAGCCAAGGCATCTATTGCATTTTGCCGTAATAGGGCATACTTACGCCGAGGAGATACTGGGAATAAAGAATCCAAGGGTGGGAATCCTTAGCATAGGAGAGGAGGAAGGCAAGGGCAACGAGCTTGTAAAGGAAACCTATCCCCTTTTGAAGGCAAGCAAGCTAAACTTTAAGGGAAATGCGGAGGGAAGGGACATATACGCGGGCACCTTTGACGTTATAGTATGCGATGGCTTTGTGGGCAATGTTATACTAAAGGCAAGTGAAAGCCTTGGCTTTGCTGTGCTTCAGATGATAAAGGAGGAGGTGCAAAAGAGCCTTTTGGCAAAGATAGGGGCCTTGCTCATGAGGCCTGCCTTGAACAACTTCAAGAAGAAGGCAGACTTTACCGAGTATGGTGGCATACCCCTCCTTGGTGCCAAAAAGCCAGTCATAATAACCCATGGAAGGGCAAACGCCAAGGCCATAAAGAATGCCATAAGGGTGGCCAACGAGTTTTTAACCCATCACTTCAACGAAAGGCTTTCTGAAAACCTTAAAAGATTATTGCCTCAAGAGGTAAAGGTCTGATGGGTATAAGCATAAAGGGTATGGGCCATTACACTCCAGAAAACCTTTTGACCAACTTTGACCTTGAGAAGATGGTGGATACATCCGACGAGTGGATAACCACAAGGACCGGCATAAAGGAAAGAAGGATAGCAAAGGAAGAAAGCCTTGTTGATATGGCATACAGGGCAAGCCTTAGAGCCTTAGAGGATGCGAGCCTCTCCGTAGAGGATATTGATGTTATAATCCTTGCCACCCTCACGCCAGACCTTGGCTTTCCAGCCAGCGCATGCCTTTTGCAGGCAAGGCTTGGATGCCACAAGGCCTATGCCTTTGATATATCTGCCGCCTGTAGCGGATTTTTGTATGGCCTTGAGATAGCCAGCGCCCTACTAAGTTCTGGAAAGGCAAAAAACATCCTTTTGGTGGGCGCTGAAAAGCTATCTCAGATAGTAAACTGGACGGACAGGGCCACATGCGTCCTCTTTGGAGATGGTGCGGGTGCGGTGGTTCTCTCCTCCGAAGGGGAAGGGGAGCTTTTGGCGTCGGTCATGAGGTCTGACGGCAACTATTGGGAGATACTGTACGCCGAAAGGTGTGGCTATATAAACATGAAAGGAAAGGAGCTTTTTAAGCTGGCCGTGAGGGCCATGGCCGATGTATGTGAAGAAGTTATGCAAAGGGCTGGAGTTTCCAAAGAAGACATAGATTTGGTAGTTCCACATCAGGCAAACATAAGGATCATGCAGGCCTTGGCCGAAAGGCTTGGTATTCCTATGGAAAAGGTCTATTCAAACATACACAAGTATGGAAATACGAGCGCCGCATCCATACCCATAGCCCTGTGCGAGGCCAAAGAGGAGGGAAGGCTAAAAAGGGGTAATATGGTCCTCCTTACTGCCATGGGTGGTGGCCTCACATGGGGGGCAAGCCTCTTGAGGTTCTAACTTGAGGTATGATGCTATAGTCGTAGGAGGAGGTCCGGCTGGGGCCTCTACAGCCTACCACCTCTCAAAGAAAGGCCTTAAAGTCCTTCTTGTGGAAAAGGAAAGGCTTCCAAGGTTTAAGCTTTGCGCCGGCTGTCTTTCTGCCAGAGCCTTAAAACTTCTTCCAGAAGGCTATGAGAAGCTTTTGATAAACAGAATAAGGGTTGGAAGGCTTGGCTATAGGGGGCTTGAAGAGTATAAACTGGAGGCGGGCAAAGAAATAGCCTACATAGTGGACAGAAGGGATTTTGACCACTTCCTTGTAGAAAAGGCCCTTGAGGCTGGTGCGGACCTCTTGCAGGCAAGCTTTTTAGGCTTTGAGAAGGAAGGACAAGGCTACAGAGTTTATACTTCTTCTGGAAGTGTTCTTTCGGACTTTATAGTGGGTGCAGATGGAGCCAATTCAAAAACGGCGGATATTTTGGGCTTTGGGAAAAGAAGGGCCTTCAAAAGCCTTGAGTTTTTTACAGAAGGAGACCTAAAGGAGGAGGTGCTTATAGAGATAGGCTGGGTAAGCAGGGGCTACCTTTGGGTCTTCCCTCACGGTGATGGCATAAGCGTGGGCATTGCCACCACGGGCAAAGAAGACCTTTTGAAAATACTAAGAGAGTATTCAAATAAAAAAGGCATAAAGTTTATCCATCCGAAGGGTTGGCACATACCCTTTCCAGAAGGGGACCTAAGGCTTGGAAGGGATAGGGTGTTGCTTGTGGGAGACTCGGCAAGCATGACAGACCCACTTTTGGGAGAAGGCATATACTACGCCCTTTGGGCGGGAAGGCTTGCCTCGGAGGCAATAGTCAAAAGCCCGCAGGAGCCTCTAAAGGCCTACAGAGAGCTTTTAAGGCCTCTAAAAGAAGAGCTTCTGAGTGCTGGAAAGATAGCCAAGCTTGCCTACAGGTTCCAATATGTGGCGTATAAAATGGGAAGGGATTATGCCTTGAAAAACTTTTACAGGGTGCTTTTAGGAGAAAAAAGCTATGGAGAGCTTTACCTTAAAGGATTGTTTGAATTTTTAAAACACTTGACCATAGAGAGCTTTAAGAGTATACTTAACCCACATGAGGGGAGGAATAGTAGGGGTATTTTTAGTCGGAAGTTTGGCCTTGGCAGGAACGGATAGCATAGTTCTTACAGCCCTCACCTACATGGAGAGGCCTTACCAGTTTGGCGCCAATGAACTTTACCGAATGGACTGTTCCGCCTTTGTAAAAAGGGTGTTTGAGGTAAACGGTATAAGCCTTCCGAGAAGCACGGCAGAACAAGCCCAAGTGGGAGTTCCAGTAAGCCTTGATGAGATAAGGCCGGGAGACCTACTGTTTTTTAGCACATACAGGCCGGGGCCTTCCCATGTGGGTATATACATTGGCAACGGTAAGATGGTCCATGCCAGCGAAAGCAGGGGAATAACCATAGATAGGATAGATGACCCCTATTGGCAGAGAAGGTTTCTCTTTGCAAGGAGGGTAGATAAGAGGCCCGTTGTGGCCAAAGCAGTGAAAGTGGATAGAGGTAGGGAAGACAAGGGCCGTGATGAGATAGCAGAGCTTATTCTTATACTTTCCAACCGTTGAGGGAAAGCCTCACTTTATCCTTAGCTTCTCCCATATCCTATCTATCTTTTCTTTTACTTCCTTTGACATCTCTATCACCTTTGGCCATTCCCTTGTGTAGCCCTCTTCCTTCCACTTGGTTGTAGCATCTATTATCATCTTTCCACCAAAGCCTACCTGATTGGTGCTGTGGTCCAAAACGTCTATAGGGCCTTTCAATATAAGCACATCCCTTGATGGGTCCACATTATTGCCCCAGGCCCAAAGCACCTGCCCAAAGTCATGAACGTCTATGTCTTCGTCAAAGACCACTATATGCTTTGTGAGGGACATAAGGCCAAGGCCCAAAAGGCCATAGGCTACCTTAAAGGCATGCCCTGGATAGCGTTTCTTTATGGATACAAAGCAGAAGTTGTGGAAACAGCCTTCGGCGGGCAGGTGGTAATCTACCACCTCAGGCAGGTTGAACTTTATAAGGGGCAAAAATATCCTCTCCGTTGCCCAGCCTATGTATTTGTCCTCTTGTGGTGGTCTTCCCACTATGGTGGTAAGGTATATAGGATTGTTTCTGTAAAGGATGGCCGTTACGTGCATCTTAGGATACTTGTCCACAGGCGTATAAAAGCCCGTGTGGTCCCCAAAGGGACCTTCATCTATCAGAGGCTCTTCTGGGTCCACATAGCCTTCTATCACTATCTCCGCATGGGCTGGATATTCAAGGTCAACGGTTATACCCTTTATGAGTTCTACACCCTCCTCCCTTATGAGGCCTGCAAAGAGGTATTCATCCACCTCCGGTGGCAAAGGTGCAGAGGCCACATAGGAAAGCACAGGGTCTCCACCTATGGCAATGGCCACCTCAAGCTTTTTCCTTAACCTTTTTGCCTTCCAGTAGTGATGGTTTCCATCCTTGTGTATCTGCCAATGCATGGCCAGTTCGGTAGAAGATAGCACCTGAAGGCGGTATAGGCCCACGTTCCTTATTCCGCTTTCTGGGTCCTTTGTGATAACCTGGCCAAAGGTTATATACCTTCCGCCATCCTCTGGCCAGCATTGGAGTATGGGAAACTCAAAAAGGTCAATCCTTTCCCTTTTTACATTCTCCCTTATGGGACCATCCTTTACAACCTTTGGCAAGGCATCGTTTAACTTTTTTAGCTCTGGCAGTCTTTTTAGCTTGTCAAGGAAGGTATGAGGGATCTCTGGCCTCAAGAGTTTGTATAGCTTCCAGCCTATATCCTCAAGCCTTTCATAGCCAAGGGCAAGCTTTATCCTTTTTTCAGAACCCAAAAGGTTGGTAAGCACTGGAATAGAGTAGCCTTTTGGCCTCTCAAAGAGTAAGGCCTTTCCACCACCGGGAAGCTTACAAGCCCTGTCTGTCACCTCCGTTATCTCAAGTATGGGAGAAAGTTCTTCTTCTATCCTTATAAGTTCTCCTTCCTTTTCAAGCCTTTTTATAAAGTCTCTAAGGTCCTTGTAAGGCATCTTCTCCTCCTTCCATAAGGCAAAGGTCTTCCCTACACCTTACCGCTGGCGCTTTGCTGATTTTCTTTGAGACATCAAAAAGCAGTTCTCTTATAGAATTTCTCAAAGATTGGCGAAGCTCATACAGCTCTTTTAGCTTTTTAGAAAGCTTCTTTGCAGTTCCCTCTTTTCCTTGCGCCAAGGCGCAGTCCATCCTTCTTATTACCTTCTCCGCAGACTCATCGCAATGCACCAAAGCCATAGAAAGATGTTTTAGAACACACCAAAGGCTCTCTATCTTGCTCCTGAACTCTCCACCACCTTCCCCCGATAGATCAAGAATGGAGAAAAGAAGGTTTCCTACAGTTTTTCTCCTGTTCCTTAATTCATCTATGTATGCCACAAGGTCTTCAAGCTTTGTCTCTCCTTCCAACTCCATAAGGTGCTGTTCCGCATGGGCAAGATGGGCTATCAGATATATCATCTCCTCCACCAAAGCCTCTTCCCAAAGGCCTTTTTCCATAAAGGATAATATTAATGCAAAATACATACGTTGGCTATCGCATTTATTTTGAGAAAAAGCATACCTTTGGCGAGAAGTTTATCCTTTGTAGGAGCAGGTTCAAAACCTACCCCCGATTATTGGACAGATCTTGGACCCGAGGGCAAGCTTGAAACCCGCCACTACATTTGGAAAATCAACGCGCCAGAAGCTTACGGGCTTTAATTTCTCACCCAGCGTATAATATGGAATACAATAATAGCTTATGAAAGTGAAGCAAAGACCAAGAAGTAAGGATTTGGAACACATTATAAAAACCTTAAGAAAACACCTTAGGTATTTAAGGAAGGAATATGGAGTTAAAAGCTTGGCCATATTTGGTTCTTATGCCAGAGGAGAACATAAAGAAAGTAGTGATGTGGATATACTGGTAGAGTTTAGCAAGCCAATAGGACTAAAATTCATAAGTTTGGCGGACTATCTGGAAAAAATATTGGGGAAAAGAGTGGACCTTCTTACACCCAACGCCCTCAAACAGGTGCCTGAAGTTTGGAAGAAAGTGAAGGAGGATTTGATACCTGTAATATAATAATCTCCATGAGATTAAAGGTCCTTCTATTTTTCTTACTTGCCTTTCTTATCTCATGTTCTAAATCCAACTATGCACATGTAGAAAAAGCACCTTCAAACATACCATCCAACACCACACCTTGCACGGTGGTCCGTGTGGTGGATGGAGATACATTCCATTGCACCTTATCCAATGGAGAAGAGGTTAAGGTAAGGCTTATAGGAGTGGATACGCCAGAAAGCGCAGACAATCCAAAGGCCAGAAGAGATTCGGAGAGGACTGGGCGCTCCTTGGAAGAGATCATAAAAATGGGTAGGCAGGCCAAGGAATTTACAAAAAGCCTTCTCCCAAAGGGTGAAAAGGTGTATTTGGAGTTTGACGTGCAGAAGACGGATAAATACGGAAGGCTTTTGGCCTACGTGTGGCTATCCGATGGTAGGATGCTAAACGAAGTTTTGATAAGGGAAGGCTATGCACAGGTCTATACCATACCACCCAACGTGAAGTATCAAGAAAGGTTTTTGGAGGCCCAAAGGTATGCAAGGGAAAACAGAAAGGGCCTGTGGGGACAATAAATAGTATTTACTTCTAAGGTCCCTATCCTATATTAAAATATTAACCCATTTACTCTTTTGAGAGGTGAAGGAATGGAGCTTTTGGAATACGACTCCTGCGGTGTAGGCTTTGTATGCAATATAAAAGGAGAAAAAAGCCATCAGATTGTAAGCTGGGGCATTAGGGCCGTTAAAAACTTAACACATAGGGGTGCAGTGGGCGGTGATGGCAAAACGGGCGATGGTGCGGGTGTTCTTATAGAGGTTCCAAGAAGATTCTTTGCGGATTTTATAGATAAGGAAGGGCTTGAGCTTTCCTCCTTGGAGAACCTTGCGGTGGGTGCAGTCTTTCTCTATGAAGATGTGAGACCTCAGATAGAAGAATACATAAGGAAAAGTCCCTTCTCCTTGGTAGGTTGGAGAGAGGTGCCTGTGGACAAGTCCGCCGTAGGCGAGTCTGCCCTCAAGGTTATGCCCAAAATATTCCACCTTCTTTTGGACACGGAAAAGTGCGACCCAGAAAGGAGAGAATTGGAGCTTTACATCCTAAGAAGGCGCATAGAAACGGACAAAAAGATAAAGGACAAGGTTTATTTTGCTTCCCTCTCTTCTAAGACCTTGGTCTATAAGGGTATGCTTGTGGCACCCCAGCTGGATGTTTTTTATCCAGAGTTAAGGGACGAAAGGATAGAGTCTTCTTTTTGTCTTTTCCATCAGAGGTATTCCACCAACACCTTCCCCAACTGGAAGCTTGCACAGCCCTTTAGATACTTGGCACATAACGGAGAGATAAACACCTTGCTTGGCAATAGAAACTGGATGAGGGCTTTAGAGCATGAACTTCAGCATGAAGTTTTTGGAGATAACATAAAACTTGTAAGGCCTTTGGTCTATAATGATGAGAGCGATTCGGCCTCCCTTGATAGAGTTTTTGAACTCCTTTTGCTTGTGGGCTATAGTCCAGAACACGCCATAAACATGCTCATACCACCAGCATGGGAGGGTATGCCTTGGCTAAGCAAGGAAGTAAGGGACTTTTTTGAATACCAGTCCCTCCTTATGAAGCCTTGGGATGGTCCTGCAAGCATAGCCTTCACCGACGGCAAAAAGATAGGCGCCCATCTGGACAGGAACGGCCTTAGACCCGCACGGTACGTGCTAACGGAGGATGGCATCCTTGTGCTTGGCTCAGAGGTTGGGATGGTGGATTTGGAAGATAGAAAGGTCCTAAAGAAGGGTAGGCTTGGGCCTGGGGACACTTTGGTGGTGGACCTCTCAAAGGGCGAGGTAAAGGAAACAGAGCAGATACTAAAAGAGCTTGCCTCTAAAAAGCCTTATGGAGAGTGGCTTGAAAAGCATTTGGTTAGACTATGGAAGATAGTAAAGGATTACAACCTTCCAGAACCAAAGGAGGACCCAGAAAGGATAAGGAAGCTTGTGGCCTTTGGATACACCCAAGAGGAGATAAAGCATGTCTTGACGCCTATGGCGGAAGAGGGCAAAGAAGTTACCTTCTCCATGGGTGATGATACACCAATCCCACCCCTATCAGAAAAGCCTGTGCTTCTCTTTAGATACTTCAAGCAAAGGTTTGCCCAAGTTACCAACCCACCCATAGACCCCATAAGGGAAAGGTCTGTCATGTCCCTTAAGATGAACTTGGGACACAAGAGAAACTTCTTAAAGGAAGATGAAGAACATGCCAAGAGGCTCCAGATAGAAAGCCCCATCCTTTTGCCATACCAGTTTAAGGCCTTGATGGAGCAAAAGGATTTTAAGGTGGCCTGGGTTCCAATGACATATCCCAAGGAAAGAAGCTACTGCGTTGTAGAGCTACAAGACTTAGCTGGCGAAAGGAGGATAACGGATATCCTTTATGACGCCATGTATGAGGGTATAAGCATATGCGACCTCAGACTTGGTGTGGAGATAGTCTGCAGAAGGGTGGAGGAGGCGGTAAGAGAGGGCGCAAACATTGTAGTGCTTTCCGATAGGAATATATCAAAGCATAGGCTTGCTGTGCCAAGCCTTTTGGCCGTTTCCGCCGTCTTTAAATGGCTATCGGACAGGGGCCTTGCCAACAGGGTCTCCATTGTGGTAGAAACGGGCGAGGCAAGGGACACACACCATATGGCATGCCTTATAGGCTATGGAGCTTCTGCTATATATCCATACCTTATGTATGAGCTTATAGGTGAGCTTTGTCAAAAGGGTGAGATAAAGGTGCCTTATGATAAGGCCTTGTTCAACTACAAAAAAGCCTTGGAGGATGGGCTTTTAAAGATAATGTCCAAGATGGGTATATCCACCCTCAATTCTTATCAAGGTGCCAAAATATTTGATACGGTGTGCCTAAACAGAGACTTTGTGGAGGAGTATTTCCCGGGAACTCCAACAACCCTTGAGTCTGATGGCATCTTTGAAATCCAAAACAGCCTTTTGGCAAGGCATGATGCGGCCTATGAGACAGATAGCCCACAGCTTGACTATGGTGGTGATATGAAGTTTAGGAAGGGGGGCCAATACCACGCCTGGTCTCCTTTTGTGGTAAGGGCTTTGCACAAGTTTTTAGAGACAAAGGATTATAAGGATTACAAGGAGTTTTCCCGTATAGCCAACGAAGAGCATCCCACCTTTATAAGGCACCTTTTGGACTACAAGAGGGCAGAAAAGCCTATACCCATAGAAGAAGTAGAACCCGTAGAGAGCATTCTTAAAAGGTTTGTAACGGGCGGTATGTCCTTGGGAGCTTTGTCTCCCGAGGCTCATGAAGTAATAGCGGAAGCCTGCAACAGGCTTGGTATGAAGAGCAACTCTGGAGAGGGTGGAGAGGACCCAGCAAGGTATTGGACCATAAAGAACTCCGCCATAAAGCAAGTGGCCTCTGGGCGTTTTGGTGTAACACCTACCTACTTGGCTTCCGCCAAAGATATTGAGATAAAGATAGCACAAGGTGCAAAGCCTGGAGAGGGTGGCCAACTTCCCGGAAAGAAGGTAAACGAGTATATAGCAAGGCTAAGGCATGCCCAGCCGGGCATAACCCTTATCTCCCCACCACCACACCACGATATATACTCCATAGAGGATTTGGCACAGCTTATAAACGACTTAAAAGAGTCAAACCCACAGGCTAAGGTATGCGTCAAGCTTGTGGCCGAAACGGGTGTGGGAACCATAGCTGCCGGTGTGGCAAAGGCCTATGCAGATATAGTGCAGATAAGCGGTGCGGAAGGCGGAACGGGCGCAAGCCCCTACTCCTCCATAAAGAACGCAGGAAACTACTGGGAGATAGGCCTCTCTGAAACTCAAAGGGTCTTGATGGAAAACAACCTAAGGGACAAGGTAAGGCTTAGGGTGGATGGTGGCATGAGGACTGGTAAGGATGTGATCATAGCTGCCCTTCTTGGTGCGGAGGAGTTTGGCTTTGGCACGGCGGCCATGATAGCGGAAGGTTGTGTGATGGCAAGGCTTTGCCACACCAATCAATGTCCCACAGGTGTGGCCACCCAAGACCCCAAATACAGGGAGAAGTTTAAAGGAAAGGTGGAAAACGTAATGGCCTACTTTAGGGCTGTGGCGCAAGAGGTGAGGGAAATATTGGCGGAGATGGGAGTAAGGTCTCTTGATGAGATAATAGGAAGGAGAGACTTGCTTGATATAAAAACTTACGACCACATACCCGGTTCCAAGAGGGTAAAACTGGAAGAGTTTTTAAAGGAGGGCTATCCCAAAGACAAACCCTTAAGGTGTATGCAGGAGAGGAACGACAACCCAAGAAGGAGCGACCTGGCAAAGAGGCTGGAGGAGGAGGTTCTTCCATACATAGAAAGGGGAGAAAGGTTTTACGGAGAGTATACTATAAGGAACGTAGACAGAAGCGTGCCTACAAGGCTTGCTTATTACATAGCCTTAAAGTATAGAGATGAAGGCCTTCCTGAGGATACCATACAGCTTGTCTTTAAAGGCACTACAGGCCAGAGCTTTGGAGCCTTCAACCACAAAGGAATGTCCTTGACCCTTATAGGTGATGCCAACGACTATGTAGGTAAGGGCATGTACGGTGGAAGGATAGTCATAAGGCCTTACGATGTGGAGGACACTCAAAACCATGTGATCATGGGCAATACATGCCTTTATGGTGCCACAGGTGGTGAGCTATACGCCAGCGGAAAGGCTGGAGAGAGGTTTGCAGTAAGGAACAGTGGAGCTATGGCGGTGGTGGAAGGTGCTGGCATGCACTGCTGTGAGTATATGACCGGTGGTGTGGTAGTGGTCCTTGGCCCTGTGGGAATGAACTTTGGAGCGGGAATGACCGGAGGCTATGCCTACGTTCTTGATGAAGATATAGACCTTAAGATAAACAAGGATTATGTGATTACGAGGGAGCTTTTGGATGCCGAAAGGGAAGAGCTAAGAGGTCTAATAGAAAAGCATGCGGGCTATACACAAAGCCCATGGGCCAAGCATATATTGGAAAACTGGGAGGACTTTGTGGAAAGGTTTAGAAAGGTTATGCCCATTGAGCAGTGCAAGAGGGACCCCTATGGCATTACAGACCAGTGTGAGATAGAGGTTCAAAAATAAGGGCAGTAAGGCTTTTCTCCTTTGCCCTCTATGACTCTGGAGAAACCATCTTAGGAGCCCTCCTCTTCTCCACCCTTTACCCCCTCTATATTACCCAGCACATAGACGTAAAAACCTATTCAACCCTCTATGGCCTTGCCTTTTTACTTTCCTTTTTTATTGCCCTAAGGCTTAGCAAAGTGGCAGATTACAGAGGCCTAAGGAAGACATTCTTCAGCCTCTTTAGCCTTCTCATACCACTTGTTTGCTTTGCCCTCTACCTTTCCTTTCACAGTGTAGAATTGAACTTCCTCCTTTACCTTCTTTTGGCCATCATCCACCAGCAGGCCATGCTCTTTTATAACTCCTTGCTAAAAATCTTTGAGACAAAAGGGACGGCCTCCGGCCTTGGTGTGGCCTTGGGCTACGTTGGCTCTGCGGTGGCTTTAATACTTTTTGCACCAAGGCTTAGCCTTCCCACAGCCTTCATCTTCATAGCCCTTATCTTTTTCCTTTTGTCCCTTCCTTCCCTAATTTACCTCACAGAACCAAAAGAAAGACAGATCATAAGCATAAGGGAGGTTCTAAAGGACAAAAACTTTCTTTTAACCATGGCATCCATGCTTTTGCTTATGGAGCTTGCCAATACCATGATAGCCATGATGGGGGTCTATTTGAGGGAGGTCTATGGGCTAAAGGAGGGGGAGATATACAGGACCATAGGCCTTTCGGCCATTGGCGGTGTGCTTGGAGGCCTTCTGTGGGGAAGGCTTACAGATAGAATTTCGGCCAACAGGCTTTTCCCTTTTGGCTTTTTTCTTTGGAGTGCCTTTTTAATACTCCTTTTCTTCACGCCAAGGTCCATGATACTCCTACTTGGCCTCTTTGCAGGCCTTTCCCTCTCCCACCTTTGGACCACATCAAGAGTGCTTCTTATTGAAAAATTCACAAAGGGAGACATAGCCATAAGGTTTTCTTTCTATTCCCTTAGCGAGCGTATAGCCTCAAGCTTGGGCCTCTTAAGCTGGTCCCTATTACTCTATCTTACAGGCGGAAACTACAGGCTTTCTGCCCTTCTCATGCTTGTCTTTCCCATTCTGGGCTTTGTCATATACAAGCTTTCAAACAGGAGGCCTCAGATATATGGGTTCTAAAAGCACGGGGTTATCACCACCATAGCCTTCCATTAACCTTTTGTATGCCCAAAGGCCACCATAGAGGGAAAAGGGAAAAAACTCAAGAGAGATATCTCCCAGGCCTTGACCGCTTAGCCCTACCACCTTTATGCTTTCCGGCAAGCTTTTTAAAACCTCTATCTCCCCTATCTTCCCATCTTTGCATCTTCTACAAAATATCTGGTTGCTAACTTTGAGTGCCACACAAAACTCCCCTTCCCTTTTTAGAAAGTGGCACATCATATAGAGGTTTTCATAGCCCACTATGGGCTTTTTGGTAAGGTATGCCAAGGTCTTCATAAAGGTTATGCCTATCCTCAAGGAGGTCAAATAGCCCACCCCCAAAGAGACGGCGAAGGCATCCATATGCTCTGGCTCTACGCCAAGGCTTTTCAGCAAAGAAGGCAGATGTTCTAAGGTCTTTTTCCCATCATCCACATAGTGGTGCAAGACCACCTTGCCATCCTCTATAAGGGTGAGGTTTATAAAAGAAAAGGAAGTGTCAAGGGATAGTAGCCTCATGGGTGTGTTTATTTTACAATAGATAGTGTATGGAAGGAAGGCATAAGGCGAGATTGATCATAGGTGATAGTAGGAGTATGGCTGAAGTAAAGGATGGGGAAGTGGATTTAATCATAACATCTCCGCCTTACTGGCATTTAAAGGATTATGGAGTTAAAGGACAGATAGGATACGGTCAAACTCTCCATGAATACCTTACAGACCTATATATGGTATGGAAGGAGTGTTTTAGGGTGCTTCGGGAGGGCGGTAGGCTATGTATAAACATTGGAGATCAATTTTCAAGAGCTGTTGTATATGGAAGGTATAAGGTTATACCTATCCATGCCGAGATAATAAGCCAGTGCGAAAGTATAGGCTTTGATTACCTTGGCTCTATAATATGGCAAAAAAAGACCACCATGAACACCACAGGCGGAGCTGTAGTTATGGGTTCCTTTCCTTATCCACCTAATGGCATAGTGGAAATAGACTATGAGTTTATTCTCATATTTAAAAAACCTGGTAAGAATAAGATTGTGCCAAAGGAAATAAAAGAGGCTTCAAAGCTTACAAAAGAGGAATGGAAAGAATATTTTTCTGGGCATTGGCGGTTTGCAGGGGCTAAGAAGATAGGCCACGAGGCTATGTTTCCAGAAGAGCTTCCAAAAAGGCTTATAAAAATGTTTTCCTTTGTAGGCGATACGGTGCTAGACCCCTTTCTTGGTAGTGGAACCACTATGAAGGTTGCAATGGAATTAAACAGAAAAGCCATAGGCTACGAGATAAACAAAGAATTTCTTAGTCTAATCTTGTCAAAAATAGGAGATGCTAATCAGATTGACATTATTGAAAGAGAAGTTGATATTGTAAATAAGCCACCCATAGAATATTTACCAAGAATAAAAGATGCTAAACCGCTTATAGAACCAAAGAGTTTTAACTTTAATGGAGAAAGGTTATATAAAGTTATTAGAATTTTAAATGAAGAAACTATTGAGACCAATACAGGTTTAAATATAAAGTTCCTGGGGGTTAAAGTCATAGATAGAGAAAGGACGCTGAAGTATTTAAAGGATTATATTCTTGGAAAGGAAATATTCATAAGAAATTACCAAGTGCTTGATGAACATACAGTAAAAGCTTATGTTTATTTAAAAAATAAAATCTTTGTAAATGCCTACCTTTTAAAATCCGGCTTAGCACTGCCAGACTTATCTGAAAACCACCTTTATAAGAAAAAATTTATCAAACTATGGCAGGAGGTATCCAGTGGGGAAAGAGTGGATACTTAACATAGCAACCAATAGATGGGGCTATAACAAGAAAAAGTATGTAGGCCCTGTAGCAGAATGGATTCGTGAAGCTTCTCCTAAGAATTTGGAAGAATGGAAGGAACGTTATTATGAAAAATTATTAGAAAAGCTTAAAAGTGAAGGTGTGGATTTAACTCCTGATGAGTATCTTGAAAACTTAGGACAGAAGTTATATGTAAAAATTTCGGAGGTGCTACAGTCAGAAATATCTGAAATAACGCAGGAGGATTGTATAAGTTATATAAAAGAGCTGGTACTTAACAGAACTTATGAAGGGTATAGAACAGAGATTGATACCATATACGGACAATTGGCGGATTATCTTGGCGTTGAGATAAGGCCCGCTCCAGACGAGTGGGACAGGTTATACAATGTAGATTTTTATATAGAGGTTGATGGAAAGTATATAGGCTTGCAAATAAAACCCATAACTTATAAACACACATCTAATATTCATAAATGGGAGGATATACTGAAGAGAACTCATGAAAAATTTAAAAGTGAATTTGGGGGAAGTGTTTTTATAGTCTTTTCAATAAAAGAAAAAGATAAGAAGGTGATATATAACAAAGAAATTGTAGAAGAGATAAGAAAAGAAATTGAGAGATTGAAAGGAGAGCAGGGTAAGTAAGGTGGCTATGATCTTTGATATGGAAAGGCCTGAGGGCTTTGACCCTTATGAGGTGCTTACAAGCCTTGTGGTGCCAAGGCCCATAGCATGGGTATCTTCTATGAGCCAGGAGGGCCTTTTGAACCTTGCACCCTTTAGCTTTTACAATGCGGTATGCGATGAGCCACCGGTTATCCTTATATCTATAAGCAAAAGGGAGGACGGTAGCAGGAAGGACACAGCGAGGAACATCCTTAGCACAGGCGAGTTTGTGATAAATCTTGTCTCAGAAGAGCTAATCAAAGAGGTGAAGATAAGCTCGGAAGACTTTCCACCAGAGGTAAGCGAGTTTGAAAGGGCTGGCCTTGAGCCGGCAGAAAGCTATAAGGTAAGGGTGCCAAGGGTGGCAAGGGCTAAAGCATGGCTTGAATGTAGGCTTTTAAAACACGAAGAACTTTTTGGCTATGACCTCATCTTTGGCAGGGTCCTTTTGGCCGGTGCAGAAAGCCTAAATGTGTGGTCCTTGAGGCCTGTTGGTAGGGTCTTTGGAGGCTTTTGTAAAATCATTGAGATAAATCAAGAACTTTAAGGCATTTCAAGATTAAAATAAATATTGCAATGGCTAAGGTAAAGATAAACGGAAAGGTGTTGGAAATTCCGGCGGGCGTAAAGTTTGGCGAATACCATCATGAGATAGAAAAGGCTGGGGTTGAGTTTGGTTGCACCGACGGTCAGTGTGGTGTTTGTGTATGCACTGTGGTAAAGGGGCTTGAGTGCCTGGCAGAGCCTTCCGAGCAGGAGGAAGAAACCCTCTGGCGCATAGGAGAGTATGAGGAGAACAGGAGGCTCACCTGTCAGCTTGTTATAGAAAAGGAAGGCTGTGAGATAGAGCTGGAGACGGATTAACAGGTGCATTCCTTTATGCCCAGCCTCCTGTAAAGGCTAATTACAGGACACCATCCAGTAAAGGCAGACTGTATTTGGTTTATGGACATAAAGACTATAAAGAGCTTCCAAAACCAATGAATGTCCGCAGGACGTATGGCTATAAGAAAGACTATCAAAAGCACCAAACCAGAGGTTAGTCTAAGGGCCCTATCCATAGTCATGGCTTACCTCCACGCATAAGATTATAAGAATATTCTAATTTACTTAAAAGCCTTAGTCAAGAGGTAAGGGAGGTTGTTTCAAAAATCCATCCTACTTAAGGACCTGTTCCCGCATCCTAAGCTTTATAATTTTCCTATGAGGCAGAAGGGCTTTACACTTATAGAGCTTTTGGTGGTTATCATCATCCTTGGTATATTGGCAGCCATAGTGGTTCCAAGGATAACGGGAAGGGTGGATGAGGCAAAGATTGAGGCTACCAAAGTTCAGATGAAGGCCATAAAGGATGCCTTGGAACAGTATAAACTTGACAACGGCTTTTATCCCACCACAGAACAAGGGCTAAAGGCCCTTGTGGAAAAACCCACCACACCACCCATACCCCAAAGGTGGAGGCAGTATCTGGACAAGCTTCCAAAGGATGCTTGGGACAGGGATTTTATATATATGTCTCCTGGGATAGGAAGGCCATATGAACTGAGGTCTATGGGGCCGGATGGAAAGGAAGGCACGGAAGACGATATAGATGTGTGGCAATAGGGGCTTTACCCTTCTTGAGCTTTTGGTGGCGCTTGTTGTGCTTGCAGTGGGCTTTTCTGTAGTCTTTGAAGTTTTATCCTTTGCAAGGCTTGAGTATTCAAATGCTTATGAACTTTCCGAAGACCTAATAAAGCTCAATAACGCTCTGGTGGAGGGAAAAACAGAAGGCTTGGAGGTGGAAAAGAAAAGCCTTGAGGATTATCCACAGCTGGAAGAGATAAGCTACAGGCTTGGGTCTGCGGAAGTATTTATCTATAAATTAAAAGATGAAAAGGGCCTTTACCCTCATTGAAGTGCTTTTAGCTTTGACCCTAATGGGCCTCTTTTTGGGCTTGCTTTCCTATAGCTTTTACTCTTCTTTGCGTAGCTCCTATCTTCTCTCCCAGTCTTCACAGCTCACAAAGGAAGAGATATTGCTCTTTTGGAACCTTCAAAGAAAGCTAATAGGCGCCACAGACCTTTACTTAAGAAAGGATGCTATCTTTATGATAACTTCCTCCGGGGATTACTATCAAGGCATAGTAAAGTGTGCATACATATACAAGGATGGCTGGCTCTATTACTATGAGTTTCCCTACCCTTATGGGGATATAGCCTTTTATGAGGAGGACAGACTTATAAAGCTTGGAAGGTTTAAGGACCTTTCCTTTAGGGCCTTTTCCAACGGAAGCTACTATGAGGAGTTTAAAGGGCTTCCTCAGTGGGTTGAACTGTTCTTTGAAGGGAAGCTTTTGAGGATAGGTTTACAATAATTAACATGCTTACGCCGGGTGAGAAATTAATTAGGAAGCTGGGATACCATCATACCTTCTTGCAAAAAATAAATGAGACAAGAAATGTAGAAGC
>FWWM01002997.1_pt1 | contig 43416 bp, 46 predicted proteins | sample 2228351 | NCBI WGS metagenome assembly FWWM01 (sample SAMEA103939774, study PRJEB20133) | metagenome
TATGAGGTGCGGGCGAACCGCATCGTCTTCCTCGGGCCGCGGCCGGAAGGAGCGCCCGCCGTGGGGGAGGGGGAGGCGGGGGGGCTTGGACTCCGGCACGCCATCGGCTTTCTGGACCCTGGACCCTACCTGAGGCTGGAGGAAATCCGGTTTCTCAAGGAGGCGGCGCGGTACCTCTTCGTGCCCCTAGGCCAGCTCCTCCTGGACCTCCTTCCCCCCTGGCCTCCCCTGCGCCATCGGGTCCGGCTCTTCCCCGGGGCCCGGGGGCCGGAGGGGCTAAGGGACTGGCGTGAGGCGGAGGAGGTAAACCCTGGGCTTTTGGAGGCCCTCCGGGAGGCGGGGGTTTTGGAGGAGGAGGTGGGTTTCCGCCCCAAGGGGTGGGTCCTTTACCCCTTAAAGCCCCACCCTGATCCCCGGGTGCAGGAGGCCCTGGAGGCCCTGGCCCGGATGGGGGGGGTGGAGAGCCGGGCTGCTTTAAAAAGGGCCCTGGGGATCTCCGAGGCCAAGGCTAGGCGCCTCCTGGAGGAGGGGTACTTGGGCCTCTGCCCCCCTAAGCCCCGGCCCTCCCTTGGGGAGCGGGGCCCCCTTCCACCCCTCTCCCTTCCTGAGGGGGTGGAGCGGGTCCACGGAGGAAGGCCCTTGGAGCGGCTTAGGGCCTTGGCGGGGCTTCTGGGAGAGGGGGATTATCTGGTCCTTTTCCCTGAGGTGGGGCTTTTGGAACGGTACCTCCCCTTCTTCCCGGGGGCGAGAGCCTACCACGGGGGGTTAAGGGAGGCGGAAAGGGAGGGGCTTTTTAGGGAGCCTCAAGGGGTGGTCTTCGCCACCTATGGGGGGCTTCTCCTCCCCTTTACCCCTAAAAGGATCGTGGTGGTGGAGGAGGGAAGCGAAAGCTACAAGCTCCCTGCGGGAAGCCGGGCCCACGTTCCCCTTTTGGCTGAGCTTAGGGCAAGGCTTCTAGGGGTTCCCCTGACCTACCTGGGCCAGGTTCCGGGGGTGGAGGTCCTTCCCAGAAGGGGCCTCTCCCTCCCCCCGTCTAAGCCCCGGGTCCTCCTTTTGGACCTCAAGGCAGAGAAGGGCTTCCCCTTGGTGGGCCGGGCCTGGGCCCTCCTCCACCAGGTGGCGGAAAAGGGCCGGCAGGCCTTGGTCCTGGTTTCCAGAAAAGGGTATAGCGCCCACCTCCTCTGCCCTGAGTGCGGGTATAAGCCCTTCTGCCCCAACTGCGCCCTGCCCTTGCGCTTTTACCAGGGGGGGCGTCTCCTTTGCCACCAGTGCGGCCACGCCGAGCCCGCCCCCCCCCTCTGCCCCCGGTGCGCCTCCCCCCTTTTAGAGCCCAAGGGCCCGGGGCTGGACTGGCTTTATGGGGAGCTCAAGGGGAGGCTGCCCCTCCCCGTCTACCGCTACACCAAGGACGGGGGGGATGACCTCGCCCCCCTTTTGGCGGGAAGGCCTGGGGTGGTGGTGGGGACCACGGCCCTCCTCCGGGGCCCCTTTCTCCCGGAACTCGCCCTCGTTCTTATCCCCTACGCCGAGGGGTTTTTGTGGGACCCGGATTTCCGGGCGGAGGAGCGGTACCATAGGCTCCTTTGGGCCCTGACCGAGCTCCGCCCCGGGCGGCGGCCTCTCCTTGTGGTCCAGACCTACGCCCCGGACCACCCGGTGCACCAGGCCCTTTTGGAAGGGGACCTCGAGGCCTTCCCCCGGCGGGACCTGGAAAGGCGGCGCCTTCTGGGGTACCCTCCCCACACCCGGATGGTCAAGCTGGAGGTCCGCCATCTCAAGGAGGAAAGGGCCCGGAAGCGGGCCTTCGCCCTCCGGGAGACCTTGGAGGGGGTGGCAGGGCCGGGGGAGGTTCTGGGCCCAGCCCCGGCCCCCGTGCCGCGGCTCAAGGGGTATTACCTGTACCACCTCCTCCTGAAGGGCTCCACGGAGCGCCTGGCCCAGCTTTTGGACCACCTCTTCCGGGTCCACCCCCAAAGGGACTACCGCCTGGACCCGGATCCCGTGCGGTTTGTGGGGCTATTGGAGGACTAGATGAAGGCTTGGATTGAGGTCAACCTGGACGCCCTCGAGGCCAACCTAGCCCTCCTCCGGGCCCGGGCTAAAGGGGAGGTCATCCCCGTCCTCAAGGCCGACGGATACGGGCACGGGGCCCTGCCCTTGGCCCAGTTCCTAGAGGGGCTTGGGGTGAGGCGGCTCGCGGTGGCCCACCCCAAGGAGGCCCGCCTCCTCCGGGAGGGGGGGGTGAAGGCGGAACTCCTCCTCCTGGGAAGCCTCCACCCCCTGGAGGCGGAGGAGGCTTTGAGGCTTGGCCTGGTCCCAAGCCTCTCCACCCTCGAGGCCGCCCAGGCCCTGGCCCAGAAGGCCCGGGCCTTAGGCCTCACCCCCAGGGCCCACCTCAAGGTGGACACGGGGATGGGCCGGGTGGGATTCCTCTGGGAGGAGGCCCTATCCGCCCTAAGGAGCATTGAGGCCCTGGGGGTGCGGGTGGAAGGGGTCTACAGCCACCTAGCCACCGCGGGGGAGGACCCGGGGTATGTGGAGCTCCAAAGGCGGCGTTTCGCCGAGGTGCAGCGCGCCCTGGGGAAAGGCTATTTCTATCACCTGGAAAACTCCCACGGTCTTCTTCTCCACGGGGGCGAAAACGCCCGGGTGGGCCTCGCCCTCTACGGCCTGGTCCCGGGGTTTGGCCTTAAGCCCATCCTCCGCCTCCTGGCCCGGCCCACCTTGGTGAAGCGCCTCCGCCCCGGGGACCGGGTGGGGTATGGGGGGGAATGGGTGGCCCAAGGGGGGGAGTGGCTCGCCACCCTCCCCGTGGGGTATGCGGATGGCCTCCCCCGGGGGGCCACGCAGTTCGTGCGGGGGCCGGACGGGGCCCTCCTAAGGGTGGTGGGCCGGATCTCCATGGACCAGATTACGGTCCTCCTTCCGGGGCCTTTGGGCCTCGAGGCGGTCTTTGAGGTCATCGGGGCGGATTTTGGTCCCACAGGGCTTACCGCTCTTGCCGAGGCCCGGGGGACGATACCTTACGAGATTGCGGTCCACCTCTCCCGCCGCCTCCCCAGGCTTTACCTCCACCAAGGCCAGGTCTGGGCCCGGATAGACTAGCCCTATGCCCCTTAAGCTCCTCCAAGGCTACCTCTGGCACCCCAAGGAGGCCGCCTTAGACCTCAAAGCCCTCCTCCCTAGAAGGCTTGGGGAGGCCCATCTCCTCCTGGACCAGGTCCCGCCCCCCGTGGCCTTCTTTGACGACGGCACCCCCACCGCGGGGCAGCGGTTTTACCAGCTCACCCTCCTTCTCCTGGAAGACCCCCCCGACCCCAAGGCCAAGGCCCAAGAGGCGGCCCAGGCCTTAGAACCCCTCCTCCAGGCCCTGCCTCCCGGGGTGGGCTGGCTTATTCTGGAAGACCTCCGCCCCCTTTAACACCGCCCCACCCTAGCGAAATCAGGGTGGGGGCCCCGGTAAAACCCCTAGCGCCGCCTCAGGAGGAAGGCCAGGACCAGGGCCACCCCGGCCCCCATAAAGGCCCAAAGGCTTTCCCGCTTAAGCCTGGGCCCGGGCTTTCGCACGGGGTTTAAGACCCCGGTCTGGTAGGCCTGGAGCTGGGCCCTTGGGTCCGGAGCCAGGAGGTCCACCAAGGGGGGGCTGTCCGGAGGGGCGGCCAGGGTCCAGGGGCCTCCTTCAGGGCTTGTGGGCCTAAGGCGCCAGGGGGCAAAGGGGTCAAAAAGCCCCACCCCCCCGTAGTAGCCGTACTCCCCCGGGGGAAGGCCGGTGCGGAAGACCACCCATTCCCCTTCCCGCCAGGCCTCCAACCCCTCCCTTTCCCCTTCCGGGGTTCTTTTCTCCACCCCAAACCCCGTGACCCCAAACCCCAGGTTCCACCCTTGCCCCTCCGGAGTCTTCAGCCCGGGGACGAGCTCCTCCTCCCCGCCTGGCCCCGTATCCAGGAAGAGGGCGGCTGTGGCCAGGCTGAAGCCCAAGGGGGCCTCTAGAGGGTTCGGGTACCGGGCCAGGCGGAGCTTAAGGATGAGCTCCCCGCCCCGCTCCTCCCCAGCCAGGGCCAGGAGGTCGGCGTAGCCTTCCCCGGCCTCCTGGAAAAGTGCTGCCTGGGGATAGGCGTATCCTAGGCCTTGGTCATCCCCCAGGGGGTCCTGGAAGAGAAAAAGCACCCCCCTTTTATACCAGTTGGAGGAGGGCCCGGGCGAGCTTATGGGGGTCGTGCTGGGCCAGGGGGCCTTCCTCCCGGAAATCCCCTGTAATCACCTGGACCCCGTCTATGGCAAAGGGCCGGGGGTCGAAGGCCACGGGGTGGCGGCCCTCCTGGGCGTACCGCCTTAGCACCTCCTCGGGGATGGGGGTAGTGTGGACCAAAACGGCCTCCGGCCGCCGGCCCAGGTGGTAGCTGATGGCCTTGTAGTGCTCGTAGGCCGTATATCCGTCCGTCTCCCCGGGTTCGGTCATGAGGTTGACGATGTAGACCAGCCGCCCCCGGGCCCGGGCCAGGGCCTCCCTTAGGGGGAGAAAGCTTGGGATGACGCTGGTGTAGAGGCTGCCCGGGCCCAAGGCGATGAGCCCCGCCCGCTCCACGGCCCGGACCGCCTCGGGTAGGACCGCCTTGGGCCAGGGTCTAAGGCCCACCTCCGCCACCTGGCCCCGGGCCTCCCGCAAGGCCACCTCCCCCAGGACCTCCCGGCCGTCCCGGAACCGGGCCCAGATCCGGACCGGCTCGGGGGTGGCCGGATACACCTCTCCCCGGAGGTTCAGGATGAGGTTGGCCTCCCGCACCGCCTGGGCGAAGCTGCCGGTTTCCTGGACCAGGGTGAGGAGGAAGAGGTTCCCAAAGGTATGCCCCTTAAACTCCCCCTCCCCGAACCGGTAGGTCAGAAGCCGGGCTAGGGCAGGCTGGTCCGAGAGGGCCATGAGGCAGTCCACCAGGTCCCCCACGGCTGGGATGCCAAAGGCTTGGCGGAGCCGGCCCGTGGACCCTCCTTCGTCGGATACGGCCACAATGGCCGTGGTGTTGGCCGTGTATTCCTTAAGACCCGAAAGAAGGCGGGAAAGCCCGGTCCCCCCGCCAAAGGCCACCACCCTTGGCCCCCGTTCCAGCCGCCTTCTTATGTACACCCTTTCCGGGACCTCCTCGGGTTCGGCGATGGCCTTGAGGATGCTCCGGTTCATGGCCCGGATGCCCAGGACCAGGGTGAGGCCTCCGCCCAAGACCAGGCCCCAAGCCAGGCCGGGGCCCAGGCCCAAGGGGGGGAGGAGTTCCGCAAGGCCCAAGCCTCCTCCCAAGGCCCCAAGCCCTGCCAGAAAGGCGTAGCGCTTGACCCGCATCCCCGGGAGGAGCCAGCGCCAAGAGGGCAGGCTAGGTTTTGGCCGCATCCCGGTGGACCACCTCCACCTTAAACCGGCTGGCCAGGTCCTCGGCCAGGCGCTCGGCCACGGCCACGCTCCGGTGCCGTCCCCCGGTGCAGCCGATGGCCACGGTGTAAAAGCCCCGGCCCTCTCCCTTGGCCCCTTCCGCGGCCAGGCCCACCACGGTGAGGAGGGCCCGGTAGTAGACCTCCCCCTCCCGGAAGACATAGGCCCGGACCTCTGGGTCTAGGCCGGTTTTGGGCCGGAGGCTGGGATCGTAATGGGGGTTGGGGAGGAGGCGGACATCCAGGACCAGGTCCGCCTCCTGGGGGGGGCCCCACTGGAAACCAAAGGAGAGGAGGCGCAAGGCAAAAGGCGCTTCCTCCCCCAAGAACCGGCTTAAGGACGCCTTGAGCTCCCGGGGGAGAAGGTCCGAGGTGTCCAGAATCAGGTCCGCCCGGGCCCTTAGGGGGCCTAGGATCTGCCTTTCTTGGTTGATTTCTTGAAAAAGATTCCCCGCACCCAAGGGGTGGAGGCGGCGGGTAAGGTTATACCGCCTGAGGAGGACCTCGGGTCGGGCCTCGAGGTAGACCACCGTGGGCTTAAGCCGGTCCAGGGCTTCCTCGAGGCCCGCAAAAAACCTTAAGGCCCGGGCATCCACCACCACCCCCACCCGGTCTAGGCCCCGGGCCTGGGCCTCTTCCAGGAGCCCGGGCCAGAGGGAGGGGGGGAGGTTGTCCACCATGAAATACCCCAGGTCCTCCAGAAAACCCCGGGCCGTGGTCTTGCCGGCCCCCGAGAGGCCGGAGAGGACCAGAAACCCCATGCCCTTAGCTTAAGGGCAGAAGGCCTGCCGGTTGTGCTTTAGGAGGTCCAGGTAGGTGGGGACTTTCCGGTCCAGGGCATCCGTGTAGAGGACCACCAGGGGGGCCCCAAGCTCCCGGGCCAGGGCCTCGGCCTTGGCCCGGGGGAACTGGGGCTCAGCGATAAGGAGGTCTATCCGCCCTTCCCGGCCCGCCTCCAGAAGGGTTATCCTCTCCCGCGGACCCGTTTCCCGGGCGTGGGTGTCCAGGAGGGTCCCCACGATCTCCACTCCGTACCGCCGGGCCCAGTAGAGAAGTGAAAGATGGGTGGCTACCACCCGGAGCCCCTTCCCCTTGAGGCAGGCCTCGGTCTTCCGGTCCTCCTCTAGGACCTGGGCGCGGAAGGCCTCGAGGTTCCGCCGGTAAACCCCCTCGCCCCTGGGGTCCAGCCGGGTAAGCTCCTGGGCAATGGTCTCGGCATACCGGATGGCGTACCGGGGATCCAGCCAAAGGTGAGGGTCGCAGTCCCCGTGGATGTGCACCCCCTTTTCCCGTAAGCCCCGAAGGCCGCAGATGAGGTCGGGTTGGCCAGGGGCCAGCTCCACCACCCGGGCCCCAGGGGGGAGGAGGGCCTTAAGCCGGGGGAGGAAAGGCTCCAGGCCTAGGCCGTTCGCGAAAAGGAGCCGGACCCCCGATAGGGCCCGGGCCGTGGCCGGGGTTAGGTCAAAGCCGTGGGGGTCCGCCCCCAGGGGGACCACCCCCACCGCCTGGACCCGCTCCCCCCCCACCTGCCGCACCAGGTCCTGGAGGATGGGGGTGGTGGCCCCCACCCGGGCCTGGGCCAGGGCGGGGAGGAGAAGGAGGACAAGGGCCAAAAGCCGCGGCATGCCCCCAGGCTAGCATTAGTGATAATGGATTGTCAATGTATTTGGCGCCGCAGCCAGAGGTTGAAGAGGACCAGGGGAAAAAACCCCGCCAGGCCCAGAAGCCCCACCAGGAGGTCGTGGGTTCGTTCCACGGCCAGCCACGAAAGGGGGCCTATGGCGTTTAGGGTCCCGTGGAAGATGGCCGGAGCCCAGAGGTTTCCACCCTTTTCCCGTAGCCAAAGGAGGCTTGGGGTCAGGAGTAGGGTGAAGAGGGTCATCATCCCCACGCCCAGGACCGGGTGCTGGGGGTAGTTGTACCCTGCAAGAATCAGGGGGGCGTGCCAAAGACCCCACCAGAACCCGATTTCTAGGCTTGCGGGCCAGAACCCCTTGGGCTTTAGCTTCTCCCAGAGATACCCCCGCCACATGAGTTCCTCCCCCAGGGCCACCAGGGCGTTCACCGTGCCCCCGGCCAGGAGGGCCCCCGCCAGGGTGGCCGTCCAGAGGGCCCAGGGGGGTAGGCCCTGGGCCTCCGGGGGCAGGGGCAGGCCCCGCCAGGGGGCTAGGGGAAGGGAGGCCAGGATGGCGGCGAAGGTCAACCCCACCGGAAGGAGCCAGGCCCAAAGCCAGTACCGGTTGGGGCGAAAGGTGAGGGGGAGGCTTAACCCCTCCCGCCGGGCTAGGAAGAGGGGGATCAGGCCGGGGAGCCACATGTAAAGCACGGCGAAGAGGGCAAAGCCTGGGGTGTTCACCCTTCCTCCCCCAAGCCAGTAGACCACAAAGGCCCCCCAGGAGAGGGCCAGGGTTAAGCCTAAGGCCTGAGACATCCCTATTTAGGCTATACCTTGGGGCCAGGCCTCATAATCGGAAGGTGAGGGGCATGAAGGCCATGACCTTTTGGGTCAAGCCCAGGAGCTCCATAGAGGCCCTTCCCGAGGCCCAGGAGCTGGTGCGGGACCTGATAGAGCTTTTTGAGGAGCATTTCCCCGAGTACGCCGGCTGCCTTGGGTTTTCCCAGTCCCCCAGGCGCCCCCGGTATCTTTTCCTTTACATGGAGGGCCCCTGCGGTGGGCTTTACCCCATGGCGGCGGAGTTTTTGAAAAGCCTTTTGGAAGCTGCCTTCCCCGGGGCCGAGGTCCGGGTCTACGGCAAGCCCTGGCCCTAGCCCCGGCGGCGTTTGACCAGCCACTCCTCCTCCCTCACCCCAAGCCGGGCGTTCACCACCCGGGCCAGGACGAAAAGGAGGTCGGAAAGCCGGTTGAGGTAGCGGATGACCTCGAGGTTCACGGGCTCCTCCCGGCTCAAGGCCACCACCTTGCGCTCGGCCCGCCGGACCACGGTCCGGGCCAGGTGCAAGGCGGCGGCCGCGGGATGCCCCCCGGGGAGGATAAAGCCCTTGAAGGGGGGGCTTTCCTCCATATACCGGTCAATGGCCTGTTCCAATTCCTCCACGTCCTGGGCCTCCATCCGGGCGATGTTCCGCTCGTAAGGGCTTCCAAGCCGGGTGGCCAGGTCGGCTCCCAGGTCAAAGAGGGCGTTTTGGATGCGCTCCAGGAGGTCCTGGAGGTCCAGGGCTTCCCGGGGAAGGAGGCTTCGGGCCAGGCCTATGGCCGAGTTGGCCTCGTCCACGGTGCCGTAGGCCTCCACCCGGGGATGGGCCTTGATCACCCGTTCCGCCCCATAAAGCCCGGTTTCCCCCAGGTCCCCGGTCCGGGTGTAGATCTTCATGGGCTCATTATAGAGAAACCCCCGGGTTCGTCCCGGGGGGTTTGGCGGGCCCGAGAGGATTCGAACCCCTGACCTGCTGATCCGTAGTCAGCCGCTCTATCCAGCTGAGCTACGGGCCCAGACCAAGACTTACCCTAGCACACCCCGGGGTATCCTGTCAATGTGCGCCGGGAGGCCCTGGAGGCCCTTCTTCTTACATTCTTGGAGGAAGAGCGTTCCCTCGAGGAAATCCATGCCTTCCTTAAGGCCCGGTGGCCTGGGCTAAAGCGCAGCACGGTCTTTGGGCTTCTGGTCCGGCTGGTCCGGGACGGGCGGGTGGTCCACCGGGAGGGGCGGTTTGGTTTAGCGCGGGAAGAGATGCCTTAGCACCAAGCTTCCCTCCGCCACCTGGACCTCCCAGGCCCCCCCGGGGGGTAGGGCCTCCAAGGGGTAGTCCAAATGACCGTTACGGTTCCAAAGGGTCAGGAGGGTGCGGTCCCCGGTTGAGCTTAAATGGGCCAAGCTTAGGGCCCGGCCAGGGGGCCAGCGAAGCCTTAGTAGGCCCCCTTCTTCCTTGAGCTCTACCCCTTCTAGCCCCAGGGGGGAGATGGGGGCCTCGAGAACCCCGAGGAGCTCTCCTCCTTTATAAAGTGCGAGCTGGGTGTAGCTCGATTTGGGTAGGAGGCTCTGAAAGGCCAGGCCGCCTTCAGAATCCCTGAGAAGGTAGACGGGGTGAGGCTGGCCATCGGCCTCGAGGCGGTAGGGCGAAGCCTCTCCCTCCAGCCGAAAGCCCTCCACCCAGACTGGGGGGTGGAATAAGGCTCTTCCTCCCTGGATCCGGCCACTTACCAGGAGCCCCGAGGGCAGGCCCAAGGGTTGAGGGGGGTTTTCCTCTAAGAACCCCTGGGCCCCCTCGTAGGTGTAGTCCGAGACCCACTCGGGGCTGCAGTAACTCATCAGGTCGTAGCGGTCCGGAGGGATGAGGACCCTATGAGCCAGGTCGTACTGAAACCGTTCTGAGGGGTAAGAGTGAGGGTGGTGGAGTCTGTACCCCCTTGGACTATGGTGAGCTGGCTTGTCTGAAGGGCTAAGGTAAAGCTGGGCTGAGGGGTACAGGCCTCTAAAAGGCTCAGGACCCCGGCCAGAAGCCCAAGCGCCCATAGACCTTGGCGAAAAGGAAGTTTTCCTAAGGTGAGCAAGGGAACCTCCTGGAGCAGGGTTTGGGGGTAAAAGGCCCTGCCCCGACCTGTTAAGGATACCCCTTGGGGGGCCGGGATTGGGTGAGAGGGTGTTATCCTGGCCTTAATGCGGCCTGGCCTTTCCGCCCGGGTTTTGGTCGTGAAGGTGGGGAGCGCGGTCCTCGCCGGGGAAGGGGGGCCTGAGTTCCAGGTCTTCCAGACCTTGGCGCGGGAGGTGGCGGGGCTTTGGCGGGCGGGCCGGCGGGTGGTCCTGGTCTCCTCGGGGGCAGTGGCCTCGGGGATGGCCCTTTTGGGCCTGCCCCGGCCCCAGGACATGCCCTTAAAGCAGGCCCTGGCCGCGGTGGGCCAGCCTGAGCTCATGCGGCTTTGGCGGGAGGCCTTCAGGGGGGAGGGCCTCGAGGTGGCCCAGATCCTCCTCACCGCGGAGGACCTGGCTGACCGGCGTCGCTACCTGAACGCCAAGGCCACCTTTAAAGCCCTCCTGGACCTCGGAGTTGTCCCTATTGTGAACGAGAACGACACCGTGGCCTTTGAGGAGATCCGCTTTGGGGACAACGACCAGCTCTCGGCCCGGGTGGCGGCCCTAGTGGGGGCGGGGCTTCTCGTCCTCCTTTCCGATGTGGACGCCCTTTACGAGGAAGACCCCAAAAAGAACCCCCATGCCCGGTCCATCCCCGAGGTCAAGCGGGTGGAGGAGGTCCTGGCCTTGGCCGGGGAAGGAAACCCCCTGGGCAGTGGGGGGATGCGGTCTAAGCTTCTGGCGGCCCGGTTGGCGGGGCGGCTTGGCATCCCCACCCTCCTCCTCCCGGGCCGCCGGCCCGGGGTCTTGGAGGAGGCCCTGGCCGGGGCCCCTTTGGGAACCTATTTCCACGCCCAACGGACCTACCGGGGGGAGAAGGCCTGGCTCTACCAGCTCCTTAAGCCCAAGGGGGCCTTGGTCTTGGACGGAGGGGCGGTCCGGGCCTTAAAGGATCGGGGGGCAAGCCTCCTCCCTGCGGGGGTGCGAAGGGTGGAGGGCCGGTTTGGCCGGGGGGAGGCGGTCCGCCTTCTCTCCGAGACGGGGGAGGAGGTGGGGGTGGGCCTGGCCAACTACGCCTCGGAGGAGATAGAGCGCATCCGGGGCCGGAAGAGTAGCGAGATCGAGGCCCTTTTGGGCTACCGCTACACCGAGGAGGTGGTTCACCGGGACCATCTGGTCCTAAAGGAGGAGGCATGATCCGGGAACTGGCAGAACGGGCAAGGGCTAAGCTATCTGCCCTCGCCAAGGGGGACCGGGATGGGGCGCTTCTAGCCATGGCCCGGCTTTTGGAGGCCAGATGGGGCGAGGTTCTGGAGGCCAACGCCGAGGACCTTAGGGCGGCTGAGGGGGTCTTGCCCAAGGCCAAGCTGGACCGGCTGAGGCTTAGGGAAAAGGACAGGGAGGACCTGGTGGCGGGTCTCCGCCAGATTGCTCATCTCCCCGACCCCCTGGGCCGGATTGAGGGTCTGGCCAAACGGCCAAACGGCCTCCGGGTGGGGCGGATGCGGATCCCCTTGGGCCTCATCGGCTTCATCTACGAGGCCCGGCCCGGGGCCACGGTGGAGGCCGTGGCCGTGGCCTTGAAGGCCGGGAACGCCATGCTCCTAAGGGGCGGGAAGGAGGCCTTCCGCTCCAACCAGGCCCTGGTAGGGCTTTGGCAGGAGGCCCTAAGGGAGGTGGGCCTCCCTATGGAGGCGGTCCAGCTCGTCCCCACCACGGACCGGGAGGCCATTTTGGAGATGTGCCATTTGGAGCTTTTGGACCTCCTCATCCCGAGAGGCGGAGAGGAGCTCATCCGGCTGGTCCAGCGGGAGGCCCGGGTCCCCGTCCTGGCCCACGCCAAGGGGGTGAATCACCTCTATGTGGACGAGCGGGCGGACCTATCCATGGCCCTCCGCCTAGCCCTAAACGGCAAGGTCCAGCGCCCCGCGGTCTGCAACGCCCTCGAGGCCGTTTTGGTCCACCAGGCCATCGCCGGCGAGTTCCTCCCCAAGTTAGAGGAAGCCATGCGGGGGGCAGGGGTGGAGCTCAGGGCCTGCCCCAAGGCCTTGGCCTACCTCAAGGAGGCGGTTCCCGCCGGGGAAGACGAGTGGGACCGGGAGTACCTGGACCTGATCCTCCGGGTCAAGGTGGTCTCGGGCCTGGAGGAGGCCCTGGAGCACATCGCCCGGTACGGCTCCCGCCACACCGAGGCCATCTGCACCGAGGACGCCGGCACCGCCTGGCGCTTCCTGGAGGAGGTGGATGCGAGCCTCGTCCTCTGGAACGCCTCCACCCGGTTCAACGACGGCTTCCAGCTTGGCCTGGGGGCGGAGATCGGGATCAGCACCTCTAAGCTTCACGCCTACGGCCCTATGGGGCCCATGGAGCTCACCACCACCAAGTGGGTGGCCTTAGGGGAGGGGCAGGAGCGGGGGTAGCCCCTCCACCTCGAGGCCAAGCTCGGCGGCCAGGGCCAGGTCCTGGGCCAGGGGGGTGCCGGGCTGGGTCAGGTAGCCCTGGACGAAGACGCTATCGGCGATGCGGAAGACCCAGGGGGCGTAAGGGGCGAGGTAAAGCTCCCGCCCGGCCGAGGCCCTGAGCTCGGCCCGGGGGAGGAGGAGGCGGTAAAGGGCCAGGAAGCGGATGGCCCGCTCAGGGGTAAAGCCTTCCAGGGTGCGGCCCTCCCCCAAAGGGGTCCCGGGGATGGGGAGGAGGAAGTTTAGGGGGATGCTCTCCGCCCCTAAGGCCCGCAAGGCCAGGGCGGGCTCGAGGGCCTCCTTGGGGCTTTCCCCCATGCCCAGGATGACCCCGCTGCAGAGCCTAAGCCCCGCGGCCCGGGCCGCCGCCAGGGTCTTGAGCCGGTCGGCGTAGGTGTGGGTGGTGGCGATCCTGGGGTAGAGGGCCGGGCTCGTATTGAGGTTGTGGTTGTAGTAGTCCACCCCTGCCGCCTTGAGGGCCTGGGCCTCCTCCGGGCCCAAAAGCCCCAAGGAGGCGCAGAGCTCCAGCCCCATCCCCTTGATCGCAGGCCCCACCTGGGCGAGGAGGGCCAGGGCGCGCCGATCCGGCCGCCGGTAGGCCCCCACCAGGCAGAAGCGGACCGCCCCCAGGGCCTGGGCCCGGCGGGCCTCCTCCAGAACGGCCTCCGGGGAGAGGAGGGGGTAGCGGGGGGCCTGGGTGGGGTACCGGGCCGACTGGGCGCAGTAGGCGCAGTCCTCCGGACAGGCCCCGCTTTTGACGTTCAAGAGCCGGACCAGCCGGAGGCGGCGGCCCCGCACCGCCTCCTTGACCTGGGCCGCCGCCTCCAGGAGGGGGTCTAAGGGGGCCTCGAGGAGGTGGAGGGCCTCCTCCAGGGGGAGCTCCTCTGCCAGGGCTTTCGCCGCAAGCCGCCCGGCCACGACCTCCATAGGCCGAGCTTACCCCTGGGGTCGGGTTTTTGTCAACCTTGATAAATGATTTTGGTTTACCAAAGCGCCCGGTCCTCAGGGTGTATCCTTTAGGAAGGCCACCACCAAAAGGCCAAGAACCCAGGGCGCCGGGACCCCAAGAGGCCAAAAGGCTTCCGGCCCAGGAAGAGGGTAGGCTTTAGGGGATGGCCTTCCTCCTCAGGGCCTACCGGCTCTACCAGGAGGCCCATATCCCCTTCTTCGCCGCCGCCTTAGCCTACTACGCCCTCCTCTCCTTAGCCCCCCTTCTCCTCCTCCTGGTGGGTGGGGTGGGGGTGGTCTTGAGGCGGAGCCCCGGCCTCCAGGAGGGCTTCCTAGGGGGGGTGCGGGAGCTGGCCTATGGCCTCTTCCCCGCCCGGCCTGAGCTTGCGGAAGACCTCCTCCGCTTCCTCCTCACCGGGGCCTTCCCCCTCACCCTAGGGGGCGTGGTCCTCCTCCTCTGGGCGGGGAGCCAGTTCTTCGCCGCTTTGGGCTACGCCTTGGGCCTGGTTTTTGGAAAGCCTAGGGGGATGGCGAACCGGTTTTTAGCCCTCCTTGCCCCCTTGGTCCTGGGGCTTGGCTTGGTCCTCCTAGCCCTTTTGGGTCTGGGCCTGGGCTTCGCCCTCCGCTTCCTCCCCCCCGAGGCCCGGGGGGCCCTGGGCCGGTTGGACCTCTTCGTGGGCCTCCTAGCGGCCTTCCTCCTCTTCCTCCTAGCCTACGCCTTCTTCCGGGGCCGGGGACGGCTTGGACCCCTGGCCTTTGGGGCGGGGGTGGCGGCCCTCCTCTTTGAGGCCGTCCGGCTAGGCCTCCCTAGCCTCCTACCCCGCTCCCAGTACGAGGTCCTCTACGGCCCCTTGGCAGGGTTCGTCCTGGCCCTTTTGGGGCTTTACCTAGTGCTCTACGCTTTTTTGCTGGGCGCGGTCCTGGCCCGGGCCTTGGATGTATCATAAGGGCATGCGCTGGGTCAGGCTAGCCCCTTAGGCTGGGGAAGGGCCTGGCCTTGCCCTTCCCCTAGGGGAAGGGCTTTTTTAAGGAGGCAAGGATGGAGCGGTACAACCCCAGGGCCATAGAACCCAAATGGCGGCGCTTCTGGCAGGAAAAGGGCTTTATGCGGGCCGAGGAACAGCCTGGCCCCAAGGGAAAGCAGTACATCCTGGTCATGTTCCCCTATCCCTCGGGGGACCTGCACATGGGCCACCTCAAGAACTACACCATGGGGGATGTCCTGGCCCGGTTCCGCCGGATGCAGGGCTACCAGGTCCTCCACCCCATGGGCTGGGATGCCTTCGGTCTGCCCGCGGAGAACGCCGCCCTTAAGTTTGGGGTCCACCCCAAGGACTGGACCTACGAGAACATCCGCCAGGCCAAGGAGAGCCTGGAGCTCATGGGTCTCCTTTACGACTGGGACCGGGAGGTCACCACCTGCGAGCCCGAGTACTACCGCTGGAATCAGTGGATTTTCATCAAGATGTGGGAACGGGGCCTGGCCTACCGGGCCAAGGGCCTGGTGAACTGGTGCCCCAAGTGCCAGACCGTATTGGCCAACGAGCAGGTGATTGAGGGCCGGTGCTGGCGGCACGAGGATACCCCCGTGGAGAAGCGGGAGTTGGAGCAGTGGTACCTAAGGATCACCGCTTATGCGGAAAGGCTCCTTAAGGACCTCGAGGCCCTGGACTGGCCGGAGAAGGTCAAGGCCATGCAAAGGGCCTGGATCGGCCGCTCCGAGGGGGCGGAGATAGACTTCCCCGTGGAGGGGCGGGAGGAGAAGATTACGGTCTTCACCACCCGGCCCGATACCCTCTTTGGGGCGACCTTTATGGTCCTCGCCCCAGAGCACCCCCTCACCCTAAGGCTCGCCGCCCCAGAGAAAAGGGCCGAGGTGGAGGCCTATGTGGAGGCGGCCAAGCGCAAGACCGAGATAGAACGCCAGGCGGAAGGAAGGGAAAAAACCGGGGTGGCCTTGGGGGCCTACGCCCTAAACCCCGCCACTGGGGAGAGGATCCCCATCTGGACCGCGGACTATGTCCTCTACGGTTACGGCACCGGGGCCATCATGGGGGTGCCGGGCCACGACCAGCGGGACTTTGAGTTCGCGAAAAAGTTCGGCCTCCCCATCCGCAAGGTGATTGAAAGGCCGGGCGAGCCCCTCCCTGAGCCCCTGGAGGCCGCCTACGAGGAGGCGGGGGTCATGGTGAACTCGGGGCCCTTTACCGGGACCCCAAGCGAGGAAGGGAAGCGGAGGGTGGTGGCCTGGCTGGAGGAAAAGGGTCTGGGCCGGGCCCGGGTCACCTACCGGCTTCGGGACTGGCTCATCAGCCGGCAGCGCTACTGGGGGACCCCCATCCCCATGGTCCACTGCCCCTCCTGTGGGGTGGTTCCCGTGCCTGAGGAGGAGCTTCCCGTCCTCCTCCCCGACCTCAAGGACATTGAGGAGATCCGCCCCAAGGGGAAAAGCCCCCTGGAGGCCCACCCCGAGTTCTACGAGACCACCTGCCCCAAATGCGGGGGGAAGGCCCAGCGGGACACCGATACCATGGACACCTTCTTTGACTCCAGCTGGTACTACCTCCGCTACACCGACCCCCATAACCGCCGCCTCCCCTTTGACCCAAAGAAGGCGCGGTTCTGGATGCCTGTGGACCAGTACATCGGCGGGGTGGAGCACGCCGTCCTTCACCTGCTCTACAGCCGCTTCTTTACCAAATTCCTTCACGACCTAGGGATGGTGGAGGTGGAGGAGCCTTTCCAGGGCCTTTTCACCCAGGGGATGGTCCTGGCCTGGACGGACTTCGGCCCCGTGGAGGTGGGGGGGGAGCGGGTGCGGCTTCCCGAGCCCACCCGGATCCGGTTGGAGATCGGGGAAAAGGAGCTTAGCCTCGAGGCCTTAAGGAAAATGGGGGCGGAGCTTAGGCCCCACCAGGACGGGACGGTCCACCTCTGGAAGCCTGCGGTGATGAGCAAGTCCAAGGGGAACGGGGTCATGGTGGGGCCCTTTGTCCGGGAACAGGGGGCGGATATCGCCCGGATCACCATCCTCTTCGCCGCCCCCCCGGAGAACGAGATGGTCTGGACCGAGGAAGGGGTCCAGGGGGCCTGGCGCTTCTTAAACCGGGTCTGGCGCCGCTACGCCGAGGACCTGGAGGCCCTAAAGGCCCTGCCCGATGGGTTTGACCCTAAGGCCCTAAGGGGGGAGGACCTGGCCCTTTACCGGAGGCTCCACCGCACCCTTAACAAGGTCACGGAGGACCTGGAGGCCCTGCGCTTCAACACCGCCATCGCCGCCCTCATGGAGCTCCTCAACGCCCTCTACGAGTACCGAAACGGCCAAGCCCCAACCCCCGTCTACCGCCAGGCCCTCCTCACCTACCTCAAGATGCTCTTCCCCTTCGCCCCTCACCTGGCCGAGGAGCTCTGGAGCTGGTTCCATCCCTATAGCCTCTTCGAAGCCGGCTGGCCCGAGCCCGACCCCTGGGCCCTGGAGGAGGAGGAGGTTGAGGTGGCCATCCAGGTCAATGGCCGCCTCCGGGGTACGGTCCTCCTCCCTAAGGATGCCCCCCTGGAACTGGCCCGGGCCAAGGCTTTGGAGGTGAAAAACGTCCGGGTACACCTGGAGGGGAAGGAGATCCTCAAGGAGATCTACGTCCCTGGCAAGGTCTTAAACCTGGTGGTCCGCTAGGGACCCTAGGTCCAACTCAGCCCGGCCGGGGTGGAGGCTCTGGCTGGGCCTATTCCTCCTGGTAAGGGTCCTTTAGGCGCACCGGGCTACCCCGGAGGCCAGCCCGGAGGTTGAGCCACTCCACGAAGACGGCGAACCCCATGGCGAAGTAGATGTAGCCCTTGGGGATGTGGACCCCTGTCCCCTCGGCCACCAGGGTGAAGCCGATGAGGAGGAGGAAGGCCAGGGCCAGCATCTTCACCGTGGGGTGGCGGTTCACAAAGGCGTAGATCCCTTTGGAGGCCAGGAGCATGATCCCCACGGAGATGAGGATGGCCGCCACCATCACCGGGACATAGGGGGTGAGGCCCACGGCGGTGATCACCGAGTCTATGGAGAAGACGATGTCCAGGAGGAGGACCTGGCCGATGACGCTGGCGAAGCTTGGGGCCACCCGGCGGGCCGCGTGCCCGGACTCCCCCTCCAGCTTGTCGTGGATCTCTTTCACCGATTTGTAGAGGAGGAAAAGCCCCCCGGCGATCAGGACCAGGTCCTTCCCGGTCACCTCATGGCCCAGTACGGCAAAAAGGGGCTTCTTGAGGGCCATGATCCAGGTGATGGAAAGGAGGAAGAGGATCCGGGTGGCCGCGGCCAGGGAGAGGCCTACCACCCGGGCCCGGCCCTGCTCCTCCTTGGGGAGCTTGGAGGCCAGGATGCTGATGAAGATCACGTTGTCCACGCCCAGGACCACCTCGAGGACCGTGAGGGTCAGAAGGGCCAGCCAGACCTCGGGGTTTGTGAGCCACTCCATGGGGGGCAGTCTACCCCAAGGGCCCCGCCGTCCGGAGGGGATGTGGTGTGACGCATTTTTGCTAATGCGCAGTTACGTGATATACTCAGGCCACCATGGGGCTTTGGTTTGAGGAAACGGCGGAGGAGCGGGCGGTTTTAGGGCCTTTCCGGGAGTTCCTAAGGGCCGAGGTGGCCCCAGGGGCGGCGGAACGGGACCGGACCGGGGATTTTCCCTTTGAGGTGGTGCGGAAGCTTGCCCAGTTCGGGGTCTTCGGGGCTACGGTCCCAGAGGCCTATGGGGGGGCAGGGCTTTCCACCCGGCTCTTTGCCCGGATGGTGGAGGAGATCGCCTACGTGGACGGGGCCTTAGCCCTCACCGTGGCCAGCCACAACTCCCTGGCCACGGGGCATATCCTCCTGGCGGGGAACGAGGAGCAAAAGAAAACCTTCCTCCCCAGGTTGGCCTCGGGGGAGATGCTCGGGGCCTGGGGGCTGACTGAGCCCGGCTCGGGCTCGGACGCCGCGGCCCTTAAGACCAAGGCCGAGCCCGTCCCCGGGGGGTTTAGGCTTAACGGGACCAAGCAGTTCATCACCCAAGGGAGCGTGGCCGGGGTCTATGTGGTCATGGCCCGGACCGACCCGTCCCCCGAGGGGAAAAAGCACCAGGGGATCTCGGCCTTTGCCTTCTTCCGGCCCGAAAAGGGCCTTCGGATTGGGCGCAAGGAGGAGAAGCTTGGCCTGAACGCCTCGGACACGGCCCAGCTTGTTTTGGAGGACCTCTTCCTCCCGGAGGAGGCCCTTCTTGGGGAGCGGGGCAAGGCCTTTTACGATGTGCTTAAGGTCCTAGACGGGGGGCGGATTGGGATCGCCGCCATGGCCGTGGGGCTAGGCCGGGCCGCCCTGGACTTCGCCCTCCGGTACGCCCGGGAGCGGGAGGCCTTTGGGGGCCCCATTGGGGCCTTCCAGGGGGTGGGGTTTAAGCTTGCGGAGATGGCCACGGACCTCGAGGCCGCCCGCCTCCTTTACCTCAAAGCCGCGGAGCTCAAGGACGCGGGCCGGCCCCACACCCTGGAGGCGGCCCAGGCCAAGCTCTTCGCCAGCGAGGTAGCGGTAAAAGCTTGCGACGAGGCCATCCAGATCCTCGGGGGGTACGGGTACATCCGGGACTACCCCGTGGAGCGGTACTGGCGGGACGCCCGCCTCACCCGGATTGGGGAGGGGACGAGCGAGATCTTGAAGTGGCTCATCGCCCGGAGGCTTTTGGAGCTTTAAACCCCTTCTAGGGCCACCCAGGTGGGGGCGGCCTTGGGCACCTGGAGGGCCAGCTGGCCGCAGGCCGCTCCCACATCCTGCCCCCGGCTCCAGCGGATGGAGACGGGGAGGCCCGCCTCCTCCAAAATCCGGGCAAAGGCCTGGATCCCCTCCCGGCTTGTCCCCTCGTGGGGGGCGCCGGGCCAGGGGTTGAAGGGGATGAGGTTCACATGGGCGCTTAGGCCCTGGAGGAGCCGGGCCAGGCGCCGGGCCTGCCAGGGGTGGTCGTTGAGGCCTTTGAGGAGGGTGTACTCGATGGTAATCCGGCGCTTGGTCCGGGCGTAGTAGTGCCGCACGGCCTCCAGAATCTCCTCCACGCTGTGGCGCAGGGCCGTGGGGATAATCCTTCGGCGGGTCTCGTCGTCTGGGGCGTGGAGGGAGAGGGCGAGCCTTAGGCCCAGGTCTTCCTCGGCCAGGCGCCTTATCCCCTTGGGGATCCCCACGGTGGAGAGGGTGACCCGGCGGGGGCTTAGGTCCAGACCCTTGGGGTGGAGGAGGATCCGGACCGCTTTAAGGACGGCCTCGAGGTTCAAAAGGGGCTCCCCCATCCCCATGAGGACCAGGTTCCGGATCTCCTTGGGGGGGAGGCCCTGGTGGAAGGCGATGGTGTAGACCTGGTCCAGGATCTCCCCTGCGGTGAGGTTCCGGCCAAACCCTAAAGCCCCCGTGGCGCAGAAACTGCACCCCGCGGGGCAGCCCACCATGGTGGAGAGGCAGACCGTCTTGCGGTTCGGGTAGGGCATATAGACGGCCTCGGTCTTCTGGCCGTCCCATAGGGTGAAGAGGTATTTGGTGCTCCCGTCCTCGCTGGGGAAGGCCTGGACCAGCTGGAAGGCTTCGATCCGGTACGCCCTTTCCAGCTCCTCCCGGAAGGCCTTGGGGAGGTTGGTCATCCCCCGGAAATCCCGGGCCCCCTTGGCGTAGAGCCACTCAAAAAGCTGGGCCTTCCGGTACCCCTCCCCGGGGAGTTCCTCTAGACCAAGGCCCAGGATGGGCTTAAGCCTCATCCCCTTAGTTTAGCAGAGGGAAAATACCCGAGTCCAAGCCCCAGGAGAAGGAGAAGAAAGCCCAAGGGGAGGGGGCGGACCAGAAGCCCCACAAACCCCCCAAAGAGGAGAAGCCCCGCCCCCACCCGGCTCCGGCCTCTCCTTAGGGCCATCCCCCCGAGGAAGCCCAGAAGGAGAGGGATAGCCCAAAGGAAAAGGAGGAGGAAAGCCAGGCCTAAAGGGCTCAAAGCCGGTAATCCTCCGGGGCCTGGCCCTCTACCCAGAAGCTCCCGTCGGGCCGGTACTCCTTTTTCCAGACGGGGAGGATCTCCTTAACCCGGTCTATGGCATACGCGCAGGCGGCAAAGGCCTCCTTGCGGTGCCGGGCTGAGACCACAATGGCGATGGAGGCCTCCCCTGGCCCCACCCGGCCCAGCCGGTGCCAGAGGGCGATCCGGCCCAGGGGCCAGCGGGCCCGCATCTCCTCCAGGATCTGCCGCATCACCTTAAGGGCCATCTCCGGGTAGGCCTCGTACTCCAAAAAGGCCACCTCCTCCCCCCGGTTGGGGCTCCGGGTGGTGCCCAAAAAGCTCACCACCGCCCCGTACTCCGGGGCGGTGGCCCAGGCCACCAAGCTCCCTAGGTCCAGGGGGTCTTGGGTAAGGCCAAAGCTCTCCTCGCTTCCCCCTGAGACCGGGGGGAGGAAAGCCAGGGTATCTCCCTCCTTAAGGGGGGTCTCCCCCACCACCAGTTCCTCGTTCACCGCGGCCATCCCCCCTTCTAGGCTGAGCCCGGGAAAGAGGGCCTCCAGGGCCTCCTTGGCCTCCCGGACCCGGGCCCCCTCGGGGAGGAGGAGTTCCAGCCGGTCCCGGCCCGCTTTTTCTCGGTAGAGGGCGAAGAGCCGGACCTCAACCCGCACGTCCACCAGTATACACCTCCCCCAGGCCCTGGACCAGGCTTAGGGCCTCGGCGTAGCGCATGCGCATGGGGCCAAAGAGGCTGAGTTCCCCCACCCATTCCCCCCGGGCCAGGCCGGCCTGGACCGTGGCGATCCCCTCCACCTCCCCCACCCGGACGTCCACCCGGCCCGGGGGGGGAGGGGGGGATTCGGACCCGCTCTCGTACAGGGCCACCAGCCGGGCGAGAAAGCCCGGCTCCCGGGCCTCGGGCTCCTTGAGAACCTCCCCCAGGCCTTCCCGGTATTCCTGGACAAAACCCAAGGCCAGGATCCGGTCCAGGGCGCCAAAGAGGCCCTCGAGGCCTTTAGGGGCTTTGGGCAGGTCCAAAAAGGGCCCCACCAGGGCCTCCTCGGCCCGGCGCACCTCCTCTGGAAGCAGGGGGAAGGGTAGCCGGGCCTCCCGCACCTGCCCCCCCTCCAGGACCATCACCGCTAGGACCCCCTGGGGCAGGGTGGAGAGGTGGACCTGGAGGACCCGGGGGCGGGTCCTTGGCCAGAGCCTGAGCCGGGCGGGGTACCCCGAAAGCCCCGCGGCCATCTTGACCAAAAAGGCCTCGGGCTCCCGGGCCCCCTCCAGGGCCCGGGCCAGGCGTTCTTTGAGTTCCCGGGGCAGGGGGGGAGGGGGGAGGAGGGATAGGCTATACTGCCGGAAGCCCTGCCGGGTGGGGATACGGCCTGCGGAGGCGTGGGGCTTGGTGAGGAAGCCCATCTCCTCGAGGGCGATGAGCTCATACCGGGCCAGGGCGGGGGAAAGCCCAAGCCCCCCCGCCACCCGGGCGGAAGGGACCGGGGCCTGGGATTTGATGTACTCCTCCACCAAAAGCCGGAGGATGGCCCGCTGCCTGGCCGTCACACCCTTATTGTACCGGGGTGACGGCGGCCTCGTCCTCCTCCCCGGTGCGGATCCGGTAGACCTTCTCCAGGGGGATCACAAAGATCTTGCCGTCCCCCACCTCCCCCGTGCGGGCGGCCTTGAGGATGGCCTCCACCGTGGGCTTCACAAAGGGCTCCGAGACCCCAATCTCCAGCCGGATCTTATCGTGGAGGGCCATCTTGACCGTGGTCCCCCGGTAGGTCTCCACCCGCTCCGTCTCCCCCCCGTGCCCCTGGACCCGGCTTAGGGTGAGCCCCCGGACCTCGGCCTGGAAGAGGGCCTCGAGGACCTCATTCAGTTTTTCCGGGCGTACAATGGCCACGATGAGCTTCATGCCTCACCTCCCCTGGGCTTGAGAGACTGGGTGGGCTCGGAAAGGAGGAGAATGGCCCCTTCCCCACTGGTGTACGCCTCTTCCCCGTGCTGGGTGGTATCCAGGCCCAGGGCTTCCTCCTTGGGGGTCGCCCGGAGGGGCAGGAGGAGGCCTACCAGCTTAAGCAGGAGGAAGGTGCCGAGGGCCGACCAAAGGATGGCCACGGCTACGGAAAGGGCCTGGACGCCCAGCTGGGCTGGGTTGCCAAAGAGAAGCCCGTTGGCCACCCCGTTCCAAGCCTTTTCCGCGAAGACCCCGGTAAAGAGGGCCCCGGTGATCCCGGCCAGGCCGTGGGCTCCGAAGACGTCCAGGCTGTCGTCCAGCTGGGTCCGGGGCCGGTAAAGGATGAAGAAATAGCTGGGCAGGGCGCTTACCCCACCCAGGATAAGGGCCGAAAGGGGCGAGACGAACCCGGCCGCGGGGGTGATGGCCACCAGGCCCACGATGACCGCCGTGGCCAGACCTACGGCCGTGACCTGGCCGGTCCGGCCCAGGTCCAGAAGGGCCCAGACCAAAAGGGTGGCCGCTGGGGCCAAAAGGGTATTCACGAAGGCCAAAGCCGCCCCCTCCCCCGAAGCCAGGGCGCTCCCCCCGTTAAACCCGAACCAGCCGAACCAGAGGAGGGACGCCCCCAGGAGGACGAAGGGGATGTTGTGGGGCAGGAGGGCCTGCCGGCCGTAATCCCTCCGGGCCCCCAGGACCAAGGCCCCCACCAGGGCCGCCACCCCGGCGTTGATGTGGACCACCGTCCCCCCGGCGAAGTCCAAGGCCCCCATCGCCCCTAAAAACCCCCCGCCCCAGACCCAGTGGGCCAAGGGGGCATAGACCACAAGCCCCCAGAGGGTGAGGAAGAGGAGGAGGGCGGGAAAGCGCATCCTTTCCACCAGGGCCCCGGTGAGGAGGGCCGCGGTGATGATGGCGAAGGTCCCCTGGTAGGCCATGAAGAGGAGGTGGGGGATCTCCCCTTTGGCCTCGAGGTCCACCCCTTTGAGGAGGGCATGCCCTAGCCCCCCGAGCCAGGGGCTGCCCTCGGCAAAGGCCAGGGAATACCCCAGAAGGGCCCACCCCACCCCCACGAAGCCTAGGGCGGCGAAGCTCATCATCATGGTGTTCAGGACGTTCTTGCTCCGCACCAGTCCCCCGTAGAAGAAGGCCAGGGCCGGGGTCATGAGGAAGACCAGGGCCGTGGAGACCAAGAGCCAGGCCGTGGAGGCCCCGTCCACCCCTTCCGCCAGGGCCAGTCCGCCTAAACCTATAGCCGTTAGGCCTACCCCTTTGAGGGTCCGCATATCCATCACCCCTCGAGACCAGCTTAGGGGGTCCTTGTCGCCTTGTCAAGTATAAGCTTGACAATTGACCATTTCTTCTGGTACATGCGAAAGGTAATCTCGGAAAAGCTTGCCAATCGTTCGGCTTAAAGTTGACAACAGTCAAAATGTAGTGAAGCATAATGCAAAACCGCTGGGCTTGCTTCCCCCTTGCTAGACTGCCCCATGTGACGTGGACAGAGCTTTTGGAAACCCTCAGGAAGGGCCAGGATGAGACCACAGCTTTCCTGCCCCCGGAGTTCTCCCCGGAGGAGCTGGCCCGTTTGGCTGCGGGGCTTGCCAACCACCGGGGGGGGAGGCTTTTCCTGGGTGTAGACCGGGAGGGCCAGGCCCGGGGGGTAGGGGAGGTCCATCCCTTGCAGGTCACCCACGCCCTTTTCCAGCTCACCCAGGGCCTTCTCCTGCCCTATGTGGAGACGGTGGAGGGGCCGGGGGTACGGGTTTTGGTCCTCCATATCCCCCAAAGCCCAAAGGCCATCGCCGTGGGGCCGGGCCGGGTCCCTTTTTGGGACGGGAAGGGGCTAAAGGAGCTCCGCCTCGGCCAGCCCCTCCCGGAGCCCGACTTCACCGACCAGGTCCTGCCCGCGGCCAGTCTTTCCGACCTGGACCCCTTGGAGGTCCTGCGCCTGAGGCGGATCCTGGAGGAAAGGGGTAGCCCTTTGGCCGCCCTCCCCGACCTGGAGCTTCTCCACGCCCTGGGTCTGTTGGCCCGCTCCGAGGGGGAGGACCGGCCCAAAGTGGCTGCCCTCCTTCTGGCCGGGACCCCTTTGGCCCTAAGGCGGCTTCTCCCCCAGGCTGAGGCCAGCTACTACTTCCACGACCGGGAAGAGGAGGCCTACGCCTTCCGCGAGGACATCTTGAGGCCCATCCCTGCCCTTCTGGAGCGGCTTAAGGAGCTTATCCAGGCCCGGAACCGGGTCCGATACTTCACCGTGGGGCTTTTCCGCCTCGAGGTCTGGGACTTTGACCAGGAGGTCTACCGGGAAGCCCTCTTAAACGCCCTGGTCCACCGGGACTGGCAAAGCCCGGACGCCATCCAGGTCCACCACTACCCGGACCGGCTGGAGATCTCTAACCCAGGTGGATTTCCCCCAGGGATCACCCCGGAGAACATCCTCCGCCACCCCCCGCGTCGGCGGAACCCCCGTCTAGCCGAGGCCCTCTACCGCCTGGGGTATGTGGAGCGGGCGGGAAGCGGGGTGGACAAGATGTACCGACTCCTCCTCAAGTACGGCAAGGAACCCCCGGAGTATAGGGTCTACCCCGAGGCCCTCACCCTAGTCCTCTACAACCCCGGCTTGGACGAGGCCTATGTAAAGGCCCTGGCCGAGGCCCAGGAAAGGGTGGGGGCCTTTACCCTGGACCACCTCATCGTCCTGGCCCACCTCCGGCGGGTGGGGGAGGCGGGGCTAGGGGAACTCGCCCAGGCCCTCCAGCTCCCCGGGGCCCCGGCCCGCCGGATCCTGGCCCGGATGGAGGGGATGGGCCTGGTCCAGCGGCTTTCCGGGCGGTACCGTTTGGCTATAGGGGGGTCTTTGGAGGAAGAGGCCCTAAGGCTTCTCGCCACCCCTAGGGCCCGGCGGGACCTCGAGGCCCTCCTGGGCCTCAAGCCCAAGGCCGCCCTCCGCCTCCTGAACCGGCTCCTAAGGGAGGGCCGGGTCCTAAGGCTAGGCCGGGGGGCGGGGGTGAGGTATGTGCGCCTTGGACCGGAGGGGAGGGTCGGTCAAGGTTAGACTAGGGGTGTGGAGAAGGTATGGGCCCTTAAGGACGCCAAGAGCTGGCTTTCCCAACAGGTGAGCCGGGCCCAAGAGGGTGAGCCCCAGGTTATTACCCGCCGGGGGCGGAAGGTAGCAGGGGTGCTCTCCTACGATGAGTGGGAAAGGATGCGGGGTAGGGAGGTCTCGGTTTGGGAAGCCCTTAGCCCTCCTCTTCTATTGGAGGATGAGGAGGTGGAAATTCTCTTTAGACGCATGGAGGCGGATTACCGGGAGGTGAATCTATAGCTGCTTATCTTTTGGATACAAATGCCCTTTCAGAAAGGCTTAAGAAAAAACCCGACCCTAAGGTCAAGGCCTGGTTAGAAGCTTTACCCCTTTCTGAGGCCTTTATCTCTGCTCGCCCGATAGGGGAGATAGCCCAGGGTGTGGCCCATGCTCCCGGACCCCAGCGGCCCCGGCTTCAAGCTTGGTTGGAGGAGATTAAGCGGGGTTTTCGCGGTCGCATCCTGCCTCTGGATGAGGAGGTCATGGAGACCTGGGGCTTGCTTACGGGGGAGGCCTTAAAGGTGGGTCGCCCAGTTTCCCCTTTGGACGCCATGCTGGCTGCTACAGCCCTTTTCTATGGTCTTACTTTGGTGACCCGGAACACAAGGCATTTTGAGGGCTGGCCTCCCCGGGTCTTAAATCCCTGGACCGGTTGATGCGCGCCTACACCACCCGCCACCTGGCCGTGGACCTTCCCCCGGGCCACCCTTTCCCCCTTTACAAGTACGCTGGGGTGGCCGAGGCCTTGGGGGGCCTCTTGGAGGTGGTCCCAGCCCCTGAGGTTCCCCGGGAGGCCTTGGAGCTGGCCCATGACCCGGCTTATCTGGACCGGGTCTTCCGGGGGGAGCTCGCCCGGCCTGAGGTCCTGCGCCTGGGCCTCCCCTTTACCCCAAGCCTCCTCCGCCGGGCCCTCCACGCCACAGGGGGTACCCTGATGGCGGCCCTGGACGCCCTGGAGGGGGGGCTTGGCCTGAACCTCTCTGGGGGCACCCACCACGCTTTTCCCGACCGGGCCGAGGGGTACAGCCTTTTTAACGATGTGGCCGTGGCCATCCGCTGGCTCAGGGCCAGGGGGTTTGGGGAAAGGGTCCTGGTGGTGGACCTGGATGCCCACCAGGGGAACGGGACCGCGGTCTTCTTCCAGGGGGACCCTACGGTCTACACCCTCTCCCTGCACGGGGCCAGAAACTACCCCCTCAAGAAGGAAAAGAGCGACCTGGACATAGGCCTTCCCGACGGCACTGGGGATGAGGCTTACCTCTACGCCCTGGAGGGGGCCCTCGAGGTGGCCCAGGCCTTCCGCCCGGGCCTGGTCTTTTACAACGCCGGGGTGGACGTCCTCCAAGGGGACCGGTTTGGCCGGCTGGCCCTGAGCCTAGAGGGCCTGGAAAAGCGCGACCTCCGGGTCTACCGCTTTGTAAAGCGCCTGGGGGTTCCCTTGGTGGTGGTTATGGGCGGGGGATACAACCGGGACCCAGGGCTTACCGTGGAAGCCCACGCCCAGACCTACCGCCTGGCCTTAAGCTCCTTGGCGTAGACCGCCACGGCCTCCTCGAGGCGGAAGCCCAGGTTCCGGTAGAGCTCCAAAGCCCCCTTTTCGTGGTGGTGGGCCCGGACCCTAAGGAGGCGGGCCCCCTTGCCCTTTGCCAGCCGGGCGGCCTCGGCCAGGAGAGCCCGGCCGATCCCCCGCCCCCGGGCCTCGGGGACCACCCCGATGTAGGCGACGCTGGCCTCCCCTTCTTCTACCTCCACCTCGGCCATCCCCACGGGCCTTTCCCCCTGGTAGGCCACCAGGAGGTGGACCCCGGGGTCCTCAAAGTGCTCCCAAAGCTCCTCATCCGTCCAGCGGAGCCTTAGGGCCCAGCCTTCCTCGCTTTTGCGGTAAAGCTCCCGGTAGACCCCGGGGCCAGGGAAGCCTCTGCGGATGGTCACCCCTTCCGGGGGCGGGTAGTCCAGCCCCTCGGGGTTTTTAACGAAGAAATAGGTGATCTGCAGGAGGCCAAACCCCCCCTCCTCCAGGGCCCGGCGCACCGGGGTGTTCCCCTCCTGGGGGAAAGCGTAGGCCCGTTCCGCCCCTTTGGCCCGCTCCAGGGCGGCTTCAAGGAGGAGGAGGAGGTCCAGGGGGTCATAAGCCAGGGGGCCTTCCAGGGCCACCCCGTCCCAGAAGGGGTAGAGGCCCACATACCCCACCACCTCCCCTTCCCGGAGGAGGACCAGGCCGTCCTCCAGCTCCTCGGCCAAAGCCCCCACCTCCCGGGCCTCGGGGGCCAGGACCCCCCGGCTGGCCTCCTCGTCCATCCACTGGAGGAGGCGGAGGAGGCCCTCCAGGTCCCCGGGGGTCACGGGCCGGATCATGCCCTTAGTCTACCTAAAAGCTCCGAGGCCCCTCCCAAAAATCAAAGCCCCCCCTGGCCTGGGGCCTGTGGAATTCCTCCGGGGGACTTCCTCCCGGGCCCGTCTGGGGGTGTACTTGTAGGGCCCCTCTTCCGGGTGGTAGGGGACGTCTAGCCCCTGGGCGGCCTCGAGGAGGTGGGGAGGCACCCCCACCCCAGCCTGGGCCAGCCAGCGTTTCCGGTCCAGAAGCTTACCCCAAATTTAAAGCCTTGATCACCCCTTCTTCCCCATAGAACTCCACCACGCTGAGCCGGGCGTAGTCCTGCTCCAGCCTTAAGCCTTCCTCGGGGGGCAGGGGCAGGGCCAGGGCTAGGCCTGCCCGGTTCAGGGTGCAGTTCCCAATCACCAGTAAGGCCTGGCCCCGGTGGAGATTGAGAAGGGCCTTGAGGGCTTCCTGCCCCCTGGCCCAGGCCGCCCGGAGACTTTCCCCTTGGGGCGGGGCGAAGCCGGCCTCGTCCCGGACCCACCGCTCCACCGCCTCGGGCCAGCGGGCCTGGACCTCGGGGAAGGAAAGCCCTTCCCACGCCCCCCAGCTCCGTTCCCGGAGCTCCGGAAGGAGGGTGAAGGGCCGACCCAGGGCCTCGGCCAGGAGCCTGGCCGCCTCGGCCTCGGCCCGGCTGTCCGCGGCGTAGACCCGGGCGATGGGGTAGGCCTGAAGAAGGGGGAGGAGGCCAAGGAGGGCGGCCCGGCCCTGAGGGCTTAGGGGGAAACCGGGGTGGCTATAAAGCCGGTGCTCCGGGTTTTCCACCGGCCCGGCCCGGGTGAGGAGGAGGGTGGTCCTGGGATGGGGGCCCTGGAGGAAGTGGCCTAGGAGGCCCATACCCCTAGAATAGGGGGGTGGAAACCTGGGTCATCGTAAACCCTGCCGCGGGCCGGGGCCTGGTGGGCCGGCTTTCGGGGGCTATCCTGGCCCGGGCCCGTACCCTTGGGGCCCAGGCCTTCCTCACGGAGGGGCCGGGGCACGCCACCTTGCTCGCCCGGGAGGCCCCCCCGGGGGCCCGGGTGGTGGCCGTGGGGGGGGATGGGACGGTGCACGAGGTTTTAAGGGGTCTGGACCGGGACAAGACCCTGGGGGTGGTGCCGGTGGGGAGCGGGAACGATTTCGCCCGGATGCTGGGGCTTAAGGGTCTCCCCTGGCCCGAGGCCCTAGAGCACGCCCTAAGGGCCCCGGCGGAGGCCATAGACCTGGGCCGGGTGAACGGGGAGCCCTTTGGGGCCTCCCTGGGGATTGGGTTTGACGCCCAGGTGGCCCAAAGGGCCCTTTCCGCCCCCCCCTTGTTAAGGGGGATGCCTCGGTACCTCTACGCCCTCTTTGGGGTCCTCAAGGACCTTCGCCTCCCCCAGGCCCGGGTGGCGGCGGACGGGGAGGTTATCCATGAGGGGCCTTTGCTTCTCCTCGCCGCCATGAATGGGCCCCGGTATGGTGGGGGAATCCCCATCGCCCCCATGGCCGACCCCCAGGATGGCCGGTTGAGCCTAATCCTGGCCCGGCGCTTTGGTCGGCTTGGGGTGGTCCTGATCCTACCCCGGCTCCTCCTGGGCCGGCACCTGGGCCACCCTGAGGTCCTCCACCGGGAGGTCCGGGCCCTGGAGGTGGCCTTCCCGGAGCCCGTTCCGGCCCATGCGGATGGGGAGCTCCTGGGGGCCTCGGCCCTTTACCGGGTGGGGGTGGAGCCCCTGGGCCTTAAGGCGGTGGGCCGGCGGGCGGCCCGTTTCCTGCCTAGACCTCTGCCCGCGGGGTAGAATGCCCCTATGCGGGGGTTAGCGAAGCGGGTCAAGGCCCTTAAGCCCTCGGCCACGGTGGCGGTGAACGCCAAGGCCCTGGAGCTCAGGCGAAAAGGGGTGGACCTGGTGGCCCTCACCGCGGGGGAGCCGGATTTCGACACCCCGGAGCACATCAAGGAAGGGGCCCGGAAGGCCCTGGCCCAGGGGCGGACCAAATACGCCCCCCCGGCGGGGATTCCCGAGCTCCGGGAGGCCTTGGCCCGGAAGTTCCGGGAGGAGAATGGCCTCGAGGTGACCCCGGACCAGGTCATCGTCACCGTGGGGGGAAAGCAAGCCTTGTACAACCTCTTCCAGGCCATCCTAGACCCCGGGGATGAGGCGATCCTCCTCGCCCCCTATTGGGTGAGCTACCCGGAGATGGTCCGGCTAGCGGGGGGGGTGCCGGTGGTCGTCCCCACCCGGCCCGAGGACGGGTTTATCCCCGACCCGGAGGCGGTGCGCCGGGCCATCACCCCTAGGACCAAGGCCCTTGTGGTGAACTCCCCCAATAACCCCACGGGGGCGGTCTACCCAAGCGAGGTCCTGGAGGCCCTGGCCCGGCTTGCGATGGAGGGGGATTTCTACCTGGTCTCGGACGAGATCTATGAGCACCTCATCTACGAGGGGGAGCACTTTTCCCCTGGGACCCTGGCCCCGGAGCACACCATCACCGTGAACGGGGCCTCCAAGGCCTTCGCCATGACCGGGTGGAGGATCGGCTACGCCTGCGGGCCCAAGGAGGTCATCCGGGCCATGGCCGACCTCTCCAGCCAGTCCACCACCAGCCCGGACACCATCGCCCAGTGGGCCACCCTGGAGGCCTTCCTCCAGCCCGAGGCCACCCGGGCCTTTATAGAGACCGCCCGCAGGGCCTACCGAAGCCGGCGGGACCTCCTTTTAGAGGGCCTGAACCGGCTTGGGCTTAAGGCCGTCCGGCCTCAGGGGGCGTTTTACATCCTCCTAGATACGGGCCCCATCGCCCCCGATGAGCTTAAGGCCGCGGAAAGGCTCCTGGAAGCCGGGGTGGCCGTGGTCCCGGGGACGGATTTCGAGGCCTTTGGCCATGTCCGCCTCTCCTACGCTACGGGCGAGGAGAACCTTAAGAAAGCCCTGGACCGCCTGGCCCGGCTGGTCTAACGCTTAGGCCTGGACCAGAGGGCCAGGCCCAGCCAAAGGGCCACCCCCAAGGTCAGGTAGGCGTCAGCCAGGTTGAAGATGGGGAAGTCCCGGATCCAGGGGATGCCCGTACCCAGGTCCAGAAAGTCCACCACCTTCCCCCGGCCCAGACGGTCCACCCCATTCCCCAGGGCCCCACTGGCGATGAGGATGAGGCCCAGGGTCTCCCCCCAGGGGCGCCTGGCCTTTTGCGCCAAGGCCCAAAGGAGCCCCGCCCCCACGAGGAGGCTAAGCCAGCCTAGGAGAAAGGCCCTTTCCTGCAGGAGGCCAAACCCGGCCCCCGTGTTGAAGGCCAGGGTGAGGTAAAGGAGGTCCCCCAGGAGGGGCCTGGGCATGGGGGAGAGGTTTTCCAGGGCCCAGAGCTTCAGGGTCTGGTCCAGGAAGAGGAGGAGGGGGACAAAAAGGGTAGGCAGGTGCACGGGGCTTATGCTATCCTAGGAAGGCTTGCCTTCGGGCGGGGAGGTTCGCCTATGGCTAGGGTGTGTGAGATCAGCGGAAAGCGGCCCATCGTGGCCAACTCCATAGAGCGCCGGGGTAAGGCCAAGCGGGAAGGCGGGGTGGGCAAAAAGACCACCGGGATCTCCAAGCGCCGCCAGTACCCTAACCTACAGAAGATCCGGGTCCGGGTGGCGGGCCAGGAGGTGGTCTTCCGGGTGGCGGCAAGCCATATCCCCAAGGTCTACGAGCTTCTGGAGCGGGCCAAGGGGCTTAAACTCGAGGGTCTTTCCGCCAAGGAGATTAAGGAACGCCTCCTCAAGCTCCTCTAGCTCAGGCCTTGCCTCTAGCCCCAAGGGTTTACCCTTGGGTATCCTTGGGGGGATGGTCTGGAAGCCGGGGCATTACCTGCTTTTGGCCCTAGGCCTTTACGCCCTGGTCCTGACCCTGGGGTTTAGCCTAAGGGGCCGGCAGCTCCAGCGCCTTTACCAGGAGGTCCAGACCCTAAAGCAAGGGCTCCGCACCGCCCCCCCAGGGTACCGCCTCCCCCTTCCTGGGGCCTGCCTCCCCGAGGACCCCGACCTCCTCCCAGGGGCCCCCCGGGCCTACCGCAAGGGGGTGAACCCGGGGTTTGTTTTCGTCCATGGCCAGTCTTGCGTCCCCGTGGTCCTAGGGACGGGGGTGGTGGCCGCGGCCACGGGGGAGGTGGTCCGGGCCGACCTGGACTACGAGCCCCTAGCCCCGGAGGCCTTCCAGGCCCTTCTCGCCCGGGTGCGGGAGGGGGCAGGCCCGGAGGAGATGAACCTCCTAAGGGGCCGGCAGGTCTGGCTTAAGCACCCGGATGGCCGGGTCTCGGTCTACGCCCACCTGGATGGGGTGGCCCCTGGGGTCAGGCCGGGGGTCCTCCTAAGGCGGGGGGAGGCCCTGGGGTATGTGGGCCGATCGGGCCTACCCCCGGGGGCGGCCCCCAGGCTCCTCTTTGAGGTCTGGGAGGGGGAGCCGGACCGGGGCCGGTTCCTCTTCCAGGGTCTTCCCCCGGAACGCCTCCTTCCGGAGGCCAAGCGGTTTTTCGGCCTAGAATAGCCCCATGCGCGAGGCCTTCCAAAGGGTCTGGGCCAACCCCTATGTCCAGGTTCTGGCCTACCTCCTCCTCTTTGGCCTGGCTCTTTACCTTTTTCGCCTCCTCCTTCCTGCCCTCTTCCCCTTTCTCCTGGCCCTAGGATTTGCCTACCTGGTCCATCCCCTGGTCCGGGGTCTGGAAAGGCGCCGCCTCCCCCGGGCGGTGGGGGTGGTCCTGGTTTACCTGGGGCTTTTCCTCTTTCTGGGCCTGGCCTCCCTCCTTGCCTACCAGATCGTGGCCCATCTTTCCGGCCTGGCCCGGGGGCTGGCCGAGGGGGTGGGGCCCCTTTGGGCCTGGGTCCAAGGCCTGCCCAAGGCCCTGGAAGGCCTTCCCCTTCCTCCCTCCCTCCGGGAGGCCCTGGGCCAGGTCCTGGTCCAAAGCGGGGCAAGCCTCGAGGCCTTCTTCCAGAGCCTCGTCCGCCTCCTTTTGGACTGGCTTAAGGGTCTGGTCCAGAATGGGGGTCTGGTGGCCTTTCTCACGGGGATTCCCGGCGGGGTGGTCCAGGCCCTGGCCGCCCTTCTCCTTTCCGTCTATCTCCTTTACGATCTGCCCCGCATCGGTAAGGCCCTTTTGGACCTGGTCCCGAGGCCCTACCGGCCCTTGGCCCTGGACCTCTCGGCCAAGCTGGACCGGGCCCTGGGGGGGTTTCTAAGGGGCCAGCTCCTGGTGGCCTTTTGGGTGGGGGTTCTGGTGGGGCTTGGGCTTTTCCTCCTGGGGGTGCCCATGGCGGGGGGGCTGGGGTTTTTGGCCGGGGTCTTTAACCTTATCCCTTATGCCGGGCCTATTGTGGCCGGGGTCTTGGCCTTTTTCCTGGCCTTGCCTTTGGGCCTTGCCAAGGCGTTTTTGGCCATTTTAGTCCTGGTAGCGGTGAACCAGCTGGACGCCCATCTCCTCTCCCCCTGGATCCTGGGCCGGGCGGTCCAGATCCACCCCGTCACGGCCATCCTGGCCATCCTGGTGGGGGCTCATCTTTTGGGGCTTTGGGGGGTTTTCTTGGCCGTGCCCACCGCGGCCTTTTTGAAGCTTCTCCTCCAGGACTATTACCGGGGAAGCCGGTTTTACCAGGAGGGCTAGAGATGCCCCCCCGCCTTAAGGGCCTCGAGGAACCACCCCGGGGGCCTCCCCCCAAACCGCCTTTCGGCGAACCCCAAGGCGAAGGCCCCGTACCGCCCGGCCCTTATAGCCCCTCGGGCCTCCTCCAGGAGGCGGTGGAGGTAGCGCAGGTTATGGAGGGAGAGGAGAATCCCCCCGAGCATCTCCCCGGCCCGGACCAGGTGGGCGATGTAGGCCCGGCTAAAGCTCCGGCAGGCGTAGCAGTCGCACCCCTCCTCCAGGGGGTTTGGGTCCTCCAGATACCGGGCGTTTTTGAGGTTAAGCCGCCCCTCCGGGACCAGGGCCGAGCCGAATCGCCCGGTCCGGGTGGGGTAGACGCAGTCAAAGAGGTCCACCCCTAAGGCCACCGCGGCCACCAGGTCTTCGGGGTGGCCCACCCCCATGAGGTACCGGGGCTTGTCCTCTGGCAGGAGGGCGGTGGAGAGCTCCACCATGGGGAACATCTCCTCCTTGGGCTCCCCCACCGCAAGCCCCCCGATGGCGTACCCCGGGAGGTCAAACCGGAGGGTCTCCCGGATGCTCCGTGCCCTAAGCCTAGGCACCGTCCCCCCCTGGGCGATGCCGAAGAGGGCCTGGTCGGGCCGGGTTTTGGCCTTCAGGGTCCTTTCCAGCCAGCGCAGGGTCCTTTCCAGGGAGGCCTCGAGGTACGCCGGAGGGGAGGGGTAGGGGGGGCACTCGTCCAGGGGCATGATGAGGTCCGCCCCCAGGGCCTCCTGCGTCTTCAGGCTTTCCTCCGGGGTGAGGCGGATGAGCCTTCCGTCCAGGTGGCTTTTGAAGACCACCCCCTCCTCGTCTATCCGGCGCAGGTGGCCCAGGCTCATGACCTGGAACCCCCCGGAGTCGGTAAGCCAGGGCCCCCGCCACCCCGTGAACCCGTGGAGCCCCCCTAAGGTAGCCACCCGCTCGGGGCCGGGCCTCAGGAGGAGGTGGTAGGTGTTGGCCAGGAGGACCTGGCTTCCCACCTCCTTAAGGTCCCGGGGGAGAAGCCCTTTAACCGTCCCCTGGGTCCCCACGGGCATAAAAAGGGGGGTTTCCACCCGGCCGTGGGGGGTTGCTAGCCACCCCACCCGGGCCCTTCCCGAGCGGGCCAGGATGCGGAAGGAAAAGGGTTCCAAGGTTGCGGAATCCATGGCCCGGCTAGGCCTTGCCAAAGCGCCGGGCCACGTAGGCCTCCACCAGGGCTATGAACTCCTCCGCGATCCTCTCCCCCTTGAGGATGGTGAGGAGTTTCCCGTCGGCGTAGACCGGGGCCTTGGGCTCCTCCCCCGTCCCGGGGAGGGAGATCCCGATATCCGCGTGCCGGCTTTCCCCGGGGCCATTCACCACGCAGCCCATCACCGCCACCTTGAGCCCCTCCACCCCCGGGTAGCGGGCCCGCCACTCGGGGAGCTTCTGGGCCAGGTGGGCCTGTACGGTCTGGGCGAGTTCCTGGAAAAAGGTGCTGGTGGTCCGGCCACACCCGGGGCAGCTTGTCACCGTGGGGGTGAAGCGCCTGAGGCCCAGGGCCTGGAGGATTTCCTGGGCCACCCGGACCTCCTCCGTCCTAGGGCTTCCGGGGGCCGGGGTGAGGGAGACCCGGATTGTGTCCCCGATCCCCTCCAGGAGGAGGGGGGCGAGCCCCGCGGTGCTAGCCACAATCCCCTTGACCCCCATCCCCGCCTCCGTAAGGCCCAGGTGGAGGGGGGCCCGGGTCCTCTGGGCCAGGGCCCGGTAGACGTAGACCAGATCAGGGGCCTGGGAGACCTTGGCGGAAAGGATGATCTTGTCCTCCCCAAGCCCCAGCTCCAGGGCCCTTTCGTAGCTCCGGACCGCAGACTCCACCACCGCGTCCAGGAGGACCTCGTGGGCGGATTTGGGCTCGGGCCGCTTGGCGTTTTCGTCCATGAGCTCCGTAAGGAGGGCGGGGTCCAGGCTTCCCCAGTTGGCCCCAATCCGGATGGGCTTTCCCAGCTCCTTGGCCGCCTCCACCATCTCCCGGAAATGGTCCTCCTTGTGCCGGCCCCGGCCGATGGTCCCGGGGTTAATCCGGAACTTGTCCAGGGCCTCGGCCATCCGAGGGAAACGGCGGAGGAGGAGGTGGCCATTGAAGTGGAAATCCCCCACCAAAGGCACCTCGAGGCCAAGGTCTTGTAGCCTCGCCTTAATCTCGGGGACGGCCTCCGCCGCCTTTTCGTCGTTGACGGTGATCCTTACGATCTCGCTTCCGGCCTCGTGGAGGGCCCGGATCTGCTCCACCGTAGCCAAGACATCCGCGGTAGGGGTATTGGTCATGGACTGGACCACGATGGGGTGCCCGCCCCCAATGGGCACCCGGCCCACCCTGACCACCGGGGTCATCCGCCGCATCCCCCTTATGGTAAGGCCTAGGCTAGGGGCTTTGCCCTGAACCCTATTCCAGCTCCATCCCCATGATGTGGTACCCGGCGTCCACGTAGACCACCTCCCCCGTGATCCCGCTCGCCAGGGGGGAGAGGAGGAAGAGGCCCAGGTTGCCCACCTCCTCCTGGGTGATGTTCCGCTTTAGGGGCGCGGTCCCCGCCACCCGGTCGTACATCTTGGTGAAGCCGGGGATGCTCCGGGCGGCCACGGTCCTAACAGGCCCCGCGGAGATGGCGTTCACCCGCACCCCCTTGGGGCCAAGCTCGTAGGCCAGGTAGCGGACGCTGGCCTCCAGGGCGCTTTTGGCGATGGCCATGACGTTGTACTTGGGTACCACCTTCTCGCTGGCGTAGTAGGTAAGGGTAACGATCCCGCCCCCCTCCCTAAGGAGGGGCTCGGCCCTTTGGGCCAGGGCCACCAGGGAGTAGGCCGAGACCTCGAGGGCAAGGAGCCAGTCCGCCCTTTTGGTGTCCAGGTACCGGCCCTCCATGGCCTCCCGGGGGGCGAAGGCCACGGCGTGGACCAGGCAGTCTAGCTCCCCCCAGTCCCGTTTAAGGGCCTCAAAGAGCCGGTCCAGCTCCTCGTCCCGGGTCACATCCGCCTGGTAAAGGGGAAGCCTGCCCTCGGTAAGCTTCTCCACTTCAGGCCTGAGCCTTTCCGACTGGTAGCTTAGGGCTACGCTGGCCCCGGCCTTTAGGAGTTTTTCCGCAATGGCCCAACCCAGGCTCCGGGCGTTCGTCACCCCCACCACCAGGGCCTTCTTGCCGCTTAGGTCAATGGGCACCATGCTGGGATTATACTTAGGGTCATGGTCCGGCTTGAGGTGTATGGGGGCCTCGAGGAGGTCCTGGCCCATCTGGCCCAAAGCCGCAAAGCTCTTTTGGAATTGCTCCAGAGAGTGGACCCCGCCTGGCTCCAGCGCCCCTTAAGGCCCGGGGCCTGGACCCCTCTTATGGTGGCGGAGCACATCGCCCGGGTAGAGGACTCCACCGCCCGGGTCCTCCGGCGGCTATGGCGGGAGCGCCAGGGGGAGAGGCTTCCCCCGGTGCCCTTTGTCCCGGGGGAGTTCAAGGACGGCCGGCCCCAGGCCCCCGGGCCCGTCCGGCCCCAGGGGGGGATGGGCCTGGGGGAGGTCCTGGAGCTTTTGGCCCGGGCCCGGGGCTTCCTCCTGGAGGAGGCCCAAAGGCTAGACCCCCACCACCCCGCCACCTTCCCCCACCCCTTCTTCGGCCCCCTCACCGGCCTGGGCTGGCTCCGGGCTGCGGCCTACCACGAGGCCCATCACCTTAAGGCCCTAGAGGAAGCCCTTTAGCCCCTCTGGTACCGCGCCAGCCAGGCCCTCAAGGTCCCCGGGGATACCCCCCGGATGGCCTCCTCCCCGCCCTCCCATTCCAGGAGGACCCCAGCCGTGGGGCTACCCACCTTCTGGGCCACCTTGGCCCGGGCCTCGGGGTTCTCCCTTAGGTCTACGAACTCGTAAAGGATGCCCTCCTGGGCGAGAAACATCTTGACGATCTCGCAGGGCCCGCACCCCGGGATGCCGTAGAGGCGCACCATACCCCAATAGGGTACCACCCCCTTCTGGGCTTTGGGTTAGAATCCCCCCCATGCGGGTGCGCCTGGTCCAGCGCGAGCCCGGGGTGGACCTGGAAGGCCTTCTAAAAGGCTTTGTGCCTCCTAAGCGCTTCCGGGGGGCCCGGTTTGAGACCTACCGCCCCGACCCCCGCTACCCCTCCCAGGCCCTGGCCAAGGAGCGCCTGCGAGCCTGGGTTCGGGACCGCCCCAAGGGGTTTTTCCGACCCCGCCTCCCCGGGCCCCAGGGGGTCTATTTGGACGGGGGGTTTGGGGTGGGGAAGACCCACCTTCTGGTGGCGGCCTACCTCGAGGCCCCCGGGCCCAAGGCCTTCCTCACCTTTGAGGAGCTCACCTACGCCCTGGGGCTCATGGGGCTTTTGGAGGGGGCCAGGCGGTTTGCGGGCCTACGCTACCTCTTTATAGACGAGTTTGAGCTGGATGACCCGGGGAACGCCCAGATGGCCACCCGCTTCCTGGGCCTAATTATGGACCAGGGGGTGCGGGTGGCCGCCACCTCCAACACCCCCCCGGAGGCCCAGGGGGAGGGGCGGTTCAACGCCGAGCAGTTCCGCCACCAGATCCAAGGCCTGGCCCGCCGCTTCGCCGTGGAGCGGATAGAGGGGGAGGACTATCGCCACCGCCAGGTGGGGGCCTACCCGAGGCCCCTTTCGGACGAGGCCCTCCTAGCGGCTTTCCGGGCCGATCCCAGGCCTAAAAGCCTGGACCCCTTCCCCGAGCTTCTCCTCCACCTCCGCCGCCTCCACCCCATCCGGTACCGGTACCTCCTGGAGGGCCTCGAGGCGGTTTACCTCCAGGGGCTAGAGCCCATCCCCGACCAGAACGACGCCCTCCGCTTTGTCCACTTTGTGGACCAGGTTTACAACTTAGGTCTGGACCTTAAGGCGAGCGGCCCTCCCCTGGAGGAGGTCTTCCCCAAGGCCTACCGCCACGGCCCCTTCGCCAAGAAGTACGGCCGGGCCCTTTCCCGCCTGGCCGAGCTTTTGGCCGGGCCCCTTCCCGCCCCCAAGGGGTAGGATAGGGGCATGCGGGAACGCGCGGAATACCTGGCGGCCCTGGCCCAGAGCCTGGCCCAGGCCAGCCTGGCCCTGGGGATGATGGAGGCCATCGGGGAGACGGTCCTGGCCTGGGAGGAGGGGGAGGTGGGCCCCGAGGAGGCCCTGGAGGAGATCCGGGAGATCCTAGAGGACTATTGGTCCGCGGAGGCCATGCTGGAGGGCGAGGAGGAGGGAGAGGGGCTTTCCTCATGAGGGTGGTGGCTGTTGTCCTGGACTCCGTGGGCCTAGGGTACCTGCCGGATGCCCCCCAGTACGGGGACGAGGGGGCGGATACCCTGGACCATACCGTCCTCAAGACCGGGGTGGAGCTTCCGAACCTAGCCGGGTTGGGCCTGGGTTGGGTCATGGGGGTCCACACCCTTCCCCAGGTCCCGAGGCCCAAAGGGGCCTTCGGCCGGATGCGGATGCAAAACCCGGGAAAGGACACCACCACGGGGCACTGGGAATTCGTGGGCATCCGCCTTAGGGAGCCCTTCCGCACTTTCCCCGAAGGCTTCCCCGAGGAGCTCCTTCGGGCCTGGGCGGGGCGCATCGGGGTAGGGGGGTGGCTTCTGAACCGGCCTTATTCCGGCACCGAGGCCATCCGGGCGTATGGGGAGGCCCACCTTGAAACGGGCTGGCCCATCGTTTACACCTCCGCGGACTCGGTTTTCCAGGTGGCGGCCCACCTGGACAAGGTCCCCTTGGAGGAGCTTTACCGCTGGTGCGAGGAGGCTAGGCGGCTCCTCGTGGGGCCTTACCAGGTGGCCCGGGTCATCGCCCGGCCCTTTGCCGGCCCCCCTGGGGGGTTTTACCGCCGGGAGGACCTGAGGCGGGACTTTGCCCTAGAGCCCCCGAGGAACGTCTTGGACCTCCTCAAGGAGGGGGGCCTCGAGGTCATCGGCCTGGGCAAGATCCCAGACATCTATGCAGGCCGGGGCTTCACCCGCACCGCCAAGACCCGGGATAACCTAGACGGCCTGGAGAAGACCCTGGCCTTCCTAAAGGAGCCTTTCCATGGCCTTTTGATGGTCAACCTGGTGGACTTTGACTCCAGGTACGGCCACCGCCGCGACCCCCTGGGCTATGCCCGGGCCCTTATGGAGGTGGACAGGTTCCTGCCCCGGCTCCTCGAGGCCTTAGGCCCGGAAGACCACCTCTTCTTGGTCTCCGACCATGGGAACGACCCCACCTACCGGGGGACGGACCACACCCGGGAGTACGGGATGCTCCTCTGGATGGGGCCGGGGGTGGAAGGGGAGCTGGGTACCCGGGGGAGTTTTGCCGACCTCGGGGCCACCTGGGCCCGGCTTTTTGGCCTCCCCTGGGAGGGGATGGGCGAAAGCCTGGTATGAGCCTCACCTGGCGCGACCTCCTAGATATCCTCCTGGTTACCCTCCTCTTCTACACCCTTTACCGCCTCATGGCGGGGACCCGGGCCCTCAACCTGGTCCGGGGGGTGCTGGTTTACCTTGCCGTCTGGTTTTTGGCCAGCCTCCTGGGCCTTACCACCCTGGCCTGGATCCTGGGGAATGCCGCCACTTTGGGGGCCTTTGCCCTGGTGGTGGTCTTCCAGCCTGAACTCCGGGGGTTTTTGGAGCGCCTGGGTCGGGGCCAGGCGCCTAGGCCCCAGGGCCTGGCCCTGGAGGAGCTCCTCTTGGGCCTTAGGCGCCTCTCGGAAAAACGGCATGGGGCCCTCATCGCCCTGGAGCGCCGCACCCCTTTGGGGGAGTATGCGGCCACGGGGGAGGTCCTGGAGGCCCGCCTTTCGGCCCGGCTTTTGGAGACCCTCTTCTACCCCGGGACCCCCCTCCACGATGGGGGGGTCATCCTCCGGGGGGAGAGGGTTTTGGCCGCAGGGTGCGTCTTCCCCCTTTCCGAGGTGAAGATGGGCCTCGGGACCCGGCACCGGGCCGCCTTAGGCCTAAGCGAGGCCTCGGACGCCCTGGTCATCGTGGTGAGCGAGGAGACGGGGGGGATTCGTTTGGCCGAGGGGGGGCGGCTTTCTGGGGTTTTGGCCCTCGAGGACCTGAGGGCCCGGCTTAAGGAGGCCTGGCGTGCGTGACTGGCCTGGGCTCCTTCTGGCCTTCCTGGGGGCCTTGGCCCTCTGGTTCCTCCTTAAGGAGAAGGCCCCTTTTGTGGAACGGGTCTTAACCTTGTCCCTGACCCCCGTGGGCCTGGCCCAGGGCTGGGTGGCCGAGGGCTTGCCCCGGGAGGTCCTGGTCCGGATCCGGGGACCAGCCCCCTTGGTGGAGGGCCGGGTCCCCCTCACCGCTTACGTGGACCTCTCAGGGGTGGAGGGCCGGTTCAACCGGGAGGTCCAGGTCACGGCCCCCAGGGGGGTGGAGGTCCTGGAGGTCCGGCCAGCCCGGGTGGAGGGCCGGGTGGAGGCCCTCTTGGAGCGGGAGCTGCCTGTGGAGGCCCTGGCCCTGGATGGCCTGGTCCGCACCGACCCGGACCGGGTCCGGGCCAAGGGTCCAAGGAGCCAGGTGGAGGTGGCCGTGGGAGCCTTTGGCCTGGCCTTAGGCCCGGAGGTCCCCTTGGTGGCCTGGGGGCCGGAGGGGCCCCTTCTGGGGGTGGAGCTGAGCCCTGCCCGGGTCCGGGTGGTGGGGCGGGAGCCTTTCTTGGCCTTGAAGGAGGTGGAACTCCGCCTCCTCCCTCCCCCAGGCCTAAGCCTTCTGGACTACACCCCAAGGCGCCTGACCCTGGTGGGGCCTAAGGAGGCCCTGGCGGGGCTGGACCGGGTGGAGCTCACCCTGCCCTCGGGGCTCAGGCCGGGGGAGGGGGAGGTGGTCTTACGCCTACCCTTGCCCCAAGGGGTGAGGCCCGTGGGGGAGGTCCGGGCCCGGGTGCGGCTTGGGCTAGAATAAAGGGGTGATCTACCCCATCCGCCTCTACGGGGACCCGGTCCTGCGCAAAAGGGCCCGGCCGGTGGAGGATTTTGCCCCCATCAAAGAACTCGCCCAGGACATGCTGGAGACCATGTTTGAGGCCCGGGGGGTAGGCCTCGCCGCCCCCCAGATTGGCCTTTCCCAAAGGCTCTTTGTGGCCGCAGAGTACGCGGACGAGCCCGAGGGGGAGGAGAGGCCCCTAAGGGACCTGGTGCGGCGGGTCTATGTGGTGGTGAACCCCATGATCACCTACCGGGAAGGCCTCGAGGAGGGCCTGGAGGGCTGCCTTTCCCTGCCCGGCCTTTACTCCGAGGAGGTGCCCCGTTCCGAGCGCATCCGGGTGGAGTACCAGGATGAGGAAGGCCGGCCCCAGACCCTGGAGCTCGAGGGGTATATGGCCCGGGTCTTCCAGCACGAGATAGACCACCTGGAGGGGGTCTTCTTCTTTGAGCGCCTGCCTAAGCCCAAGCGGGAGGCCTTTTTGGCGGAGAACCGGGAGGAGCTTCTGGGGTTCCAAAAGCGGGCCAGGGCCTTCCTCAGGGAGCTTGCCCGGAAATGAGGGTGGCTTTCTTTGGCACCCCGGCCTGGGCCCTCCCTGTACTCAAGGCCCTGGACCAGGCCCACCGGGTGGTCCTGGTGGTGAGCCAGCCGGATAAGCCCAAGGGCCGGGGCTTGAAACCCGCCCCAAGCCCTGTGAGCGCCTACGCCCTGGAGCGGGGCCTTCCCCTCTTAAGGCCCCACCGCCTCAAGGAGGAGGGTTTCCTAAAGGCTTTAAGGGAGGCCCGCCCTGAGGTGGGGGTGGTGGCGGCCTACGGGAAGATCCTGCCCAAGGAGGTCCTGGAAATCCCTCCCTATGGCTTCCTCAACCTTCACCCTTCCCTTCTTCCCAAATACCGCGGCCCCGCCCCGGTCCAGTGGGCCTTGATCCGGGGAGAGGAGAGGACCGGGGTCTCCATCATGCGCCTGGACGAGGGGATGGATACGGGTCCCCTCTACGCCACCTGGGAAACCCCTATCTTCCCCGATGAGGACGCAGTGGCCTTGGGGGAGAGGCTTCGGGACAAGGGAATTGAGCTACTCCTTTGGGTCTTAGACCGCCTTCCCCACCTCACCCCCAGGCCCCAGGAGGGGGAGGCGAGCTACGCCCCTCTCCTCACCAAGGAGGAGGGCCGGATCCGGTTCCATGATCCGGCCCAGGCCATCTACAACCGCCACCGGGGGGTCCAGCCCTGGCCGGGAAGTTATTTTTTCCACGAGGGTAGGCGGGTTAAAGCCCTAAAGCTCCGCCCAGAGCCCGGCCAAGGGGAGGCCGGGGTGGTGGTGGGGGTGGGGCCGGAAGGGGTTTGGGTGGGAACGGGGGAGGGGCTTGTGAGGCTCCTCGAGGTCCAGCCCGAGGGTAAGAGGCCCATGCCCGCCCCGGACTGGGCCCGGGGGTATGGGATCCGGCCCGGGGTCAGGCTGGATTAAAACTCCTCGTCCCATTCCACAATGGTTTCGCTCGTGAGGGTGGTATCCCGGGCCTGGGTGAGGGGGGCTTCGCCCCCCCGCTCCTTGAGGAGGCCAAACTGCTGGGCAATCCCCCTTAGCCCCGCCCCGGCCAAGGCCACCACCAGGAAGACGGTGAGCCCCCAGCCTAGGTAGGGGAGTAGCCCCTGGGCGATGGAGAAGCCGCTTAAGGCCCCGAGGCTGGGAAGCCCTCCGTATTCCGCCAGGAGGGAGGCCAGGTAGGAAAGCCCTTCTACCACAGCGGGGAGGAGGAGAAAGAGGAAGGCCAGGGCCACCAGGTTCCAGTAGACGTTCCTTCCCCCAAAGGTGAGCCGGACCAGGTAAAGGGGGAAGAAGGCCAAGGCCGCGGCCAGGAGGAAGAAGACCGCCCGGGGTATGCCCACAAAGACCCGGGTCAGGGTCACTTCGAGGCTGTGCTGCACCCCCAGGCTTCGGCCAAAGAGCCTTTCCTCGGCTTCCTGCATCTCCCTAAGGAGCACGGCAAAGTCCTGGCTCCGGAGGGCCGGGGCCTGGACCATGGCCCGGAAAAGGCCATCCGCCCGGGCGGCCAGGCTTGGGTCATAGGCCTGGATTACGGGAATAAAGCGGGCTTTAAAGGTGGTGTAGGTGTTTTGTAG
>FWWM01003001.1_pt1 | contig 43382 bp, 32 predicted proteins | sample 2228351 | NCBI WGS metagenome assembly FWWM01 (sample SAMEA103939774, study PRJEB20133) | metagenome
GAAGATGGTCTGTTTGGCGTTGAAGAACAGGAGATTATCCGTCCTGCTATCCAGCGGGCGCAGCAACAGGGCGTGAATGCAACCGGACCGTATCCTGCTGATACCCTTTTTCATCATGCTGCTGGCGGCGCATTTGATGCCGTTGTTTGCATGTACCATGATCAGGGGCTTATTCCGCTCAAGCTGCTGCATTTCGCCGATGGTGTCAATATTACCCTCGGTCTTCCGATTATCAGAACGTCAGTGGACCACGGCACAGCCTATGACATTGCCGGCAAGGGCATCGCCAATCCGGCAAGCCTCGTCAGCGCCATAGCAACCGCTGCCCGCATGGCTGCTGCGACGCGCTGTTCTGCCCCCTAACCGCTTGTCGAAAAACCTGGTTGGTATAAGTTTTGTGATTACCATGCATGTCAAACCTATTGAATTTTTAACGGTTGCGCCTATTAAAATTCTTTCCTTTGTTCCGCATCACATTTTTGCAACGGCCTGTTCATGGTCGGCGCTTCCCAGCCTCATAAGATGTGCGGCGCATGTGTAATGTTCCCAGTTTCCCTCTGCCGGAAAACAGCTCATGAGAACACGACCCAAAATCATCATTCGAGGCGCCCGCGTCCATAACCTGAAAAATATCTCGCTGGAGATTCCGAAACATGCGCTGGTTGTCATAACCGGTTTAAGCGGATCGGGAAAATCATCGCTTGCCTTTGATACCATTTATGCCGAGGGACAGCGCCGCTACGTGGAATCGTTGTCCGCCTATGCGCGCCAGTTCTTGGAGCAGATGCAAAAACCCGATGTTGAATCAATAGAGGGCCTTTCGCCGGCAATAGCCGTTGAACAAAAGGCCGGCAGCAAAAACCCGCGCTCAACGGTGGGAACCATTACGGAAATTTATGACTACCTCCGGGTTCTGTTTGCCCGTGCTGGAACACCCTACTGCTACCAGTGTGGTGAGCAAATCACTTCCCAGACTATTCAGGAGATGGTTGACCGGATTATGGGGTTGTCGGTAGGGACAAAATTAATCATCTGTGCGCCGGTGGTCAGGGGACGCAAAGGAGAGTTTAAGAAGGAGCTTGAGCATCTGCAAAAAGAGGGATTTGTCAGGGTGCGTATTGACGGCACCATGCAGGAACTGCCGATTTCTGTTTATCCAGATAAAAATCTCAGTCACACGATTGAGGTGGTGATTGACCGTTTAGTTGTAAAGACCGGCATTGAACAACGTCTGGCTGACTCCCTTCAGACCGCCGTGCAGCTTGGTCAAGGCGTGGCGCTCATTATGCCGCTGGATGGAGAGGAATTTTTTTTAAATGAGCGGTCTGCCTGTCTCAAGTGCGGTGTCAGCTATCCGGAAATAACGCCGCGAACATTTTCTTTCAACAGCCCCTACGGCGCTTGTCCGGCCTGTTTTGGGCTGGGCACCAAAATGATCTTTGACCCTGACCGCATTGTGCCGAATGCGAACCTCTCTTTGCAGGATGGCGCAGTGCTTCCCTGGGCAAAGCGCGATTCCGCTTTTTTTCGGCAGATGCTTAACGCCCTTGCCCAGCATTATCATTTTAATATTACCACCCCGTTTAGAAAGCTTCCTGCAGTGGTTCAGCAGGCTATTTTATTTGGTTCCCAAGGCACACCAATCCAGTTTACCTATGAAGATGGGAACCGACGCTACCAGTTCAAAAAGGCCTTTGAGGGGGTGATTGGCAACCTTGAGCGCCGTTACCGTGAAACGAACTCTGACGCGATTCGCGAGGAAATAGAGGGTTACATGAATCAGCTTCCTTGCCCTGAATGCCAAGGAAGGCGCCTTCGCCGGGAAAGTTTGCACATAAAAATCAACGGCAAATCAATTCATGATGTTGTGACCATGACCGTGGAGGAATCGCTGAAATTCCTGACGCAGTTGCAATTGAACGAATACCAACATACGATTGCCGCACCATTGATAAAAGAAATTCGCGAACGCCTGACATTTCTCGCGCACGTGGGCGTTGAGTATCTCACTCTTGACCGAGCTGCAGCCACTCTTTCAGGTGGTGAAGCGCAGCGCATTCGGCTGGCGACACAGATTGGTTCTGGACTGTCCGGCGTCCTGTATGTGCTTGATGAGCCAAGCATTGGCCTCCATGCCCGAGATACGACGCGGCTTATTGCAACGCTGCAGCGACTGCGCGATCTGGGCAACACCGTGATTGTCGTTGAGCATGATGAACTCACCATCAAGGCAGCGGACTTCGTCGTGGATTTGGGGCCGGGGGCCGGCGTGGCGGGCGGTGAAATTGTTGCAACCGGCACGCCCGCCGCAATCATGAAAAATAATGGATCGCTTACCGGTCGCTACCTCTCGGGTCGCGCCGCAATTCCGGTGCCTAAGCGCAGAAGAAAACCGGGGAAAAAATCTCTGGTCATTAAAGCAGCGGCAGAAAACAACTTGAAGCATATTGATGTCACCGTTCCCCTCGGCCTGTTTATTTGCATTACCGGCGTCTCCGGTTCGGGCAAAAGTTCCCTGCTCCTTGACACACTATATGCGGCGCTTGCGCAACGTCTTTATCACAGTAAGGTGCGCGTGGGGAAGCATGCCGGCATCACGGGAGTGGAGTTTATAGACAAAGTGATCAATATAGATCAATCGCCCATCGGCAGAACGCCGCGCTCAAACCCGGCCACCTATACCGGTCTGTTTACTGATATTCGCGATCTGTTTGCCATGCTTCCGGAATCGCGAATACGTGGTTACCAGGCAGGGCGCTATAGCTTTAATGTGCGCGGCGGCCGCTGCGAAGCCTGCCAGGGAGACGGCCTGGTAAAGATTGAAATGCATTTTCTTCCCGACCTGTATGTTACCTGCGATGTTTGCCGGGGAAAACGCTACAACCGCGAAACCCTTGAAGTACACTATCGGGGGAAAAGCATTGCTGATGTACTGGATATGACGGTTCAGCAGGCATTTGAATTCTTTGAAAACATCCCTGCGGTGCGTAATAAATTACAAACCATCCGCGATGTGGGACTTGACTACATCACGCTTGGCCAGCAGGCAACCACCCTTTCCGGCGGCGAGGCGCAGCGGGTAAAGCTATCACGGGAACTGAGCAAACGCGGCACCGGCAACACGCTGTATATACTTGATGAGCCGACCACTGGCCTGCATTTTGCCGATATTGAAAAGCTCCTGGAAGTGCTCAATAGTCTGGTTGACCGGGGCAATACGGTCATGGTGATAGAACACAATATGGATGTTATCAAAACCGCAGACTACCTCATTGACCTTGGTCCCGAAGGGGGCGATCGGGGCGGGTATCTGGTAGCTTGCGGTTCGCCCGAAGAAGTGGCGCGCGTAAAAAATTCCTATACCGGCCAATACTTGCAACAGGTGCTGTCCCGTCATTGATGAGAACAATAACTGCCCGCTTGTTTGACAGCGTGTTGTATTTTTATTATATATAATGAGAGATTGACGGTGTCTATCGCTTGTTGTGAGCCGTGTAAATAATAATTTGCTATCATCCGGTATGAAGTAGGTATGCCACTTAAAATTCTATCGCCACTCAGTTGCGTTGCTGAAACAGAACCCCTCATTAAAGCAGGGGCAGATGAGTTTTACTGCGGTGTGCTTCCTGCAGAGTGGCGGGAAACCTACACGGTTGCCGCCTGCCTGAACCGGCGGCAGGAAGACAACACGTTTATAAAAACCAGCCCTCATTTTCATTCGTTTGCTGCCTTTGAAGCAAGTGTCAACCGTGCCCATAAAGACAACATCCCGGTTGCGCTCACGATCAATGAACATTACTACAGCAAAGACCAGTACCCTTATCTGAAAAAATATATCGAGCAGGCGCTCGCCGCTGGAACTGACGCGTTTATCATCGGCGATCCCGCTCTCCTGTTTACTCTGAAGGAAATGGGGTCGCCGGCACAAATTCATATCAGCACTGCCGGCACCGCGTTTAATTCAGAAACCGTTCAGTTTTACCGCGATCTGGGTGCGGCGCGAGTAATCCTGCCCCGGCACTTGTCGCTTGAGGAAATCGGCGAGATTACACGAACAGTCTCCGATATTGAACTTGAAGTCTTTATTCTCAATTCACGCTGCGCCAATGTTGACGGACTCTGCACCTTTCAACACGGCCTTGCAGACCTGGTGGACGAGCGCGACAAAAAATCCTATGAAAATGCCTGCATGCTGCTGTATCAAATCTCTGCTGCCGTAGATGGCGTCACCGAGGAAGAGGCTGAGAAGCTGTTGCAGGAAAAGATTTCCTGGGAACGGCAGCACTTTTGGTCTGCCTTGCATATAGATGATCGCCCCTGCGGTGGGTGCGCGCTCTTTGAGTTTGAGGAGTTGGGAATTACCGGGGTTAAAATTGTGGGCCGAGACAATGCCCTGGAGAAAAAAATTACCGATGTCAAATTTTTGCGCCAGCTGTTGACGTTTTTGCGCGAGCAGCGTCCTGATAAAAAAACTTTTCGCGAATTCACTAGAAAACAGTACCAGGAACAGTATAAGTGGCCCTGTCTGATTTTTAAATGCTATTATCCAACGGTGTTACTGGATTCTCCGTGTTAATATTTTCTTTATCATAAATCCTGCCGCTAGCACGACGGCAGCACCCACAAGTTCTGCTGTTCCTACCTGTCTGATAAGCCACACCGAAACGACACATCCCAGCAGCGCAATGAACGGCCCACCGGGAATGGTAACTGCCCGTTCCAGCGTCGGTTTTGTGCGCCTCAGCCGTATCACCGCACTGCAGGTTGACAGATATTGGCAAATGACCGCCAGATTGCTTAATATGACCAGTTGCTGAAAATTAAAACAGAGCGCGGCACCGAAGGTCAAGCCGGTGGTTAGCAGAATAGCCCGGGACGGAGTAAAAAAGCGTGCATGGAGTGCGCAAAGCTGAGCGGGCAAATTGTGATCCTCAGCCAGTGCTGACAAGAAACGCGGACTTCCCAGGGCATTGCCGGCTGTATATCCAATCATTGAGACCACTGCACCAAGCGCCATAAGCAATGCGCCCGCTGGCCCAAAAATTACGGCAGCAGCATCGGCAAGCGGTTTATCCGTTGCCCCTGCCTCTCCGGCACAAATCCCCACGTAAACGGTTTGAACCAGCATATATATCAGAGTAACAAACAGTAACGATCCGATGGTCGCGATGGGAATCGCGCGGCGGGGGTTGTTTGTCTCACCTGCCGGCAGGCAGACAATTTCAAACCCCTGCAGCGGCCACAGCGAGAGAAAGACTGCATGTCCAACAGCGCTTCCGCCGGCAACCCAGAAAGGGCGAAACCGTTCTGCTGAAACATGAAACATCCCTATGGTAATGAACAGCACCAGCGGAACAAGTTTTGCCAGCGTAAAAAGATTCACTGCCCATGCAGCCAGCTTGATGCCGCGGTAATTCAATACGCCAAAAAACAAAATCAGGCTGCATGCCATGCTTTTCGCCACCAACGTCATGGTGAAAACCGGGCTGAACGCTCCGGCATAAAAACTGATGGCATTTGCTACGGCTGCCCAACTGCATATTGCCGTCACCCACGACATCCAGCCCACGGCAAAGCCGATCGTCGGTCCGAACGCCTCCCGGGCATAAACATACGCCCCCCCATTGCGTTTATATATGCTGCCCAATTCTGCGTAACACAGTGCGACAAAGATGAGCAACAGGCCACAAATGAAAAATGCCGCAACCGATGCCGGTCCTGCCTCACGGGCGAGCACACCGGGAAACAAAAAAATACCGGAGCCGATGATGGCATTCACGCCAAGGCAGAACACATCAAAGGTTCCAAGCTTTTTTGCAGTCGCTAGATCAGGCATATGTCATAGTCAGGTAACCGGCCAAAAAAACAGTAAAAATGTCTGGCACAAGTTATCACGTTATCCAATCATTGCCGCTGCACCGTGGCGCACAGTTTCCGTCATGACATTTCAAAAAGAAACAGAACGTCCCGGCCATGAACACATTTTACTCCGAAAGCGAAATCTATTAAAACAATAACCTGTGAGGCAAATAATTTTTATGTTTGGGTAATAATAATGGTATAGTTTTTTAAAAATACGCCAACCAGAACAGAGAAATTTCACAAACAAGATACCTATACATAGCGAGTTACCCCGGCCTCGTGCCGCCATGTGCCTATGGATAACCACCGTCGCATCTGGGGAAATCTAAGCGCTTTTCTGGCGCTTACCCTTGATAATATCGGCAATCTGGTCTTTTTGAGCTCTATTCTCATTGTGACCTTTCATTATCCTGCTGATCTGGTCCTCACCCGTATGCTTCCGGGCACTGCGGTCGGGGTTCTGTTTGGCGATATCGTCTATACTTGGCTGGCAGTCCGTCTCAACAGAAGAACCGGACGGAATGATGTGACTGCCATGCCGCTTGGACTTGACACCCCATCAACCATCGGCATAGCCTATGCGGTCCTGGGTCCTGCCTATCTTGCCACCAATGACGCAGTGCTCGCCTGGAAGATCGGCATGGCAAATTTATTTCTCATCGGGGTAGTAAAAATCGGCACCTCGTTTTTGGGCGGTATGGTGCAGCGCATTATTCCGCCCGCAGGACTTCTGGGCTCAATCGCCGGCATCGGTCTGCTCTTCCTCGGATTCCTGCCGCTCATAGAAATTTTTAATCTTCCCATAGTCGGTCTGGTGGCGTTGGGACTGATGTTTTATGTCTTGGCAGGAAAAATGGAACTCCCCTTCCGGCTCCCGGGTATTTTGGTCGCGGTCGTGCTGGGCTCGCTTTTATATAACATTCTGGGTTTCAGTGGTTATGCAGCAGATTATCAGCCCCCGTCATTGACACTGCAATTCTGTCTGCCCCACGTCAACATCGGTTTTATTTCGGCATTGCCGGAAACAATCAAGTACCTCCCTTTGGCTATCCCTTTTGGCATCATAACGATAATCGGCGGCATAAACAACACGGAAAGTGCCAGACGTGCGGGAGATTGCTTCCGAACTCGCAGCATTTTGCTCACCGAGGCATTTTCTACCTTAATTGCTGCATTCTGCGGCGGCGTTGCGCAGACCACTCCCTACATTGGTCACCCCGCCTATAAAAAAATGGGCGCCAGCTCATGGTACACACTTGCGACCGGCCTTTTTATCGGGTTTGGCGCTATGGCCGGGCTGATGTTGCCGCTGATCAGTTTGATCCCGAAAGCCGTCCTGGCTCCCATTTTTATCTTTATCGGCTTTGAAATCATTTCCCAAGCATATGCAGCCGTGCCCCATCAGCAATCGGCAGCAGTAAGCGTAACCTTTTTCCCCACGATTGCGAATCTGGTGCTTGTCATCCTTGGACAGTTTTTAAGCCAGTCGCACATGTCACCTGAGACGCTTCCCCTGCACCTCAAAAAACTTTATCAAACACTTACCGTTCTGGGCAATGGCTTCATACTAACCGCAATGCTCTGGGGAGGAATGCTTGCGGCTCTGATCAACAAAAAACTGCGGGGGTGCGCTGGGTATGCCCTCGCCTGTGGAACATTCACCCTGTGTGGCCTGATGCACTCTGTTTCCCCGACAGGGGAAGTGTATGTTCCGTGGAGCATACCCGGATACCTGCACTGGGAGGTCGCATCTGCATATTTTGTCCTTGCAGTCTTATTCTGGATCCTCTCTGCGAACGCTACAGCACAAAAATGAGGTAACAGCCCGCTTCAATAGCACAATCATGAACGTGCTTTATTTGCGGTTATTTGTGTTTGCTGACACGCTACCAATAAACAATTGCGGCAAATCCATTATGTAGAGCCCGACATGAGTTGACCTTTCATCTCCAGCGGAGTATAGTCATAAAAACAATAGCGTATTTAAAAAAGGCCTGCCTATGGATCGTCCGCATACCGTTATGCATCAGAATTTCATAGCCGTCAGTATCATTTCGGCGTGCCTGTTTATTACCCTGCCCGGCTTTCTATTGCACCACCCCGTTCTTGCAGGTACTCGCTTTGAAAAAGCTGGTGGTAAACCTGAAAAAATATCGCCCGCCCCTTTGGTAACATTCCCGGCAGAAAATGCGACCGTTTTGATTGGTGTGGGCGACAGCTTGACGCAGGGAACCATGGATGCCACCATTAACGCGACCGGCACCGAACATGCCTATCTTCAGCATGTTGCGAATTCCCTTGGTCAGGTACTGCCTCTATATTTTTCCCAGCCCCTTCTTAATGCTGCTGGAAACCGGCTGATGCCGTTCAGCGTTCCTACCAATTTAGGCGTTGATGGTTCTGATATTTTTTCAATTGAAGGAATACAATATTACAAACGGGCGGGCACACCGATATCCTATATTAACCCTGATTACTGGTGTAATAGCATCGTGCCGTGGCGACTGAACAGTGTTTATGACACCGTACTATACCCCATTAACCTGCTGGCTCACCGCCCCGTATCCCAAATTGGCGCAGCCGTTTGGTTACGGAACAAATTTCAATTCCTATCAGGGCACGATAACACCATAATCATCTTCTGGATGGGTAACAATGATTCGGCGGCAGCAGCTCTTGGTCTGGGAGCAATTAACCCAACGTTCATGCCCATACCCTTCGAACAGATCGAACTGGAAATCAAACCATTGGTAAGATTTCTGTTACACCGTGCTCAAAAAATGGGGGTGGTATCATTCGCCCCATATACGATGGCCAATATTGAACGGAATTTAACCACCCCGATGGATTTCAGGAATCAGTTTAATCATCTGCTCAAACGTTTTAATACTGGGGTATGCAGCCCCTTTCCGGAGGCGGAGCTGTTTGTCCTTACCCTGCCCTATTACAGTTCGGTCGGCTACCTGTTTGATTCTGAGGATCTGGAATATTATCTCAGAAAGGTCAATCCGGCATACACCATCCCGGCAACATTCAAACGCGTTGCTGAGCCGGGACAACCCATTACTAATCCCGTAACCGGCGATCGTGTTTCTCTGTTAACCTTCGGATGCATGTATCTTCTGTTGCACAGCGACTATCCCGTTAGTTATGTAAATCAAATTCTTGAGCAAGACGGAAAGCAAAACGATGGACTGGTCCTCTCAGAAGAAGAGCAGCGCTACATCATGGCCCGCATTGACGACTACAATGCCGCCATAAAAACGGCGACCGCTGCATATGGTGTTCATGCCCATCTCATAGATATTGGCCAGTATCTCAACGATGCGCTGACCGGAAAAACCGCGATCACGATAGATAATAGACCCATTAATCGAAAATGGTGTCGCGGCGGTGGATTCACTATGGATGGTGTTCATCCTGGATATACCGGACAGGCGCTCATCGCAAATTATATTCTTGCGCAATTAAACGAACTGCTGGGGCTGGCAGCACCGCTTTATGATCTTTCAGAAATTATCCAGCACGATCCCTATATAGATAAGGATGGCGACGGTTGGGTGCCAGGCCCTCACTATCAGGCATCCGGGTTTACAGGGCTTCTTTTCCTGTTCAAAGACCCTGATGATGCAGATCCAACTGTTCAGCCCAACCTGCCGGTTGATGTCTGGGACCAGTTCTCTGACATGCTATGGTAAAACATAGCGGACTTGCTTGGCACCAACCGCTAAAAAGGGGGGGTACAGAAAAAGGACAATCGCTCATGAGGAGGTAGCTGATGCCAAACATCCCGCCGATCTATTTTGAGCTTTTGAAAAAAGGGGCGGTCTCAATTATTATTCTCGCTTTTGCTGCGATTGTGAGCCGTTTATGCGGGAGACTTTTAAAACAGCATGTCAAAGATGTGTCGCAAATGCGAACGTTAAGTTTGCTTGTTCGCAAGATCTCCTACGTAGCCGCTGTTGTGATCATAGTGGCAGTGGTTTTTGAATTTGGAAGTAATTTTGCAACGGTTATTGGCATTCTTGGGGCGGGTGTTGCGTTTGCATCGCAAGAAGTAATCGGTTCCTTTGCTGGCTATTTGAATATAACAACGGGAAACATATTCAGGATCGGAGACCGGATAAGAATAGGCAGCGTTGTGGGGGATGTCCTTGACATTAATTTGTTGCGGACAACGGTTATGGAAATTGGCGAATGGGTAAAGGATGATCAGTATACCGGCCGCATTGTTAGTCTGGCAAACCGTATCGTCTTCTCGGATCCGGTATTTAACTATACCCAGTATTCAGGGTACCTTTGGGACGAGATCATGATACCAGTTACCTATCATGCCAACTGGCGCCGTGCCATTGAAATTATGTTAAAAAAGGCACAAGAATTGACCGCCTCATTTCATGCTGAAGCCCGGGCAGAATTTGAAGCGATGATAAAAAAATATCCCGCGCTTCAGCCGGTGAACGTTGAACCATCTCTGTATATTACCATGACCGACAACTGGATTGCGCTGACATTGCGGTATATCGTGGCGGTAAGGGATCGCAGATTAGTGAAAGCCCAGCTTCACCGTGAACTCCTCACCTGTTTTGACGAACAAGCGGATATCACAGTTGCCTCAACGACCATTGATATTGTCAGGTTTCCGTCATCAGGAAAAGAGCGATAAAGAAAAAACACCGGTCGGCGCGCTGGGTCCTCACATTGTGCGGTGGTTATTGATTGGTCTGAACATCTGGTGAGAAATCGGCAGCCCTTTACATCAACGGCAGGGGGCGTTTTATTGCAGTGTCAGGGTCTTAGCTGCATCGCGGCCCAAAGATCGCCGTTCCGATCCGCACCAGTGTGGCGCCTTCCTCTATTGCTACCTCAAAATCGCCTGACATGCCCATTGAAAGTTCCCGCAGCGATACCCCGGGAATTCTTTTGGCGGCAAGTTCCTCTCGCAGGTTGCGCAGGGCAATGAAATACGGACGGGCTTTTTCAGGCTCATCAAACCATGGCGGCATGGTCATAAGTCCCTGCAGCGCAAGGTGCTTAAACGCTGCAATCCGTTCAATCAGTTCCAACGCCCCCTGCGGATCAATACCTGATTTGCTTTCTTCCTGGGAAATGTTTACCTGAATGAGAACCGGCAGGATTTTGCCCCGTTTCTGAGCTTCCTGGTTCAGCACTTCTGCCAGCAAGACACGGTCTACCGAGTGAACCATTGAAAACAGGTCAACGGCATACTTCGCCTTGTTAGTTTGAAGATGGCCGATAAAGTGCCATGCAACCCGCTGCCCTATCTGCGCTATCTTGGGGCGCGCCTCCTGCACATAATTCTCTCCGAATATGGTAACGCCCGCAGCAATTGCCGCCTGGATGCAATCAGCGGATACGGTCTTTGACACCGCCACCAGGCGGATATCTGCCGGATTTCTTCCTGCGCGCCGGGCCGCATTCCTGATGCGCTCTTGAACAGATGCTACATTGTCTGCAATCGTCAAGTAACCCTATCCTCCTGGGCTCGCAGTCTTCTTATTAGCGCACGGTTGTCGTCTGCGGTTCACCCCAATCGCTATTTATTAACAAACTCAAGCCGGTACTGTTCAGCGGGTGTCTCAGGATCAGCGGTAATTATGATCTTCACGTTGAATTCATTTTCTATCCTGCATAATTCCGCGCGCTTTTGATTTAAGAGATATTGCGCCACCGGCGGATAAAGTGTGGCATGCGCCTGCACAATGGTGCCCGTGCTGGCCTGTGCATGGATTTTTCGCAAAATAATTAAGGACAGGGATTCGGTTGATTTGATTTTCCCCTTTCCCCCGCAGGCGGAACACACATTATAACCCATATGAGACAGCGGCGATCTGATCTGTTCGCGGGTCATTTCCAGCAGGCCAAATTTTGATATTTTTGCCAGCTCAATATTGGCCTTATCTGCTTTAAACGCAGACCTGAGATGGCGTTCCACTTGCTGCCGGTTCTTCTGGCTTTTCATGTCAATAAAATCAATGACAATCAGGCCTCCTAAATCGCGAAGACGCAGTTGCCGGCTGATTTCATCTGCTGCTTCGAGGTTGGTGATAAGGGCGGTCTCCTCCGGGTCTTTTGCTTGAGTAAACCGCGCGGTATTTACATCAATGGCAACCAGTGCTTCCGTCGGATCTATTACAATACTTCCCCCCGACTTCAGCACAACCTTTCTCTCATAGATGCTCTCTATCTGGGCCTCGACGCCGTATTTTGAGAATAATGGTTCCTTGCCCTCGTAAAGCTTGACCTGGCGGTAATGCTTGGGAATGACCTGTTTAAAAAAGTCCCGCACCTTTTTAAACATGTCCCGATTATCTACCAGCACCTCCTGTATGTCCGCAGTAAAGTAATCTCTGATCGCCTGAATCACGGTGCTGCTTTCCTGGAAAATAATCGCCGGTGCCGAAGCACTGCGGGCTTTTTCCTGAATCGCTTTCCATAGTCGCAGCAAATATGCCGCGTCGCGCTGGAGATCCTTTTTGTTTTTATTGAGTCCGGCTGTCCGCACAATCACGCCCATCCCTTCAGGGAGATGCAATTGGCGTGCGATGTCTTTAAGTTTGTTGCGCTCTGCTTCATCTTCAATCTTTCGCGAAATACCGCTCCGGTTGGAGCCTGGGGTGAGCACCAGATATCTGCCGGGCAAAGAAAGATAGGTGGTCAGCGACGCCCCTTTCGTATCTTTTTCCTCTTTCACAACCTGAACCAGAACCTCTTGACCGCGTTTTAGAATTTTATTCGGTGACAGCGCTGTTTTTTTGTCGGGAACAGCGACGCTGTAATAATCCGGGTGAACTTCGTCTAACGGAAGGAATCCATGCCGCGTACCGCAATAATCCACAAACGCCGCGCGAAAGCTGGGCACTATTTTTTGGACTATCCCTTTATAAATATTGCCCCGCTGTTTTTCGTGCCCGCTTATTTCTATGGTCAAGTCTACCAGCATGCCACGGTCAATAATGGCAATCCGGCTTTCTTCAGGATCGGCAACATTGATGAGCATCTTCTTCGAGGCGTGGGATTTTTCACGGCTAACCGAGAATGAACTGAACAGCATAGTGTTTTGCCTTTCGCGCTAAAAAAAATTGTGGGGTCGTCGCTCGTGATGCTGGCGGCCGTTTTTTGCATACCGCGTTTTCCTTATGCATCCTCATAACGGACCTGATTCCCGCAGGTTCGCATCCGCCGCAGAGCGGTGCGCAGAGATTCCGGCTGGTGGATGTTTACCTCGGGAGGGTTAATAACTTTTCGATAGCTCCATTTTTTGAAGGTTGCTTCTGCATAGGCTTCGGGGAAGGGTCCCATGGTCTTGGTAAAGGAAGGTCCTTTGGTAAATAGAATTTCAGGCTCTGTGCCATCAAGCCGTATGGCTACGTATGAATCTTCTATGGTATCTTCCAATAAAATCGCAATAATCTGTGGCATGAATTCCGTGGCGGTAATGGAAATCGTCAGCTGCTCTTTCCTCAAACACTACCAACTGTAGAGTACTGCCGAACACGATGAAAAAAATCATTCCAATAAAACATGCGTAACACTATTTTATATTTTATAATTCTGTTTCCTTAACTACCTGGGCGGTAAAAATATACAGTTCGGCTCCCTGTTGCCACGCATCTTCAGGAAGTCCTGCTTTTTGACAAATAGCTTGCAAAAACTGGTCTCTGTTCCATCCCCACTCAACAGGCACCTGGGGCAGAAGCACCCCGTGATGCATGCCCTTTTTAATGATAAGACCATGTTTGCCAACTTGAATCTGGTTGATGCTGCTGATTTTTTCGGGAGGGGTCAAAACAGAAATTTCTATGGTAACGGTCTGCTCCTCGCCTGCGTGCAGTGGGGGAAATCGTGCATCTCGGGTCGCTGACTCAACAGTACAGTCCCGGACCGCCTCGCGCAGAGGTTTTGCTCCCGCAATATAACCAATGCAGCCGCGCCGTTCATTGGTTTTTTTATTTTTTAGTGTTACAAACACTCCACATTGTTTTTGGAGCTGTGGCGTCACAGGATATTGGGTAAGTTGCGGCAGAGCACGTGTGTTTACATAAAGTGACAGGGTGTCCCGCGCTATCTTTATAAGAATCTGCCGTTCCTTTTTACTCAGCAACTCATCCGGCCAAACATGCCCCGGCAATACCACTGCCGGCACGTAAAAAAGCAGTATGAACACAAATCGTTTCACCCTGTCTGCGCCCCTATTGGAATTTTCCGAGATGCCTCACCTGCCAAATCTATTCAGCAACAATATTCGTAATGGTACGAACTACCCCTGGTATATTTTGAATGCGCGCAATTATCAACTCCCAGAGTCCCTGAATGTCAGCAGCCTTGGCAAAAACAATAACATCGTAGGGTCCGGTTACAATATGCGCTGATTGGACGCCTTCAATCTGCAAAATGGTCTGGGAAACATCCCGAGATTTCCCCTGCGCCACCTCAACAAAAATATATGCATAGGTATCCATGGCGGAATCCCTCCTTGCTCTCATTCTGTTACGAGCCGGTGTGTTTCTATTCTAAATAAAAAATGCAACAAATGCAATAAATGAAAAAACAGAACGTTCCCTAAAATGTTATGGTTTGATATTGAGAGCACAGAGGGTTTTTCTCGAGCCACACCAATATGGTTTGGGGTTCCGTTCACAAACACCCCTTCTTTCGCGTCCTCCCGAGGGCTGACAGCGCACAGCATCTTCGATACAGACGATGTTCTGGGGTCTGGTCGGGCACCAGATAACGGTGACTGCCACGCAAGAAGTACCGGAGGCTGGTGTTGAGGCGTGATAACACTATTCTACGCCCCACACATGAAATTACCACATTCCATGTATGACCTTTCCCTGTTTCGTTGCCAATTGCCGGATGTTGCCTAGCCTGTTTTGAGGAACGTCCTTGATAATACTATTTGTTGATATTTTTTGTATAACAAATACAATATATTGTTTTTTCTTGACAAATAGTCAGGTTTCCGGGTATATATAAAGCCATTTAAATTTTATTGCGTCTAACTGTTTGATTGTTTGTAAATAATATTCTCTGTAGTATTTGATTTTTTTATTTGATCCTTTAATTTCTTATATTTATTTTTCAGGCTTGGGTAAAGGGGAGGGAGATGGAAGAAAACAAAAAGCCTGGTCGAACGTTGAAGGACTATGCCCATCTATTCCTCTCGCGCCGCATTGATCAAGAAACATCAAACGTTACTTCCACACCCCCTAAACAATCCGGGGGAACCGAAAATCATCAGCAGCAGATTCCAGTCAGTGAACCATCGCTCAGGGAGCAATTGAATGGTGCAGATGGAGCAGACGTTGTCCCGGAACCATCACCAGACTCTGCGGCTGTCCCGACGCCAGTCAAAACAGTTAGTGAAAATCTGCACCTGAGACCCTTTGCCATCGCCGTTGCAGGACCGCGTACCTCTCTTGCCAACACCATATTTACCTTTAATCTCTGCGTTGACTTCCTGAAGCGCGGGCAGCAGGTGATGGTGCTCAATGCAGACCTCAGTTTTGCCAGCATCAATTTTTTAGCAGCGCTCAAACTATCCGCAATCAAAGCAGCCAGACCGGGCACAGAACTACCGACGCAAAAACCAGCTCCTGAACTTCAGCTCATAACCGTGGACACCGACATAACGCTACTGTCGTGTCCCTGGCCCGAAGAACATAATCCAATTATCGAGGAAATCACCGCAGCCAGCCAGAAAGCCGATGTTATTGTCATGAATATCTCAACAGGTTTCAGCTCCAACGCGAAAGCACTGCTTAAGGCGGCCGATGACATTATCTTAATTTCTGGCATGGAGCCTGCGCATCTGATTGACACCTACAGCATTATAAAAACAATCCACCAGTTTTCACCGCTGGCACACAGCGGCATCATCATTATGGGGGATCATGACACTGCGCAGAAAAGCTTCAAAAAATTGCAGGAAGTCGCTGCAGAATTTTTAAATGTTGACCTTTCCTGGTATGGATGTATCCCTTGGGATGAAACGCTCGCCCGTTCCATTGCAAGTAAAGCACCCCTGCCGCCGGACTCTGCCGGTGCGCGCGCTGTTCATGCTGTGGGCGACCTGCTTCTTAACCTGAAGGCTCAACGAAAGACTCCTGATACGGCACCGGAACCATGTTTCATTGAAAAACTATTTATTGCCGGCGGACAACCAACCACGTGGACAAAGAGATACCAGACCCTCGCACCACATCCTATGCTATGAAGACGGTGACCTTTCAAAAAGTAGCCCTCGCTGAGCCGAGTCTTTTAATTGCCCATCTGCTCAATAATCCGGGCTTACTTGCGACCGAGCTCCGCCTGATGAAACTATCTAACAGTGCCGGTGAATTCCTGGTTGGCACGGATGCAGAAAAACGGCTGCACATCATTGAAGCGGTGCATCAGTTTGATGAGGGGTTGCTGTTCCGTTCACTGTCACACCTGCAGTGGATGATGAAAAACAGTGCCTCTCGGGAAAAAAATTCGGCGGCATTATTGTTTGACCAATCACTCAGACCGGGCATTATGTATGTTCTGCCCGACTGTCCGAGCGACTTTCTGGAAATTATACCCCTGATAGAAGAAACGATTCCCATCACGATTACCCGTTATCTGTATCTGGAATCAGAGCTCGCACAGGGGTTTTTCTTTGAACCGCTGCTGATAAAAAAGGCCGTGAAATCAGTGCAAAAAACAGTTCCCCCCGATATCTCGTTTGATTCACTTCATGAACAGGCAGGATTGACCCGCGAAGAAATTATGAAATTTCTCTCTTGAAGCTATTGTTCGTTTGAAACGACACTTTTACCATATTCCCCTCTTTTTTTATGAACTCCCCAGTGTATCCATGAGCGTCAGACAACCCTCGTGATAACATATAAAAGAAACAACTGGGTAACCATTGACGAATAAAAGAACTACCCTGATTTTTCTTTATCTCTGCCAATGAAATCTGGCGTGAAACGTTCGGTTATTTTGTTTATGGTAAATAACCAAAATTATCCTATAATGTAAGTATACCAGTCAGGAACCAAGTGCAGGGAGGGCTATGTTATGCCGTACCGAGCAAATTATGTTGTTTTAACAGTGCTATTAGTTTTGCTATGTAATAACGTAGGACATACGGCATCTGCGCCGAACCAGCAAACCTTCTTCATCAGAGCTGTAGCCGGCTTGCACGGAACTATTTCACCCGCCGGATGGATAAGAGCAAACGCCGGCAGCAGCCAGACATTTACCATTCAGCCGAAAGCAGGGTATCGGATAAAAGATGTCCGGGTTGACCGGGTATCACATGGCCCCATCTCAACCTATACCTTCAATAATATTCAAGCTCCTCACCGAATCGTGGCTTTTTTTACCCGAGATCAAGGACAGAGCGACTTTAAATCCGCTTTTCCTCGCCGCAGCGGCTGGTTCTATCGGGGCGGTCCGGAAGGCTATCCTGCTCCGGTGGACACAGATGGGGATAAAAATACGCGCGGCATTGAAGAGGGAGATATTGTAACGACTTTTGGCACCACGCTTTTTGTCCTGAACCAGTATCGGGGTTTGCAGCTCATTGATATTGCTGACAGCAGTAACCCCTCACTGTTGTCCACAGTGCCTATCTACGGGATGCCGGTCGAGCTGTATGTGCGGGATGGCAATGCCTATGTCGTTGTTTCCAATTATCTCAACTGCTGGTACAGTCCGCTAAAGGCTGAGACCGAATCTTTTCAAGGCAGCCGGCTTGCGGTGGTGGATGTACGAAACCCGGAGTCGCCGGAGATTATTGGCGGGATTGATATTGAGGGGTTTATTACTGATACCCGAGTAGTCGGCAACATTCTGTATGTGGTTGCAAACAAGTATGCGTACTATTATTACTACGACCCAGCAGACGCTGAAAATCAGACCGTCATCACCTCAATCTCAGTAGCTGATCCCGGCCAGGTAAAAATAGTAAGTGAACTGCCATTCCCCGTAACCAGCAGCTATTATGAGAATAATGTCCATGTTACTGCAGACCGGATATTTCTCAGCCAGTACAGTTCAGGATATGCGGACCGGGAAGGGAACTGGGTTCAAAAACAGGCAACCGATATAACCATCATTGATATTTCAGATGCAGCCGGAGCAATAAAGAAGGGCGCCACCTTCAGCGTGCCTGGTGTGGTATCCAACCGCTGGCAGATGGACTATTACGATGGCTACTTCAGGGCCATCACGCCAGAGCAATCCTGGGGCAACGGGTACCCGACCCTCTATATCTATAAAATTGAAAACGTTGAAACAGTAACCCCGGTGTCACGTCTCACCTTGCATATGGACCGGCCCGAAGCCCTGATGTCCGTAAGGTTTGACGGCACGGTTGCCTATGCGGTGACCTATGAGCGAAAAGACCCGTTGTTTACCATTGATCTGAAGGATCCAGCACAGCCCCGCCAGCTTGCTGAAATTCAGATGAGCGGATGGATTGATTATATTGAACCAAAAACAGATCACTTGGTGACTCTGGGGCACGATGATGCCGAAGGAACAACATCACTTGCGGTAAGCCTGTTTGACGTTACCAGCATTGAGAACCCGCTCCTGGTGCAGCGGGTAAATTTTGGGGAGGGCTATGGGTGGGTTCCTACCGCAATAAATGATTTACACAAAGCCTTCAAGGTGCTTGATGACCTCCACCTCATTATGGTTCCTTTCAGCTCCTGGTCATATATAAATAATGAGCAGCTCTCCGGCGCGCAGCTCATAGATTATTATTTTGATGAAAACGCAAAACAACTCATCAAACGGGGCGTCATTGATCACCCGGGCTGGATTGAGCGGGCGCTTCCCTACGATGACACGACGGTGATGACGGTCTCCAATGAGGCTTTTCAAATGGTGGACATCAGCAACCGGGACAAGCCGGAGGTTATCAAGGCGCTTGAGCTGGCACGAAATTCAATTGACATCGCAGGGCTGTCTCAGGATAGTGCCCTTGAGCTGTCATCAAACACCCGGTGGTACGCATATGACCAGGCACAGAGCAAGCTCTCGGTAGTTCCTGTGCGCGATCCAAACACGCCGGAACCAGTTGATGCCCTGGCGCTTCAGGGTTATTTTGACACGCTTTTTTCCATGCAGAACTGTTCCCTGCTCTCAGGATACCGCTATGAGGAGACAAAGGGGAATGTAACGGTTGTGCGGGGCGTTTCCTATGATGGCGCTGGCTTTGCTCTGCGCGGGTCACTCGAGATTACTGGTTTGAATAATTATTTTTATCCCTGGATATACCGGGATGCTGCCTATTATTATTTTCCGTATGATCACGCTGCAGTGAAAAAGATTTCTGACACGGCGCTGGTCTATTCCGGATATGACTATTCCGATGAGAATCCAGCCAATCCTTCTCATACCATGGTGTTGAAAATTGTGGATGCTGCACGTCCGGATCATCTGACGATCGCAGCCACCATAAAGGTTGATTTACAGGCCGGCTTCCCCACCCACACGCTTTGGCAAGGCCCACGAGCGTATGTTTCCTATGCGGTTCCGGCTGCTAACGGCATCACTGACTACCAGTATTATTATAAATGCTACTTTAAGTCCGTTGATTGCGTGGATATTTATAACCCAACGGTTTCCCAAGGGATAAATATTCCGGGATACGTGGTGGGCACCTCTGCTGACGGAAAATATATTTATACCATTGATTACCAGTATGCTGCGGTACTTGACAGTTCGCTGACTAACGTGTATTTGAACACCCTTGAGCTGCAAGAAGGCAAAGCATATTTGCGTGACCGGAAAATTATTATGCCGGCCACTGCTGCGAATACCGAATTCTATTCCCTGGGCAATGTTGTCGTTAACAATGAAACAGCCTATTATACGGTGAGTCATTCTGCGTGCGCTGCTGACTACAGCGCCTGTCAGTATGATGCCCAGCTCGTGACCGCGAACCTGAGTAATCCGGACAATATCCAGTTCAGTTCAACACAAAAGCTTCAGGGACAGAGTGCAGACATTATTGAAATTATTCAAAACAAATTGTTTATTTATGCCTATTCAGGTTCCAGCGGCATTATCGTCTATTCACTGGCAAATCCCCTGCAGCCGGGTTTTGAAACATTTTTCCGCACCAATTACTACCCCAGAAAAATTGTGGTCATCAACAACAATGCCTGTCTGCCCTCGGGAATGTATGGCGTGAAGGTGATCCCGCTGCAGTAAAAAGTATTGTGCTTAAATAAAACAGGGGAGGCTGAAATACCAGTCCCCCCGTTTTTTTGGTGCTCTGCTATGAACTTTATTTCTTGTTTACTAAACCCTTTGCAGTTTCCATCAAGATTTTAATATCCTCTGCGTTTGCTGTTCCCTGCCCCTGCCAGCGAATAATCCCCTCACGATCCAACAGATACGCATACCCGAGATAAATGTCGTCAATCTTGAGCGCCTGCTTATAGGGATCAATGCTTCCGTAATAAGTGATGATATTTTTGTGTTTTTCGCTTGGAATTGCCGCGCGCATTCCACTGTCAATAAGTGGCGCCATAACAATATAGCGTCTTCTGATCATGGGGACTTCGTAAAAAAAGTACTCCTCCCGCGTGCCGAACTCTTTTTCAAACGGCAGCAGCCAGGAATCATTCTGACTCTGGGATTCGCGCTTGAACGACAAGACCACCAGAGCCACCTTTCCTTTTACCGAATCCGGCAACGTTACTTTGTTCCCTGCCAGCGATTCAGCGGTCAAGGTGGGAAACTTTATGCCGATAACGCTTGGTTCTGTTAGCTTGTTTTGCTCCGCAAAAGTGCTGACTGTTCCGGTACCCATAACGCCAACAATAATGGAAAAAAGAAATATGTTTTTCATTATACAGCCTCCGCAGACATTACCGTCTGATAATTAACGTTGACGATATGATAACTATAGCATATCTTCTTAATGAAACGAGAGGTTTTTACTACTATTTCTTGCCGGCACAAATGTTTACTGACCTATCGGGGAAGATATGCCTCGGGGGGATTTAGAAAGTGATCTGTTAGAACATTGACTTGGAGAGATGCGGAAAAGTAGACACGGTAATGGCGGCCATCATAGTAAGGAAAGATTGAGGGATGCATTCATGATTGGGGAGAAACTGTACGCATGAAACCCGAGAGGGACAAAGAGAAATTTCATCGGCATAAGAACCTTGAAATAACCTACAAACCCATAGGCATTATCCATTCCCCGTTTTCTGACATACCGGGCATGCCCATTCAATCAGCTGCAGCACGGGGTATTAAGGGATTCATAGAGCTGAATCCTAACTACACGGCCGGGCTGAAGGATCTGGCTGGGTTTTCACACATCATGTTACTCTATCATTTTCATCGCTCAAAGGGGTATGCTCTGCACATAAGGCCCTTTCTGGATAAACATATTCATGGTGTGTTCGCCACACGCGCCCCGCGCCGTCCTAATCCGATAGGCTTATCCATTGTCAAACTCTTACATGTAAAAGGGAACAGGCTTGATATAGAAGAAGTGGACATCCTTGACGGAACACCGCTGTTAGACATTAAACCCTATGTCCCGGCATTTGATGCGAAGAGGACAAAACGCATCGGATGGCTTGCAAAAAAAGTGGAGCGAGCAAATACCACAACAGCAGATACAAGATTCACAGCGAGGCATCCTGGAAATTATGATTGATGGTTCATGTTGTGCGGATTCATGCCCGCCAAAAAGGCAGGGCTTTCTTGGCCCATGCCGGTAAAGTGACCCAAACACTGTAACGCAATCCTGGACACCGATGAAAACCCATGAGCAGCAATGTTACCCGAGTGTCATGCTGAACAATGTTGCAGTATCTGAGTGTTCGCAATGGGAAAAAAGTAACATGGCGAGAACTGATCGGTGCGCGAGAGGGCTTATAGTATAATAATTAATATCATTTTCTACCCAACTGGTCAGAAACAGGAGGGCACAGTTTGCGGGGATACATATGTTACTTCTTATCCTACCAAAAGGTCTTTATTATGAAAAGGGAAATAAAACCAGAATTTCTGTGGCATCTTGACGAAGTGGTGCTTACCTTTCAAACAACTATTATTACAACCATTGATACGGAAGGACGGGTGAACGCAGCGCCCTTTGGCCTGGTATATCCTTTCAGCACCGGCTCCAACCCGCAAATCCTGGTGGGCGTGAACAGCCGCTGGCACACTGCCCACAATATTGAAGCAACGGGCGAGTTTGTGGTCAACTACGCATCAGTGGCCCTGCTTGAGCAGGTCGCTGAAACCGCCCTTCTGTATAATGAAGGCGTTAATGAACTGGAAAAGGCCGGGCTCACTCCGCTGCCAGCGCTTGCGGTAAAGCCGCCGCGCATTGAGGAATGCTTTCAGCACATTGAATGCCGGCTGCATGATATTATCAGGCCTAACCTGACCCAGATGAATTTCATCGGCGATATTGTATCCATGTCAATCAATGATGATCTCAGCAGCAAATCAAAGCCTGAACGAGTCCTGCGCGCTGACCCGCTGCTCCTGTTCGGCATGGATATCACCACCTTTACCGGTCTCTATGGTGGAATCAATAGAATTCGCAGCTATGCGCCGCCAAAGGTGGATGTGGGGGTTGAAGAGTAAACCATATTATGTAAACTATGTAAACTCTGCATAGTCATACTATTTTACTTATAGGTGCCTTGCAGGTTTTCTGGCTGCACCAGTCGCTGTTTTTTTCTGCAGGCACTTCAATGTGCGTTATTTTTTCAAGAATTATTTTATCGCCTTCAAATACAACATAGTTTTTTGAGCCGCACTGCGAACACCGATAATATGTTCCTCCATGATCTTGAACAAAAACCGATCCGTTGTTCTCTACCGTCTTTTTCGTCCATCCTTCAAGAAAAAACACCGTCTTAAAAATGTTTCGGCACCGTGGGTTTTTACAGGCAATTTTCTGAAACCCTAAAAAATCAGTCAATTCATTTTTCGTCATCGTCGCACTATCTATTAAAATCAGCTATTCATTGTTAATCATTTTCGTAACCAGTTTTGCTCGCACCGAACATCCGCTCACCCCATTTTAGTATAAAAGTCTTTTATATTAGAAATATGAAGGCAAAATAAGAAATCAGTTAAATATTAAAGAAGCCATGAGCGATATTCATATTTCTAAATCTGCCCGGTCAATTTTCAACATCTTTTAACAATAAGTTAATACCTAATTAACAAACTCGCCTTAAAATTAAACTGCCCAATATATCCATGTCGCCGCTTTAATGCATTCCTGAAATCCTCGGCGTATTAAAGAACCCATAATTGTGTGTCCGCAAACACGAAAATATTTTTGACGCACTGGTCTGTTAATTCATTAATACCTTCGCTGCGCTGCATCGCTATGAGGGTCATGGGATGTAATCACCGAATTGTGATGCTGACCAGCGACCCGTTTTCGTTGCAAATTTTTTTAACACCGCCCTCATTGAGCACCAATACAAAAAACTTTTTTCTGACAGTGCCGCAAAAAGAAAGGAGAATAACAATGAACACAAAACACGTCGACGCCATGATCACTATTCAGAAAACAAAGTATGAACACCCCAAAATAAGCACCTATTCAGAAGAGGAAATTCTTGAATTAATAGGTCCTGCCAGCACATGCGGTTCCTCCGGTCTTCATGAGCCTCATGGTCATGCGTGGGGGTGGCGACGGCGGCACAGATAGCAGCACACTACGGTTAACTTTTTCTCTTCATCAAGCCCTGCGAAGGTGACCAGAAAGTGGGTAACTCCTATGTCATTTCTCATTGATGTTTATTCGCTTCTGTTAAACCAATGAGCCAATACTGCAGCCAAACAATATAGTGCTGCTGGTAATAATGATGAAATCCGATACCCCAAGTACAGAACCAGGGTGACTGCCACAGCTGATCCCAGAATTGATGCAATACCGTTTAAGCCCCATAGCCAAGGGACGACTGCAGATTGCTTTTTCGGCAGCAATTTTATTGCAAGGGGAAAAGGTATACCCATAAAAAATGCAAATGGAAAAATCATGCTGCCGGTTGCCATGCAGCGAAACGAGAGGGGAAATGAAGCAACATGATTTTTCAGCACTTCAATCAGTGGAATTAAAAAAGCAATACTGATACCCAGAATGAGCACCAGCAGAGGCAGCCTCTGCCGTATATTGTCGCGCAACACAGCACCACCAACTTTGCTGCCCAGGCCTGCTGCAAGTAAAAAAACCGCAAGTATTACGGCTAAATTAAGCGTCGGGAAGCCAATGATAAAAATGGTTTTCTGCAGCACCAGTACCTCAATCATCATGAATGCTGTGCCCAAGCACATAAAGTAGCCAGCCTGTCTAACAACCGGCAACAGGGCACTGTGTTTCTGAACGTGCAACAAAATAAACGCGACAAAGAATGTAACAAGGATTAAAAAGGATGCTGACAGCAGCAAAGACAAGCCCGGGGGTAATACGGGAGTAATATGAAAGAAAAAAGGCCGATCGTCTGTTGCGGGCAGAGTATAAAGAGCGTCTCCGCCAAACCATGAAGAGTTTTTCTGTTGCTTTTCAGCCCGCAGCCTGCCGGACACATCAACGACTTTATAACAATAACGTTTTATCTGTGCATCGATTTCAATACGTTCATGCATGGTAAAAGCACCTTTTTTAACCACCAAAATATGATCATATGGGTAATCATTTTTGCTGTTTAGAGCAATAATACATTTTCTACCTGGGTACCCAAGCCGGTCCAGTTCCTGTCGAACAGTGGCTTCAAGCCTGAGAAGCAGTTTGTTGTTATTCAGCGTCACGACAAGAACCCCGCCGGGCTGCAAAACGCGCAGGTAGTCACAGAAGGCCTCACGCGTGTAAAGATAATTTTCTGACAGCGCATATTCTGCAAGATTGCTTACTAGGGATTGCGCAAGCGCCATCACCACCATATCGTACGAGGCTTCCGCAGCGCGGCGAACAAACTGGCGTCCTTCTGCATTTACTGCACTCACCCCGCTCTGGCCATAGACATCGCCAGTAAACTCTCGAGATTTTGCAACCACCGTAAGTACACCGGCGCTCAGTTCCAGTGCGTCAATCTTATTTGCGCCAAACAGACGTGCCATCACTACATCATAGCCGCCGCCCGCACCGATACAGAGGACAGAATTAGGTGAAAACAAGCGATAGGGAAGCGCCGGCAAAGTGTTCTTAATGGGCAGAGTGCAGTTATGCGGGGCCCATACGGCTGAGATGGGCACTATTGCCGATGGGACTTCTCCATCAATGAATATGGTTCGCTGAACAGTCGTGGGCCTGCACAAATCTGGCTCTTCCAGGACATCAACCCGACTGGTGCTGTCCCATTGGCTTAGTGACGGCAGCAACCGCGGCACACCGGCCCGCGTCGGCTGTAGAATTTTCGATATAAGTTTACCGGGTACACGCGTAAAATCTATTTCAAAAAATCCACTCGAATACTGTATCACCGCGATACTGACAGCAAGAGCGCAGCAGGTAAACGCTGCTTTTAACAGTAACCTCTTGAGCACCGGAGGCATTAAACAGGCACACCCGAAAGAAAACAGCCATGCTCCTCCTGCAGCGAGCACTGACAGCGCGATGGCGGTGTTTATAGGCCCGTTTAGAAAATTAATCAAAACTACGGAAAGCATCGCTCCACACGACCCCCCGCACAGGTCCGCAGCGTAGATTAGTTCCGCCTTCTCGGAAAAAGCCCTAAAAACAAGGGATTGAAAAATGCCCACGACCAAGAACGGGGGAGCAAGCAATGGAATGATGACAAACCAAGTTTGTGTAATAGGCAGCTTCACGAGACACATGGTGACTAGCAGCATGCAGGGCGAAAATGCAGCGACTCCTATAGCAGCGAATGGCACAATCTGCGTACTTTTTTTGTCCACCAGAAAATAGCCAACAAAACCGCCTAAGCCCAGACACAGCAGGGCGCATGATATGATAGCAAAGCTTATGTGGTAGTAAAACAGCACGCTACAGATGCGCGTAAGCGATACTTCAAAGGCAAGCATAGAACAGGAGACAAGAAACACCGTAGCACAGATAATCGGCTGAGAGAATCGAGGGCCAGTTTCAATTGCTGCCTGCTGTGACGTTTTGTGTTTTTGAGTTTTACGACCCATCGTGGTTTATGCTTTGCATTCTGCGCTTCTGGCATTGAATGCTCCAATTGGGTGGGCAAGTCGGCTGGTGAACCACTAATAGCTTTTCAACTGCCGCGCGGGAGTGTTTGAGTCAGAGGGACAAGAAATACTTAAGTCATGCTAACCGTTGCGCATCAAATGTATCCACTAATACTATCCGCTCAGCAATAAAGCAGGCTCTTCTACGCATACCACTAATTAACACTTGTCAGGCATTTTCCAGTTGAATTTCCCGAACCGTATTTTCCATGACATAGGGTGGTTTTTTTACCTGTTGTTTTGTTTCCTGAAGCGGAAAGGTTATTACCGATGCCATTTTCATCATTCGCGTGGGCATACGAAGAAAATTTTTTGTGATTGCGCGGTTAAACTTATTTAAGGAAAACAAATTTTTTATGATCTCAATCAGGGTGACGGGCCGGGCGTATACATCCATCCACATTTTACGGTAGATGCGAAATGCGCGATCGGCCGGCAGTTGCATTTTAAAAACCGGCATGCCAAAGCTGTAATACCGCCAGTCATAGGTGGTTATAAGATCCTGCATGTACATTTGGTTAAACATTTCCGTACCGGGGAATGGGGTTACAAAAGTGGTCATAACAAATGAGGCATAGCGCGGATACAGGTGCTTTGCATAGCGTAATGTTTTTTGCATGGAAGATTCGGTTTGCCACGGGGCGCCCAGAAGCAGATATATGGAAATCTGTATATCCAGCTGATGCTTCAGATGGTAAAGCATCTGCTCGGTTTCTCGCACCTTCAGAGCAGTTCTTCCATAGTAATTTCGTATCTCACCATCAGGCGTATCAAGCCCCAACGCTATTTTGAACAGGCCGTTGCGCTTCATGCGCGACCATAGGTCGCGAAAACTCATAAAGTCGTCTTCTCGTGCTTCGTAGTACCAATAGAGCTTTTCTCCGCTGCTTTCAAGGGCATCCAGGAACCCTTCTAGATGGGCTCGATCAGTAAACGCCGTATCATCATGGAAAAAAAATGTGTCAACGCCAAAAGTCTTTTTCACCCAAACCAGTTCTGCTACAATCCTTGCCGGGCTTCTGCGTCTGATACCTTTATGCATCTTCCAAGTAATGCAGTGTGGGCAATGATATTTACAGCCGCGGGATGTGAAAGAGCCCAGCATGGGTATGTTGGTCCAGTGGTATTTGTTAACGGGAAACAGGTGCCAAGCGGGAAACGGCAGGCTGTCAAGGTCTGTAATTTGCGGACGGTCAGGATTTTTAATGGCGATTCCATTTGCACTGCGATAGGTAATGCCTGCGACATTTGTAATTGGCTGGTTGGCGTCAAGGCGCTGGCACAACTCCCGCATGGTGTATTCTGCTTCTCCTCTGACAACTATGTCCAGATGCGGGCATGTTTGCAGCGACTCTTCGGCAGTAAAGCTAAAATGTGGTCCACCGGCAATCGTAATAATTCGCGGGCTTACCTCCAGTTTGAGGCGGCTGAATATTTCAAGAGACAGATGGCTGATGGGAGTTTGTCCCCCAGCTCCAACAAGGTCGGGCCTGAACTTCACGGCCTGTGCCACAATATTGTCTATCGTTAAATTCTCTGCTGCTGCGTCAATAATTTTCACTTCAAAGCCATCCTGTTCCAGGACTGCAGCAATAATGGCCAGCCCCAAGTTGGGCGCCAACATAGTTCCAAATGGTACCAGCGGTGGCTGAATCAGTAAAACGCGCATAGGATTTCTCCTGGTAATCTCTTTCCTGCTATCCGGTGTAACGCTCGGTGAAGAATCGGTAGTAGAACTGTTGAATACGTTCTTCAAGTTCTCCCTGCGCAAATGCCGGATGCCGAAACAGCAAATGTTGACCATTAAACCGTATGAGATCATTTTCTATGAGTAAATTTTGTTTTATTATGTAATCATAGAATGCCGTGGCGGGAAAAGGCGTCATGATATTAAGAAGCGGTATCGCCGATGACGGTAGTTCTTCCATAATGAAAGTTTCGGTCTGGGCAAGCGTTTCAGGGGTCTCCCAGATGCTGCCTACCAAAAAGCTCGCAACAATTGTTATATTTCGTTCCTGAAGCACACGAATAGCCATTCGCAACATTTCTGTCGTGATTCTTCGGTCAAGCCCCGCGAGAACGTTGGGGCTGAATGATTCAAACCCTAAAAAGCAGGAATGATAATATTTTAAATAGCGTTCAAGCAGGTCAGGGTGATGTTGTGCCAGTTTTGCAAGTGTATCTGGTCGCACAGTGGAAATAAACCGCGTGTCCGGAGCATGTATTGAAAGCAGTTCGTCCAGCTTTTGCATCCTCTTTGCCGCATAGGGATGTACACCGTTGGTATCTGAAGCGACTATATTATTCGGAAAAAAGTTTAGATCGCCAAAATAGAAGGTTTTTAGACCGAAGTGCGTACGTTGAAACTGTATTTCTTTAAAAATCCGCTCAGCGCTCATGGGCAGCCAATTCGTTCCCCAGTACGCAGAATTAGGGCAATGACCACAGGCGCCGGTGCAGCCGATTGATCCAAAAATCAACCCGAATTTCTCCACATCGCCCGTGGGAAAACACCACTGCGGGGTTATATGATCAAAATAACGCCTCGAGATGAGAGGATAATCATTGAGATGGTCGTATTGTCTGGGGGCTGAATATACTCTGCCCCGCGGGGGCGCCTGATTTACGATGACCGACTTCACCAGTTGTGGAAAGGAATCAAGCACATCTTTGCCTGAAACCCCACATACATAGTCAAAGCCGCGCTCGTAAAAATAATCCGGCCGGGCACTGGCAAGCCCACTGCTAATGCACAAAATTGCTTCCGGAAGCACGTTTCTGGTTTTCTGATACACCGGTGTGACATAATGAATCAGCTCCGGATCGTGATAAAAAAGCACAATCCGCGGTGCAAAGACCCGCAGCTGTGCCTCAAACGCACCCGATACAATGTCGCTGCCGTTCACTATATCAATTGTACTATCCTCTTGGGGGACTGCAAACACAATTTCAAATGAGATTCCTTCCCGTTCTAAGACTCCAGTCATTTGTGCCGCCGCAGGTAGCGGACAAATGAGGCCTTTTTCAGCTCTGAGCGGAGAAATGGTATCAATCAACAAAACATCGCAACTCATTATTGTTCCTTTCGTAATGATTTACGTTTGTCTTTTAAACAGCCTAGCGATCATGTTCTTGTTTACAACAGCGAAATCCTAAATAGTAATGGCGATGCATCGGATCTTCAACATTGATAAGGCTCTGCGTCATGTATTCGGTTATAAAGCTGGTATCAGCCATGAAAACATTTTTTTCATCCAGCCCGACCCATTCGAAAAGATTGCCGCCCATATCATAAATGCCCAGATCATTAACACAGTTCTCATAAACTCCGGCGGGTGCAACTCCGTTGTCAGCTGAACCAGTGGTATTGCAAAAATCACGTCCCTTCGCTCCGTAAGTGTCACCGTACGGGTAGCGCTTTTTCGTATTGCCGTAATAGGCCATTTCCCACTGGTCGGGTGTGCACAGGGTCTTGCCCTGGATCTGGCATTTTTTCAAGGCTTCATGCCATGTCAGATTAGCCTCGGGATAATATCCAAAACGATTGGGATATTCGTATTTATCTATATAAAAACGGCCGGACGGCACATAGATCATTTCATCTGCTGCTGACTTTTTGCTGTCAATAATAATTGGTGAGGAAATCACACCGGCGCCTGATGAGGTCTCGTCTTTGGGCGTCAGGCGCACATAAAAAGTCCCTGCCTGCTTTTTGATGTCGTTCTCGGAAAGCCAGACGCAGGTATAATGTCCGATATCCTGGTTCTGCGCCAGTTTGATAATAAACCCTTTGCTGAACACTATGCCTGCCTTGGACTCTATGCTTGCCGGCTGCCACTGCCCGCTCTCAGAACGGAAGTCAATGGTCACACTGCACTCGTCCCGGTCAGGATTTTTTATGCTAAACAGAATGGGGATGCGGTCACGGGTGCCCATCGTTTTTAGGCTTACAATCTCAGGTGCAGAATAGCGCTGCTTTACGGTGATGACGGCGGTTGCTTTACCCTCAATGCCGAACTCGTCTTTCGCTATTACAGTACAAGGATAGTCACCCGGCGGCACCTCTGTCGGAACCGCTATCTGCAGCGAGTGGATGTTGTCGCCCGCCTGCTCATCACCCTGGGTACCGTCATCACGCAGCGCTTTGGCGCCCTGATGCAGCGCTGAAAGGTCAGTTTCGACATACTCGACAGCACGGGTACTACCGACCATGTAAATTTGTGCTTTTAGCAGTGTGGTATCAGAGTTGTTATTTGTAACACGAGATGGCTCGACGGTTGTAAAAACCATCAATCTGTTTACAGGCTTCGCCTTGTCCTGTGGTTTAACAATGAGGCGCAGGGGTGTGGGGCTGTATCCGGAACTATCGGTTGCCATAATCTGACATTCCCCCTGCGCTACCGCTTGCGTCAGCCCAGTCTTTTCATCTATGGCTGCAATTGCCGGATTGCTCGTACTCCATTTCACGGGCGCAGTTCCACCGAGCAAACTGAAAAGCTCCGCATCGCCCACTGCCAGCACTTGACGGCGCGGCGCAATCTCTGGAAACGCACTTTCAAAAACACGATAGCCGGTTTTACTGTTAACTACCCCGATATACAGCCGATCCTGATATACCGCCATGGCGTTAATCACTTTGTTGTCCGCGTTTCCCAATCCTTCGAGCTCGACAGACGATTGACCGATGAGCTTTGACCAGGTTGTGCCGTTATAGGTCCACAGTTCATACTTGCTGAAACCGTCGGAAACTGCTGCAAACAAACAGTCCTTGAACGGCGTCAAAGCAATGCAGAGCCGCAATTCGTTACCGCTGCCGGCCACACTGCTGTTTGCCAGCTCCCAGTCCTTGCCATCATACGCCCATATTTCCCAGTATTTTCCGCCTTCAAATGCCCACAGTCCCACATAGAGCTTACCCTTGAACTCGGCAACAGAGTAAGGCTCGATACCGGCACGCCCGCTGCCCTTTTCGCCAAACCCCTCTCGCCCCTCATTTATTTTTTGCCACAGCTTTCCGTCATAGGCCCAAACATCACATCCCGCATCCTTGCCACGGTATTGAAAGGACTTCCAAACCAACGCATACAATTTCTCTGCGCCATCAACGCTTGAAACATACATTGCCACGGTGTTAAGATTATACCGACTGCCGAAGCCTGATTCGTTAACTTGTTCCCAGCTTGCCTCGCCGTCAAACGCCCATACTTCGGTTGGTTTTGAACTCACCTGATCCCAAAGACCAACATAAAGACGCCCTTGAAAAACAGCCATGGAACTTATCGTTTTGCTGAGGGTAGTGCCGAATGGCCCTTGATGTAAACAGCGCCATGCCGTACCGTTGAAGCACCAGACCTGTCCCCCTCCCGTGTTTGAGGTGCCGGCATAGAGTGTTTTATCCGTGGCCAGCAGAGCGGTAACGGCAATATTTTCCCGGGATCCGAAACCGGCCTCACAGAGTTGTTTCCAGGATTTCCCATCATAAGTGTAAATCTGCGCCCCTTGTGTCTGATTGGATACGCCGACACATAATTTATTTTGAAAAACGGCCATAGTTTTAACTTCAAGTCCGCCGGTATTATGGCTAGAACCAAATCCGCTCTGATTAATTTGCACAAAATAGGCTGCCTGAGCAGATGTCACTAAAACGATTGAACCTATGGAACACCACCCGATAATTCTACGCGCCAGTTTATTACTCCGTTTTTTCATATTATTCATACTCCGGATTGAGATTTCCTGGGTCAAGGGGAATTCTCGGCTTATCAAGGTCTTCAAATGTTTTTGGAATGTTTTTCATGACCGACTCAGGCATATTAAAATTTTTGCCGATTCGCTGTAATGCTTCTGCAGCCATTCCTTGGGTGATTACCGTCGCATTGCGCTCTTTGGCGATTTCGTCACATTCTTTAATCAAGTATTCGCCAACAACGTCGCGAAAGGCCGGCGGCACCGTGCTCATGCTTTTGTGGGAGAATGTTTTTGCTTCATCATTCCATATATATTCACTTTTTTCATATTCAAGTTTCCCCTTAAATTCGGGAAACTCAACCAGCGCTGACCCATCATAGTCCATATGAAATCCTTCGCGAAATGCCCGCCGCTCCTGAAGCTTGCCGGATTCGCGAAGGTTCTGCATTTCTTCGGAAGGCATTATTTCTGCTACGACTGGTGCGCTGGCCGACGGTGGTGGCACTGCTGCCTTGGTAAGTACTTTTATTCCTGAACCACCGATAAACAGTTCAAGCTTGGCCAATCTTTTATGTTCCGGGGAATCACCTTGAAAATCTATTAAATAATTTTTAAGCGCGCAGGCTTTCACCAGCTTTTTTACCGCCTCCTTAACGGGTAGCTGTGCAAAACTGATGGTTACTTCGCCATCAGGGAACACATCCCCATGGGTTACCACTTCTACCGCGCACTGCTTGCCCAGTGCGGTAAACAGTGCTTCCGGTGTTATCCTCTGTGCATCAACAGTCAGCATCCCATTTTGATAAATAATTTTGGGATTTTCTTGGACGGCCTGGACCGCCGATAGCCAGAGAATGGTTATAATAATGATCATTACAACTGATTTATTTTCTGGTCTCATATGCATTACAGCCTTTCCTTTTTTATAGGTATTGTTTATTCAGCAAATATAACAATTGGTAGTAAGGCTAGTGATATAACTCTGCAAAAAAATCGAAAACCACCGTGGGTGTGCGTCGTCAAAATTGAGTAAGAACAGAACCGCAAAGCGGCTCTGTTCTTACTCCGTTCACTCACCCGTAGCAAGCATAAACACAGAATGATTGGCCCGAATAATCAGCACTGGGACTCGCACTCAGGCTGGCCGCAGCCACCACCGCACCCAGGAGTTGGGTCACATACATCGCCAATGCCATCGCCATCTGCATCAAGCTGCTTATTGTTGCAGTGATTCGGGCAGTTGTCGCAAACATTACCAAAACCATCTGAATCTGAATCTGCTTGCGACTTTATGCACGTACCAACTGTCGAGCACCCTCCCCAGCAGTCATTATCAGTAGTGCATGTCTGTCCCGGCTTCGAAGAGTCGGCTGAGCAAACACCCTGTGCCGGTGAATTAGGTACTCTCGGGCAGTTATCTTGGAAGTTTGCAAAGCCGTCACCGTCATAATCACCATAGCCGGTCCATTTCTTCTTGGTCCAATCATTGTCCGGGGTAACGTTGCCCACAGCGCCGATGAAGGTGGTATTTTCAATGTAATTAGCGCAAACACCTGTGGAAGGTTTGGCCGCAACCGGCACGGTGCCGTTGACTGCAGGAGAGTTAGCAGCGGGCCGGAAATCAGGTTTGTCAAAATTCTTTGATGTGAGCAAGGGGTCAAGCTCTTTATTATTGCTGTAACAGGCTTCCCCGGGATCAAGCGTACCATAATTAATACAGGTCATAAATTCCCGTGTTGAGTGTGACATGGGGGGTACTTCGCCCGTATCAGGAGCAAAGTTGGGACTGTTGTTGTAGAAAATATTATTATCAACCACCAGCCGCAACGCATCTGCCCGTTGCATGGTCTCAAAATTGGTAAAATCTATGCCATCTGCCTTGAAATCAACGAAGATGGAGTTTCGTATGTCACCGGCAGTGCCGCGTCTCAACCTTATGCCTTCATTCCCCATAGTTTTCTGACCGATAAACGTCATGTTATAGAGAACGGGGTCGGAATAGGGAATGCAATTGTGGCAGCCTTCCTGCCCGTCCGCTTCTATCCCATTATCAGTCTCATCCGCTTTTTGGTGAACCAAGATGAACTGGCCGCAGCCTCGCCAGCCATGAGTCCAGTCATAGCTGTCATCAGCAGATCCTTGGGAGATGGCATATTTCATATTGTTGGTGCCGCCGAAAAACTCGATTCCATCATCATTGGCCATATAAACATGGACACCTTCAATGATGGTGCCGCGGCCAACGCCCTGCATCGCTATGCCGTTGAATTCGTTTTCAGCCGTGTAGCGGTAGCCTGTATAATTAACTTGAAAGTACCGCATGGTGCCGCTGTTATCATTCTCGTTACAGTTTCCGCCATAGCACTGGTCGGCATCACAGCAATTTGGATTGCCCGCTGCAGAGCATACCGCCTGAACTGCACAACTTGCGTCGCATGGTGCAGGGGTACAGCCATAGGTGCCGGGAACTCCTTCGCTTTCAGCGGTGCCACTTGAAAGATTTAGACTGGAGTAGCCGTTGATGATAAGACCGCCCCAATCCCCGCGGGCTTTATTTTTCTGGTTACTGGTAAATACCACTGGATTGTCAACGGTGCCGTTGATATTGAGCTTACCGCCGCGTAATACTGCCAGAGCGCCAATAGTTTCTTTTTCTCCATAAACCGTAACACCGGCGCTGATATTCAGGGTTGCTCCTGGCTGAACTAGAACCGGACCTCTCAGAAGCACATCCTTATTCCATGTCACATTGCCGGTAATGTTGCCCTGCACAACCACTACGGCAAAGCTTGCGCTGCTGGTCAGCAAAGTTGCGGAAGCCAGCGCTATGAGACTGACAATCAATTTCTTCATGATTTTCCTCCTTTTCTTGTTTGCAATACTTTGGATTCCTCATACTGTTGCCGTAATCATTAAATATTTTTCTGAAATTTAATTTTCCTTTTTTTGCACCTCCTTTGTTGTTTGGTTACTGAATGCTGCTTAACAATTCATTTCTTCATTAAGCAGTTGTTTCTGCCAGGTGCAGGATTATTTAATAAACACGACACCTGTGTAAAATACAGAGAGGTCTTTACTATCATTGATTACTATCAACAGACCTCTCGACCTTTTGTTGGCTAATATAGAATTGCAAAGTTAAGACAATATAAAAGACAAATGAAAAATTGGTGAACGTTTGGTAAAGAGCGTATAAAGAAACCGATCGATAGCTTCTTTATGGTGCGCAACAAGCAACATCCACATTCCAACGAGGCATTGATGGTTAACGTCTCGTTGCCTCTGCCATTTGTTCCCACCGCAACAGGTATCTAATCACTTCAATTTTTAACTGATAATTAATAATATCTTTATGTCTGCTTAACGCAGCAGTTTTAAAACTCCCCGTAATATAATTTTTGGGCGACAAGCAGAAATCGTTGCCGTGCTTTTGCGAGCCGAACGCAGTCCAGGCTGATTGTTTGTTTATCTGTTGTCAGAACTTCTGCAAAACGCGTTACGTTAAGAAGAGAAAGGGGGTGTGCAAGAAAAAAAGAGGGTTACTTGATAACGTGCAGAAATTTGTGGTCAAAAAAATCAGCTTTAAACATGTACACAAAGGAGTAAGCGCAATGAAAAAAATATTCATGTTAATTACACTGGTGGGTTTGATGGGATTTCTGTTGTGTGGCACGGGGTATTCCCAAACAGTGGTGCAGGGTGACATTACTACCGACACAACCTGGTCATCAGACGTGCTTATTAGGGGGCCGGTTTTTGTGCGCAAACCAGCAACCCTGACGATCTTGCCCGGGGTAACTGCCAAAGGCGAGAAAAGCACCTTGGGAGCATTGATTATCGAGCAGGGTGCAAAGCTAATTGCCGTCGGCACCGAGAATCATCCTATTGTTTTCACGAGCGACCAGCCGGAAGAAAATCGCAAGCGTGCTGACTGGGGCGGACTAATCATTAATGGTTATTCCCCCCTGAATACTGGGACCTATGCCTGGGGCGAAGGCGATACTGGTTACTACGGCTGTAATGGCAATACCGATGGAGTTAATGACTGCAATGTAAATGATAACAGCGGGACCTTGCGTTACGTGCGGGTTGAATACGGAGGCATCCAGTTCAGCCCTGATAATGAACTAAATGGCATTGCGTTGCAGGGCACTGGCTCGGGAACGACACTTGACCATATTCAGATTCATTACAGCAAGGATGATGGTCTTGAGTTTTTCGGCGGTACTACCAATGTTAAATATATCTTATTGACCGGTATTGCCGATGACTGTTTTGACTGGACGCATGGCTGGCGAGGCAGCGCCCAGTTTGTCGTTGCACAGCACCAGTGTGATGTGGCTGACTGCGACAAAGGCATTGAAGCGGATAACCTTGCCAATAACTATGATGCACAGCCCCGTTCCAATCCTACCCTTTATAACTTCACTCTGATCGGCGATCCGATTAATGGGAATACCACGGTAAGCACCAACGGTATAGTGTTACGTCGCGGCACCGCAGCTACCATAAGAAATTTCATTGTGCAGGGCTTCAACCGGTCCGGGATTGACATTGATGATTTTGCCACCTTTCAACAGGCGCAGAGCGGTACTATCACAGTATCTAACAGCATCTGGTGGATGAATGCTGATAATTCCCAAAATTTTTACGACGATGCCGACGATCGTGAAAAAGATAAGCTGCCTTTCACCACCCGGCAGTTTATGACTAATAATATGAGAAATAATCTTGAAGCAGATCCGCTGCTGCGTGATCCCTATAACTGGCATGATCCTGATTTTCGTCCAGCAGCAAATTCTCCCGCGGTTAACGGCACCGTGCCGGTGGCAGCACCGCCGAACGGCAATACGTTCATTGTGGCAACTAATTACATTGGCGCTATTGACCCTAACGGTGATGACTGGACTCGAAAACCCTGGACGACCTTCGGATTGCGGCAGGAAACCACAACCACGACTACGGTTTCAAGCAACACGACATCCACAACGATTCCTGTTAACACCACTACGACGACCACCGCTTACGGGTCGACGACGACCTCTACCATATCTGCAACCTGCACCGATACTGATAAAGATGGTTTCAACATTGAAGGCGGGCAGTGTGGCCCGAAGGACTGCAATGACAGCAATGCCCGCATTCATCCGAATGCCGCAGAGATCTGTAACGGCATAGATGACAACTGTGACGGTGATATAGATGAAGGAGTGCATAATGTTTATTATCGTGATGCTGACGGGGACGGCTACGGTTTTGCTATCATGTCAACCACGGGATGCAGCGCGCCATTTGGTTTTGTTGAAGACAACACGGACTGTAACGACAATGATGCGGCTGTCCACCCGGAGGCAGAAGAAATCTGCCGTGACAACAAAGATAACGACTGCAATGGCGAAATTGATGAAAATTGCCAGCTGTGTGCCGCATCAAAATTGCTGGGCGCTGCAAATCCGCAGCTTGATATTTTGCGGAATTTCCGCGACACCATCATGGCCAGCAACTTCAAAGGCAGGATCTACACCAAGCTCTACTATGCCTATAGCGACGAGGTGTCGGCCATCCTTGATGCTGATCCTGAACTGATGGCACAAACATCAGCCTTGCTTGCCAGCGTTATGCCGACAGTGGAAAGAGCTTTAAATACCGGTAACCTCTTTGTGACGAACGACCAGCAGGCTCAGGCACTGGCCGTGCTGGATAAAATCAGCAAGCGATCAAGCTTTGGGCTGCGGCTGCTGATCATGAAACTAAAAAGCGATATTAGAAGAGGCGCGGTGCTGTAGATGACACTGTTGTTTGCTAAACGGCTTGGTACACAACCGTTGTTTGTATGATTTTTGTAAATACTGGCAGCTTGGCTTCCGTAGGTCAAGTTGCCAGTTTCATTTTTTTCTATACTGGTGCTGCTGTTATTCGCGGGGGCCTATCGTTTCAGCACCACAACTCGCCATTATTCCTGCTTTTCTTCAACAAAATACAATAGACTACCACCTGCGATAAACAATACCGCAATGGCTGCTATCCCCAGCCGTGGGTTGCTGGTGAGATTGCCGACTGCCCCCAGCAATGCCGGTCCGATGATGACCGCAAACTTTCCCAGCATGTTATAGAAGCCAAAGAATTCCCCCGCTTTTTCTTGAGGAATCAGGCGCGCGTAGAAAGACCTGCTCAATGCCTGAACCCCTCCCTGCACCAGACCGATCAAAACCGCTAGCGCATAAAATTCGGCTTTATCTTTCATGACTATTGCCCAAATAACGACTACCAGATATACACCAAGGCCGCTATAAATCGCGTTCCGTGCGCCGATGCGCTCTCCCAGTTTTCCATACACCAAGGCGCTGGGAAACCCCACAAACTGAGTAATGAGCAGCGCCAGGAGCACATCGGTAAAGACAAAGCCCAGGGAGAGGCCATAATCAACGGCCATGCGGATAATGGTGTCTATACCGTCCATGTAAAACCAGTAGGCAAGCAGAAACAGAAAAATGTTTTTCATGGTGCGGATTTCACAGAACGTTGCCTGTATCTGTCGCAAGCCGTCGCGAATCGGCGTGGGCGATTTTATTTCCCAAGCACCTGCTGTTTCAGGAACAAACAGGATGAGCGGAATGGTAAACAGCGCCCACCACAAACCGACCAAAATAAAGGAGATTTTGATCGCTGTTTCCTTGGACGCGATGCCAAAGGCTTCAGGCCGTGCCGTCATCCAGATCGCAACGGCAAACAGCAGTCCTCCGCCCAGATATCCAAGCGCATATCCTCGCGCCGAAACCGAATCCATCTTTTTTTTGGACGCAACGCCGGGCAGAAGCGCATCATAAAAAATATTGGCACCGGAAAAACCGATTACTGAAAGCACATACAGTGCTGCAGCCATTTGCCAGTTGCCCTGCCGCACCCAAACGAGCCCGAGGGTCATAAGCGCGCCCGAATAGGTAAAGAAGATAAGAAATTTCTTTTTCGCCTGTCCGCGATCCGCAATTGCACCTAAAATCGGCGCAAGCACGCCCATCACCAGACCCGAAAGCGAGTTTGCCAGCCCCAGTTGTGCGGTAGATACCGTCACCTCAGCACCGGCGCTCCAATACTGCTTAAAAAAGACCGGAAAAAACCCAGCCATGACAACCGTCACATAGGCACTGTTTGCCCAGTCGTAGAGCGCCCACGACCAGACGGATTTTTTTTCTTCACGCATACCGGCTCAACCTTCTATCCCGAACAAATCATTCCTGCAGAACAGGCACCTCGTGGTGCTCGATCTTTTACATAATCTTTTTTCCAAAAACGCACAAATGATTTTACATCTTATTCCTGCCGGTATGTGTTGCAAAAGCCCCGTTGGAAAAGCTTTCGGGATAGGCGGAGCCGAATCAGCGAAAGTAAAAAAATCATACCTGTGGGGATGAGCTGCACGCGGGGTGCAACACTTTTAACGAAAACTTAACAGAAACTTTATAATTCCTTAGCCAAATACCCATATCTATTTACTCGGTAAATCGTATCGCCCTTGAATGACGCTGCCCAGTAACGATGAACGATACAATTAAAAATATCCTTGCCGCCACCGACCGGCTCCCGGAACTTGAGAAAACAATCCTTCATCTGTTTTTTCTTGAGGAAAAGACCCTGGACGAGATTGCCGAGATACTGCACCTTCGCCGGGAGCGGGTTCGCCAGTTAAAGCAGAAAGCGCTCCGCAGAATAGAATTAATCAAAGATTAACATAAAGTTTATATTCTCTTAACAAATCGCTACTAAAACGGTGCCATCAGATCCTTGGAACGTAGCAATACCACGTATCAATGTAGTTTTTTACAAGCGAGGGAGGAAATGAGTTTTTCCGCAAAAAGCGTTCTATTGTTTTTCGCGATTGCCCTGCTGTCGAGCCACCCGGCGTCTGCTGAACAGCCGGATACCATTGTAAACACCATAGACAAAACAATTAAGACCCGCAAGGAAACGGTTAAGAAATTGTCCGAGTGGCAGGCGCAAAAGGAGCGTATGAAAGCAAAATACTACCAGCTCAAGGAAGCCCTTGAGGTTTCCAATGTTGAGATTGCTCATATGCGGGAAATCGTTGCCAAACAGGACGCATACATAGCCCGCACCAACAATAAAATAATCGAAATGGAAAAAATGCGTCAGGCATTAGTGCCGTATCTGAATGAAGTAGTTGCCCGCATGGAGGAACATATTAACGCTGATCTTCCGTTTCTGCTCCAGGAACGCACCGAACGCGTCGCCAATCTCAAAGCAATACTGGCCGATCCGGAAGTGACTCTGGCTGAAAAATTGCGCCGAGTGTTTGAAGGTCTGCGCGTTGAAATGGATTATGGCAAATCGGTTGAGACCACCAGGGAAGAAATCACCTACCAGGGTCAAAAACTTGCCGTTCATGTGCTCAGATTGGGACGCACCGCCCTGCTTATGCAGACGCTGGATGAGCAGGAGGTTGGTATTTATTACGGAAAAAAATGGGAAAAACTGCCCTCCCGATATGCCCCGGAAATTAAAAAAGCAATGGATATTACCCAACGGCGCCGACCCGTTGATTTTGTCAATCTGCCAATACGGGGGATTGCTCCGTGAAAAACCTCTTTGTTCTCACTCTGGTTACTATCCTGATCGCTGTTCCTCCGCTTTGGGGAGAGGAAACGCAGCAGCAGGAGACACAAAATTCTGTCCGTCAATCTAGTACGGATATCAATATAGCCCAGCAGCAGGCAGAGGCTGACGCACAAAAGGCCCGCGCCGAGGCGTTGCGCAAAGAGGCTGAAATACTTGAGCAGCAGGGCACGCTGCAGGCAGTGATTGACGATTTGGAACAGAAGAAAAAAACCCAGGATGCCATAAATAATGAATTGAAGAAGCGCTACGAAGCAAATGAGCAAGAAATAGCCAAAATCCAGAAGCGGGCCGAGGAGATCAAAACTGAAGCTGATGAGCTTGCCGGTTCGGCAAAAGGCATTGCCCAGGATTTGGGAGTCGCGCTGAGTCAGTCGCTGGTTTCTGCGGAGACGCCGGGGAGAAAAGAAATAGTTGCCCCCTTGGTAGTCCAAATGCAGTTTCCATCGCTGGAAAACATCCAGAAGATGGGTGATCTGATCTTTGATGAAATTAATCGCAATGGCAAGGTTTCTGTGTCCTCTCTGACCTATGTTGATTCCTCGGGAAAAGCAACCAGCGGCGAAGTGGTTCGCATCGGCAATTTCAACGCGCTCTGGCGCAAAAACGGCAATGTTGGATATCTTGAATATGCGCCTTCCAAGGAAGCGTTCTCTCAGTTTTATGTAAAAATGCCTGCCCGGTATATCAACGAAGCAAAAAAATTCATAGAGAATAAATCGCCGGGTCTGTTCATTGACCCATCGTCTGGCGGCGCATTCAGATTTATAGCTGATATGCCGGACTGGTGGGAGGAATTAAAATCCGGTGGGGCGCTCATGTGGCCTATCTGTATTATCGGTATTATTGCTGGCTTGCTGGCGCTTGAACGCTTTCTAATCCTGCTCTGGGAAAGCAGAAAAACCGAATCGCTGTCTGCGGCGGTGACCCCGGTCATTCAGCAGGGTAGATGGGATGAGGCGTTGAACTTGTGCGCCCGCAGCAAAGCTATTCTGGCCAAAGTGTTGAGCACGGGCATAACGCATCGCACTGAACCGATTGAGGTTATTGAATCGGTTCTCGACGAAACCATCCAAGGCTCCTTGAAACCCTTGGATAGAAACATGTCTGCACTGCAGATCATTGCTGTTATTGCACCCTTGCTGGGGCTTCTGGGAACGGTTACCGGTATGATTGCCACCTTTCAGATGATCACCATTTATGGGTCGGGTGATCCACGGCTCATGTCCGGTGGTATCTCTGAAGCGCTGGTAACCACTGAATACGGACTAATGATCGCAATTCCGGTTATTCTCGTGCACGGCTATTTTCAGGGTCGCAATAACAACATCATAAACACGCTTGAAGAAAAATCCATGATGCTGGTCAACGCTGTCAAGAAAAGGGTGGGCAATCCGTCATGATGTGGGAAATTTCAGCCCGTGACTATATCCTGATGGGCGGACCGATTATGCTGCCGCTGATGTTTGTTTCTCTGCTGTTAGGGTATTTCATTGCAGAACGCTATTTTTTTCTGGCGGGACTGACCAGAAACGATCTCACCGCAGATGAGGTTATACAGCATTTAGGTCAGGGAACCTCGTCAATCCCTGACGGCGGATTGTATCAGCGGTTTCTCCACCGGTTGCTGCTGGCAAAACAATGCTACGGCGGGCTTGATCAACGAATTCTGGATGAGGCCCATCAAGGTTTTGTCCCCGAACTGACGAAACATTTTACCATCATTTCCTGCCTGATTACGGCGGCGCCGTTGCTGGGCCTTCTGGGGACGGTGTGCGGGATGATAAAAATTTTTAAAGTGATGAATATTTACGGCACCTCTAACCCCCACGCCATGTCCGGGGGTATTTCTGAGGCGCTGATCATAACCCAGTTTGGCCTGGTGGTGGCCATCATCGGTATGTATGTGCAACTGTTTGTTGAAAAACGGGCAAAACGCTGCATCCATTTAATTGATGACTTGACCCGCCATATCCGAAAGAAATTCGCCTTATGATCAAAATCAAGCGCAAGTCAGATTCAGAAAAACCCATTGAAATTAATATGGCGCCGCTGATTGATATGACCTTCCTGCTGTTGATTTTTTTTATAGTCACTACCAGCTTTGTCAAGGAGACGGGGCTTGAAGTGCATCGCCCCAGTGCGAAATCTGCGGAATCCCGGGATAAAACCCCGATACTCATCGGCATCAGCAGAACCGGGTCTATTTATATGGACAACCGCCCCATTGACATTCGCTCGGTGCGCGCACAGGTTGAGCGCAGCCTGGCCGACACGCCGGACAACGGGGTGATTGTGGTGGCGGACAAAGAAAGCAACACGGGAATCGTTGTTGAGGTGATAGACCAGTGCCGATTGGCGGGTGCCAAGGCAGTTTCCATCGCAGCAAAACGTGAAGAATGATTGCGCTCCATTCACCCGTTGCCCGCCATACGGCGGCTATTGTTGCAGCACTGGTGGCGAATATGGTGGTAATTTTTGGATTGCCGGTCTCGCTGCGTTTTAGTGCGCCGGTAAAAAAAGAGCGCGGCGGTGAAGCAATACGACTTGCTGACTACCGCAAACCGCCCCCGCCGCCGCCCAAAAAAGAGGAACTGAAAAAAGAGGAGCAGCCCAAAAAACAGGTGCAGCCCAAGTTGAAAAATTTTGTACCCAAAATGGACATTGACGCCATCGGCGGGAGCTTTAAATTTGACCTGGGGCTTTCGCGGGGGCCGGACATGGGAGGGCTGGCGGTTTCAATAGGCTCAAAAATCTGGGATGAATCAAAAGTTGATGCCAAACCGGTAGCACTGTTTCGAACGAAACCGGTTTTCCCTGCTAAAGCCGCCAGCGAAAACATCACCGGAAAAGTCGCATTTAAATTCCTGGTGGATAGAGACGGTATGGTCAAGGATGTTGAAATACTGAGTGCTGAGCCCAAAGGCGTCTTTGAGGATGCAACCAGAAACGCCGTCATGCAGTGGCGCTTTCAGCCCGCGAAG
>FWWM01003011.1_pt1 | contig 43225 bp, 40 predicted proteins | sample 2228351 | NCBI WGS metagenome assembly FWWM01 (sample SAMEA103939774, study PRJEB20133) | metagenome
GCTCCGTGGCCTCCGACGGGGCGACCTCGGCGGCCGATCCCGCCTCGCCCTCGGCCGGGGTCGCCTTCTTCCTCCCCCGGCCCCGGCCGCCGCGGCTCCGACGGCGAGGCGCCGAAGGCGTCTGCGCGGCCTCGGGCGACGCCGCCGGCTCGGTCGCCTCGGACGTCGCGATCGCCTCGGCGATCGCGCTCTGCTCATCGGTCATGGATGCTCCTCCCACGTCCACGGGCGCGGCACCCCCGGCGCGGAACGGGGACGAGCGGTGCGGACCCGAGGGTGCGAGCTCCCCGCAGCGGGAGCGGCATCCAACGTCGCTCTGGGTTCCGGCCGGGTCGAGCGGAGCCCGGACCCGGCCGCCGGCGCAGGTTCGCGCACGAGCAGGTTCCCATCCCGGCGCCGGCCCTCGCGCCGCGGCCCCCCGGGGATCCGTCCCGGCGGCCGGCGGCGCGGACCGCGCCGTCGATCTCATCCCGCCGAGCCGCGACGCTCCTCGCCCGCGCTCGACGGGCACGCCTGCATCAAGCCTAGCAGGGAACCCCGACGGAGCCGGGATGCTGAAGGGACTAGCCCTCGAGGACTAGGCTTTCCACGGATGGACACGTCCGGAACCCGCCCGTCGTCCGATACCGGGGCCCGGGACCCCCGGACGAGACTCCCGGGTATGGAGCGGACGGTCCTGTCCACGGCCTCGCGCGTCCGCGTGCTCGTGGTGGACGACAACGAGGGGTTCCGTGAGTCCCTCCTCGCCCTCCTCGCCACCGGCGACCTCGAGGTCGTGGGCGAGGCGGCCTCGGGGCTCGAGGCGCTCGAGCTCGTCGAGCGCCTGCGCCCCGACGTCGTGCTCATGGACGTCCGCATGCCGGGCATCGACGGGATCGAGGCGACCCGTCGTCTCAAGGCCACCCACCCGGACCTCGGGGTCGTGGCCCTCTCCGGGCACGAGGACCAGGAGGTCGTTCGGGACATGCTCGTCGCGGGAGCGAGCGGCTACGTCCTCAAGGACTCCGACGGCGACGAGATCCTGAGCGCCATCCTCGAGGCCGCGGGCGGACGGGCCCTCCTCTCCCCCGTGGTCACCCCGCGGGTCATCGAGGAGCTCTCGGAGGCGCTCGAGCGGGAACGCCGGCGCGCGCGGGAGCTCGAGCAGGCCCAGGCGGCCCTCGTCGAGCGCTCCACGAGGCGCCAGCAGCTGGTCGCCCGCCTCTCCCACGAGCTGCGCACCCCCGTGACCGTGATCCTCGGCATGGCCCAGACGCTCGCCAAGGACCCCGACGCCCCGGAGCGAGCGGAGCTGCTCGAGCGCATCATCGCCCGGGCCCGGGACCTCGCGCGGCTCGTCGAGCGCTTCGAGCTCACCGTGGACGCGGGCCTGGCCGAGCACGTGGACCTCGTCCGCCTCGCGGAGGAGCTCGCCTCCCAGAGCCCACGCGTGGGCGTCGAGGTCGAGGGCCGCATCCCCGAGGTCATGCTGAACCCCGGCGCGGCCCGGCGCATCCTCGAGGAGCTCCTCGACAACGCCCTGCGCTTCTCCCCGGAGGGCTCCCCGGTCGAGCTGCGGCTCACCCCCGCCGCGGGCGGGATCGAGGTCCGCGTGCGCGACCGGGGCCCCGGCATCGCCCCCGAGGACCGGGAGCGGATCTTCGGACCACTCGAGCAGGTGGAGGACCTCAACGTCCGCGTCCACCAGGGCGTGGGGATGGGACTCGCGCTCGCGAGGACCGCGGCGCGCACGATGGGGGGCGACGTCACGCTCGAGGCCTCCGGACCCGAGGGGTCCACCTTCCTGTGGACCATCGCCCTCAGCGACCGGGCCTCGACGGGCGTCAGATGAGCCGACGCATGTGGATGTTGAGCAGGAGCCCCACCGCCACCGCGTTCGTGATCAGGGAGCTGCCGCCGTAGGAGACGAAGGGCAGGGTGATCCCCGTGATCGGCATGATCCCCACGGTCATGCCCACGTTCACGAACATCTGGATGGCGAAGAACGAGGCGATGCCCGCGGCGACGTAGCTCCCGAAGGGGTCCTTGGCGAGGACCGCGATGCGCAGCGCCCGCCAGAGCAGGACCGCGAAGAGGAGCAGCACCGTCACCGCGCCCACGAACCCGAACTCCTCCCCCGCCACGGTGAAGATGAAGTCGGTGTGCTGCTCGGGGACGAAGTCGAGGTTGGTCTGCGTGCCCCGCAGGTAGCCGAGCCCGGTGATGCCTCCCGAGCCGATCGCGATCTCGGCCTGCTCGCGGTTCCAGAGCGCGCTCTCGCTCACGTTGGCGGGGTCGAAGAGCGCGCGGACCCGCTCGAGCTGGTACTCCCGCACGAGGCCGGTCTGCAGCGCCGCCACGATCAGCACGATCGCGGTGAGCGCGAGCAGCGCGAGGTGCCGGGCGCGCGCGCCGGCCACGACGAGGACCCCGACGAGGATCGACGCGAGCACGATGGAGGTGCCGAGGTCCGGCTGGAGGAACACGAGGAGCGCGGGGAAGCCGGCGATGGCCGTGGCCGTGTAGACGTGGGGCAGCTGGAGCTCGCTCGTGGAGCGACGGAGCTCGGAGAGGTACGTCGCGAGCATGACGACGAGGGCGAGCTTGGCGAACTCCGAGGGCGTGATCTGGAACCCGGAGAACTCGAACCACCGCTGGGAGCCCTTCACCGCGGTGCCGAGCGGGGTGCGCACGAGGATGAGGAGCACCACGGCCCCGAGGTAGATCATCCCCGCGTAGACCTTGTAGAAGCGGTAGTCCACGCTCGCCACGACGAGAGCGGCCACGACCCCGAGCGCCGCGAACGTGGCCTGGCGCTTCAGGTACAGGCCGGGGTCGGCGCCGATCGCCTCGAGGGACCGGTGCGTCGCCGAGTAGATGAGCAGGAGCCCGACGCCGATGAGGGCCAGCATCACGAGCACGAGGGTGAGGTCCAGGTGGCGGATGGGCCGCCGCTCCGCCCGGACCACGGGTCCCGCCACGAGGTCCACTAGTCCGTGCCCTCCGCGCCCACCGTGTCGCTCGTCTCCAGCCCGTAGATGCCCTCGATGATGTTCCGTGCGATCGGAGCCGCCGTCGTCGAGCCGTGCCCGCCCTGCTCGACGACGACCACGACGACGTGCCGCTCGCCGTTCGCCTCCGTCATCGCGGCGAACCAGGAGGTGTCCTGCCGGCCGAAGACCTCGGCCGTCCCCGTCTTGCCCGCCACCCACACCCGGCCGAAGGGGAACCCGGCGAAGGCCCCCGCCGCCGTCCCGGAACGGGGTACCTGCGCGAGCGCCTCGCGGACGTAGGCGATGTCCGCCTGCGGGAACGGCAGCCGTCGCTTGCACCGGACCCGGGCCTCCCGCACGACCGGGCCATCGGGGCGCTCCACCCGCCCGAGGAGGTGCGGGACGCACACCCGCCCGTCGTTCTGGATCGCGGCGTAGGCGACCGCGAGCTGCATCGGGGTGACGAGCGTGTCGCCCTGCCCGATGGTCATGAGGATGAAGTCGCCGGGCACCCAACGCCCCTCGGGGAACAGCCTCGGGAACTCCCGGTGGATCTCCGCCTTCCAGGCCGCGTCGGGGACCCGGCCGTCCTTCTCGAAGGGCAGGTCGATCCCGGTCGGGCGCCCGAACCCGATCGCCCGGAGGTCGCGCTGGAGCGGTTCGCGCGGGGGCTGGTCGTCGTTGCCGGGGATCCCGTCGGCGTTCGGCGGCGGGTAGTAGAGCTTCCAGTACTCGTAGCCCATCGGGTAGAAGATCGTGTCGCAGGAGACCGCGAGCGCCCGCGCCAGGCTCATCACCCCGAGGTTGGCCGAGGTCCAGTTCCGGAACACGTACTGGATCGCCGCCGGATCGCTCGAGTCGTACGGCACCGTCCAGCTCGGCGGGCAGGGGTAGCCGCGCTGCGTGCTCACGATGGTCTCGCCGGGGGCGCCCCCCTCGGGCCGACGGTTCAACGCCGAGAGCAGGACGAAGGGCTTGTAGGTGGAGCCCGGCGCGTACTCAGCCTGGATCGCGCGGTTGATGAGCGGGTAGCCGGTGTTCGCCGCGTTGAACCGGCGCTCGTACTCCTCCCGGGTGAGCGGCCTGGAGAAGATGCTCGGGTCGTACGTCGGCCAGGAGACCATCGCCTCGACGCCGCCCGTGTCCGGATCGAGCACGACGACGGCCCCGGCGTTGGCCCGCAGGTTCGTCCCCGTGTTCGGGTCGAACACGTGCCGCGCGGCCTCCATCGCCCGCACGAGGCTCTCCTCGGCCAGGCGCTGGATCCGGAGATCGAGGGTGAGCCGGACGTCGTTGCCCGGCATCGGCGGCCGCTCGCCGATCACCCCCAGGTTCCGGCCCTGCGAGTCCACCCGGTACTTCAGGACCCCGGGCGTGCCCGCGAGGTCGAACTCGTAGACGGCCTCCACGCCCGCCACCCCGACCTGATCGCCGGGCTCGTAGTCCGCGAAGGCGGGGTCCCGGAGCTTCTCCTCGCTGATCTCGCGCAGGTACCCGAGCACGTGGGCTGCGAGCGAACCGTTCGGGTACGTGCGCACCGGCCGCGTCTCCACCTGGACGCCGGGGAACTCGTCGGCGTGCTCGGCGATGTAGAAGTACACGCGCCGGGGGACGTCCGTGGCGAGCGGCACGGGCGTGTACGCGTAGTAGCGCGGGTCCTCCAGGCGCGCCCCGAGCTCGGAGGCGGGGACGCCGAGGAGCTCCGACAGCCGCGCCAGGACCTCCTCCGTCCTCCCCCCGGCGACCTGCCGGTTCATCGTCACGACCAGGCTGGGCCGGTTCCCCACGAGCACCCGCCCGTGCGCGTCGAGGATCCGGCCCCGGCGGGCGGGCACCTCGACGAGCCGGACGGCGTTCCGCGCGGCCTCCTGCCGGTACTGCTCGGCCGCAAGGACCTGGAGGAACCACAGGCGGGTCGTGAGGGCGGCGAACATGAGCGCCACGATGCCGGCGAGCGCGCGGAGCCTGGCGGTGACGCGGGGATCGGTCATCGCGCCCTCACCACCGGACCACCTTCCGTGGACGCGAGGCCTCGATCGCCCGGCGCAGGACCGGGTACGCGAGGGGCGTGAGGATCGCGTTGTACAGGGCCGAGAGCGCCGCCACCCGCAGGAGGTAGAAGGCGGAGACGTCGAGCTGGCCGAGGAGGTACGACACGACGCCGTAGAAGCCGACCCCCGCGAAGGTCCCGATCCCGACCAGGAGCACGGGGAACGCCGGCGAGGGGTTCACGACGTACTGACGCAGCAGCCCGACCACGTACCCGACGAGCGTGAGCGTGAGCGCCGTGATGCCCTTGGGCTGGTCGAGGAGGAAGTCCTCAGCCATCCCGCAGACGAACCCCGTCACGGACCCCGGCGACGGCCCGTCGAGGAACGCCGCGACGATCGTCACGAGGTACAGGAGCTCCGGCCGAGCCCCGAGCAGGCGCAGGTCGGCGAAGACCGTCGTCTGGAGCACGAGGGCCGTGACGACGATCGCGGCGAGCAGCATGGTCCGGCGCACGGCTCCCGCTACCCCGCCCCATCCCCGAGGACCACGAGCACGACGTCGAGCGCGGAGAAGTCCACCGCCGGTCTCACCGTCACGAGCTTCTCGAGCTCGGCCTCCTCGCCGAGCACCCGCGAGACCGAGCCCACGAGGATCCCCGGCGGGTAGAGCCCGCCCCCGACCCCCGGGATCCGGTACCCGGCCGTGACGACGCGCTCCCCCGGCTCCACCGGGGTCGCGGGGTCGATGAGGCGCATCCGCAGGTCCCGCTCCCCCTGCCCGGTGAGCAGCCCCGTCGCGCGGGACACGTCCAGGCGCGCGGCGACCGAGGAGCCCGGATCGATGATGAGCTCCACCACCGCCGAGTCCGGGCCCACGCGGATGACGTGCCCGACGAGGCCGGCCGGCGCGACCACCGGCATGTCCACGGCGACGCCGTCGCTCGCGCCCGCGTCGATGGTGATCGTCCACTCCAGGTTCGACACGCTGTTCGCGATCACCCGGGCGCCCACCGTCCGCAGGCCCGCGAGCTGCTCCCGGAGCCCGAGGAGGGCCTCGAGCTGCTCGACCCGGGCCGCGAGGTCCGAGCTCGTCGCGACCTGCTGCTCCAGCTCGGCCACGCGGGCCCGGAGCCGCTCGTTCTCCGCCCGGATGGACGGGAGCCGCACGAGGGTCGAGAGGAACGACCCGATGGGCTTCGTGGCCCGCGAGACGGCCTCCTGCAGCGGGCTCACCACCGCCAGGGCGGCCTCGCCGGCCGCCGCCAGGGGCCCCCGGTCCCCCTGCCGGTAGTCCACCGTGATCGTCGCGAGCGACGCGCACACGAGCGTCACGACGAGGAGCCGCGCCCCCCGGGTCCGCGTGGGCAGGGCCATGGCGGCCCTACCTTCTCGACGGGCTCACCAGGACGCGCTGGAGGACCTCGAACTCCTCGAGGCACCTACCGGAGCCGATCGCCACGGAGGAGAGCGGGTTCTCCGCGATGCGCACCGGCATCCCGGTCTCGTGCCGCAGCCGCTTGTCGAGGCCCCGGAGCAGCGCCCCGCCGCCCGTGAGCACGATCCCGCGCTGCATGATGTCCCCCGCGAGCTCCGGCGGCGTCCGGTCGAGGGTCGCCTTGACGCAGTCGATGATCGCCGTGACCGGCTCCTCGATGGCCTGGCGGATCTCGCCGTCGGTGATCTGGATGGTCTTCGGCAGCCCCGAGACGAGGTCCCGACCGGGGATCTCGGCGACGAGCTCCTCCTGCATCGGGTAGACGGAGGCGATGGCGAGCTTGATGGCCTCGGCGGTCCGCTCCCCGAGGAGGAGCGAGTACTCCTTCTTCACGTAGTTGATGATCGCCTCGTCGAGCTCGTCGCCGCCGACCCGCAGCGAGGTCGAGGTCACGATCCCGCCGAGGGAGATGACCGCGACCTCCGTCGTGCCGCCCCCGATGTCCACGATCATGTTCCCCGCGGGCTCGTGGATCGGCAGGCCCGCCCCGATCGCCGCGGCCATGGGCTCCTCGATGATGTAGGCGCGGCGCGCCCCGGCGGCGATCGCCGCCTCCTCCACCGCCCGCTGCTCCACGCCCGTGATGCCGCTCGGCACGCAGATCACCACGCGCGGCTTCGCCAGCAGCCGCCGCTTGTGCACCCGCTGGATGAAGTAGCGGAGCATCTTCTCGGTGACGTCGAAGTCGGCGATCACCCCGTCCTTCAGGGGGCGCACAGCCTGGATGTGCGACGGCGTGCGGCCGATCATCCGCTTCGCCTCGTTGCCGACGGCGAGGATGGCGCCGGTGAGCGTGTTGATCGCGACCACCGAGGGCTCGTTCAGCACGATCCCGTGCCGTCGGACGTAGACGAGCGTGTTCGCGGTCCCCAGGTCCACGGCCATGTCCTGACCCAGGAACCCCAGGAACCCCTCGCCGCGCGCGCGGCGCTCGCGGGGGGATCGGGGAAGTCCGCGATGCATCCTCTCGGCCATCGTCCTGGGCCTTTCTACCGGACCCGTCCGAGCCTGGCAACCCTCAACTATGCGTGGAGGGAAGCCTCGAGTCTCGATATCGAGCTTGAGAACGAACCCTCGACCTCAGGATCGTGGACGATGGCGGAGCTCGGCCGACCGAGAGGTTGGAGCCAGACCTGAGGTACGGTGTGGGCGTCCGTGGAGATACGAGGAGGAGGCCGAGGTGGGCGCGGAGCGAGCGGCGGTGGTGTTCCCCGGGCAGGGCTCGCAGTTCCCCGGGATGGCGGATCCCTGGACCGAGCACGAGGCGGGCCGCGAGGTGCTCGAGGCCACCTCGAGGGCGCTCGGTCGAGACGTGGTCGAGGGTTGCCGGGACGAGACGGCCCTCGCCGAGACCGACTTCGTCCAGCCGGCCCTCCTCGCGTGCGGCCTCGCGGCCTTCCGGGTCCTCGAGGCCGAGGGGATGGTCTTCCTCGGCGCCGCGGGCCACTCCCTCGGCGAGCTCACCGCCCTCGTCGCGGCCGAGGTCCTCTCGCTGCCGGAGGCCCTCGAGATCGTGCTCGTCCGAGGCCGGGCGATGGCGGAGGCCGGGCGGGCGCGACCGGGAGCGATGCTCGCCCTCCTCGGGGTCGGCCCCGAGGAGGGGGCCCGCCTGTGCGAGGAGGTGCGCTCGGACGACGTGCTCGTCGTGGCGAACGAGAACTCCCCCCAGCAGGTGGTGCTCTCGGGATCGGTCGCCGCCATCGAACGGACCGAGCGTGCCGCCGCCGAGCGTCGGATCCGCGCCGTCCGGCTCCGCGTCGCGGGGGCCTTCCACTCCCCCCTCATGGAGCCGGCCGTCGAGCCCCTGTCGCGGGCGATCGACGCAGCGACCTTCCGCCCGCCGCGGTTCCCGGTGGTCGAGAACGTCACGGGCGAGCCCACGACCGACCCCGAGGAGCTCCGGGGGCTCCTCAAGCGCCAGGTCGTCTCCCCGGTCCGCTGGGATCGCTGCGTCCGCGCCCTCCTGGAGATGGGCGCCGAGCTGCTCGTCGAGGCGGGCCCGGGCGACGTCCTCACGCGCCTGGCCAAGCGCGCGGCCCCGGGGGCGCGGGCCGCGGCCGTCGGTTCGCCGGCGGACGCGAGGGCCCTCGCGAGCTCCTCGTAAGGCATCCCGGCCACGGGCCCCCGCCCGCGCTATGCTCGAACGTCACCGTGCAAGGAGGGGGTCCATGACCGCGGGGCGCCACGCCACGATCGCCGGGCTCGGCTCGCACCTGCCCGAGCGGGTGGTGCCGAACGCCTGGTTCGAGCGTCTCGTGGAGACGAGCGACGAGTGGATCCGGGAGCGGACCGGCATCGCGGAGCGGCGCTTCGCCGCCGAGGACGAGGCGACCTCGGACCTCGCCGTCGTCGCCGCCCGCCGGGCGCTGGAGGACGCGGGGATCGCCCCCGAGCAGCTCGACCTCGTGGTCTGCGCGACCCTCACCCCCGACACGCCGATCCCCGCCACCGCCGTCTGGGTCCAGCGCAAGCTCGGGCTCACCTGCCCCGCCTTCGACGTGAACGCCGCGTGCGCGGGGTTCTCCTACGCCCTGGCCACGGCCACGGCCTTCGTCGAGTCCGGTGCGGCCGAGACGGTCCTCGTGCTCGGGGCGGAGGTCCTCTCGCGGGTCCTCGACTTCACCGACCGGAGCACCTGCGTGCTCTTCGGCGACGGGGCCGGGGCGGTCGTGCTCCGCCGCAGCGAGCGCCCGGGCATCCTGGGGTCCCTCCTCGGGGCCGACGGCCACGCCGCGGAGATCCTCATCATCCCGGCCGGCGGCTCGGCCCGGCCGGCCTCGCCCGAGACCGTGGCCGCCCGCGACCACAGCATCCGGATGCCGGCCGGCCGCGAGGTCTTCAAGCGGGCGGTGGTGGAGATGGCCGCGGCCTGCCGCGCGCTCCTGGAGAAGACCGGCCACACCCCGGAGGACGTGGACGTCCTCATCCCCCACCAGGCGAACGCGCGCATCATGGTGGCCGTGGCCGAGCGCCTCGGGATCGGACCCGACCGGGCCGTCGTGGACGTGGCCGAGGTGGGCAACACCTCCGCCGCGTCGATCCCCATCGCCCTCGACCGCGCCCATCGGGCGGGCCGCCTCCGCCCCGGGCAGCTCGTCCTGCTCACCTCGTTCGGGGCCGGCCTCGCCTGGGGGGCCACGCTGATCCGATGGACGCACCCGAGCCCATGAGCCAGCCGGAGAAGGTCGCCGTCGTCACCGGGGCCGCCCGGGGGATCGGGCGAGCCTGCGCCGAGGCCCTCGCCGCGGCGGGCTGGCGCGTGGCGATCGGCTACCGGACGAGCGACGCCGAGGCCAAGGAGGCGCTCGGGGCGATCGAGCGGGCGGGCGGGATCGGGGCCGTGGTCCACATCGACACCGTCGAGGAGGGGTCCGTCCGCGATGCCTTCGCCCGGGTGGCGGAGGAGCTCGGGCCGGTCACCGGGCTCGTGAACAACGCCGGCTTCAGCCAGGACGGCCTCCTGCTCCGGTACCCGATGGACGTCTTCGACCGCACGATGGACACGAACGTCCGGGGCGCGTTCCTCGCTACGCAGGCGGCGCTGCGCACGATGCTCCGGGCGCGCTGGGGTCGGATCGTGAACGTCTCCTCGGCGGTGGCGCTGCGCGGCAACGCGGGCCAGACCGCCTACGCGGCATCCAAGAGCGCCCTCGTGGGGTTCACGAGGTCCCTCGCGCGGGAGGTGGGGGCCAAAGGCATCACGGTGAACGCGGTGTGCCCCGGCCTCGTGGACACCGACATGACCTCCCACCTCACGGAGCAGGCGCGGGCCTTCTACGTGGAGCAGACGCCGCTCGGCCGCACGGCCCGCCTCGAGGAGGTGGCGGCCGTCGTGCGGTTCCTCATGTCCGAGGAGGCGTCCTACGTGAACGGGGCGGTGATCCCGGTGGACGGCGGGCTCACCGCCTAGTCGAGCCGGGGCGGGAGCCCCTAGCATGGTGCGACCAGACGACGAGGAGGAGGTTCCATGGACAGGGCAGAGATCGAGGCGCGGGTCCGCAAGGTCCTCGCGGAGCAGCTCGCGGTGGACGAGTCCCAGGTCGTGCCCGACGCGAGGTTCGCCGAGGACCTGAACGCCGACTCCCTCGACCTCGTGGAGGCCGTCCTCGCCCTCGAGGAGGAGTGGAACATCGAGATCCCCGAGGAGGAGATGGAGGGCGTGAAGACGGTCGGGCAGGCCATCGCCCTCGTCGCCCAGAAGCTCGGGGTCTCCTGAGCCGTGGGGCGGCGGGTCGTCGTCACGGGCATCGGGCCGGTCACGCCGGTCGGCACCGGCGTGGACGCCTTCTGGGAGGGTCTCGTCTCGGGGCGCAACGGGATCCGCCGGATCACCCGTTTCCCGACCGACGACCTCCCGGTCACCCTCGCCGGCGAGGTCCCCGACTTCGAGCCGGGCGCCTTCCTCGACCCGAAGGAGGTCCGCCGCGCCGACCGCTTCACGCACTTCGCCATGGCCGCGGCGAAGCTCGCCTGGGAGGACGCGGGGCGCCCCGAGCCGGCGGCGGAGCGGGCCGGCGTCGTCTTCGCCACCGGGATCGGCGGCATCGAGACGCTCCTCGCCCAGCACTCCGTGATGCTGGAGCGAGGCGCGGGGCGGGTCTCGCCCTTCATGGTCCCCATGCTCATGGCCAACGCCCCCGCCGGGCACATCGCGATGCAGTTCGGCTACACGGGCCCCAACCTCTGCACGATCTCGGCGTGCGCCTCCTCGAACCACGCCCTCGGCGAGGCGATGCGGCTGGTGCGGGACGGGTACGTGGATCTGTGCATCGCGGGGGGATCGGAGGCCGCCACCCTGCCCCTCACCGTGGCGGCCTTCGCCCAGATGACGGCCCTCACGCGGAACCCCGACCCGGAGACGGCCTCCCGGCCCTTCGACGCCGAGCGCGACGGGTTCGTCCTGGCCGAGGGGGCCTGCGCCCTCGTGCTCGAGGCCGAGGAGCACGCCCGCGCCCGCGGGGCGCGGGTCTACTGCGAGGTCGCGGGCTACGGCGCGAGCGCCGACGCCTACCACATCACGGCGCCGGATCCGAAGGGGTCCGGGGCGGTGCTCGCGATGCGCCGAGCCCTGGAGGACGCGGGCGAGGAGCCGAGCGCGGTGGATCACGTGAACGCCCACGGCACCTCGACCCCCCTGAACGATGCGGCCGAGACGGTGGCGATCAAGACGGTCTTCGGCGAGCACGCCCGCGCCCTCGCCGTCTCCTCGACGAAGTCCATGACCGGGCACATGCTCGGCGCCGCCGGCGCCGTGGAGGGGGCGGCCTGCGCGCTCGCGATCGCCCGCGGCGTCGTGCCCCCGACGATCCATTACGAGCACCCGGACCCCGAGTGCGACCTCGACTACGTCCCGAACCAGGCTCGCGAGCTCCGGGTCCGCCTCGCGATCTCCAACTCCTTCGGGTTCGGTGGCCAGAACGCCTGCGTGGCCTTCCGGGCGGTCGATCAGGGCACGTCGGACCGGTAGAAGGGGGCGGCGTCGAGCCAGGCCCGCAGCGGCCGCCCGTCGAGCTCGAGATCGAACCGGATCCGGCTCGGGGTCGGGGGCTCGCCGACCGCGAAGGACCCGTCCGCGAGGGGCGTGAGGGGCTGCGAGTCCTCCACGTCGGCCGCGCTGCCGAGCATCTCGAGCCACAGCCCGTCCCGGCGCGCGAACACCTCGAAGCCCGGCGCCCACGGGTTCCAGCTCCGGTAGCGGCCCGCCAGGGCCCGGTGCGCCGCGGGCGGCTCGGCCCCCGCCGGCCGGCCCGGCGCGCGGAGCCACCGTGGTCCCCAGCGGACCTCCGCAGCCCGGCCCTCGAGACGGACGACGCCGAGCGGGTGGCGCTCGCGCTCGGGGTCGTCCACGACGAAGCGGCCGCCCTCCAGGGGCACGAGGGGCGCGCGCTCACCGCCCTGCACGAGGCACAGGCGCTCCCCCTCGGCGAGGATCTCGATGTGGCCGAGCTCGTCCTCGAAGACCCCCGCGAAGGAGGCCGCGTCCGGGACGCGCTCGCGCGGCTCGGGCTCGGGCACCTCGGGGAGGGCCGATCCCTCCGCGGCCGCCGCGAGGCACGAGAGCGCGAAGCGCAGGACCTCGAGCCGTCGGCCGAAGGCCGAGTTCATGAGCAGGACGGCCCCGACGCCAGCCCGCGGGTCCACGAGGAGGTAGGCGGTGAACCCGATCATCCCGCCCGAGTGCCCGAGCCACCGCCCGTCCACCCACTTCACGCCGTAGCCGTACACGTGCCCGGGCGAGGCGGGATCCTCGGCCACCGGGCGGGTCATGAGGGCGAAGCTCTCCGGCTCGAGGACCCCCCGGCCCTCCGCGAGCAGCAGCCGCGCGTACCGCGCGAGCTCGTCCGCCGTGGCGCAGATCGTGCCGTCCGCGGTGGCGCTCTCGAACCAGGTCGAGGGGGCGAAGCCGTGCCGGGGCAGCCACGGCCGGTCGCCGAAGGGGGACGTGTACCCGACGGCCAGCCGGGAGCGGGCCGCGTCGGTGATGACGACGTCCGCCTCCCCCATCCCGATGGGCTCCATGACCCGCTCCCGCACCACCTCCCACCACGGCCGGCTTGCCACCGCCTCGAGGATCAGGCCGAGCGCCTTGTACCCGAGGTTCGAGTACAGGAACCGCTCCCCCGGCGGCCACCCCGCGTGTGTCTCGCGGAGGCTCCAGACCTCGGCCCGGGCCTCGCCGGTCGCGTCCATGCCGCAGACGATCCCGGCGGTGTGCGAGAGCAGGTGGTGGACGGCGATGGGCCCGAACGGGGATCGCACGGAGAACCACGGCAGGTACCTCGTGACCGGGGCGTCGAGGTCGAGCCGGCCGGCCTCCCGCTCCCGCAGGAGGGCCATGGCCGTGAACCCCTTGCTGATGGACCCGATCTGGAACCGATGGCGGTCCCCGACGGGCTCGCGGGCGTCCAGGTTCGCGAACCCGCGGTGGAGGACGGCCACCGTGGCGCCGCGGTCCGTGAGGGCGAGGGAGAGCCCCGGCGTGTCGAGGCGCTCGAGGTGCCGGTCCAGGTACTCCTCGATCCGCCGGACGGCCGGCGCGAGGTCGGCCACGGCCACCGCCTCAGCCGAAGAACAGGGCGAGCTCCCGCTCGGCCGAGGCCGGGGAGTCGCTGCCGTGCACGAGGTTCTCGGTGATCACGAGACCGAAGTCGCCCCGGATCGTGCCCGGCGGGGCCGTCGCCGGGTCCGTCGGTCCCATGAGCGCCCGCAGCGCCTCGACCGCTCGCTCGCCCTCGAGGCGGGCGACGACGACCGGCCCGGAGGTGATGAACGCCACGAGGTCCTCGAAGAACGGTTTCTCCCGGTGCTCGTCGTAGTGCCGCTCGGCGAGGTCGCGGTCGATCGTCATCATGCGCATGTCGCGGATCCGCAACCCCTTGGCCTCCACGCGGCGGAGCACCTCACCGACGAGGCCCCGGCGCACGGCGTCGGGCTTGATGATGAGCAGGGTCGAGGCGTCGGACATCCTCAGGGTTCCTCCACGAGAGCTCGGCGGGCGTCCGCGACAGTGTACAGGGAGCCCGTCACCAGGATGACGTCGGTCTCGTCCGCCGCGGCCCGGGCCGCCACCAGGGCCTCGGCCACGCTCGGGAACCCCTCCGTCGTGACGCCGCGGGCCGCGAAGGCGGCCGCGACCTCCTCGGTCGGGCGGGCGCGGACGCTCGCGGTGCGGCAGGCGTAGACCCGGTCCGCGAGGGGCGCGAGGCGCTCGGCGATCCCTTCGAGGTCCTTGTTGGAGAAGACGCCGACCACGAGGTGGAGCCGCTCCCACGCGAAGGCCTCGGGCAGGGCGCGGGCGAGCACCTCCGCCGCGGCGGGGTTGTGGGCGCCGTCGAGGACCACGAGCGGATGACGGGCGACCACCTCGAGCCGTCCCGGCGAGCTCGCCCCCTCCAGGGCCCGGCGGACCGCCCCCTCGTCGAGGGCCCGGTCGAGCAGGCACTCCACCGCCGCCACCGCCCCGGCCGCGTTGCGCGCCGCGTGCTCCCCGTGCAGCGGGAGCAGGAGGTCCTCGTACCGCCCGTGGAGCCCGGCGATCGTGACGAGCTGGCCCCCGACGGCGACGTCCCTGGAGGCGAGGCGGAAGTCCCGGCCCTCGAGCACCATCCGCGCGCCCACGCCGCGGCAGCGCTCCTCGAGCACGCGGAGGGCCCCCGGGAGCTGCTCCCTCACGACGGCGACCTTCCCGGGCTTGATGATCCCGGCCTTCTCCCTCGCGATGTCCTCGAGGGTCGGCCCGAGCTCGGCCACGTGGTCCATCCCGATCGGGCAGACCACGGCGACGTCCCCGGCCACGAGGTTCGTCGCGTCCCACTCCCCGCCCATCCCGACCTCGAACACCCCGAGGGCGACCGGCTTGTCCGCGAACCACAGGTACGCGAGGGCGGTGAGGGCCTCGAAGTACGTGACCCGGCCCACCCGCTCGTCCACGAGGCGCAGGAACGGCAGGAGGTGGGCGTACTCCTCGGCGAAGGCCTCCTCGTCGATGGGTTCGCCGCAGACCACGAAGCGCTCGGTGACCGAGCGCAGGTGGGGCGAGGTGTAGAGACCCGTCGCGAGGCCGTGCTCGCACGCCAGGGCCGCGGCGATCCGGGCCGTCGTCGTCTTGCCGTTCGTGCCCGTGACGTGGATCGTCGGGTAGGCGAGCTGGGGGTCGTCGAGGAGCGCGGCGAGGGACCGGATCCGCTCGAGGTCGGGCTGGGGCATGTGCTCCGGCTGGCGAGCCTCGAGCTCGGCGAGGGCCTCCTGGAACCGCACGATCACCCCAGCTGCTCGAGCTCGGCCTCGAGCCGCGCCACCTCCGCCTCGAGCTCGGCCACGTCGCGCCGCTCCTTCTCGACGACCTCCGGCGGGGCCTTGGTGAGGAACGCCTCGCTCGCGAGCTTCGCCCGCTTGCGCTCGAGCTTCGCCTCCACCTCGCCCAGGCGCTTGCGGCGGTTGCGGACGAACGCCTCCAGGCGGGCGGGGTCGTCCACCACCGCCCGCACCCGCGCGCCGGCGAGGGCCGCGAACCGGACGCTGGCCCCGGCGAGCCGCTCGAGGTCCGACACGAGCGGGCCGAGGCGCTCCTGGACGCCCTCGTCCACCTCCACCGCGCCCCGCAGCTCCGGCGGGAGGCCGGCCTGCAGGGCCCGCACGTCGCTCACGACCTCCCGCAGCTCCTCGAAGACCGCCTCCGCCTCCGGATCGCGGTCCCCGGGGCGACCCTCCGGCCACGGGGCGATCACGATGGACTCGCCCGCGCCCAGGCGCTGCCAGATCTCCTCGGTCACGAAGGGCATGAACGGGTGCAGCAGCCGCAGCGTGCGCTCGAGGACCCAGGCGAGCACCTGCGCCGCGTCCCCCCGCGCCCGCTCGTCCTGCCCGTAGAGGCGGCCCTTGGCGACCTCCAGGCCCCAGTCGCAGAACTCCGACCACAGGAACCGGTGGATGGCCTGGGCGGCAACGTCGAGCCGGTACTCGTCCAGGGCGGCGTCCACCTCGGCCAGGCAGGCCTGGTGCCGCGAGAGCAACCAGCGGTCCGCGAGGCTGCAGCGCTCGGCCGGCGGCAGCCTCGGCGGGCCCTCGTCGAAGGCCCGCAGCACGAGCCGGGCCGCGTTCCAGACCTTGTTCGCGAAGTTCCGGCCGGCCTCGATGGACTCCTCCTTCAGCGGGAGGTTCTGCTGGTCGGGGCTGGCCATCCAGGCCAGGGCGAACCGCAGCGCGTCCGCCCCGTACCGCTCGATCATGTCGAGCGGGTCGATGACGTTGCCGAGGGACTTGCTCATCTTCCGGCCGCGCGCGTCGCGCACGAGCCCGTGGATCACCACGTCGCGGAAGGGGACGTCGCCCACGAGGTACAGCCCGGACATGATCATCCGGGCCACCCACAGGTAGAGGATCTCGTACCCCGTCACGAGCACCGTCGTGGGGTAGAAGGTGCGCAGGTCCTCGGTGTCCTCGGGCCACCCGAGCGTCGAGAACGGCCACAGCTGCGAGGAGAACCAGGTGTCGAGGACGTCGGGGTCCTGCTCGATCTCGGGGCTGCCGCACTCCCGACAGACCTCCGGGTCCTCGGTCGCCGCGAACTCGTGGCCGTTCGCGCAGTACCAGACGGGGATCCGGTGGCCCCACCACAGCTGGCGCGAGATGTTCCAGTCCCGCAGGCCGGCGAGCCACTCGTCGTAGTTGCGCGCCCAGCGGGCCGGGACGAACCGCACCCGCCCGTCCCGCGCCGCCTCCCGCGCCGCGGCCTTCAGGCGGTCCACGGCCACGAACCACTGCTTGCCCGAGAGCCAGGGCTCGATCTCCGACCGGCACCGGTAGCAGTGCCCGACGGCGTGCCGGTACGGGCGCTCGACGCGCTCCACGAGTCCGAGCTCGCGCAGGCGTTCCAGCACGTGGGCCCGGGCCGCGTACCGGTCCATCCCTCGGAACTCCTCGGGGACGTCGCCGTCGATCGTCGCGTCCGCGGCGAGGATGTTCCGCAGCGGCAGACCGGTGCGCTCGGCGATCTCGAAGTCGGTGGGGTCGTGCGCCGGCGTCACCTTCACGGCGCCCGTTCCGAAGGAGGGGTCCACGGCCGCGTCCGCCACGATGGGGAGCTCGCGGCCGTCGAAGGGGTGCCGGACCGTCTTGCCCACGAGCGCCCGGTACCGCTCGTCCTCCGGGTGCACGGCGATCCCCGTGTCCCCGAGCATCGTCTCCACCCGGGTCGTGGCGACGGCCACGGAGCCCGAGCCGTCCGTCAGCGGGTACCGGAACGTGACGAGCTCGCCGTCCACCTCGACGTGCTCGACCTCCGAGTCCGACAGCGCCGTCTGATCCGTCGGACACCAGTTGATGAGCCGCTCGCCCCGGTAGATCAGGCCGTCCTCGTACATCCGGACGAAGGCCACCCGGACCGCCCGGGAGAGCCCCTCGTCCATCGTGAAGCGCTCGCGGCTCCAGTCGCACGAGCACCCCAGGGCCTTGACCTGCTCGACGATCTCGCCCCCGTAGCGCTCCTTCCAGGCCCAGACCCGCTCGAGGAACGCCTCGCGGCCGAGCTCCCGCCGGTCGCGGCCCTCCTTGCGGAGCTCGCGCTCCACGACCACCTGGGTCGCGATGCCGGCGTGGTCGGTGCCCGGGACCCACAGGGTCTCGTAGCCCCGCATCCTGGCCCGCCGGACCAGGACGTCCTGGATCGTGCCGTTGAGGGCGTGCCCGATATGGAGCCGCCCGGTGACGTTGGGGGGCGGGAGCACGATGCAGTAGGGCTCCCGGTCGGTCGGGGCGTTGGCCCGGAAGTAGCCGCGCTCCACCCAGACCGGGTACCAGCGGCGCTCCGCCTCCCGTGGGTCGTACTGGGGCGGCATGTCCTCGCGTGCGCGCACGTCGACCATGCCGGGGAGTCTACGGGATGCCCGCCGCGGGCCGGGGACGGAGGCCCCACGTCCCCCAGGTATAGACTGCCCTCGGTGGGGGCCTGTCCGAGCTGTGGGGACTCGACGCCCGCGGGCGCGCGCTTCTGCACGGGTTGCGGTGAGTCGCTCGTCGGCGCCTGCCGGACGTGCGGCGCGGAGCTCCCCGATGGAGCTCGCTTCTGCCCTTCGTGCGGGGCACCGGCCCCGGAACCCCCCACCCCCGTCGGCCACGAGCGCCGACTCGTCACCATCCTGTTCGCGGACGTCACCGGGTCCACCGATCTCGGCGAGCGGCTGGACCCCGAGCGTCTGCAGGAGGTGCTCGGGACCTACTTCCGGGCGATGCGCGAGGAGATCGAGGCCGAGGGCGGCACGGTCGAGAAGTTCATCGGCGACGCGGTGATGGCCGTGTTCGGCGTCCCCGTGACGCACGAGGACGACCCGCGCCGAGCGCTGCGGGCCGCCCTCCGGATGCGCGACCGGCTCGAGCGGGTGAACGCCGAGCTGCGCGAGCGCTTCGGCGTCGCCCTGCGGATCCGCACCGGTGTGAACACCGGCGAGGTGCTCGCGGCCACGAACCCACGCCCGGGCGAGCCGATGGTCACCGGTGACGCCGTCAACGTCGCGGCGCGGCTCGAGCAGGCCGCGGAACCCGGCCAGATCGTCGTCGGGGAGCGCACCGCCCGCGCCGCGCGCGGCTTCCGTTACCGGGAGCTCGGCGAGCGGATGCTCCGCGGCAAGGACGCGCCCGTGGCGGCCGTGCTGCTCCTGGATGCGGCCCCCGAGCGCGCCGAGCGAGGGGTGCCGGGCCTGCGCGCCCCGATGGTCGGCCGGGACCAGGAGCTCGCGCTCCTCCGCACGATCTACGAGCGCACGGTGTCCAAGGGACGGCCGAACCTTGTCACCGTCTACGGAGAGCCCGGCGTGGGGAAGAGCAGGCTCGCGAGGGAGTTCATCACCTGGACCGAGGGGCGCGACCCGCGCCCGAGGGTCGTCCACGGACGGTGCCTGCCCTACGGCGACGGGATCACGTACTGGCCGCTCGCCGAGATCCTGAAGTCGCTCGCGAGCGTGCTCGACACCGACACCTCCGAGGAGGTGTTGGCCAAGATCGAGCGCTCGTGCGACGCGGTGCTCCGAGCCGACCCCTCCATCGACGGCGCTCGGACGTGCCGCGCGATCGCCTACACGGTGGGGCTCGAGTTCCCGGAGGCACCGCTGCGCGACCTCGAACCCCGACAGGTCCGCGCCGAGATGCACCTGGCGTGGCGCTCGCTGTTCTCCGCGCTCGCGGTCGAGGGACCGGTCGTGGCGGTGATCGAAGACATCCACTGGGCCGACCCGGCGCTGCTCGACCTCCTCGAGGAGCTCGCCGAGCGGGCCCAGGGACCCCTGCTGTTCGTCTGCCCGGCCCGGCCCGAGCTCACCGACCGCCGACCCGGCTGGGGCGGGGGTCGGCGCAACCACACCGTGATCTCACTCGAGCGCCTCTCTCCCGAGGAGTCCCACCGGCTCATCGTTGAGCTCCTCGCCATCGCCGACCTCCCGGCCCGGATCCACGACCGGATCCTCGAGCGCGCCGAGGGCAATCCGTTCTTCCTCGAGGAGATCGTCCGCCACCTCATCGATCGTGGAGAGCTCGTGCGGGTCGACGACCGGTGGCGGGTCGCGGAGACCGTCGGCGAGGTCGAGATCCCCGACACCGTCCAGGCCGTGCTCGCGGCCCGCATCGACCTGCTCGATCCGGACGAGAAGCGGGCGCTCCAGCGCGCCGCGGTCGTCGGCCGCGTGTTCTGGCCCGGGCCCGTCCGGCGCCTGCTGAACGGGGACGGAGAGCGGATCCTCGACACGTTCGAGCGCCTCGAGGCCCGCGAGCTGGTCCTGTCGCGCCTCGGCTCGTCCGTGGCCGGCGAGCCCGAGTTCATCTTCAAGCACGTGCTGATCCGTGACGTCGCCTACGAGAGCCTCCCGCGCCGCGACCGCGGGCCGGCCCACGCCGCGGTCGCGCGCTGGATCGAGGACACCGCCGGCGCGCGCAGTCGCGAGTTCGGCGAGCTGCTCGCGTACCACTACCTCGAGGCCTACCGCGCCGCAGCGGACACCGACGACCCCTCCGTCCCGGCGCTGCGCGCGCGCGCCTTCGCCGCGTTGATCGACGTCGCGCGCGAGGCCCGGAGCAGGCTCGCGGTCGCGAGGGCCACGTCGAGCGCCGAGCACGCCCTGGAGATCGCCGACGGCCCGGCCGAGCGCGTGGAGGCGCTCGAGGAGCTCGGCGCGATCTCGCTCGCGGACTACCAGGGGGACCGCGCGTGGGAGACGTTCCGCGAGGCGGTCGACCTGCGCCTGGCGCACCTGGCGGAGGATCGCTCCGGGATCGTCGCGGCGTGCGCACGGGCGCTCGAGAGCCCGCTGCGGTGGCCGGGCTCGATGAAGCGGTTCCCCCAGCCGGACGTGATCCGGCGCTACCTCCAGGTGGGGGCCGACCACCTCGATGACGAGGAGACCGTCGAGGGCGTCCGGCTGCTCACCGCGCGGGCGTTCGAGCCGTTCGGGTTCGGCCTGACCTATGAGCCGACCCCCGAGGCCGTCGCGGCCGCGAGCGCCGCCGGGGAGCGCGCCGCCGAGATCGCCCTCCGCCTTGGCCGGCCCGACCTCGCTTCGGCGGCGCTCGACGGGGCGAGCTCGACGCTCGTGTCGATGGGCCTGTACGGACCGGCGCAGCCGGTCATCCAGCGACGTCTCTCGCTCGCCGACCGCATCGACGACCCCTGGGAGCTCGGCGACATCTACGGGATGGCCGCGTGGGAGAGCTGCATGCTCGGGCGGTACACGGATTCCGAGCGCTACGGGTTGCAAGGGCGGTCGCGGGCCGGGGATCTCGCCGAGGGCGTCCGCGCCCACAACCTGAACTGGGCCGCGTTCGCCCGATTCCAGATGGGCGACTGGGACGGCGTGCTCGAGCTGTTCGACGAGGCGGCCGGACTGCTCCGCGAGCGCCTCGACGACCCCCCGTACTTCATGGCGGGGATCGTCGGCGCGGCGGCGTTCGTGCAGGCGGCGCGCGAGGAGCCGGATGCCTCCGTGATCGGCTCGCTCGAGCGGATCCGCGGCATCGTCCACAGCGGCTCGGTGATCGCGTCGCACTGGCTGGCGTGGATGCGCGCGAGGCGGGGGGATCTCGCCGGGGCCCGCGACGCGCTCGCCGACGGCGAACTCGTCCGCCACCGGGTGTCCCGGCCCTTCCAGGAGCAGGTCGCGGCCGAGGTCCTGGCCATCGGCGAGCGGTGGGACGAGGCGCCGGCGTTCCTGGAGTCCGCGCGGGCGTACGCCTCCGAGGCGGGCCTGCTGGCGCTCCCCCTCCACCTCGACCGGCTCGAGGGGCGGGCGGCGCTCGCCACGGGCGACCGCGACCGCGCGATCGAGCTCCTCCGGGGCGCCCGCGATGGCTTCGGCGGGCTCCAGGCCCGTTGGGAACGCGCCCGCACCGAGCTCGACCTCGCCGAGGCCTGGCTCGGCCTCGGCCGTACCGAGGAGGCGTGCACCTCGCTCGAGGCGGCCGCGACGGACCTGGGGGTGGCGGGCGCGCGGCTCGAGCTTCGACGGCTGGGAGAGCTCCGAGACCGGGCGAGCGGCTAGGCCGTCCGCTCCTGGCGCTCCTGGCGCCGGCGCGGCTCCTTCAGGGGGATGAGGGTGGGGCTCACGCCGGTCAGTACGACGTCCTTGTCGATGAGGCACTTCGTGACATCGCGGCGCGAGGGTAGCTCGTACATGACCCCGAGCAGGACGTCCTCCATGATCGCCCGCAGGCCCCGCGCGCCGGTGCCGCGCTGGATGGCCTGGTCCGCGATGGAGGACAGGGCCTCCTCGGTGAACTCGAGCTCGACCCCGTCGAACTCGAAGAACCGCTTGTACTGCTTGACGAGGGCGTTCTTCGGCTTCGTGAGGATGTCCACGAGGGCCTGCTTGTCCAGGTTGTGCACGTAGGTGATGACCGGCAGGCGCCCGACGAACTCGGGGATCAGCCCGTACTTCAGGAGGTCCTCCGGCATCACCTGGCTGAGGATGGCCCCGAGGTCCTTCTCCTCCGCCTTGCGGACGTCCGCGCCGAAGCCCACTCCGCGGCCGCCGATCCGGGACTCCACGATCTTCTCCAGCCCGGCGAAGGCCCCGCCACAGATGAACAGGATGTTCGTCGTGTCGATCTGGATGAACTCCTGATGGGGGTGCTTGCGCCCGCCCTGGGGCGGGACCGAGGCCACGGTGCCCTCGAGGATCTTGAGCAGGGCCTGCTGCACGCCCTCGCCGGAGACGTCCCGGGTGATCGAGGGGTTCTCGCTCTTGCGGGCGATCTTGTCCACCTCGTCGATGTAGATGATGCCCGTCTCCGCCTTCTTCACGTCGTAGTCGGCGGCCTGGATCAGCTTCAGGAGGATGTTCTCGACGTCCTCGCCCACGTACCCGGCCTCGGTGAGGGCGGTGGCGTCGGCGATCGCGAAGGGCACGTTCAGCAGCCGCGCCAGGGTCTGCGCGAGGAGGGTCTTGCCGCAGCCCGTGGGCCCGAGGATGAGGATGTTGGACTTCTGCAGCTCGACGTCGTCGTCCTTGGCCCCGACCTGGATCCGCTTGTAGTGGTTGTAGACGGCCACGGACAGGACCTTCTTGGCCTGCTCCTGTCCGATGACGTACTCGTCGAGGAAGGCGTAGATCTCGGCGGGCTTCGGGAGCTCGTCGAGCTTCAGCTCCGAGGTCTCGGCGAGCTCCTCCTCGATGATCTCGTTGCAGAGGTCGATGCACTCGTCGCAGATGTACACGCCCGGGCCGGCGATGAGCTTCTTCACCTGCTTCTGGCTCTTCCCGCAGAAGGAGCACTTCAGCAGGTCCGAGTCGCCGATCCTCGCCATCCCTCGAGCCTTCCCCCTTGGCATCGGGCGGCCGGGCCCGCCCCGGCCGCTCGACACCGGATACTACGACGAGCCCGCGGCCGCCGCTTGCAGTTCGCGCTTCACCTTCCGGGAGGTGATGACCTCGTCCACGATCCCGTACTCCACGGCCTCCTCGGCCGTGAGGATGAAGTCGCGGTCCGTGTCCTTGCTCACCCGCTCCAGCGGCTGGCCGGTGTGGTAGGCGATGATCTCGTCGAGGAGCCTGCGGTAGCGCACGATCTCCCGCGCCTGGATCTCGATGTCCACGGCCTGCCCCTGCGCGCCGCCGTGGGGCTGGTGCAGGAGCACCCGCGAGTGGGGCAGCGCGAAGCGCTTGCCCTTGGTCCCGGCCAGGAGCAGAACCGCCGCGGCCGACGCTGCCTGCCCCATGACGATCGTGGACACGTCCGGCTTGATGTACTGCATCGTGTCGTAGATCGCGAACAGGGCCGTGATGTCGCCGCCCGGCGAGTTGATGTACAGGTGGATGTCCTTGTCCGGGTCCTCCGACTCCAGGTGCAGGAGCTGCGCCATGATGAGGTTCCCCACGGCATCGTCGATGGGCGTGCCGAGGAACACGATGCGCTCCTTCAGGAGCCGCGAGTAGATGTCGAACGAGCGCTCACCGCGGCTCGTCTGCTCGACGACGACGGGAACGAGGTAATCCTTCATGGCTCTTCCTCCGGGTTGTCCGCGGGCGGCACATCGCCTACGGGGGGCTCGGTGGGCGCCCCGCTGGCGTCTCCGCCCGGCGCGGCGCCGTCCTCGGGGACGATCTCGGCGTGCTGCACCAGCACGTCCAGCGCCTTCGATCGGATGATATCACCGGCCAACGTCACGATCTGACCGGTGCGCTCGAGCGAGGTCGCCACCTCCTTCGGCTCGCGGCCGAGCGCCCGAGCCAGGCGCTCCACCTCCCGAGCCAGCTCCTCGGCGGTCACCTGGAGGTCCTCGGCCCGGGCCACCGCCTCGAGCACGAGGTCGGCCACGATCGCCCGCTCCGCGTGCTCCCGGGCCTCCGCGCGGAACCGCAGCTCGTCCATCCCCTGGAGCTCGAGGAGCCGCTCCAGGGTGAGCCCGAGCTGCTCCGCCCGCTCCCGGGCGTGGGTCAGGCGGTGCTCGACCTCCTCCTGCACGAGGGTCTCGGGCAGGTCCACCTCGGTGCGCTCCACGAGGGCCCGCAGCACCCGGTCGCGGACCTCCTCCTCGACCGCCCGCCGCTTGTTCGCCTCCAGCTGCTCCCGGAGGGCGGCCCGGAGCTCCTCGAGGGTGTCGAACTCCGAGGCGGTCCGGGCGAAGTCGTCGTCGGCGGCCGGCAGGCGCTTCGCCTTGACCTCCTTGACCAGCACCTGGAACGCGACCTCCTTGCCCGCCCGCTCACCGAACCGGTCGTCCAGGGTGGCGTTGAACTTGAGGATGTCCCCCGCCCGGGCGCCCTGCAGCTCCTCGTCGAGCTTGCCGGTGAACTCCCCGGCCCCCACCTCGTAGAGGAAGTCGGGGCGGGTGGCCTCGGGCACTTCCTCGCCGTGGATGGTGGCGCGCAGGTCCACGAGCACGTAGTCGCCCGCGGCCGCCGGCCTGGCCACGGGCTCGAGCTCGGCGAAGCGCTCCCGGAGGGCGTCGAGGAGGCGGTCCACCTCCTCCTCCGTCACCTGGACCGAGGGGCGCTCCACCCGGATCCCCTTGTAGTCGGCCTCGGTGAGGTGCAGTCGCGGCCGCACCTCCACCGTGGCGCTGAACACGAAGGGCTTGCCCTCCTCCAGCTGCTGCAGGTCGATGTCGGGCTGGGAGATGGGCGCGAGCTCGTGCTCCCGCAGGGCCTCGCGGTAGTAGCGGGGCACCGCGTCCTCCAGGAACTCCTGCAGGACGGTCTCCCGCCCGACCTGGGCGTCGATGATCGGCCGGGGGGCCTTGCCCTTGCGGAAGCCGGGGATCCGCACCTGCTCCGCCACCTTCCGGTAGGCGCGCTCGAGGTCCCGGCCGAACCGCTCCGGCTCGACCTCCACGGTCAGCTTCACGGTGTGCTTGTCGGTGGATTCGAGGGTCGTCTGCATCTTGATTCAAGCCTACCCGGTGGCGGGGACAGCGGCGCGCCGAGCCGCTAGGCTGCGCTGCGCATGTACGAGGAGGAGCTCGCCTTCGCCCTGGAACTCGCCGAGGAGGCGGGCCACATCGGGCTCTCCTACTTCCGAGGCTCCTTCGACGTGCGGGAGAAGGTGGACCGCTCCCCCGTCACCGAGGCGGACCTCGCCATCGAGGCCATGCTCCGCCGCGAGATCCAGGAGCGGTACCCGCAGGACGCCATCCTCGGCGAGGAGGGCGGCCTCGAGGGGCGCTCGCGCCGGCGCTGGATCGTGGACCCCATCGACGGCACCCGGAACTTCGCCGACGGGGTCCAGATCTGGACCACCCTCATCGCCCTCGCCGTGGACGAGGTCCCCGTCCTCGGGGTGGTCGAGGCGCCGGCCCTCGGCGAGCGCTACGCCGCGGTCCGCGGCGGCGGGGCCACGCTGAACGGCGAGCCCATCCGGGTCTCCCGGGCGGACCGGCTCGACCGGGCCTTCGTCGTGTGCGGCGAGGTGCGCGACCTCCTCGCCACGCCCTACGCGGAGGGGTTCCTCGAGCTCATCCGGACCGCGCGGCGCGAGCGGGGCTTCGGCGACGCCTGGGCCCACATGCTCGTGGCCCGGGGCTCGGCCGACATCATGCTCGAGCCGGAGCTCTCCTCCTGGGACTGGGCGGCCCTGTGGGTCATCGTCGAGGAGGCCGGCGGGCGGGTCACCACCTTCGAGGGCGAGCCCCTCGTCCACGGCGGCTCGGTCCTGTCCACGAACGGGATCCTCCACGACGAGGTCCTCGCCCGTCTCGCCCACGCGAGGCGGGAGGCCGAGCGCCGCGCGGCCGAGGAGGCCTAGCGCTCGATCGTCCGGCCCCCCTCGCCGACGCGCTCGAGGACGAGGTTCGCGGCGGCCACGTCCTGCACGCCGACGCCGGTGAGGTCGCACACGATCCGCTGCTCGGCCGCCGTGCGGCCGGGGTGCCGACCCGCGCAGATCTCGCCGAGCTCCACCACCCCCTCCGCCGAGACGACCCCCGCCTCGAGCGCGTGGTGGAGCTCCCCGAGGCGCGCGCACTGGTCCCGGCTGTCCACGACGACCAGGTCCGCGGCCCCGAGGACCTCCGGCGCGAGCTCCCGCTTGTCCGGCGCGTCGGCCCCGACGGCCGTGACGAGGACGCCCGGGGCGAGCCACTCCGCCCGCACGAGGGGTTCCCGGCTCGCCGTGCAGGTGATCACGACCTGCGCTCCCTCGACGGCCTCCTCCACGCTCCCCGCGACCTCGAAGACGCACCCCGGCGGGAGCCCGGGACGGGAGCGGAGGCCCTCCACCAAGCGGCGGGCGTGCTCGGGGTTGCGCCCCCAGGCCCGAACCCGGGAGAACCCCGGCCGGACCACGGCGAGGGCGTCGAGCTGGTGCCGGGCCTGGGCGCCGGTGCCGATCACGGCGACCGTCTCGACCCGGGCCGGCGCGAGGTGCCGCGCCGCCACCCCGCCGGCCGCCCCGGTCCGCACGTCGGTGAGCAGCCCCCCGTCGAGGAGCAGCGCCGCGAGCGAGCCGTCCCGGGCGTCGAAGACGAGCACGAGGCCGTCGATCGCGGGCGGCTCGCGCCCGTAGAACCCGCTCGCCACCTTCACCGCGTACCGCGGGGCGCCGTGGAGGTGCCCCGCCTTCACGTGCACCTCACCTCCCGCCTCGGGGACGTCGAGGTGGATCACGCCGGGGAGCTCGGCCGCGCCCGAGGCGTACGCGGCGAAGGCTCGCTCGACCGCGTCCACGCACGAGGCCATATCGAGCGCCCGCGCCACGTCCTCGCGCCCGAGCACCCGGACCGTCCCGCCCATCCCGCCGGAGCCTACCCCGGTGCTAGGGTCACGTGGGAGACCTCAGGAGGACCCATGGCGAGCATCGACCTGTTCGAGATGGAGCGGATGCAGTCCCTGTACTGGCACCGCGTCGAGCACGACCTGTCGGAGTCGGGCGTGGTCCCGATGACCGTGCGCGAGCTCCTCGGGGAGGAGGCCGACGCGCTCCTGCAGGCGCCCCTCGGCTACCCCCTCTCCGAGGGGGCCGAGGAGACCCGGGCCGCGGTGGCCACCTTCTACCCGGGCGCCACAGCGGAGCACGTGACGCTGTGCAACGGCGGGTCGGAGGCCAACCTGCTCGTGCTCTGGACGCTCCTCGAGCCCGGCGACCGCCTCGCCTTCATGGTCCCCAACTACCTCCAGGGCTGGGGCCTCGGACGGCACTTCGGCGAGGCCACCGACACCTTCGGGCTGCGGCGCGAGGGCGCCCGGTGGGCCCTCGACCTCGAGGCGCTCGAGCGCGCCGTGACCGACCGCACGAAGGTCGTCATGGTCTGCAACCCGAACAACCCCACCGGGGCCGTGCTCACCGAGGCCGAGATGGAGGCCGTGATCGAGGTCGCCGACCGCGTCGGGGCCTGGATCGTGGCCGACGAGATCTACCGGGGGGCCGAGCTCGAGGGCGAGGCCGTCTCCCCCACCTTCTTCGGGAGGGCCGAGCGGGTCGTGGTGACGAGCGGGCTCTCCAAGGCCTTCGGGATGCCGGGGCTCCGCTCGGGCTGGATCGTCGCGCCGCCCGAGCTGATCCGGGAGATCTGGGTCCGCCACGACTACACGACGCTCACGCCGAACGCGGTCGCGGACCGGCTCACGGGCGTCGCGCTCCGCCCCGACGTGCGCGAGCGCGTGTTCGCGAGGACCCGCCGCATCATCCGCGCCAACTCCCCGGTGCTCGCCGAGTGGGTCGCGGAGCAGGGGTGCCTGTCCTTCATCCCGCCCGTCGCGGGAGCCATCGCGTACCTCTCCTATGAGCTACCCATCGCCGCCACCGAGCTCGCCGAGCGCCTCCGCACCGAGCAGAGCGTGCTCGTCGTGCCGGCCGAGATGTTCGGGGTCCGCGAGCGGGCCTTCCGCGTGGGCTTCGGCTACGACCCCGAGCACCTGCGCAAGGGTCTCGAGCGCATCAGCCGGGTGATCGTGGCCGAGGGCCCGTGAGGGAGCGCTCGGTCAGGCCGCCAGGCGGCCATCCCGGATCTCCACCACCCGGTCGGCGTAGTGGGTCATCCGGGTGTCGTGGGTCACGACGATCGCCGCGGTACCACGCCCCTTGACCTCTGTCCGGATCAGCTCCATCACCTGCTCTCCGAGCCGTGAATCGAGCGCCGAGGTCGGCTCGTCGAACAGGACGAGCTCGGGTTCGTTCATGAGCGCCCGACCGATCGCGACACGCTGACGCTCTCCGCCCGAGAGCTGGCCAGGCAGGTTCCCCATCCGGTGCGCCAGGCCGAGCTCCTCGAGGAGACGCTCGGCCCGAGCCCTCGCGTGACGCCGGTCGGCCCCGGCGACCTCGGCCACGATCAGGAGGTTCTCGAGCGCCGTGAGGAAGGGGACGAGGTTCGCGCCCTGGAAGACGAACCCGATGAACTCCCGCCGGAACCGGGTCAGCTCCTTGCGGTCGTACTCATGGATCGGGTGCGGGCCAACCCGCACCTCGCCCTCTGTCGGTGACAGCAGGCCCCCAGCGATCGAGAGCAGGGTCGTCTTCCCGGACCCCGACGGGCCGACGAGGGCGACCATCTCATCGTCACCCACGGTGAGCGTCGCGTGATCCAGAGCGACCACCGCTTGCTCGCCGCTCCCATACACCTTGCGAACATCGCGCATCTGGAGCGCTGGCATCCTCATGCACCTCCCACCGCGGATGCGGGATCGATCCGCAGGATCCGACGGAACGACACCGCGCTGCCTGCCGTCGCCGTGACGAGCAGACCGAGCGCGGTCACGAACGCCCGCCGCACCGAGAGCGCGACGGGGATCTCCTCCGGGATGAGCCGCACGAGCACGAGGGATCCCACACCCCCCACCGCGAAGGCGCCGGCGGCCACGAGCAGGGCCTGCGTGAGCACCGCCGCGAACAGCTGACGCGAAGAAGCGCCGAGCGCTTTCAGCATCCCGAACAGCCCTGCTCGCTCGAGCACGACGAGCGAGAAGAACAGCGCCACGACGATGCCGGCGACCACGAACGTCACGGTGATGATCTGGTTGAACGTCGCCGACTGCGCCTCGACCCCCGGGAGCCCCAGCACCGCCTCCGGGATCGTCTTGACCACGAGCCCGGGGACGACCCGCTCGATCCGAAGAGCGAGATCCGCGGGGTCGCCCCGTCCCCACACGAGCAGGGCCTGGAACGTCCCCGCCGGGAGCGCGGCGTCCGGGCGGGCCGTGACGAGGATCTCGTGCCACGTTTCCGGGTGGACCCAGACCGCCGGCTGGGTCAGGTACCGGGTGTCCTCCACCCAGCCCACCACCTCCACGGGGATCTCCGAGGGCCCCACGACGATCTCGTCGCCGATCCGCACCCCCTCGGCCTCCAGCGCCCGGTCGGCGTAGGCGGCTCCCGGGGACGGCGGGTCAGGCACGCGTCGGTTGGCGTCCTCGTACCCGAACACCGCGAGATCGAGTGTCCCCGTGCGCCCCGGCACACTACCGCCGATCAGCACGAGACCGAGGCCGGAGACCCGCTCCACCCCGGGGACGGAGGCGACAGCCCCGCGGGTGACCCGATCCACGCGGGACCGAAGGATCGAACCGCGGCTCGTCTCCGAGTACACGATCACGGAAGCCGACTGGGCCCGATACGCGCCCGTGGACGCGCCGTAGAGCCCATCGAGGAGCCCGCCGAGCAGGAGCAGCAGCAGGACGATGAACGTGAGCATGGCCCCTGCCGCGATGAACCGGCTGGGACGGCGCACGAGCTCGCGCCAGCCGAGCCTCATACCAGCCCACCCCCCGTCGGCCGCGAGGTCGCTGCGAACGGATCGATGCCGAGGACCCGTCGGACCGCGACGAGTGACGCGAGGAGCGCGAGGGCGAGCACGGCCCCCCCCGTCCTCGCGATGAGCGCGGGATCGGCCCGGATCGGGAAGTCGTCGCCCGACACCGCGGCGGCGACCACGAGGAGGGCCGCAGCGACCCCCACCCCGGTGAGCGTGACGAGCGTCACCTGGAGGACGAGGTTGCGCAGCAGGTAACCGCCCGAGGCCCCCACCGCGCGGAGCAACGTGAGGGCCTGGATCTTCTGAACCGTGAGGATCACGAAGAAGAACCCGGTCACGATGGCGATCGCGATGAAGGCGAGCCCGAGGATCACGGCGAAGGAGGATCGCACCGCGGAGACGCCCGGGAGCGACTCCACCGCGGTTGCGAGATCGAGCGCCTCGACGCCGTCCACGGATCGGTCGATGCGCTGGGCGAGGGCGCGCGGATCCACCCCGGCCCGGCCGTGCACCGCCACGAGCGAGGGGAGCACTGCACGCGCGTCTGGGTTCGCCGCTCGCACCGCCGCCTCATAGGTCTCGTAGGGGACGGAGAGGGTGGGAAGCACCGAGAAACGGGCGTCCTCGGCGAGGCCGACGACGCGGATGGGAAGCCCGCCGGGCACCACCTCCACGACATCGCCAACCCCGAAGCCGTTGTCCGCATCGACGGCGCTCGCCACCGCCTCGCCCGCGGCTCGTGGCAGCCGTCCCGCCACGAGGCCCGTCGGGGACCCAGGGGCCCCCAGGACGTACCCGAACAGGACGGCGTCCTGCAGGCCACCGCCGGCCCGCACCGTGAAGGTGCCCTCGGCGAGGGGCGCCGCCTCGAGCACACCGGGTACCCGTCGGATCTCCTCGAGCGTACCCGGGAGGATCACGCTCCCCTCCACGTTCCGCCGGGCGTCGCGGTTGTACACGAGGACATCCGCCGCCCGGTGTTCGAGCCCCCCCGTGAAGAAGCCAAGGAGCGTACCGGCGAGGGTCTGCTGGAAGACGATGAGGAACACGAGCAACGCGACCGCCCCAGTGAGCAGCGCGAACCGCAGCCGGGCCCGCCGGATCTCAGCGATCGCGAGCCTCACCCAAGCTCAGCCTCCTTTCCGATCCTCGCCCTCCAACCTCGGCCGTTCTCCTCGGTCCCTCCCCCCCGACGACCGCACCGGCGGGGTTGAGGCTTGCATATGTTATCAGCAGAAACGCTGCATACATGCATGGGGTCGTCTACCATGACGCCGTGGACCTTCCGGAGCGGCTCACCATCGCAGACGTCTCGGCGGAGATCGGCGTCCCCGTTCCGACGATCCGATCCTGGGAGCGCCGGTACGGCTTCCCCACGCCCGCCCGCACCCGGGGGCGTCACCGGCGCTACTCCCGCCGCGAGGTGCATCTCCTCCGCGCCCTCCGAGACGAGATCGCCCGCGGGTTCCCTGCGCGCGAGGCCGTGCGCCGCGTCCTCGAGCGTACGGCGCCCCCAACCGGCCCGGCGGCGGACCTCGTCGCCGGCGTCCTGGAGGCAGCCTCCCGCCTCGACCCGGCCGGTCTCCGGAGCGTCCTCGACACCGCAGCGCTCACCCTTGGGGTGGAGGCCGCGATCCAAAACGTCCTGCTACCCGCGATGCGGGACATCGGTCATCGGTGGGCCTCCGGCCGCTGCGACGTCGCCCAGGAGCACCTGGCCTCCGAGGGGGTCCGTGGGTGGCTGGCGCGTATGCTCGCCCTGGCGCCGGAGCCGTTCCGACCCGGACCGATCCTCCTCACCGCAGGCCCGAAGGAGCTCCACACGATCGGCCTCGAGGCCTTCGCCGTGATCCTCGCGCGTCGCGGCTGGGCCGTGCGCGTCCTCGGCTCCCTCCCGGCCACGGCCCTCGCGGCGGCGGTCCGTCGGACCCGCGCCCTCGCGGTCGTCGTCACCTGCCACCGAGCGACGACCCGCCGCCCCGCCGTGGAGGCGATCGCCGCAGCCGCTGAGGTCCCCGGTGTCGCGGTCTTCTACGGAGGAGCCGGGTTCTCCGCGCCGAGCAGGCGGAGGGACGTGCCCGGCACCTACCTGGGCGAGGACCTCGTCGAGGCCGCCGAGTTGCTCGAGCGCGCCGTGCTGAGGGACGGATCCGCGCCGAGCCGCTCCGTCACGTAGCGGCGGATGTCGAGAGCGAGGTCCTCCATCGGCGCGTAGAACCCGACGTCGAAGGCGCGCGAGCCCATCCCGTCCTGGACGGCCTCGCAGATCCGCCAGTCCTGCCGGTTCACCAGGTCCCAGAAGCCCACGGCGTCGGAGGGGTCGAAGGTGGGGCCGGCGATCTCGTCCGGGTGGAAGAGGAAGTCGCAGTCGATCCGGGTCCGGTCGCAGGCGAGCGGCCGGAGCCGGAAGGCGGCGACGTGGTCGGCCGAGCAGCTCAGCATGAGGTTCGGGTAGGCGAGCTCGCCCTTGTGCCGGGTCCGCTCCTCCTCCGACAGACCCGGGAACGGTGCCCGGTCCGTGGTCCCGGAGAACGTGAAGGTCGTCGCCCCCTCCCGGTGGGGCACCCCGTGCTCCCAGTCGAGTTCCCGCCCCCCGCGCTCCTTGAAGGCGGGGACGAGCTCGCAGAGCTCTGGGTGCACGGGTCCGCAGTGGTAGCACTCGTTGTAGTTCTCGACGATCACCTTCCAGTTGGCCCGCACCTCGTAGACGATCCGGCGGGCCGTCCGCAGCTCCACCAGGGGGTAGTTGCGCAGGCGCTCGGGGATGGGCCCGAGCTGCGCCTCCAGCGGCCGGGCCTCCTCCGGGGTGAGGTGGACGAAGACGAACCCGCCCCAGGTCGCCACCCCGACCCGGTGGAGCCCCAGGTCCTCGCGCCGCAGTCCGTCCTCCTCGGTGAGGTACGGCGCCGCGCGGAGCTCCCCCGTGAGCGCGTAGGTCCACGCGTGGTAGGGGCACACGATGGAGCCGCGGAACCGGCCGGCGGGCACGGCCTCGGTCTCGGCCCGCGGATCCGTCTCGAGCACGAGGCGCGAGCCCCGGTGGCGGCACACGTCGTGGTGGGCCGCGAGCCCGCCCTCGCGGGTGCGCACGACGATCACGCGCTCGCCCGCGACGTCGGCGAGGAGGAACTCGCCGGGGCGGACGATCGCCTCCTCGCGTCCCACGCAGAACCACTCGCGGGCGAGGATCCCCTCCCGCTCGAGCTCGAAGAACCCCGGGTCCCGGTAGGCCCGGGCCGGCAGGGTCCGCTCCATGCCCGTGATCCCACCCCCATGGGCCGGACTGACCGCCGGTCAGGTCGCCGACCGGCCTCGACGCCACTATGTAGCACGAACGGAGCGGGGAGCCCACGCCGATGCTCGACCGACGGTCACGTCCGACGGCCCGATCCGCCGCGAGGCGCGAGGCCATCGTGGAGACGGCCATGCGCCACTTCGCCGAGCGCGGGTACCAGGGCGCGCGCGTGGAGGACCTGGCGGCGGAGCTCGGGGTCGCCAAGGGCTCCATCTTCCAGCACTTCGGCAGCAAGGCGGGGTTGTTCCTCGCGGCCTACCGCAAGGCCGTGTCCATGCTCCCCGCCTGGCTCGACGCGCCCGAGGAGGTCCGCGAGCGCGGGTTCTGGGCCACGCTCGTCTACTGGCTCGAGCGCACCGAGCACCTCGTCCAGGAGGACTGGGTGCCCTACCGCGTCACGCTCATCGGCAACTACGGGACCGATCTCGAGCTCAAGCGCGAGATCAACCGGTTCCTCGTGAGCGAGGACCCCTACGGCACGCTCGAGTTCGTGGAGTTCGGGATCCGCCGGGGCGAGGTGCGAGGGGACCTGGACGTCGAGATCGCCGCCTCCCTCCTCGACTGGGTGGCCGAGCGCCTCCAGGACGCCCTCGTCACCGCCGAGCTCGACCCCGGCCTGTTCCACCGCCACGCCGCCGAGCGCCGGGCGGCCCGGATCGAGGGCTTCGTGGAGCTCCTGCGGCGCGCGATCGGGGTCCCCGAGCCCCCCGCGCCCTAGGGCCCGGGACCGAGGCCCGCGCGGCGAGGTCCCGGGGTTCCAGGGCCGCATCCCCCATGGCGCCGCCTCGGCATCCTGGTGTGCTCCCGATGGAGGTCGCCGATGTCCTCGTCCGTGCGTCCCGATCTGGCGTTCGAGCCCTCGACCGACTTCCCGACCCTCGAGGACGAGGTCCCGTGCCTCCGGGGGAGGGGGTGGGCGTTCGCGCTCGTCGCCGCCGGAGCGGCCCTCCTCGTGGGGCTCGGCCTCGGGGTGTGGCTGGGCCGGGCGCTCGCCGGATCCTAGCCGTCCCGCCCGCTCGCGCCGTTGCGTCGGATCGCGGCGAGGGCGTCGTCGAGCGTGACCTTCCGGCGCCGGTAGTTGCGCAGCGCGAACCGGTCGCAGGTGGTCTCGGCCGAGACCCCCCACCCGTGGTGCCGCTCGAGGTACCAGTGCATCCACTCGTGCAGGTACAGGAAGCGCAGGACCTCCCGGGGGGTGCGGAACGTGACGCCCTCGGTGAGCCAGATGAACCGCATGGACCGGCCCGGGCGCCGCCTGGCCGCGTAGGCCACGACCTCGCCGAACGGGAAGAAGGGCTCGGGGAGCTGGAGCACGATGGTCCGGTCCTCGAAGCGCGTCTCCGCCGCGAGGTGCGGCCGGTGGCGGTAGCGCAGCGGCTTGACGAGGACGCGGAAGCCGCGCGCCGGCGGGAGACCGTCCAGCATCCGTCGGACGGTCTCGGTCGGCAGCCGCTCCAGCTGGGAGGTGACGCGCACGGCGCACAGGGTACCGGCGGTTGCCACCCGCTCGCGCGAGCCGTACGGTGACGGCATCCGGCGACGCCGGGGGCAGCCAACCGAGCGGATCACCGTGGGCGGGGCCAGACGGGAAGGACGGTCGGAGGGCCCCCGCCCTCGGGGGCCGGGTGAGGAACACCCACCTCCGACCACCCCCGTCATGGCGGCGTTCCGGGCGAGGCACGACGGTGGAGTTCATCGCCCCCCTCGAGCCCGACCACCGCTGAGGCCTAGGGGCACCGCCCCCTCGGACGGGGCGGATCCGAACCGCCGACCCCCTGCTCCCGGATCGCCCCGCGCGGCCTCCCAGCCAGGACCGGCCCCACACCGCGCTCGGAGAGCAGCCCCCATGCGGGTGCTTGTCAACAACGTTGGGGCGACAAGACCTAGACGATCTCGCTCCGTGAGGGCCTGCCGGGGCGCCGAGCCCACCGAGCGGCCCACGTCTCGACATCCCCCCGTGCCCAGATGGCTCCCCGCGGCGTCCGGGCCACGGGGTCAGGGAAGTCCTCGTGCGTCTCGATCAGCTGGTACACCCGCGCCCTGGAGACCCCGAGCAGCCGCGCCACCTCGCCCACGGTGAGGCCCTGCGAGGTTCCCGCGGCGGTCCGCACGCGCCGCTCGAGGACGGGCTCGCCCTCGGCGAGCTCGGCCGGTTCGACCTCGAGGCGCTCTGCGCCCGGGTATCCCACCTTCTCCAGCGCTGCTTCGAAGAGCTCCGCGCCGAGGGCCGCGGCCTCCCGCAGCGTCGGGGCCTCCACGCTGAACACGGCCCCGAGCTCGCCGATCCTGCCCCATCCGCCGACCCCGAGGGCTCCGGGGAGCGCGGCGAGCGCCTCGATGAGGTCCTCCTGTGCGCGAAGCCAGCCCTCGTGGTCGGGCCAGAGCCGTGGCCCGCTCGATGCCGTCACCATCCACTCCCGCATCGCCACCCCTTCCTCGCTCAGACCCCGGGCTCGAGGTTCCGGTCCCTGCACCAACGGCGGAACTTCGCCACCTCGTTGCGGTAGGCCCGCCGGTCGCTCGGGGTCTTGTGGAGCATCGCCGCGATCCGCCCGTCCGGGGCGTAGGCCATGACGCCTCGGGAACGCTCCTCGAAGGTCCACTTGTGTTCCCGCATCGCCCCGGCGAGTTTCCTCCAGTCCTTCTTGAGACCTTCGGGATCTCCGTGCTTCCCTGGTCATCGTCGTATCCCTTTCTTCTTCTGTCAAGGGTTCAGGGAAGACCGCGCCGAGCGTACGCCTGAGCCATGACACGGGAGATCCGCAGCAACTCCTCGACCCGCGGCGGGGTATGCCAAGCGGGCGCCGTTCTGGAGCCGTCCTTGGGATGACCCGAACCGACCGTTCCGCCGATCGAGCCGTCGAGAACGCCGGGTTCCGGAACTCGCGAGTCGACCTGCGGTTCCTCGGTCGGGGCGGGCGGATTCGAACCGCCGGCCTCCTGCTCCCAAAGCAGGTGCGCTGACCAGGCTGCGCTACGCCCCGCGGCCCGATGGTACCCCGAGACGGAAGACGCCCTCGCCGACGATCGCGACCCCGCCGGCGACCTCGATGCGGTACGCGTCGCCCTCGCGGGCGACCTCGACCTCGATGAGGCTGGGGCGGCCCACCTGCTCGCCCTGGCGGATCCGTACGCGTCCGGGCGAGCAGGCCCGCCCGTGACGGACGAGGTAGGCGCCGAGCGGCCCCGCCGCCGAGCCCGTCGCCGGGTCCTCCCCGATCCCGAGCTCGGGGTCGAACATCCGCGCGGCGATCCCCTCGGGGGTCTCGGCGAACAGGTACATCGAGCTCGCCCCCACGGCGGCGCAGACCCGGGCGACGAGCTCGCCCTCCCTGGCCGCCCGCCGGAGCGCCTCGAGGTCCCGCACCGGCACCACGAGGTGGGGCAGGCCCGTCGAGACCACCTCCATCGGCAGGTCCTCCCGCAGGTCCTCGGGCGAGAGCCCCGCGGCCCGGGCCGCGAGCGCGCGGTCCTCGAAGCGGGGGCCGAAGACGGGCGGGAGCTGCCGCATCCGCGCGCGACCCGCCGCGAGGTCCACCTCGACCGGGCACTCCCCCGCCGCGACGACCTGGACCGCGGGGGTGCGGACGCGCCCCTCGGCCACGAGCACGAAGGCGGTCCCCAGGGTGGGGTGGCCGGCGAAGGGCAGCTCCTGCTCGGGCGTGAAGATGCGCATCGCGTAGCGGTCGCCCGCGGCCTCGGTCACGAAGGTGGTTTCGGAGAAGCCGATCTCCCGGGCGAGCGCCTGCATCGTCGCCGCATCGAGGCAGGCGCCGTCGGGGACCACGCAGAGCTGGTTCCCCTCGAGGGGCCGCTCGCAGAAGACGTCCACGAGGCGGAAGCCGACCTCCACGGCCCCCAACGTACCGGATGCGGCGCTGCTAGCGTCGGGGCCGTGCGGAGGCATGCGCCCGGACCCGGGCCCGAGGGCCGTCGGCACCGCGACGGCGCGCGCAAGGCTGCGCCGCTGGCCGTGGCCGTCGCGGCCTTCGGGATCTCCTTCGGCGTGCTCGCCCGGGCCGAGGGCTGGGGATGGCTCGCGCCGCTCGCGATGTCCGCCACCACGTTCGCGGGCTCCGCGCAGTTCGCGGCGCTGTCCGTGCTCGGCGCCGGGGGCACGGTGGGCGCCGCCGTGGGCGCCGCCCTGCTCCTCAACGCCCGGTACGGGCCGATCGGGGTGAGCGTGGCGCCCTTCCTCGGCGGGCCGGCCTGGTGGCGCTTCCTGCGCGCCCAGCTCGTCGTGGACGAGTCCTGGGCCATCGCGGCCGAGGGGCACGGGCGCTTCGACCCGCGGATGCTCGTCGGGGCCGGGCTCGCCCTCTACGCCGCCTGGGTCGGCGGCACGGCGATCGGCGTGAGCCTCGGCGGGGCGCTCGCCGATCCCGAAGCGCTCGGGCTCGACGCCGCCTTCCCGGCGCTGTTCCTCGCGCTCCTCGCGCCCCAGGTGCGCGAGCGTCGCGCCCTCGCCGCGGCGGCGCTCGGGGCGGGGATCGCGCTCGCTCTCACGCCGCTCACCCCGCCGGGCGTGCCGATCCTCGCCTCCGCCCTCGCCTGCCTGCTCGGGGCCCGCCGATGATCGAGGTCTGGGCCACCGTGGGCCTCGTGGGGGCCGGGACCATCGCGATCAAGGCGCTCGGGCCGGTCCTGATGGGCGGTCGACCGCTGCCGGAGCGCGTGCGAGGGGTCGTCGAACTGCTCGCCCCCGCCGTGCTCGCGGCCCTCGTCGCCACGCAGGCCTTCGGGGCCGGACGTGCCCTCGTCGTGGACGCGCGCCTCGTGGGGCTCGCCGCGGCAGGCCTCGCGCTGTGGCTGCGAGCGCCGGTGCTCGTGGTGGTCGGGGTCGCGGCGACGGCGACGGCCCTCGTCCGCCTCCTGGCTTGAGCCCGCTCCCGGCCGCGACCCTCGGCACCGAACGGCCTGGGTCCCCCGACCCTTCCCGGCCATCCCTCCACCGTGGTACGAGGTCCCCGGGATGGCCTACAGGAGATGAGCGATGGGCAGGAAGCGCTCCCTGACGATGCTGCTCGCCGCGCTCGTCGCAGCGGGGATGGCCTCGACCGCGTGGGCGCTGGACCAGGTCAGCGGACTCGGGCAGACCGCGGAGAGCGCGGCGCTCGGGTTCGTGGTGAAGGCCGATCGGACCGGTGAGCTGAACTACGAGTCGGACGCCGGCGACTTCAGCGTGCACTGCAAGCGGTTCAGCTCCTTCGAGCTGGGCGCGTCCACGCACGGCTACCCGAAGGTCGAGATCACCGCCCGGAAGTGCTTCCGGCGCAACGGGGCCCAGCGCTTCCTACGGGCGGTCTTCGTCGACCGCGGCGAGCCCGGCATCACCTGGGACATCGCCCGGCTGTGGTGGTCGAGGTCCTGGCCGGTGACGTCCTCGAGCGCGGCGCGGAAGGACCTCGGGCGGGTCACGGCGGGCAACATCCAGGTCCTCGCGGGTTAGCGGGCTCCGGACGTCCTGGGACCCGTCCCCTGGAGCTCGCCCGAGCGGCGTCCGGCACCCGGTATCCTCGATGCTGCAGCTAGCGGGCGTAGCTCAATGGTAGAGCCCCAGCCTTCCAAGCTGGTGGTGCGGGTTCGATTCCCGTCGCCCGCTCGAGGCTCAGGTGGAGCGCTGGCCGGTGCGCAGGTCCATCCAGTTCTTCTCGATGGCGACGTAACGGAGCCAGGCCTGCCGCCAGCCCTCGTCGGTCCGGGGGAACCGCTCGATCGGCTCGGCGGGCGCCTGCCGGTCCCAGATCCCGAAGTGGTCCCGGGTGTAGCCGAGGAGGTAGCGCTCGCCGGTGTGGGTGAACTCCACCCGCTCCGCCGGGCCAGCGACGGGCTGAGCGCTCGGCGCGGCAGCCTCGCCCACCGCGTCCGCCGGCGGGGTCACCGCCTCCCGCGGGACCTCCTGCGTGAGCCAGCTCGTGCAGTGGGGGCAGCGGCGGGCCGCGTCCTTGATCTCCTCCGCGCAGTAGGGACACGTCCTCATGGTCGAAGCCTACCCGGCCCGGACGGCCCCGAGGCGATCCTTCACGACCTCGCCGCCCTTCATCACGAAGGCGACCTCCGTGAGCACCCCGATGTCGGCGAGGGGGTCGCCGTCGACCGCGATGAGGTCCGCGTACCGACCCGGCGCGATCGCGCCGACGTCCTCCCATCCCAGGAGCTCCGCCGCCACGGTCGTCGCGCTCCGGATCGCCTCCATCGGACCCATGCCGTAGCGGACCATGTACGGCAGCTGCTTCGCCACGTCCCGGTGCGGGTACACGCCGCTGTCCGTCCCGTAGGCGACCCGTACCCCGGCCTTCACGGCCTTGGCGAAGCCCTGCCGCTGGGCCTCGGTGGTCTCCTCGTTCTTGCGCAGGATCTCGGCGGACCAGCCCCGTCGGCGCCCCTCCTCGGCGATCACGTCGCCGTTGTAGATGTCCGCCACGAGGTAGGTGCCGCGCTCGACCATGAGCTCGATGGCCTCGTCGTCCATGAGGGAGCCGTGCTCGATGGACCGCACGCCCGCGACGACGGCGCGCTTGATGCCCTCGGCGCAGTGCGCGTGGGCGGCCACGTGCGCGCCGTACAGGGCGGCCTCCTCCACGGCGGCGCGCAGCTCGCCCTCGGAGTACTCGGGCGCGCCCGGCGCCGTGCCGCGCGTGAGCACCGCGCCCGTCGCGAGGATCTTGATGAGGTCGGCGCCCCGGTGGAGGATCTCGCGCACGACCCGGCGGACCTCGTCGGCGGAGTCGGCCACCCCGAAGCGGAGCTCCCGCGGCACCTCGACGTCGGGAGCGACGGGCGGGATGTCGCCCGCGCCGCTCGAGACCGTGACGTAGGCCCCGGCGCAGCGCATCCGAGGCCCCGGCGTGTACCCGGCCTCGATGGCGTCGCGGAGGTCGCGGTCCACGAAGGCCCGGAAGGTGCCGACGTCGCGGACCGTCGTGAACCCGGCGAGCAGCGTCACGCGGGCGTTCCGCACCCCCGCGAGCGCCTCCTGCGCGCCCGTGCGCATGAGCAGGGTCGCGTACTCGCCCGATTCCACCTCCCCGACCAGGTGGGCGTGGCAGTCGATGAGGCCCGGGAGCACGGTCGCGCCCGAGAGGTCGATCACCCCCGGTCCGCGCGCGGCCCCGGTGTCGCGCTCGATGGCGACCACCCGGTCGCCCTCGATCACGACGAGACGATCATCGAGGACCTCGCCGGCGAGGACGTCGACGAGGCGGCCGGCGCGGACGCGCGTTCGGGAGCCCTCGGACACGCGGGCAGGATAGCCTTCCGGCGGGCGACCGGCCTCGCGCCGGTCCCCCACGCGATGGGCGGAAGGAGGAAGCATGCGGCTTCGCGATCTCGGGATCTCGGTCGGGCAGCTGCCGCCCGGCCCGCTGAACGCCATCACCGACGTGGAGGGCGTCCGCGTCGGCGTCGTCACCCTGATCCAGGGCGAGGGCCCGCTCGAGGTCGGGCGCGGGCCGGTGCGTACGGGCGTCACGGTGATCGTCCCGCACGAGGGCATCGCCGGGGAGCCGCTCTTCGCGGGGTGCCACCGCCTGAACGGCAACGGCGAGCTCACCGGCCTGGAGTGGGTGCGGGAGTCGGGCACCCTCACGACGCCCATCGCGATCACGAACACCCACAGCGTGGGGGTGGTGCGGGACGCGCTCGCCCTCGCCGACGCGGCCCTCCACCCGGAGCTCGGCTCGTACTGGAGCCTGCCGGTGGTCGGCGAGACCTACGACGGCACCCTGAACGACATCAACGGGGCGCACGTCCGGCCCGAGCACGTGCGCCGGGCGCTCGCGAGCGCCTCCGACGGGCCGGTGCCCGAGGGCAACGTCGGCGGGGGCACCGGCATGATCTGCCACGAGTTCAAGGGCGGCACGGGCACGGCCTCCCGTCGCCTCCCGCCCGAGCAGGGCGGCTGGACCGTGGGCGCCCTCGTGCAGGCCAACCACGGCGAGCGCTCGCGCCTCATGGTGGACGGGGTGCCCGTGGGGCGCGAGATCGGCACGGACGAGGTCCCCTCCCCCTACGACCGCCCCCAGGAGACCGGCTCGATCATCGTCGTGCTCGCCACCGACGCGCCCCTGCTGCCCCACCAGTGCGAGCGCCTGGCCCAGCGGGCGGGTCTCGGTATCGCCCGCGCGGGCGGCGCCGGCGCCCACTCGAGCGGGGATCTCTTCCTGGCCTTCTCCACCGCGAACCGCGGGCGGCTCCGCTCGTACAAGGACGAGCAGCCCGGCGAGGTCGTCGCCGTGGACATGCTCCCCGATGGCGCGATCACGCCCCTGTTCTGGGCCGCGATCGAGGCCACGGAGGAGGCGATCTACAACGCGCTCGTCGCGGCGGAGACCGTGACCGGGCGCGACGGCATCACCGCGTACGCGCTGCCCCACGACCGGCTCGTCGAGGTCATGGCCCGCTACGGGCGGCCGCCGCGCTGAGGCTCAGTCCGCGGGCAGGCGGAAGCCGAGATCGGCGCTCACGTCCGCCACGTCCATCTGGGCCTTCTGCAGCCGGCCGGAGTAGTCCCAGTTCATCGCCTGCCACGTGGTGAACTGCTCGAGCACCCAGACGCCGGACTGCCGCGAGCCGTTGCCGCTGCGACCGTTGCCCCCGAAGGGCAGGTGCGCCTCGGCCCCGGCGGTGGAGTTGTTCACGCTCACCATCCCCGCGGAGATCCGCTCGCGGAACCGGAACACGTGGAGCGGGTCGCGCGTGTAGATCGAGGCGGACAGGCCGTACCCGTGGCCGTTCGCGAGCTCGATCGCCTCGTCGAAGGTGGAGAAGGTCGCGACCCCCACGATCGGGCCGAAGGTCTCGGTCCGGTACAGCTCGTCCTCCGTCGTGACGCCGTCCACGATCGTGGGGTGGACGTACAGGCCCCGCTCGGGGTCCCCCACGAACCCCTGGCGGGGGTTGGCCCGCGTGATCCTGCCCGTGCCGCTCGAGCCGTGGAGCGAGTGGTGGGGGCGGACGAGCCCCAGCCACTCATCGACGAACCGGTCGCAGAAGCGCGCGTTCATCATCGGCCCGTAGAGGACCGGCTCCATCGGGTCGCCGATCGGCGCCTCGGCGACGGCCTTCGCGAAGCGGGCGAGGAAGTCGTCGTGCACGTCCTCGTGGACGATCACGGTCCCGAGCGAGGTGCACCGCTGCCCCGCCGTCGCGAACCCGCTGAACAGGCACCCCTCGACGGCGAGGTCGAGGTCGGCGTCGGGCATCACGACGAGGGGGTTCTTGCCGCCGAGCTCGAGGCAGGGCGACTGGAGGTGCCGGCCGCACAGCTCGCCGATCCGGCGGCCGACCTCCGTGGAGCCGGTGAACCCGACCTTGTCCACGAGACCGGCCTCGAGGGCCCGCTCCAAGCCTTCGGAGGTCGTGGGGCCGTCGGCGAGCACCATGGAGAAGGTCTCGGGCGGGAATCCCGCGTGGAGGAAGAGCTCGGCGAAGGCCTCCGCCACGGCGGGCGCGTACTCGGCCGGCTTCCACACCACCGTGTTCCCGCACAGCAGCGCGGGCACGAGGTACCAGGAGGGGACCGCGACGGGGAAGTTCCCGGCCGTGACGATCGCCGCGACCCCCACGGGCGTCCGGAACGTGAACAGCTGCTTGTCGGGGAGCTCGGAGGGGACCGTCATCCCGTACAGGCGCCTGCCCTCGGAGGCGAAGAAGGTGCAGGTGTCCACCACCTCCTGGACCTCGCCCCGGGCCTCCACGATGGGCTTGCCGATCTCGCGGGTGATGAGCCGGGCGAGGGCCTCCAGGTTCGCCTCCACGAGCCGGCCGAGCTGCTGGACCGCCCGCCCGCGCACCGGCGCCGGCACCGCCGCCCAGCCGGGCTGAGCGGCCCCGGCGACCCGGCACGCCTCGACGAAGCTCGCCGCGTCGGCGAGGGAGACCTCGGAGACCACCTCGTCCAGCCGGGCGGGGTTCGGCACCACGAGCGTGTTCGAGCCCGGGACCGCGCGCCCACCGATCCTCGACGTCACGCGCTTGGTCATGGCCCGATGCTACGCGCACCCGACCCCTGCGTGAAGCCAGCCGGCGGGGCCCACCGCTTCCCATCCCCTTCCGGGGTGAGCGGACCTCGCCGCCCGCCACCGTGTCCGCCGAGGACGAGTGGGAGGCGCTGGAACTTTGGAGTTTCCATCCCCTTTCGGGGTGAGCGGATCTTGCCGCATGGCCAAGATGGTTTGGGCGGAGCGGGTCCCCGATTTGGGGGTTTCCATCCCCTTTCGAGTAGAAGACCACCGCTTCATCCTCACCGAGACCGATAGCAACGGACTCGAGAGGAGGAAGACGGTGGTCGAACCGACTTTGGACCCG
>FWWM01003012.1_pt1 | contig 43212 bp, 50 predicted proteins | sample 2228351 | NCBI WGS metagenome assembly FWWM01 (sample SAMEA103939774, study PRJEB20133) | metagenome
TACTTTGCGGCAACGCTCAGGCTTTTGTTGACCATTTGTTCCGACTGCCGCTGTCCATATGACAAACCTTGAGGTGCCCCCATGAAGGCCGCACGGGTACGCAGGACGAAAGTCCTATGTGATCTATGTCATGCCGACACTCACCGGGGACGCCTGCCCGATAGCCGGAATATGGATGGTATTATCGCAGCGGAGAGCCGCATGCAGTGAAAGCTGCACGTGCGGTTCGGCGGGGGGATCAGGGCTGACTCTTTGAGCAGCACCAATCCTACCCGACTGGAAGAATCCATGGGGCCTTGCGAGGCCGGTTGCCCCGGCCGGATCCTCCGCCTCTTGTCGCCGACCGCCAAGGAGCATGCGCTCGACTGGCGGCGTCGTTGCCTGGTCCGGCTGCGCATGCACGGCCGGAAGGTCGAGGACGGCATGCGGCTGCGGTTTCCCCGCGCGATTTCCTTTGGCGATGGGCATAGCGGCACCGAGTTCATCGTCGTGAAGAAGGGCGAGCGCGTCACGTTCCGGAACTCCGAGGGCCGCGGCAGCTATCGCATCACCAGCTTCCGCGACTTGGCATGGATGGTGGTGCCGGAAACCAAGGTTCACCGCACAGTCTTCGCCTAGACCGAAACTTGCCCGATAGCAGAATAATGGAATTGACCATGCCGGACGACACCCCCCTCTCGCCGCTGCGCCGTATCTTGTGCAGTCATGCCAACGCCACTCGGGTTGCTGGCTGGATGCGCCGCGACGGGATCAATGCAGCGATCGTTGCCACCGGCGACCCGCTTCAGCCGTGGCTCATCGTCGAGGCCACCAATCCGCCTGAGGACAACCGCGCATGCGCCTGACCGTAGCGCTGGCCTTGGCCCTCGCCGCCTGCGGAGGCGTTGCCTCGCAGGCGGAAGATCAATCAGTCATCCGCGCCGATGGGCGTGCTATCGATGGCGATACCGTCTCGTTCGACGTGCGCCTGTACGGTGCTGACGCCTTCGAGAAACGCCAGATGTGCCGGAATACCGACGGCTGCTGGCCGTGCGGCAAGGCCGCGCAGGATTATGCGTCAAAGCTGCTGAAGGCTGGGAGCAGCACGATCCGTCTCACAAGCAAACAGAGCTATGGACGCCCCATCGGCACGATCGAGGTCGACGGGCAGGACCTTGGTGAGAGCATGATCGCCGCAGGCCTTGCCGTGCCGGCGACTAGCTACCTCAGGGACGATCCGGCCCGCGCACAGCGCTACGTCGCCGCATATGAGTTCGCCGAAGCTCGCCGGGTCGGTGCCCACGCCGGGGCTTTCATCAATCCAGCCAAGTGGCGCCGGGGCGAGCGCCTCTCATGCGAGAGCCGGCCCCGCGACCGCCAGGAGCGCTGAAGGCCAAGGGAGAGAAGGGGGCGGGGAAGGGTATCGATCAAGGAGCCGATCATGCCCGCTTTCGCCTCGACGCCCGCCCCAGTGCACACCCTCTGGGACACGCCCGACATGGCCACCCAGCGCCTGCCCGGTGTCTGGTGGGTCAAGACCCCCTCTCATGGCGGCTTCGTGCTGTCCGACGAGCGCCAGGCCGCGATGCCCGAGGCTCTGCGCCTCGACAGCATCTACTACGAAGAGGACGTCAACTGGACGCTGGTGATCCTCGCCTTCGAGGCAGAATTTGCCGCGTTGAAGGATCCTCATTTCGACATCGAGCGTGGGATCGCCCACCAGACCGCACGGTACTGGCGACCGCAACGGTACGGCAGCTTCACTGGTCAGATCATCACCCCCAGCGACAGCTACGTCCTGCGGAAGATCGACATCATCAAGGCCGCGATCGGCGAGATCGGCGTGCGTACCGCCTTTGGCGATGGGGCCAATTGGGTGCCGGCCGGTAAAGTCGGGGTCTGTGGCCAAAGGATCGTCGGCTGCGACCATCTCGGCTTCACGCAGTATGACGGGCCGGTGTTCAAGGGTCTGTGCGATGCAGCGGGCTATGAGGCGGGGCGCCCGGTCAACACCTTCGCTGCACTGGGCGTCGAGCTCCTGTCGTGAGTATCGAGATTGTCGTCGGGCTCCCTCACCTGAACAACGGCCCGATCCTCGCCCGCGCCAAGCTGATGCAGAAACCGATGCTCATATCGGCCAACTGCCTGTCCAAATGGCGCAACCGCGGGGGCTGGCGAAGCTGGGAAGGGTGGCGGCACGCCCAACTCCGAAACGCCGTCGGCTTGGCCAGTCTCGACCTCGATAGCGCCGGCTATGTCCTGGCCAGCCGATATGGCGGCTTTCCATGGTCGATCACCGATTACATGGCGCTGGCCGCCAGCTATCCATTCCGCCGCATCGCAGCGGCCGACTATTGCTGTGAGGCTCAGATCGCCGGCGATCGCGACGAGGTTCTGGACCGCATCAGTCGCACGATCGCCACCAACCGCGAGTGCCGTGCGCGCGCCGCTGATCTTGGGATTATCGAGCGATTGATGCCGGTCCTGCAAGGCCGGACGCCCGAGGACTATGGCCGCTGTGCCGACGCCCTTCATCTCTCGATGCTACCCGGAACGGTTGTGGGCGTCGGCAGCATGTGCCGGCGGGACATTCACGGAGCTGAGGGTCTGATCGCGGTCGTCCGCTATCTCGACAGCGTCCTACCGATCGGCGTCCGCCTGCATCTCTTCGGCGTGAAGGGCTCGGCATTGCCGTGGCTGTTACCGTTCGCCCACCGGGTCGCGTCGATCGATTCCCAAGCGTGGGGCACAGCAGCGCGCCAAGAGGCCCGGCGAACGGCCAGATCGAAGACCGACATATTCGCGGCGGGTCATATGGAGCAGTGGACGGCCAAGCAGCTCGCCCGTCTTGAGGAACAGCCGTGTTTCGCGCCGACGATGCCGCCCAGCGAAGAGCCGATACCAAGCGCTGACCCGTGGGAGCGCGCCATCGCCCGCGCTCGCGCCGAGGCCCGCGATCTGATCGAATCCGGCGACCTAGCCCATGACGAGATCACCGCGGGGTGGATCGAGACATGGGCCGCAGACCTCTACGACGAGGCGCGCCGCGCCGCCTGACGGCCGGAAAGATGTTTCCGAAATCCGGCAACATCTTTCCCGACGGCTGCCCAGGCGCCCAGCCCTGAGGGGCTGACGATACGAGCCCGATGCCGTGGGTCGCGGAGAAGAGGGGGGGAGTGAGGGGGTGCGCGAAAAATCTGCGCGCGTCCTTCCTTCTTCGGAGCAAGCGGCGATGATCTACGATGTGCCATTCCGCCACCAACAGGCGCTGGACCCGAGCGGCCTGCCGACCATAAGCACGACGCTGCGCGCGATCGAAAAGGCGGTCGAGGACTGCCGCAACGCCGGGGTCGATCCGGATAGCGACCCGGCCGTGGTCCTCCTCGCGCGCCATATGGCGGTCGTGTCGACGAACCGTCGGCCGCGGGCCGTGCTGCGCCAGGCCTGCAACCGTCGTCTTGAAGATCTGACCCGATTTCCGACGCTGCTAGCGCTGGCGATCCGCGGCGTTGAATATGACGCGGGCGCAAAGGCGCGTTTCCATCTGGACGCAACCGCCGCGATGGCCGCCCTGGCCGAGGTCCTGGAGTTAGCGGCAGGGACCTTCGAGGTAGTCTCCATCCAAGGGGGCCGCGACGAATCCGGTCAGGTCCTCTTGGCGGCCGAGAAGATCGCCGTGACAGTTGCAATCGGCAGACGACACGAAGGCCGCGAGGTATCGTATCGGGCCGTGAACGAAGGTGCGGCCACGCCTAACCGTTTCGCCCCGATGGCCGAGCTGCTGCGCCCGCGCCGGCTCGCCACCCGCCTGCGGCGCGACCTGCCCGACGCATTCGCTCCGGTCGCGTCGCTGCCGATCCCGATAGCGGCGTGAGGAGAGATTGGCGATGCACCTCAACAACGCGCTCGCGATCGCGCGGGCCGACGCCGCTCGCCTGGCGCGATACGTCTCTCGCCGGGAGCGATTCCTCGACGCTCTCGATTGGTCCCTCTTGACCGAGGACGATGCCCGCCAGTCGGCAATGCTCGATGATCTCCTCGCGGACGATCTGGCTGATAGCGCCCTCTACATCGACTGGCTGGAACACCGGATAATCGAAGGAGGCGACCCGCTCACGGGCGTGCTTCGCTTTGCTCTGCATCCACGGCCGTGGCACGCTGAGTGGATCACGCTGGCCGCCTGAAGAAGGATCGAAGACCATGAGCCGTCACACCTTCCCCGGCCACGCCGGACAAACGATCAATATCGGTTGGGATCGACCGCTCGCCACGTTCTTCGTCCAAGTCACCCGGCCGCATCCCACGAAGGCGGGAGAGAAGCAGACCGTCGCGTGGCAGGGCACGGATGATGGTGAGTTGCCGACGGCAGCTTCGGCGATCGCCGTGGCGGCCGTTTATGGCGATTTGCCGGCCGATCTTGGCGCGACGCTGGAAATGGACCGAATGAAGACGCTGGGGCAGGCGGATGGACCCGCACAGGTCGCCGCACGGCGACTCCGGCACAACGACAGCCTGTAAGGAGGATCTCTTCCTTGCCGTCTTCGCGGGTGGAGGCTCCGATCGCACGCGCATGACGGCAGGCGAAACGAAGATCCCCCGCACGCTTCCCCTGCAAATGAGTGAGCTCGCACAATCGGCCGAGGGTCGCCTCAAAAGCCTGATAGCTCAATTCCGTTCTATCCCTGAGGACATGGTGCTGGCGGAGGCGGCGGTTGAGTTCGAGAGGATCGAGAGCTCGCATGTGCCCGACCTTCAACAGGCTCACCGGGACTCGCGGGCCACCGTACCGGCAAAGTCGGCCAAGTCCGACGCGCTGGATGCGGGCTATGCGGCCAGCCTTGACCGGGTCAGCGATGCTTTGGCGCGGCTGATCGAAGGTTGCGAGGCCGTGGGCCGGGAGCGCCTGGAGATCCAGAGCCGCTTTATCGAGGCAAGGCACCCCAAAGACGCCTTCTGAGGCCGGGGATAGACCTCGACCAAAGGAGGGAGGGGGGGAGGTTTATCGATCAAAGGTCGATCGACGGAGAACCTCCCATGTCCCACATCATCGATATTGGCGGCGCGCCCGCCGAGGAAGAGTGCGCCCAGCTCGGGCAGACCATCGACTTCGAGGCCGCCAATCTGGCCGAGGTGACGGCGTACAAGCTCGCGATTATCGCGCGCCATGGCTTGCCCCCTGAAGGGTGCAAGCTGATCGTCCACAACAATCGGCACGACTTCGGCCTTTATCGGACCCTCGCACTGCGTGTCGACGATGAGGAGAGCGAGGCGGTCGATGCCTACGCCGAGGCCGTAGAGCCCGGTCTTGAAACATGGATCGAGGCCGGCTTCACCGCGCCCGTCGCCTACGTCGGCAAGATTGCCAAGATAGAGCGGTCGCAGCATGCCGAGCTGGTCATCGGCGCGCTGCTGACGACCCGTCCCAGCCCGGACGGGACCTTCCCGGTTTCCGATTTCGCCACCCTGCATGGCAATCTGGCTGCCGCCTTTCCGGAGCAGGCCGAAGCCGCTCGCCAGCGCCTCACCGCCAGCTGACCCAACACAACCCCGGCATGACGCGCCGGCACGATCCCGGCGCGTCTGGAGAATCCCCATGGCCAACAGCTACACCAAAGCCGCCTTCTGCATCCTCATGTCGCCGGCCGACGTGACGGTACTCAGCGCCGCTACGCGCGCCATCGATATCCTAGATGGTGATAGCACCGACGAGGATCTGAAGCTCTCGTTCGATGCCCTCGGCATCGCGTTTCACGCAGCCTTCCCCGCTAAGGGCAATAATGACTTCGGCAGCTTTCTCGAGATCTTCGATGAGCCCGACCACCCGACCTTCGGCTGCGACATCGACATCGAGGAGCCGGATAAGGAGGGCCGGTGCGCGGTGACCTTCAGCGGTGAACAGGTGGAGATCGAAGCGGTAGCGCGGGTGATCTTCACTGCCTGCAAGTCGGCGCTGCCCTGTGCGTTCGAGTGGGCGCATGGTTCAGATCGCCTCCGCGTCGGGGAGTTCGGAGGCGGCTGCGTCGTCATCACGGCGGACGGCATCGTCTACCACAACACTCGCGATATCCTCGATCGCGCTATCACGCGCGAGATCAGCGGCCCGGACGAGGCCGTCGACGGCTTCGTGCTGGCACTCGCCGATCGCGAACATGGCTTGAGCTTCTGGAACAACGAGCTCGGCTTTGGTCGGCTCGCGCTGGCGACCGTGTTCAGCGAGAACGAGGCGGGGCGTTTCGACAAGCCGATCGCACACACCGAGCCCGAATGGCTGGCAATGCCGGCTCCGCTCGCCTGATCCGAAAAGGGCAAACCCTATGCTTATGTCGGCCCTACAGCCTGCCGGGAGCGTCCCGGCAAGGTCGATCCTTTCTGCCCTGCACACGCGGCCTCCCGAGGCCGTAGAGCGCGATACGTTCGATCCGACTGAGGCCAAGTGCTGGCTGACGCGCGGTCGCTCGATCGAACATGCCTCGGAACTTGCCCGTATCTGGCGCGCCTTCCCGGACCTCCCCGCGACAGCGCCTCTCGACGATCGCATGGCGCGTGGACGTGAACGCATCGCCGCCATGAAGCCGCTTAACGATGCAATAAGCGCGGCCGTCGAGGCCGAGCGGCAAGCACGCAATTTCGCTCTGATGGAACAGCACCTGGTCGACGGCACCATCGCCGACCGCGAGCTGGCCATCCTACGCGGGCGCGATGACCACGGCTACGACTGGGATATCGCTGTCGCCTATGCCGGTGGCTGGACCGCAGCGCACGCCGGTTGGGAGCATCACTTCTTCGCCGACGGATCGGGACGGCAGGCCGCGAAACGCGAGGCCTATGATCGCGGCTTCGCCGATGGTGGAGGCGACCAGGCCGACCTCTTCGATGCGGCGCGGCGTAGCAACCTTGCGGCACTCCGCAGAGACAATCAGCCCGAGGCTCCGGTGCCAGCACAGACTGCACGGCCGGCGCCGAGCAGCTGGCCGAAGCCGAGCGATCATGCCCGCCCGACGCGGTGGTCACGCCGGCTGCTGATCGTCTCCGACGCGACCATCGAGGAGGTGACACCTGGCCTGATGCGGGTGACCGGTCTGCACCTGATGGACGAGGTCCGAAGGCACGCCGGCAGCGATGCGATGACGATTGTGACGATCGATCGCCATGCCGGGTTCGTCGCGGGAGATTGCCCGGATGAGGCGTCGACGCCGATGGGCAAGAGCCGCGCCGACGAGATCATCGCCGATCCTCATCATGGTGATGCGCTTCGCGCGCTCCTCGCCGGGCTCGAGATCGACGACGTGCTGATCGCGGTACAAGGCGATTACCTCCGCATCGTCGACGCGTTCGCCAGCGCATTGCCACTGTGCGCCAACATGGAGCGCACCCAAAATTCGCTTCTGCAGCAGCGCGCGCATCTGCGTTGCTGGCTGGACCGAGGCTATGACGGTCTCGCCAGTGTCGGTGCTGGCCACATCCGTTGGGGCAAGGCGATCAAGGGCCTCACGGGAAAGCTAGGCGAATTTACCGCCAAGCATGTCGGCCCGGCGCCGCGGCGTGGCCATCTGATCCGGATCGAGGTCGAAGGCGGCGAGCTTGCCGGCGGCTACGCCACCTCGGCCGGCGAACCGCTCACCCCGGAGGTCACCGTCTCCAACAAGACGAACATCCGCCGCGAGATGGCCGCGGCGCTGCGTGCCTTTGGTGGTGCGACCCGATTGATGGACGCGCGCGGCTGATCCCGCCGGGGCTCGAGAACCGACTGATCCCTAGGAGGAAGACCATGGCTGATATTCACGACCTGCCCGTGATGACCGAGGCCGACGCCAAGGCGCTTGGCTTCGCAGGCTTCAACAACGTGCCTCATAAGCCCATCGACCTGCCCGACGGTCCATTCACCATCACCGTGAAGACGAGCGATGGGCGACGGGCGACCTTCTGCTTCATGCCTTATGGCGATGGCCCCGCCCGCTTCGTCGACATCCAGTTCCATGATCGAGGCACGTCGATCCCGAATGCCAATGGCGGCCAGATGCCGACGTTCAACAGCTTCTGCATCACCAAGGGCGGCCGTCATATCGTCGACACCCGCGCCCTGACCGAGGACATCAAGCCCTCGATCATGGTGCTGCTGCTCGACACTGCCGTCGAAGAGCAAGACCGCGCCGCCATTCTAGCGGGCCAAGGCGTAACCTGATCGGTCCTGGAGGAGCTGGAGGGGAGGGGGAGTGGGAAGGGAGACCGGAATTGGCCGGACAGGACTCCAACCCCATGCGCATCCGCCATATCGCCACCTTCGCTGAGACGATCCGAACGGATCCCGTCACCCTGGCGCGCGAGTATCTCTCGGCACGCGACGCCACGATCCACGAGTTCTCAAGCGAGGAGAGCCGCCTCGCCTATGTGGATGTGCTGCTCGCGCTCGGGCGCTTCCAGCATCGCACAGCCTTCGCGCGCGCGTTGAACCACCTCGACCGACCTGCCGAGGCCGTAAACGAGGTGCCATCCGTCGGCACCTCGATGCGGGCCGTCGCGTGGAGTTTCGGCGAAGGGCCGACCTTTCCCGGCTTCACCGACGACACGAACTGGAACGGCTTCCTCAACGTCCGGGTGACGCCGGCCACCTGGTCCTACGTCCTTGCCGAGCTGATCGCCGGCGCCGACGGCGATGCCGATCTGATCGAGCAGTATCGGCAGATGCCCGAGATCGACGGACTGGTGTCGCTCACCCACTCCCTGACGACCACCGAGGTTGCGCCACGATGGGCGGACTTCTTTCCAGACTACCCGATCGCAACGATGGTCCCGATCCCGGAGAGCTGGACCGATGAGAGCTGGCGGCATGAAACCGCGCCCAGCTTCAGTCCTTGCGGCGGTCCGTGCGGCGAGCTCGCACAGGTCTGGATCGACTATGAGGATCGGACCCGCCGCGAGATCCCCGAGGCCGCACGCTTCAGCTTCTGTCGACGCGATACCGTGGGTGAACTCCATACCGCCTACGCCGGCGACGATTACGACGAGCTGATGCGCCATGTCGCGATCGAGCAGCTCGCCTGCAGCTTCGCCCACCGGCTCGGACGGATGCTGACACCATCGGAATGGCAAGACATGCGGCTTAGCAACCGCACCGCCGGCGCTGGCGTGTGCGCGTCGCACGACGTCGTCGATGCCAACATGGTCATGCTGGATGCCTGGCGTGCGACGCGCGCTGCCGCGATCGTCGGCACCGGCGACGTAACCGACCTCGCCAACGACCTCGACCACGTCAATGCCGCCTGGACGATCGCGACGCGCCACTATCTGACCAGTGACGATGAGGGCGCGCGGTTCGACAGCTGGCGTGTGACCGGCCGCGACGTCCCGAGCCTGGTTGCCGAGGGCCATGACCTTACAACAGTGCCGCCGTCGGACGGCCCAGGCCGGGTCTACGCCGTCGGCTTCATGGAAGCCTATGGCTCTGGATGGATCGTCAACGCCGGCAACAGCAGCCGTACCTTCGATGCGCTCATCGACGCCGACGCTCATCTCTGGTCGGTCTTCGCCACCTCGGAGAGCGCCCGAGCCTGACCAGCCAAACAGACCTCACGACAGGAGACATGCGATGCGTTCCATTGTGGCGTTCTACGAGGTCGATCGTGAATATGGCGGACCAGAGGAGGGCGGGTGGCGTGCGCCGTTGCGGCGCGAGAAAGGAGTGCGTCTGATGACGTGATGTTTGTTGGCAATGACATCTGTCTGCCGAGCTTACCGGTGCCTTCGGGCTGAAACTCCGAAAGGGGAACGGGACCATAGCATGCTCGGAAAAGGCCCAAAGTGGACAGTCGCATGCGAAGCGGCGGGTCAAGGCAAGACGGTTATGGTGAACGCTACACTGCGTGAAGCCCAATCTCTCGCGGCCTAACCCTTGGCGGCGAGGAAAGCGACTGAGACCTCGCACCGACGTGTCGAGCCCCACGTACCATCTCGGGCTCGAGAAGCGGGCATGTCCATACCAGCGGCATGCCCGGCCAACCTTGTCGGCGTGACCTCCCTCGGAGGACTAGAGATGAAAAGGCCGCCTAAGACCGTTCATGTATATCCTTTCACGCGTAACTACGGGATCGCCTGTAGCTGGTCGACTTGTCGACCTGTATGGCGACGGAGCCGCAATATTACTCAAACGCCCGGAGTAATGTCCGGGACAGCTTCCGCTTCGGCGGGGGACGGTAGGCCGTATAAGGGCGGGGCGACCCGTCCGAAAGCGCAACCAACCGGGGGAAGTGCGGCAGCTTCGATCCAGTCACGCTTCTTGGCGGAGGTATGCTGATGCAACCCGATGCTGCCCTGAAAAGGCTGGAATCACTTGGAACGATTGCCCTGACCGGCAAGCGTATAAACGGTGCTTTTCGATTGCTTCTGTCCCGCTCGTTGTGGGGCACGGCGTTGGCACGCATCCAACAGAACCGCGGGGCCGAGACCCCGGGCATCGACGGGGTTGCGGTGACCGATCTCGACGAAAGTCAGATCGACACCGTGATCTCCCAACTTGCAGAGGGCAAATATCGCCCCCAGCCGGTCAGGCGAGTCTACATCCCAAAGGCCAACGGCAAAACGCGACCGCTTGGCATCCCTACGGCGACCGACCGACTGGTTCAGGAAGTCGTGCGGATGATCCTCAATGAAGTCTATGAGCCGATCTTCTCGGATCGGTCGCATGGGTTTCGGCGGGGACGGTCCTGTCACACGGCGCTGGATCACGTCCGCAAGACGTGGCGCGGCGTGAAGTGGCTCGTCGAAATCGACATTGAAGGATACTTCGACAACATCTCCCACGAGAAGTTGTTGAGCCTGCTGGAGCAGCGGATCGATGATCGGCGCTTTATCGCGCTGATCGGGAAGATGCTGAAAGCAGGGTATCTTGAGCAGCTGCGTTTCCATGAAACCTATAGTGGGACGCCGCAAGGGGGCATCGTTTCGCCCCTGCTCGCCAATGTCTATCTGCATGAACTGGACGGCTTCGTCGCCGGCCTGATTGCGGGCTTCGATAAAGGTGCTCAACGGCGTAAGTCCGCCGATTACAGGCATCTACAACGCCGTTCCGAATATGCCCGGAAGCGCGTCAACTCACTGCGTGCTGCCGGGCGGGATGACGAAATCCAGCCATGGTTGGATCGCATCAGGGAAACCACAGCGGCCATGCGCAAGCTACCCGCGACGGACCCATTCGATCCAGACTTCAAGCGTCTGCGCTATGTCCGGTATGCCGACGATTTCCTCTTCGGGGTTATCGGCAGCCGGGCCGAGGCCGAGAAAATCAAGACCGAGGTCGAGGGCTACCTCGCCGCGAACCTGATGCTCCGCACCTCGCCGCACAAGAGCGGGATACGCGACGCCAAGAAGGGAGCACGGTTCCTTGGCTATGACGTGCGCACCAGAACGGCATCGGACCGGCTCGTCAAACAACGAGTCAAACCCGGTATCGTCGCAACGAAACGGACGGTCACGGATCATATCCAACTGCTCGTTCCTCGCGACAAGGTGCAAGCGTTTAGCCTGCGGCACGACTACGGTCAGTATGATCTAAGTCATGCACGGAGCCGTCCGAAATTGCTCCACATGGACGACGCGGAAATCGTCAAGGTCTACAATGCCGAACTTCGCGGCTTCGCTAACTATTATGCGTTGGCGGTGGACGTGAAGCGCGCGCTCAGCAAGCTGGAGCACCTCTGGCGAGGTAGTCTGTTCAAGACCCTCGGAAACAAGCACCGGATCAGCCTTGTCGCTGCTCTTCGGCGCTTCAGGGTGGCTCCGGGTCGATATGCAGCGCGCTTTGGCGTTGGAAAGGATGAGAGGAGGGTGCCGGTCTGGCGCTTGGCTGAAGTCGAAAGGCAACCCGTCATCTGGGCGTCGATCGACCAAGTGCCGCGCACCGAGGCGCTCCGGTTTGCCAGGACCAACCTGACGGACCGGGCGCTTGCCGACGCATGCTCAACATGCGGAAGCACGGAAGGACCGTTTCATCTTCATCACAGCAATCCCGTTCGACGAATGAGGCACGGTCCCGTGCATCGGCGGCTTGCCGCTGAGCGGAACCGGAAGGTGCGGGCACTCTGTGTGTCCTGTCACCAACTCCTTCATGCGGGAAAGCTGCCGGACATGCGTTCCGTGACACGCGAAGCGGAGAGCCGGATGCAATGAAAGTTGCACGTCCGGTTCGGAGGGGGGAGGTGGGATGTCCTCTCGCAGGCGTCACCCCTCCTACCCTACATTACGACACCGGCCGCTTTGTCCGCGCGATCGGCTTCTACCTGACCGACGAGGCGGCGATCGCCGCGGTTCGCCGCGCCAACCGTCTGTTCGAGCGCCTACAGCGTCACCGGCGCAGCGTCGATTCCGTCCTCTACGAAGGTGGTCGCTACCGCGCCTTCTCGTTCACCGGCCTGCCGCCCGCGCGCTTTCCGGCCGAGCGTCCCCGCTACCAGTGATCGCCGCCTGGCGGTCCGGTTCACGAAAGGGTCCAACCATGCACCGTGTCCACCACTTCGCATCGTCCGCGGAGGCTTATGAGGCGAGCCTTGATGAAGGCCCGGTCCGCGAGGGCGATATCCTGGTCATCGTGACTGAGCGGATCGTCGGCCTCGCCTCGATCGACCCCATCGCGGTGACCACCGTAAACGGCGAGCTCAAGGCATTTCCGCCGATGAGCCGCGAGATGCTGCTCACCGAGCTGGTCCACGACGCGGTTTCGATCGGCCGCGCCGTCGACGAGGCGCTGCGCCACCGCTTGCCTGTCGCCGACCAGTTTCTCGGCTTCGCTGGCCCTCCGCACCTGCTGCTGTCGAGCGAGGTGCGGCTGACGTTCAGCCACGACGACATCATGGTGACGACAGACGCGCTCGATCGTCGCACTGCGGCGCTGCGGGAGCGCGCGGATACCGTCGACCCGGAGAGCTCCGAGGGGCTCTTCCTGCGCAAGGCTCTCCGTCAGCTCGCGCAGGCCCGGGGACGCCTTGGCGACGCCCCGAGGCCGCTCAGGTAGCCCGAGGAGACAAGAGGGAGGGGGAGGGGACAGGCAGAGGCGGGGAATAGCCCCCGCGTGCCGAGAAGGACCTGCCATGCTCCCCGCCACGATCGCCACCAGTGTCGCGCCCGAAACCATCGCCAAGGTCGGAAGGCTGTTCAACGGTTCCGCCCATGACGTGCTGAGCGAGCTGCTCCAGAACGCTCGCCGAGCCGGCGCGACGGCGATCGTCATCAGCACCAGCGGCAGCCCCGGCGACCGCTTGCTGCACGTCGTCGACGACGGCAGCGGCATTGCCGATCCGGCCGCGGTCGTGACGCTCGGCCGGTCGGGCTGGTCGGAAGAGACGCGCGTGCGCGAGGATCCTGCCGGCATGGGCGTGTTCAGCCTCGCTTGTCGCGACGTCATCATTCGGTCCTGGTCGCAACCCGAGCGGCAAGGCTGGATGGCGCATATCCCGGCCGGCGCATGGGAGAGCAGCCGACCGATCGCGATCTCTGCCGATCCGATCGACCGCGGCACCGCCATCACGGTGCGGATGCCGGAGGACTGGTCCGAGAAGCTTGGCGAGACGGTTCGCGACGTCGCTCGCCACTATCCGGTGCCGGTGACCTTCGATGGGGAGGTCATCACGCAGACAGACTGGCTGGCGGATGCGGTCCGGGTGGAGGCATGGAACGGCTGCCGGATTGGCGTCTTCCACGAAGAGAGCGCGCAGGACACCTTCAACAGGCCACGGCTGAACTTCCACGGAGTCACCATCCGCTGCCCGATCGACAGTATCGGCGAAGTCGGCCGCAGCAAGGTGTGGACGGCGCGCGTCGACATCATCGACTGCCCGGCGATCCAGCTTGTCCTGCCGGCGCGCAAGGAAGCCGTGCAGAATCCGGCGCTGGACGCGCTGCGCGTCGCGGTGCGGGCGGCCATCTTTCGCACAATCGCGGCCCAGCCTTCGCATCGTCTCGCCTTCGCCACCTGGTCGGAGGCGAAGGCGCTTGGGATCGAGATGCCCGAGGCCGAGCCGTATCTCTATGGCTGGATCGCGTCGCACGCCGACATGTACGAAAACTACCTGAGCGGCGTCTGCGTGACGGACCCGTCGATGGTGGTGATGCCCGATGTCGTGGCGCTGTTCGCGCAGCCGGCAGCGCTGGCGATTTCCCGCCACTCTCCATTTGGCGGCGCGCTGGTCGACGAGGAACCCGCCTTTGCCGGCTATGGCTGGTATGACGTCCTCGCGCGCGTCGAGACGATCGGGTTCGACGTGGTGCAGGACGGTCGCAGTTTCGTGGTGGATGCGACGACGGGTGCCCCTGCCGATGCCGATCACGGCTATGTCGACAGCCTGGAGCTGATCGCGACGCTCTCCCATGCCGGCGCCTATGTCGATGTCCGCTGCGCAGCCGACGTCGCCTTCGCGGCCGATCATGACATGTCGGATCACATCGATGATCTCGCGATCTTCGTTCGGCGCGGCGCCGAACTGGTCGCTGGCGACGTCGTGGCGCTCGCGCAGCGCGCCGCGTTCGATCCGGCGAATGACAGCGATGCCGACAGCCACGAGACCCAGCGTGACCGCTTCCTGCGCGATGCGACCGACCGCGTTGTCGGCATCCTCGAAGGTAACGATGCCGCGATCGAGGTCAGGGTGCGAGCGTTGCTCGCGTCGCACCGGTGGCTGGTTCCGGCGGACCGGACGGTGACGATCACCATGACCAGGGACGGACTGGCCGTCGCGGTTTCCGAACGCACGCCCGAGGCCGAGTGACATGGACGGGCTTCCTCCGGCACCCGTCGTCCTCGCCTACGGCGTCGGCGTCGACAGCACCGCCCTCTCTGTGGAGAATCGATTGGCTCATATGGCGATAGCAGTTTAGCAGGACATTGGAGGCCTTCGGGAACCATAAACCTCATTCGCAGAATCGGTTCTCGATTCCTTGACGGCATTCGAGAATCGATAAGCGATTCCTGCCCTGATTATTCGATACTGTAGCCAAGTGCGCGATAACCGACCTGTCGTTTCGCGGCCATGCGCGAGAGCAAGGGAACTGCGTCGTCGACATAGTCATAGACCAGCACGTCAGTCTTACCTGCATGCCGGCGATGCAGCCGCCCAACATATTGTGCGAGAGTGCCTTTCCATGAGATCGGCATTGTCAGGAACAGCGTGTCGAGCCGATCATCGTCGAACCCTTCGCCGATATATCGGCCCGTCGCGAGGATGAGGCGCTCCTCGCCGTAGGGCACCTGCAGCGCGGCATCTGAAGCTTTGCGCTCCGCCGCGCTCATGCCGCCGCGCAGCACCGCAAGATTCCGGACGAAGCGCGATAACCGGCTCTGCAGATATTCGAGATGGTCTTTGCGTTCGGTCAGGATCACCGGCGACCGCTTCGCTTCCAGCGCGCGCAGCACATCATCGAAGATGAGATCGTTGCGGCCTTCATCCTGCGCGATTGCCGCATAGACCGCGGGCATTGGCGGCCTGTCCATGATGGCAAGCGGCTGTGGCAGCTGGAACGCTGTACGCCGCTGTCGCACACGATGGGCGATACCCCGCCGGGCGGCTTGCGTTCGGGCATCGACCCGATGACGGATCGGGCCGCATTGCATGAAGATGATAGGCTGATGCCCGTCCTTTCGCGCAACGGTTGCAGACAGGCCGAGAACGAACCGGGCTTTGGCCCGTCTGGCAACAAGCTCGAAGCTCGCCGCGGACAGGTGATGGCATTCGTCGACGACAAGGTGGCCATAGTCGCCAACCAGGTCCGCGACCTCGCCATGTCTTACGAGGCTCTGTATCAGTGCCACGTCGATCACACCGGTGGGCTTGCGCTTGCCGCCACCGATAGTTCCGATCAGCTTCGGGTCGATGTCGAGGAACGTCCGCAACCGCTCGACCCATTGCTTCACCAGTTCCTTGCGGTGGACGAGCACCAGCGCATTGACCCCACGCTTGGCGATCAGATGCGCGGCGACCACCGTCTTGCCGAACGCCGTTGTCGCCGCCAGCACCCCGTCATCATGCGGCGCAACCGCCTCGATCGCGCGGATTTGAGGCTCTTCGAGATTGCCGTGGAACGACACGCCATCGGGTAACGGGGTCCCGGCCATTCGCTGATCGTCGATCGTGGCCGCGCTCCCATGCATGGCCAGCAGCGCGACGAGTTCGTCCAGACACCCCCGCGGCAGCCCGATATGCTTCTGGTGAATCTCGGCGCAGGAGACGATGCGCGGTTTGCCGAACGTAGGTAGGCGCATTGCCTGCGCCTTGTAAAATTCGGGGTTCTGGAACGCCGCAAGCCGGATGATCTGCGCTGTCAGCGATGCGGGTAAGTCCGTGCGGTCGATATAGACCTGATCGCCCAACACGATATCGAGCCTCTCCGGCACCGGCTCGGTTGCCGGGGGCGGGTTAGGCCGTCGGGACGGCATCATCTTCCACGGCTCGGCCGCATGCTCGTCCTCGACGGGCATACGCACGCCCAGCACCCGTCCGCGCATTTCTGCATCGGCCACCATGCGGGAGGCATCGTGCCCATCCAGCTGTGGCAGCGAGGAGAGGAACGCCCATTGATCGTCATAGGGGCGAAGCTGCCCATCCACGAACAGGCTGTTTCCCTGCCGGCGAGCGCGTCCCTGTAAAGGCAGCGCGATCAGATTGCCGAACCCGCCGAGCGGCATGGTGTCCTGGCTCGGGAAGAAGCGGTCATAGGAGCCGAACCCGATCTCGGGACGCCGCTCCATCGTCTCGGTCAGGAGCGATGCGCCCAGCGCGCGAGCGGTTCGCGCCGGCACGGCGTCGGCAAAGAAGATCCAGACATGACCGCCATTGCCGGACCGGGACCGTTCCAGCGCCGCCGGCACGCCGCGCAGCCGACAGGTTTCCATCATGGCGAGCGCATCCTCGGCCCAGCTCGCCTTGTCGAAGTCCGCCGCGAGAAAGCGGCAGCTCTCGTCGGCCAGCAGTGGATAGACGCCCGCAACATAATCGCCCGCGTCGGATCGCGAGGATGCGCCGCCGCGCAGATGTCGGTCGATGACGTCGTCGGTCACGGACAGGAACGCCTGGTGCGCGCACTCGCCGCATTTGACTTGAGGCTTGTCGCAAAGCCCGCGTTTCCATTCATTGCCGCAGGCTGGCGCATAGCCGCCGCGCCCGGACTTGCGATTCTCCCAGCGGAGCGGGAACACATCCTCGCGCCCTGCGAATAACCGGCGGAACAGCGCGATCTTGTCACCCGTCGGCGAGGTCGCCGTCACCGGAGCCTCGGGGAACAGCGAGACGGCAACCTCCTTTCGGTCCTCAGCCACCTCCCGGGCCGCGAGCGCGTCGAGCGCTTCGACCACGGCCGCCCGCTCATCATCCAGCACTTTCAGTCGAGCCCGCAGCCGCGCTGCCTCCTCCATTTCGGGATATTCGCTCACGCTGCGGCAGCCTGCGCGGGCAGGCGATCACGATAGATATCGCGGATAATCCTCTCCGCGCTTTCCCGATCGTAAAAGGGTTGCAGCTTTCGGCTCCCAGGGATCGCCGGCGCCAGACCAGCATGCCGCAAGTGCTGATGCACCCTGACCGCATGGGTCGCCTTGCATGGGATACGCGCCAGTTCCGCCGCGGATACGAAGCGGGCTCCGAACGCCTCGATCTCCACGCGCCGCAATGCCGGCATGATCCTGAGCGAAGTCTGTTTCCTGTCCACCGTGAACCACCCCAGTCGCTTGAGGTTGGCGACCGTGGGGATCGTCACGCGAAGATGCCGCGCAGCCTGCGCCATGAGCATGAACATCGGATCGTCTTCATATTCGAGACCGGCGATGACCGCGTTTGTGTCGACCAGGATCTGCGCGATCCCACGTTCGCTGCGCAATCGGCCCGTTGCTTTGATCTGACCTCGGAGCAGTCCGCCGATGATAGCATCCGAGGAGCGGTAGCAAACGCGCACGGCGCGCAAGATCGTCTCGCTGCCTCGTGGTGGCGTGTCCATGAACGGTGCATCACCGTGCAAAGCCGTAAGGAAGCGCCCGAGGTCGACAAGCCGGTATTGCGCGGGGATCGAAGCGCCGCCGAGCGGGAAGGCCCGCGGCAGATAGTTCCGAGCGACCAGCGTCTTGAACAACTGGTGCGTGGTGCCGAGGTGACGACGCGCTTCTTCCGGCGAGCACGACTTGCGGAAGAAGGCCACCAGGGGTTCTTCGAGGGCTTTCGGAACGACCACGCCCCGATCCTTGCGCAGCAAAGGTGCGATCATGCCAAGCGCCGCCGCTACCGTCGCGACCCGATCCGCGGATACGCCGCACCGTCCCGCCAGACCGCCCAGCGTCGTCAGATCGCCCTCGGGCGCAGGCTTACGGAATAGGATCGTGCCTGCCGTTATTGGCACATTCTTGACGACATGGTCCCGGACGGCCTCCCGGATCGGGTCGAGCGCCGGATGGGTCGACAGGCCGAGCCAGTGTTGCAGGCGTCCATAGACGCCCACCGGCGTCCGGCGTTTCCACGGACATGCCGCCAGCATGCCGTCCAGCATCTCTTCGAACCGATTGGGGAAGTCCTCGCAGATGGCAAAGCCCACGGCCATCGTGCGGGTTCGTTCCGCAAGTCCCTGACGACGCCAGCTGACGATCGATCTGCCCCAGCGCGCTACCGAGCCCAGCCATTGCATGATCTCGGCAGCGTCCGCGAACGCCAGGTTGTCGAGGAAGCTATGGGCAAGGCGGGGCCCATCGCCAAGCCTTCCGACAAGATAGGCATCGCCGATCCTGCCATCCGATGCGACTACTTCAGTCCGTTCTGCCGTCAGGTCGTGCCCGCATTCGCAAGTGGCTGGTGACAGATGAGAACGCCGGAACGTGCGCCGACAGGCAGGGCAGGCGGCCAGCAGCGTCCGGCCATGGCGAGGGCAGCTCGATATCTTCGCCACATCCCACCACGACCGTCGCCGGGGGCGACACGCCACGGGCCCTTCGTCCTGCTCGATGTCCGATCGCAGGCAGTCCGGGCAGATGCGCGCGAAGTTGCAGCTGTAGCTGAGATTCCGGCTGCGGCTGACAAGCTCTCCGGCGAGAAGGCTCCCCTCGATGGTCTGGATGATCGAGTTGTAGAGCAGTGTTTCGAGCGGAACACTGCTGAGTCGGGCGATATCATCGAAGCGCCGCCCGCGCTCCATATCGCGAACGAAGTCAGTTCGATCTGCAAGCGGCACCTGCCGCGCAAATTCGAGACGGCTTTCGCAGCCGTGCCGCAGGGCAAGTCGATTGAACAACGCCCAGCCCGGCTCAAACGGCGCCGGCCGCACGCGTAGGGCAAGCCGGGGCGCCGACGCTGTCATAGGCCCTCGCGTATAAACGGCCGAAGGGGTTGTGCGCCCCTTCCGCGCAACTTCGTGACCCGGCTCATATTCATGGGCGGTGGCGGATCGGTATCGCGCAGCCAGATCTCGCGCAGGCGTTCGCCGGAACACAGGAAGGGATTGTCGAGGCGAAGCGGCACCATGCCTGTTTCCACCGGCTCATCCTCGAGCAATGCATCGAAGTCGAGCATGTCTCCGACATCGGCTTGATATACAGGATACCATCCCGCATGAACCTGTCCCAGCAGATCGAGGTCGATCGACCGTCTGCCATTCGCCAGCGCCGTGCTCAGGGCTTGGCTCAGGTATTTCGAGACGATCCCGATCTCGCCACCCGTCGCAACATAGATACGCTTGGCCATCTCGTGTTTGGCGAGCCCCGACGCTTCCGGCAGCCCCAACATCTTTTCCATGACGCCGAGCACGCCCGAGAACATCGTGCGCCCGCTCCGCGTCGCCCAGTCATAGGGTTTCAGGATGACTGTCGGTTGAAGGCGGCGGCGCAACTGCATCGTCCTCTCACCCGGTACGGCGATGTCGAGCAGTCGGGGAAGTCCCGCGATCACGATCTGCACCTTCACCCGGTTGAGCAGCGACTTGATGAACTCGGTCACTTCGGCCGTCGTCTCGGCATTGTTTTCGTTCACCATGTGATGACCTTCATCGATGAAGATCATCTCGGTGCCGGTCTCCTCGGCGTAGAAGGCGATCTTCTCGATCACCTCGCTGGTGTTCCAATGGTCCCGCGCGCGGTAGCCGTAGGCGCCGAGGATCGCCCCGACGAGCGCCCTCCGCGTCGTCCGCTCGGGCGCCTCGACGTAGACTATGCGGCGGATATCGCCATCCTCGGTCGCGCGGTCGGGATAATCCGCCATATAGTCCTCGAGCGCTGTCGTCTTGCCAGACCCGGCAGCGCCGACGATGAGCAAGGCTCGCGCCTTGAAGCGCCGCGCGTCCTCGCGTGGGCGATATCGCCCATGCAACTCGCGGATCGCGGCTTTCGCCTCCGTGTGCCGCGTGTGCGGGATCACGGTGGTTTCGAACGTCAGCACGGCATCGGGCACTGCGGGCCGAGCCGGCGAGGCCATGGCGTGGCGACGAGTCATCGTTTCGGCTCCGACCATTGTGCGACCAGCGCCTCGATGTCCGCATCGAGATCGGCAATGGGAGGCAAAGGTTCTGGCGCCTGTTCCTCCGCAGGTGGCGGTACTTCCGCTGTCCAGGCTTCCGACGTCGTAAGGGGAAGCTGATTCTGGCCCTCGATCGGCGTAAAGTAGCGCCCGTCGGTCTCGTATCGCGCAGCGCGCGTCTTGGCGCGGACCTTGCTCTTCCTGTCCTGCAGTTCGCCCGCCGTCTGCGCGGCAAGACCGCGTGCCGCTTCGAGATCGGCGACCGTCACGGGCGCATTCCTGGGCAGGCTGCGCTTTGCGATCGCGCGATGGATCTTGTGCTGATATTTGGAGACGCCGCGTGATACGCTCTGGTCGACGCAGGGGATCATCTGCCACTCGCCCCGCTCATCGTCGAGCAGCCAGATTTCGCCCAGATCGTAGGGGTCGTATCGTATCTCCCAGTCTTTCTCCAATCCGCCGCGGCGCGCCAGCAGCGGTTCGAGCTTCTCCCGATCGGCGTAGAGCAGCCCCTCATACTGGATGCCGATGTTGGAGATACGCCGGAAGAAAGTCTCCCCGGTCAGCCGGACGATATGGTCGAAGTCGGGGACGGGCCGCACCGGATACAGCGTCGTGAGCTCTCGCCAGCGCTCATAAGGTGTGCATCGCAGCGTGTCGTGGACGCTATGATGATAATCATCGACGATCCATTTGAGGATGCGGCCGCGCACCTCCTCGAGCGACAGCTTCGCCCGGGCCACCGGATCGTAAAGATCCATGGTCCGCGACAGGGTCGTGCCTTCCTCATGACTGAACACCTGCACCCCGATGGTCTGGAACACGCGCTCGATCGCGCCCTTGAGCCACGGCATCTTCACCGGCAGGTTGACGATGCCGATGTCTAGCATCCTGGCGGCCGTCTGCAGCGACTGCGACCGGAACTCCTTGCCGTAGCACATTGGGAAGCGCTGGTTCGGGGGCCGCTATGGCCCTGATGAAGGCAAGGCCGCGAAGCGGCCGCAGGCTTCATCAGGGCAAGCCATGGTCGGTCAGCAGGTATCTAAAGTGAGGTTGTCGAGACAACACTTTGGAGGCCGACCGACCATGACCAAGCTCACCTCTACGCCTGCCGGCGCCGTGCTGGTAGCCATCGATATGTCCAAGAACCGGCAGGAGGTCCTTATCGAGCGACCGGAAGGCGGCCGGCGCCGGCGGATGACCGTCATGGCGACCAAGGAGGACTATGACGGCTTCGTCGAGCAGCTCGCTGCCATCGGTCGTCCCATCATCGTCGGGTTCGAGGCGACGGGTAATTACCATCGCACGCTGGCGCACCGGCTGCTGACGGCGGGGTTTGAGCTGCGCCTCATCTCGTCGGTCGCGCTCGCCCGAACACGCGAGGCGTTGCACAATGGCTGGGACAAGAACGACCCCAAGGACGCGCAGGTCATCCTCCACATGCTGCGGATCGGTGCGACGCAGCGCTATGTGGACCCGCTCGCCGCGGGCATCAATGACCTGCAGGAACTCTCGAAGACCCACGAGACGATCTCCAGGATGAAGACGCAGACCTGGCACCGGATCCTGACCCACTATCTGCCGCTGTACTTCCCCGAGATCGCCCGCTTCGCAGGTAACAGCCGGTCCGACTGGTTTCTCGCGCTCATCGAGCGGTTTCCGACGCCGGCCACCATCACGGCACTGGACCGCGAGGCGTTCTCGGCCGCGGCGTGGCCGCTCATCGGCCGCAAGGTCTCCAAGGCACGCCTCATCAACGACATCTACGAGACGGCGTTCGCCTCGACGGCACTGCCGGTGCCGGAGGACTCCGCCGCCGTCACCATGTTCCGCATGGTCATTGCACAGGGCCGCAGCCTCATCCACCAGCGCGACGAGATCGAGCGGCTGGCTCATGCGCGGCTCGCCGATGACGTCGACTACCAGCTGCTGCGCAACATTCCGGGCATCGGTCCGATCAATGCGCTGACCATCCTGGCCGAGGCCGGTGATCTGCGCCGCTTCAACCATCATCGCCAGTTCCTGAAGTTTTGCGGCCTCGATCTCGCGACCTGCCAGTCGGGCACGTTCCGCGGCCGCACCAGGCTGTCCAAATACGGCAACGCGCGCCTGCGCCGCACCTTCTGGATGGCTGCCCAGGTCGCCGCGCGTCAGCGCGACAACAGCTTCCGCGACAAGCTCGGACGATACATTGCCGGGCACGCGGACGATGCCGACCGTCGCCGCAAGGCGATGACGGCGCTCACCGCCAAGATGGCGCGCGTGGCTCACGCCGTCATCAAGACGGGAACAGAGTACCGGCCGTTCCTCGAACGGTCGGATGCCAGGTGGAAGGACCCCTCTCTGCAAGTGCCGTGAGGGCGCTCCTCGAGCGACCCTGTAGATAATGTTCGGGCCTTCCACCTGGGTGCGTATCTCGTTTTAAGGATGGTGAGGACCACGGTCGCCCCGGCGCCGCTGGATCCTGCGTTTGCTATGGCAGGGAGCGATCCCGTTGACGGTGGGAGCCATCTGGCTCAGATTGCATGCCGCGCCGATGGTTGTCGGCGCATCGATATCTGCTGGCCAAAACCCGCCGCTGCTTCCCGACATAGGACGTTGTCGCAGATCAGCCATTCGGGCACGCCGTGGCATGGCCAGTCGTGATCGATACCCTCGATCCCCGAGAGATCCTTCTTCCATATGGCGTGACCCAGCGCCCGCTGGAGCGAGGCATAGGACGGCGCCTCGAAGCTCAGATGGGCGCCCACGATCATGCGCGTGGCGCGATCGATGAGCGCAGTAAGCCAAGGCCGGCCCAGGGCGCGGCCGCTCTGTGGGTGGACCACCACCAGATCGATCAGGCAATGATCGACCTCGACCTCTTCAAGCGGTCGCTCGGGCGGGGTCCGCCGCTCGAAGATGCCGAACTTGAGCCAGGCGGCACGACGGCCGAAGCGGCGCTCATATTCCTGCCGCTCGGTGTAATTCTCGCGGATGAACACCCGGAATGTCCGGTCGCTGACCGCCGGCACATTCTGCTCGCGGCACAGATCGACATAGCGACGATAGGCATAATTCTTCCGGCGCCGCGGCATGCCCAGATACCAGGCTTCGACAGCCTGCCGCATCAGCTTGTAGGTGTCGGGGCGATCGCCGTCCTCGCGCGCATAGCGGGACTGGCGCGCGCCGCGCCGGTGATAGTGCGGAATCAGCAGCCGGATATCGCGGCCGTGCCGGCTCCACACGCCATACCAGGCCCGCACCGTGTAGGGATTGGGTCGGCTCAGCGCCTTGGGGCGTCGAGTGTCCCCGCTTCCCTTCCGGCGCTGCTCGGAGGATATCCGGGCCGCGAACGCTGCGTCCTCCTGCTCCCATTGGCCATGATGTGCTTCGAACACAGTCTCTGCAGCGGCGGCATAGGCGCCCATCAGCGTCGGATGCTCACCCCGGATAGCATCAACCATGCGCACATAGGTTTCCCGGCGCTCCGCCTCGCGACGGACGTCCTCCGGCCAGAACTCCCAGGTCTTTTCCAGCGCCTCGGCTACTGCCTTGGGCAAACCCTCCGCGTTGCAAGGATGATGCGTCAGGCGCCGCGCACCATAGACGGTGTCGATCTCATCATCGCTCCACGTTCGCGCATCGCCACCGGATTGCGGGCGAAGCAGATAACCGCGACGTTTTCGCTCGACCACCGACCAGAGCGCCATCTGACCCTGTTCATCCCGGATCGAGAGCGTGTCCCCTTGCTGGAAGCGCATCGGCGTCGCGGTCATCTTACCTTCCTTCCCGGCATGAGTACGGCGTCGTCGTCCAGCGACCGCTCAAGATCCGCGGCCAGTTCTCCGATCGCCACCAGGCCGAGCACGATGTTGACATGGGCCCGGCCGCCGAGCGCCTCGGCGGCCACGCCCAGGCTCGATGGAAAGGGGAGGTGGGTGATGATGGTGCGGATCACATGGAGGTTTTCGTGCGCCAGCACCGCTACCGCCGCACGCAGGCGACGTGCATTCGACAGGCGTGGCTGTCGCCGGATATCGGTGTCGAGCCACAATTCGTGTCGTCCGCCGCGCGCAGCGCACTCGGTTTCGATCGCCGAAAGCCGTCCGCCCAGTGTCGGGTCCGACGCCAGTCGGGTCGCCAGTTTCACCTGGCGGTAGACGACCTTTCCGTCCTCTGTTTCCAGCCGAATATCCGGCGTGTAGCGCCGCTGCCGACCCGCTTCCGTCCAGACAAAGGTTTCCGGTTGCACCGTGAAATGCGCCACATCAGGATCGACATCGAGAAGCAGCAGCGCGTCGCGCTCGAGCAGGCTCTCATAGGGCAATCCGTGGCCAGTCTTGATCGACTGATACCACCCCGTGCACGATCTTCGCCCCGGCCGTTCTGCCGGATTTCGGGCGAACCGCACCGCCGCATCAGAGCGTAAACGGGCCGATTTGTCGGTCACGCCGGCATCCACTACTCTCCTGCGGGAGCGACTCGAATTGCCGGTTGAGTATAACTACTTCCGCAAAGGGCGCTAATCGGTTCCGCCCAGACCCTCCTGATCGAAAAGGTCGCGCGCGGCGAGAAGATCGATCTGGTCCTGACAGCCGACACCGCGGTCGAGAAGCCGGCGACCTACGCCTACCTCGACGTCATCCGGCCGTGGATGGACGCGCGTGGCATCCGTCACGAGATCGTTTCGTACATCCCCAAACGGTTCAAACATTGGCCGCCCTACTACGGGCTGCTGGAGATGTGCCTGACCAACGCGACGCTGCCGAGCAAGAGCCTTGGCGGGTCGAGCTGCTCGCTCAAATACAAGAAGGCCCCGCAGGATGCCTTCCTAGCCACCTGGCAGCCGGCGATCGACGCGTGGAGCCGCGGGCAGCGGGTCAGACGCCTGATCGGCTATGATGCCGGTCCACGGGATACGCTGCGCGCCAACCATGCGCGGTCGATCGACGATCCGCTGTACGAGTGCGAGTACCCGCTGCGGGAATGGGGCTGGGACCGTGACGCCTGCACCGCCCGGATCGTCGCGGAAGGCCTGCCCGTGCCCCCGAAGAGCGCGTGCTGGCTGTTATGTTTGCAGATGGTGTCTCGTCTCACCGCAACCCTTTATTTATGGGCTACAAAATTATCCGCCGTTTGAGACGATCCGAGGCCATTGAAGCGCTCGGGACAGTTGCAAAGCGCTACTGCACTTTGCAACTGTCCCGAGCGCAACCGCCGAAGGCGGTGCGACTCGTCGCGGCGGCATCCGGAATGACTTTGCTGAGCGGAAGAAACTGACTTGCCATTGCCCGTCGGGACTTGCTGATGCGGCCTTGATCGTTGCGCCGACAGATTGGGAAATGTCTGTTACGCGCCCATTCCGGTCGCTCAGCCGATGCACCGCAATCCCCGGAAGCTGCCGACCCCGACCGATCAGTGAGCAGCAGTCTGCGAGAACACGTTCATCACGATGACACCAGTCACGATCAAACCCATTCCCGCCATTGCCGGTAAGTCCAGCTTTTGCCCCTGAATGATCCAGGCAACGGCTGCGATCAATACGATGCCGCAGCCCGACCAAATTGCGTAAGCTATCCCGGTGGGAATGGTCTTCAATGTCAGCGACAGGCAGTAGAAAGCCACGATGTACGAGAGGGCAGTGAGAAGGCTGGGCGCTAGTTTGGTGAAACCTTCGCTCTGCTTCATGAAAGTTGTGCCGATCACTTCAGACACAATCGCCACCGCGAGTAGGACGTAATTCATGTGCGCTCCGTTTTTCCATCGGAAAGCACGGCCCTGTCATAACAAGGCGTCTTCCCGACATGGTCAGGTTTACGCCGCGGCAGGGAAGAACCCACGATATGCGGGCGCAGGAGACACCACCCTGCTACTCTATTCTCGGCGCCCCCTGATAACTGTTCCTGCTTGACCTGTCACGCTGCCTTCTGAAGGTCATCATCGGCTGCGCGGCTTACACAAGGCTGCCGGTGTTACCGTCAGGAGAATGTCCGGGCCTACGCGCGCTCCCGACGCAATGCGCACCGTCCCGGACGTTTCAACGGCCAATAGCAGATCCTGAAAACCGTTCTTGACCCTGTAGTCGCTACAGGTCTTATGGAGCCTTCCGTACCCGGCGTCAGATGTCGGGCAGGAACGGGGGCAATGTGAGTTTGATGGTTCGTGCCGGCAGGGTCTGTGTCGGGAGCAGCGCGCTGGTTATTGCAACCATGATGGCCGGTACAGCCTATGCGCAAGCACAGGTCCAGGCCGACCACACAGAGGAGGCTGAGACCGAGATTGTGGTCCAGGCGACACGGACGGGGCGCAGGGTTCAGGACGAACCGATCCGTGTCGATGTCATCAATCGCGAGGAGATTGAAGAAAAGCTCCTCATGCGCCCCGGCAACATCGCCATGCTCGTCAGCGAGACGCCGGGCGTGCGGGTTCAGACCACATCGCCCGCGCTAGGCGCGGCCAATGTCCGCATCCAAGGCCTCAAGGGCCGCTACACGCAGATCCTGGCCGACGGATTGCCCCTCTATGGTGGGCAGACACCCTCCATTGGTCTGCTGCAAATCCCGCCCACCGATCTTGGCCAGGTGGAGATCATCAAGGGCGCGGCATCGGCGCTCTACGGTCCCTCAGCACTGGGCGGCGTCATCAATTTGGTGTCGCGTCGTCCGGCCAGCGAGTCGCAAGGCGAACTCCTGCTCAATGCTACCAGTCGTGACGGACAGGATGTGACGGGGTATGTCGCCGCGCCGCTCAGCAGCGTGTTCAGTGCCTCGGTCACCGCTGGCTATGACCGTCAAAGCCGACAGGATCTGAACGATGACGGCTGGGCCGACATGCCCGGCTATGAGCGCTTCACAGTCCGGCCCCGTCTGTTTGTCAACACTGCCGATGGGACCAAAGCCTTGGTCACTTTCGGCGCGATGGCGGAGCAGCGCGACGGCGGAACGATGCCGGAAGCCAATGCGCCGGACGGATCGCCGTTCGCGCAGACGCTGCACAGCCGGCGCTACGACCTCGGCCTCACGGCCGAAACACCGCTGGAAGGCATCGGCACGCTGCGTTTGCGCGCGTCCGGCGTTACCCAATCGCATCGCCATGTCTTCGGCAAGACAGTGGAGAATGACCGCCACCGCACGGCATTCGCTGAGGCCTCGCTCGGCGGCAAGGCAGGCGAGACGACATGGCTGGCAGGCGCTGCGATCCAGTTGGACGACTATCGGTCCAAAGCGTTCTCAGCCTTCGATTACAGTTATACCGTGCCCGCGCTTTTCGTGCAGGGTGAGCAGGAACTGGCCGACCGGCTGACCCTGGCGGGGAGCCTGCGCTGGGATGCGCATAGCGACTATGGCTCACATGTCAGCCCGCGCCTTTCCGCGCTCTATCGCCCTGGGCCCTGGACGATCCGTGCGTCGCTGGGACGCGGCTTCTACGCGCCGACACCGTTTGTCGAGGAGACAGAGGCCAATGGCCTTGCGCGCCTTCTGCCTTATGGAAAGCTCAAAGCGGAGTTTGCCAACAGCGGGTCGATCGACTTCGGCTACGCCAGCGGACCGTTCGAAGCGAACTTCAACCTGTTTGCCTCGAGCATTGACCATGCCCAACAGTTGCAGACGGTGGACGCGGATCATGTCACGCTCATCAATGCCGATGGCGTCACGCGGACGCGCGGCGCCGAAGTGCTGCTACGTTATCGCTGGCAGGCTCTGTCTCTGACCGGCAGCTACGTGCATGTCGCCGCGAATGAACCCGATCTCGATGGCTCTGGTCGGCGGATCGTACCACTGACGCCCCGAGACAGCGCGGGCCTTGTCGGAATGTGGGAGAAGGAAGGGCGTGGCCGTTTCGGGATCGAGGCATACTATACCGGACGACAATCCCTACCGGACGCAAAGCAGGTCCTATGTCCAGCTCGGCGCTATGGGCGAAGTGATATTGGGCAAGGTCAGCCTGTTCCTCAATGCCGAAAACCTGCTCAATGTGCGGCAGACGAAATATGACCGGCTGCTCCTGCCGCGTCGCGCACCGGCGGGGGCATGGACGGTCGATGCCTGGGCACCGACCGACGGGTTTGTCCTCAACGGAGGGGTGCGGATTCGCTTCGGCGGAGAATAGGCCTGCTCCTCAGTTCACCGCGCGCCTGGTGGATGATCTGCCATCCGCCGGACAGCGCGAGCGCGGCCATGATTGCTGCGACAGCGATGTCCGGCCAGCCCGTGCCGGTGCCGAACACGCCCAGCGCTGCGGCGACCACGGCGATATTGCCGATCGCATCGTTGCGCGAGCAGATCCAGACCGAGCGCCGGTTGGCGTCACCCGCGCGGTGACGCCAGAGCATCGCGGCGCAGGCAAGGTTCGCGACCATTGCGATCACGCCCACGATCCCCATGGTCTCAGCAGCTGGAACTATGCCCTGCGTCGCCATCCAGATCGTGTTGCCCAGCACCCAAATCCCGAACAACAGAATCGATACGCCCTTGGCCATAGCCGCCCGCGCTCGCCACGCCAGCGCCATGCCCGCGACGCCGAGGCTGATCGCGTAGTTGGCAGCGTCGCCCAGGAAGTCGAGCGCATCGGCCTTGAGCGATGCAGACCCGGCAGTGACACCGGCGACAATCTCCACGCCAAACATGACCGCGTTGATCACAAGCGCGATCCATAACACGCGCCGCCATGCCGCATCGTTCAGCTTTTCGGTATTGTCCTGTGATCCGCCGCAGCATCCGCCGGCCATATGCATCTCCTGTTTCGGTGATGACAGGCTATATAGGGCCTGTAGCAACTACAGGGTCAAGGGTATGGCATTCACGATCGGCGATATGGGCAAGGCTACGGCCACGAAGATCGAGACGATCCGCTATTATGAGAAAATCGGCCTGCTGCCTAAGCCGGCGCGGACAACGAGCAACTACCGGGACTATGGGCAGGCGGAACTTGGCCGACTGTCCTTCATCCGCCGGGCCCGCGACCTCGGGTTTTCGCTCGATCAGGTCCGTGCGCTGTTAAGCATCTCGGGCGACCGCAGCTGCGATTGCGCCGGTATCGACCGGATCGCCAAAGAGCACCTACTTGAAGTTGACCGCAAGCTCTCGGACCTTGCGGCGCTTCGCAAAGAGCTGAAGGCGGTAATTGATTCCTGCGATGGCGGCATCGTTGCGGATTGCCGTATTATCGAAGCATTGGGGCCTGCATCGCCAGCCTAAGAATGGCAGTTGTTTGCCTTCCGCGGTCCATACCTGCCGTTCTCCTTACGGCCAATCGCGGTCATTTACATGCGAGATACCCATTCAAGCTGCTGGTCGCAGGCGGGCCGTTGATTGAGGGAATTCTTCGTCGAGTGATGGGCCCAACCAAAATCCATCAAGCGTTGTGCAGGGGAGGATCAGTGCTGCGCAAGCGGGGAGGGTTTTACACTGAACCTGCCTTCAATGCGTAGCCCGCCCGTGGCGGTCTCGCGTCGCCATGTAGCGTAGAGCGAATTGAGCGTGCAACGTGGCGTCGATTGTAATGTCCTCAGGACTTGCTCGCATCATGAGTCGGCCGGCCGTGGTTTTGGCAGCATTGAGCGCAATTGCCGGAGTTCCGCGTCTTTGGCTTCCAACGCAGCCTCCAGCATGATGATACGATTGAGCAACTGGTTGATCACGTTTCGCAGCTCGGCCTTGCCGCTCGTGCTTTGTGGTTTAGCCTTCGGCGGCTTCGGAGCTTCATCGAACAAAGCGAGAAGTTTGGAGCATCGATAGGCCGTCGCTCGACTGACCCCCGCCTCGCGCGCAACATTGGTTATGCTCAGCTTGCCATTCGTCGCGGTGCCTTTGCCGTCGCGCAAGCGGTTATAGGCGTCAAGCAGCGCGACGGTGGCTTGCGATTTCCGGGGAGGGTTCGCTTTCGTCGTCATCGTTCGACCTGTTCCAGCAACTGCCTGTAAATATCGATCTGTGCCTCAATGGCGTGTTTCTGGATCGGGCTGATGTTCTTGCCATTTTTCATGGTCTCGGCATCTGCGATGCATGATTGCAGAGCCAGCACATGCCGCCTCGCCACCACGCTGTTCGGACAACGAGCAGGCTGGCACCTCGTAAATGCCGGCTGCGCCTCAGCTCCTTTCACCTTCAAGCAGAGGGCGTGGTCGGCATAGAAGAAGCAGTCGTTGATATAACCCGGATGAAGCGTGACGGCGGTGTTCGAGAGCATTTTTGCGCGGCGCCGATCATCAACGACCGTGCCGGGCAGATCTCCGATCTTGTTTCTGATGCTTGTAAATTCGGCGACGAGTTTCGATCGCATGGGGCCGCCTGGATTGATCCCTGCCTTCCAGTCCTCGTACATCTCGACGATATCGCTGAGCTGAGCGAGGCGACGTTCCTCTTCGATCTCCGAACGGAAGCCGGATTGGGAAGTGCCCGCATAGCCTTCGAACATCATGGCGCTCGCGTGCCCATATTGTATCATGCCCGCGATCACGCCGAAGGGCTGACTGGCGATGTACCATGCAAGGGTGCGGCGGAGCTGACGCGTGCGCCACCGCCAGGGTTCATCACCCTCGTCCGGGATATGATAAAGTGCCAGTATGCGGTCGGCTTCGGCGGGCGCCGCCGCTGCCATTTCTTCGGCGAGCCGGCGACACTCTTTGGCAAAGTAATTCAGGTATACGGTCGATTGATGCGCCGTAAGCTGGACATTGCCCACCCCCCGAATCAAGGCCGGTTTGAACAGGGGCTCATCATCTCGCGGCGCTTCCGTTCGATCGGCGCTGTTGTGTAGATAGTCCTGCAACCGTATTGCTGCCAATACGGCCCTGGCAACAGGCTCTATCACGGTCCAGCGATGTTCAGCGCCGTCGACGTTTTTACGGGTTTTGAAGATTCTTCCGACGAGTTCGTAGCCCTTAACCTTCCCATGTTCGTCGCGCATGAGTCTGAGGCAACCACGCTTGAGCGCGGCCGCTTCCTCGCCGCGCATTCCTGATAATAGGCCGATTACGAGATAGCACGCGGCTATCGCCGGTATGAAGGTATAACGGCTGCTGAAGCTGGGAAGATGCGACCGCCACGCAATGTTTGTTCCTGGCATGCTGGCCCAACCACTGCTTGCGCCTGGGCGCTCGGTTCCGAGTTGCGAGATTGCCTTCTCGAGCATAGCTGAGCGTGCCTTCAGCACTGCCACGCCGAGGCCGCTGGCCTTGCAGATTTCTGGCCACGCGGGTCGACCATCTTGGGTCGCCGGTACTCCAGAGCCCGATGCTTCAAGCGCATCCAAATAAGCGCGCAGGCGCTGGTCGCTTAGTTTCGGTGACACTCTCTGCCGACGCGCGGCGATGTTGATGCCAGCTATACGATGTCGGGCGATAAGATCGTCGATCCCATGATGGACGTAGAACATGGCCCACCGCAACGCCGGCGCGCTAATGGCTTCCGGTATTCGCGGTGTGACATTTTCTCGGCCACCCCGGTATCCCGCGATCCTAGTCGCTGAACGGTTACCCCAAGGAGCTATCTCGATTCCCCGGAACGACAGGGAGGGCGTATAGAGCGCAAGTCGCCGTACGCAGAGGATCTTGTAGACAAGAGTTGCCGGTGCGAGGTGCCGCTTCGCGGACAGCCACTGATCCAGCCAAGGCTGATCGATCTCGTGGAGTCGAAGTCCGGCTTCCCGCACTTCTTGTAGAAAATGCCGGATTATATTGCCGACCTGCATCAGCGAACCAGGTTTCAGGACGCCGAGGCGGCCGCGCACATTGTCTCGGGAGTCGTAGTTTAAAGACAGGAACAGGTATTCTCGTATGAGCTCCCGCTCATCAGCATCGGCGATCCGACCGAAGCAGATACAGGCTTCATGGGCCTTTGTCGGCCGCGCGATGGCACATTCGAGCAGCCACTTATCGTCCCCGACCAGAGAGATATTCTGCTGCTCACGGCCACTCACGACCATCTGGGGCGGAATCACCAATGCCGAACGGTCAATCCGCCAAGATGCTTCGGCACGTTCCAGAACCCGACGCATGTTCAGCCCCGCTGAAGATGTGGCGGCAGCGCTGGCGCCACAGCGGCATTTTCCGCCGTGGACCGAGCCTGTTCGATATCGCCAGCGTCGAACACGGGGAGTATCTGTACCATAATTCGATTATGGTCGGCGCTGTAGCGCTCGTGCCACTCCGCTTCCGTCATGACGGCGCGCCGTTCAGCTAGCCATGTCAGATAGGTCAGCAATGCAGGCAGTTTTCGTGCGGTGAACACTGCATTCGAGCAATGGAGGCAGCCGGTGAACGCGGTGGCGCAGGAGCCGTTGTCGTTCCGCCCAAGAGGGCTCGACCAAAAGCCGGAACACATGCCAAGGAACGTATCGGCATCGCCTGAGACCAACGACGCGACCGCGCCTGCGTCGAGCTTTTGGTTTCCGATCGAGAGGCCGGATGCGAGCGCGCTGACTTCCTCCTTCGGTGGCAGGACCAACGGCATCATCGCCATGTCGAACAGTTGACCTTCAGCGACCGCTACCGAGCGTGCATGCTCTTCTCGAAGCCCGTCCACCGCGGCATAATGCCGAGCGGCAACTGGCTTCGAGTGATCGCTCGCGAAGCGCCGAAGGTGGCCTGTGTGGCGCAAGTAATTGTCCCGCTTCACCGTCTTCCTTAGCCGGGCGGGAACGATCTTGGTTATCGGCTTGCCCGCTTCGTCGACGAGCCCAAGGCTCCTGATCGCGGCATAGAAGTTGTGGGTAGAAAGGCTGAACCGCCGCCAGCTCGGCAGTCCGGCTGCAACGAAGCCCACCCACAGGTAATCCGCATTCGGGTCCCCTCGATCGGCCATTCGCTCGGCGGCGGGTCGGGATAGTTCGAGGGCAAGGCGAACGAGTCCGCCGGGCGTATTAATTCCACCATCACGCACGCGTTCGCGCTTGATCTTCGCGCGGGGGCCGCCTCGTCCCTTTGTGTATTCAATGGAGACGTACCCTCTCGCGGGGTTCTTCAGGCAGTCGCGCCGCAGGGTCCGCAGGCATTCTATCGGCATTTCGACCCGGAGCGCGATGGCGATGATGAAGCAGATCGCATCAGGCAGGGTCAGAACGAGAAGATCGCTGGCCGCGGCGATGGCAACCTTGCGATATTTGAACATGTCGAACTCGCTTCGAGCGGGGCGCGTGCCGTCGGCGACCCTCAGGAACACATTCTCAAAGCGGCTCCTCTCCGGCTTGTTTCGCAAAGCTTCGATCTGCTCGCGGCCCGACAAGATCCTTTCGCGTGTAGCTACCACGCTGCGATCAGCGGCGTCTTTCAGGACGCGAGCGACGAACGGTGTCAACGGTTCGCGGGGCCGTAATGCCGTTCCGTTGTGCCGGCTCGTGAAGTTGATCCGCGCCTTCAGATCCGGACGAAGCAGATCAGGGTTTCGTTCGTCTATCGCGCGAAGGCCGTGAACAAGGCAACGGAACCGGGAGTATTGACCCCGAACGTCGCAGGCATCGATGTCAGCGGCCGTGATCACGCGAAGCCCCCCGTTGAGGCGCCCGCTGGAGGACAGATGTTTCCCGAGCGGGATCCAGCTCTGTCGATACTGTTCGACACTCGGGACGGCCAGGCCGGCGAACAGCTCGTTCATCATCGGCCCAAGGTACAAGGCAAGATCGCGACCCAGGCCTTCGTTCCCCACCTCGTGCAGCAACCAGGTCATTTCGCGCCCGACACCGTCACGATGATGATAGGCTACGATCGCGTCGGCTCGCGGCTCCTCATCCTGCTGCGGAGGTAAATCGCGGAACGAGAGGCGAGGGCGACCCACTGCTAGAAGAAGCCCATCAGACGAGAGTCCAGCGCCTCGGCCGCCTGATCTACGATTTCGAAGGCTTCATCGAGGTAGGTGAGATATTTTTCAGTGGTCAGGACGCTGGCGTGACCCAGCCATCGCTGGACCCGGCGCAAGGGGTCGCTGACAACCTTCATGTAGATTTCCTCGGTTCGATCCGGGACAGATCGATCGTCGAGCCTCATCACTTCCGCTTTGACGAGGTGTGTAAGCCAGTAGACGGCAAAGGTATGCCGGAGGGTATGGGGCGATACGTGTAGGTCCCAGCCCATGTCCTCCGACAACTTCTTGCTGGTACGCCGGAATATCGACTGCCATGCCGCGGGGGTGAGGGCTTGGCCGTCCTGCGCCAGCCACAATGCTGCCGGCTGCGCACTTTCCAATGGTGCGCCCGATCCGGGCAGCAATAGGAGGTTGCGTCGTTCGTCGATGCGCAGAGTCGCCAGTGATCGAGGGCGCCGCTCGCCCTTGATCAAAACGCGTTGCCCGCCTGCAAGCGTGCCGATGAGCGGCTGCCGCATGGTCCGGACCCCACCCGCGCGTCGCCAGCGATCGACCAACTGGCTCCGCTCCTCGCGAATATAAGCGTCGATGAAGTTACTGGCTACCCGCCTCGGGAACGGCACTGATCGAGGTTTGCGCCCTTTGGTGATTCTGGCGGGCAGGTCGATCATGGTGCTGCGACAGCCGTGAAAGACGCGGGCGTTCGTCGTCGGAAGCTCACCGATCAGAAGGCTTGCGCCTTCTTCGAGCCTAACCCCTGTCGTCACAAGCAGCTCGGCGAACGCGGCATCGCGCATCGGATTCCGCCGGTGAGTGATGCCGTTCGCGTAACCCCCACCGAGCAGGCCTTGGTCTCGGAACAGAACGTAATCCTCGAGCGGGATCATGCGGATCGTATCTTCGGCAACCGCGCCATCACGGCGGAATCTGGTTTTCGGCGCAACTGATATCAGTCCTGCGTCCTCGCTGGCGGCCCATTGATAGAACCGCGTTAGCGCCGCAGAGGTGCGCTTCCAAGACGATCCCGATAGTCGGAGCTCGCCCGGCCCTTCGAGCCGAAGGCTGCGATATTTCCCTACGTCGGCACTCGATGCGTCGAGTAACGACTTTGAACGCGCATCCCGCAGGTAACGGGCAAAGACCTGAAGATCTCGAGCATAGTGGCCTGCGCTGGCAAGGGACACGCCATCGGATCGCAGGAACGTGATGAACGAATTGACTTCTACAACGGGGCTTCCGTCGGAATGAAGGAGAGAAGGGAGATTTGTTTCGGGTAAGTATTTGATTGCGTCCTGCTTTATGGAGTCATCAAGCGCAGGCCGGATCATCGTCCCATCAAGAAGTATAGGCTCGACGCCGAGCCAAGGATCGAACGGGAAAAGATGCACTGAACCCTCGACATGACACTGGGCGTTTCCATTTTATTGCCCCGACCCGATCGATAATGGGACAATATCCTTATCCCGTCAAAGGGAATGGATCGTCTCAATGGCGACATAATGGCTGTGCATTGCCAACCAACCTCAGGAGATCCGCGACCTGCCGCGCTGGTGCCTACGCCTGATCGTGCTGGTCGAGGCGCGCGCCGCGCCGCGGCTGCACACCGTCGAGGGTCTATGGCGCAAGGGCACCAAGGCCCGCCCGGGCCGGATGACCGACTTCATCCGCAACGAGGGGCTGCTCCCGGCACGCGAAGTCGATCGCATCTGGAACACGGCACCGACCGACCTGATCCGCTTCCAGGACGTCGCTGCCTCGATCCCGATCGAGGAGCGCCCGACGATGCGGGACTGGATTGACCGTTTCAACGCCGGCGTCGCCGCGGCCGAGCGCCCGCTGCTCGCCGCCTGATCGAACCACAAGGAACCAGACATGACTGAATCGTCCACGCTGGCGAGCGCCGACGCACGTCTTGAGACGATTGCCCGTCTCAATGACCGTTGCCGGCAGGGGCTCGACCGTACCGCCCAGATCAACATGACCCGCACCTGCCTTGCCACGTTCGCGGAGGACCGCGGGGGCGAGATCGTCGCCCAGGGCGAGATCCTCGCCATGTTGCGCGCGCATCGTTTCAGCGATGCCGAGGCCGGAGAGCGGAATCGCGGCAGCTTCGAGTACCGGGGCACGACGGTCTATTTCTGCATCGACTATTACGATGCCGCGATGGAGTACGGCTCGGAGGATCCCGCCGACGCGAGCCAGACGCGGCGCGTGCTGACGATCATGCTCCGTGGGGACCTCTGACGTGCCGGCGCTGTTTCGGCCGAGTTCTGCCGAGCGTCGCCGTATCCGCGAGGCGGCCGCGCGCGAAGCTCGCATGGAGGTTCGCTTCGTCGTCCTTCAACTCGGTCAGCGCCGCAGCCTGACCGGGCGCGGCAGCGCGCTCAACATCGCCCAGATCAGTGACGACCCGGCGTTCGCGGATACCGACTTCGACGACGAATATGCGCCGTGGAGCGCCTTCGCCGACGGTGTCGCGCTGACGGAAGAAGGCAAGGGCATCTTCGACCTCGCGATCCGCCGACGCGGCGATCCCGACCATGACCTGCAGGGTCACGTCACGGTCTATGTCACGAACCGCCAGGTCGTCCGGGTTTGCAGCTGCGACACGGAATATTGAGGTGGCACTCGACCTTCTCGCCCTGCTGCAACCTGCGCCCTTCGATCGCCTCTGGGAGGCGGAGAAGAGTGGGTGGCGGTGTTTCGTGATGGGCAATGACCATCCAGCATACCGGAAGGGATCGCGTCTGCGTGCCGCCTGGCAGCGCGGATACGATGCAGCCGCCCGGTCGAAAGATCCCGAGGGCCTGATGCTCTGACGCACGGCCCCCCGACGGAGACGCGATATGGCCAGAGACACTCCACGGCGCGCGCGGCACGCGCGGCCGGAGGTGCGCAACCCCGTGCTGGCGCTGCCGGCAGCGGCGCGCCTCGCTAACCTGCCACCAGCGGCGCGCGACGAGTTGCGGGCGCTCCTCCTCGATCTCCGCCGAGACGCGCAGGTTCGCGCCGAGGAGTGCTGGCGCCGGCACAAGGCCCCGATGGCCACCTATTGGAAGGTTGTGTCGGTCTATGCAGGCCACATCGCCCGGGTGCTGCGATGACCTACAACCCGCGCATCGCCACCGTCTCCGAGGCCGAGTACGCTGAGCTACTGGGGATCGTTCGCCATCAGGAGGAACCCCGGCCACTCAGCGACGACGATCGCTGGCGCGCAGACTATGCCGAGGAGCAGCGCCGGCGACGGGTCGTCGGTTATCAGCAGGACCTCTTCACCAGCACCGCGATCACGCATTACCGTCGCAGCCCCGCCGCGCCGATCGTCGAGCGCCCGCCGGTGGAGACGGTTGCAGCCAAGCTGAAGCGGATCAAGGGCGATCCGTTCGCGACCTTCGGTCCGCCACGGAGTGACCGGCCATCGATCCTGACTGAGCGGCAGAGGCGCGCGATCGTCCGCGGCGCCGCCAACTGGCTGAACGTGCGGCAGCGGGTGACGCTGGTCGATTCACCGGGTTCCGTCGATCCCGCCTTTGGCATCCAGCGCTACCTCGGACGGCATGGGGTCATCTGGCGGCTGTGTGGGTCGACCTTCGCGGACCATTGCTACGTCTTCTTCGATGCTGTCGGTGCTGAACGCACCGCGAAGATCCACATGGTCGAGGTGCGCGACTTGGCGCCGCTGCCATGAGCGTCCGGCAACCCGACCTCTTCTATGGCGATCGCCAGCCACCGCGGTCGCCGAGGCCGGAGCGCGCCTACCGCCCGGAGGAAAGGGGGAAGGCCAAGGCGTTCGCATGGGAGAGCATGGGCGCGTGGGTCCGGCACATGCACCGCCTGTTCGCGATCGAGAGCCCGAGCAGCGATCACTATGCCCGCACCCGTGCGACAGCCCGCTGCCTGACAGTCGAGCGCATTCGCGAGTGCCGGCATGATGACGATCTTGCTCGCTGCGAAGCTATGCTGGTCGAGGCACGCTCAGGCTGGCTCTACGGTCTCGATCGTGCCTTCACCCGCGCCGAGCGGGGCACGTTGCTGGTAGAAGTTCGCAATCGCCGGTGCCTGCTCGCCATCGGACGGATGACCGCAAAGCCGAAGGGGCCGCGGTTCGATCCGACCCGGATGCCGGATGCGGTTCTTCTCCGCCTGATCCAGACGCACACGGACGCCCGCGTGCTCAAGGCGTTGCGCGCTGAACGGCAACGCCGCGGCGCTGTTGCTTCCCATAATGGGAAATTGTAAGGTGCAAGCAATGAGGATCATCGCCAGGAACAGGTTGATCGCCTTCTGGGAGAAGCATCCCCGCACCGAGGCGTCGCTGAAGCACTGGCACGAGGTGGCTGCGAGCGCGACCTGGCAGAGCCCGATGGACGTCGTCGACGACTTCTCGAAGGCGAAATCGCTGAACGGCGAACGCGTGCGTTTCGAGGTCGCTGGCGGAGACTATCGGATGATCGTCGCCTTCGACTGGGGTCGGTCGATCGCGTTCATCAAGTTTCTGGGGACCCATGCGGAATACGACAGGATCGATGCTCTGACAGTGAGCCTGTTCTGATGATTGAGGGAGACGGTGCGATGCACATCAAGCCCATTCGAACCGATGAAGATCACGAAGCGGCACTGCGTGAGATCGAGATGCTGTGGGGCTCACCGGAAGGCTCCGAGGCCGGGGACCGGCTCGATGTGCTGGTGACGCTGGTTGAAACCTATGAACAGCGCCGCTGGGTTATCGAACCACTGGATCCGGTGGATGCGATCAAGGCGGCAATGGAGATGAACGGTTATACCCGCGCCCAGTTCGCGGCACTGATCGGACAGTCACGCGCCACCGAGGTGCTGAGCCGCCGTCGTGCCCTCACCCTGCCGATGATCCGGAAGATCGCTGGCGCATGGCACGTTCCCGAGCGGGTGCTGGTTCAGGATTACGCTCTGGCAAAAGCCTAGCCGTATGCGCCCCGCCCGCTAATGAAAACGAGGCCGGAACCGATAGCAGCGGTCCCGACCCCGTCGATCGAAGGATCCTCCGTCGAAACGGTGGATAGACTGGCTCAACGCATGCGCGTCGAATCCGGTCCGCGATCCTCATTACAGGGATCGTCCTCAATATTCCATGAACGCGGCCGTCGGCCCGTTCCACCCGCCATAAAGCACACCACCCGAAGGACTTCACCCGAAGGACATCAACCCCGAAGGGACATCTACATGACCGTCATCGCAACTTCGGCACGCCGCGGCTCGCTCGCGTCATTCGAGAACGCCTACGCCGTCGCCATTCAGCTACGGGAGAACACCGGGATCGACCAGTTCGTGGTCGGCACCGACAACCCCCTTCAGCCCTTCCGCGTCTCCCGGTGCCGGCCACAACACCCGGAGCATCTTCTCGCCATGGTCGCTTGACCAAGCGGTGATCCTCAACCCCTGACCGTCATGTTGGCCATAAGCTGCGCTGCCGTCAGGCTCTCGCACAGGTCAGCGTTGGTCGCGTAGACCACCGCCAGCTTCTCCTCGCGCACCACCGTGCACATCCGGCCGCGGCGGTAGGTCAGGCTCTTCAGCCAGCACAGATCCTCGTGCGCCTGCTCGAACGGCGTGTCGTACAGCAGATACCAGAGCCGCATCTGGAACGGGTTCTGCGCACTCAGGATTTCGGCGAGGTCCTGGCTGCCTTCACCGTCGGTCACGCCGTTGCTGACGTCGCGCGCAAGCGCCTCGAACGCCTCCTGCATCTCGGTGATCGCCAGATAGGCTACATCGAGACCGATACCGATGGTGGCGCCTGCCAGCACCCGGCGATCAGCCGAGATTTCCGGATCGCCATTTGCATCGACGCTGCTGTTGTTCAGCACGTCGTAGAGCGGAAGGTCGTAATCGTACCCCCGCATCATGTCCTGTACGTTCATCGTATCCTCCCTCGGGTGTGGTCGCAGGATTGCTCAGCACGTCATGCGACGAGAACCATCGCCACCTTGATGAGCATTGACAATTCCGCTTCCTGCGGCAATGTCTGAACGTCACGACATTGAAGGTCAAGGCGCTATGCAAACTTTCTCCAGCCGGGATTTTCAACGCGCACCCGGCGTCATCAAGCGCGCGGCGGTCGACGGCGCCGTCATCATCACCGAACGCGGTCGGCCGATCATCGCGGTCATGCCCTTTGCCGAATATGAGCGGCTGAAAGCGCCTCCGGGCAACATCCTCGACGCGCTCGACATGGACGAGGTCGGAGACATCGACGTCGATTTCAGCAGGCCTGCCACCTTTCCGCGTCCGGCCGTCTTCGACTGATGTACCTCCTCGACACCAACATCCTGTCCGAGCTGCGCAAGCGGCGCAGCGGCAAGATCGATACCGCCGTCGAGGCTTGGGCAAACAGCGTCGATCAAGCCGACCTGTTCCTGTCGGTCATAACCGTGATGGAGGTCGAACTCGGCATTGCCCTGCTCGAACGCCGCGATCCGCATCAGGCGGGCGTGCTGCGGCTATGGCTGCACGACAAGGTCATGCCTGCCTTCACAGGCCGCATTCTGCCGATCGATGCCGCAATCGCGCTGCGATGCGCGCGGCTCCATGTGCCGGACACCAAGAGCGAGCGTGACGCGTGGATCGCTGCGACCGGTCTGGTACACGGCCTCGTGGTCGTGACCCGGAACGTTGTCGACTTCGCCGGCACCGGCGCGACGCTGCTCGATCCGTGGATCGCTAACGCCGAGGCAGGGGATCGATGACGGCAGAGCTTACGACCGACGAACTGGCTCAGCGTGCGGACCGATCGCCGCAAGCCATACCGATATCGGAGCGAAACCCTGCGTTTCCAAGCGCCTTAGCGCTTGCAACGTAGCGTTCGCAGATGCAGCATGGCGACGCCTTTCAGGCATCCTCTCCTAAGACTTTCCGGGTCGGCTCATGCCGACCCTTTTTTTGTCTGCTGACGTTTGCCGCTACCGCTGTTTCGCATGAGCCCAAGGCGGCGCAATATTCGCCCGCTCAGCGAGCGGGCACGGCTACCTCATCCACGTTCCGAAGCCGGTTGATGATGTATAGGCGCTCCCGATCGAGCTGATCCTCCATCATCGCCCAAATGACCCTGGCGGCACCACAATAGCCGAGCCAATCGCCGTCGATGGTGGTCCGCGTCCACTTCTCGACATGCTCGAAGGATATTTCGCGCTTGGCGGCGATCACACACAGCAGGTCGAGCAGCTCGGCGCGTTCATCAACGTCGCTATCCTGAAGCAGCCGTGGAACCACGATTTCAGTGACGAACGTTGATCGTGCCTGACTTACGGCACTTAAACGTTTGCGCGTTACATCCAGCGCTGAGCTATCCGGTTCGGACGCGTCGCAATGGCCGCGAATAGTCGCCAGCCCATCCAGGATTTGTCTGTGATACTCCTCCATTGTCTGGAGCATCGTCTGGTCATCCATCACTGCGACCTTTTTTCCCCTGTCAGCGTCAAACGCTTGAAATTCCAAATTGTGCTCTTGATTTATATCATGGTGACGCATGAAATTGGGACGATGCGGTGTACCGGCACGATCCCTGCTTCTTCCTTGTAGATCACGGTAAATCCACCCCTGAAAAGTGATACCCCACATTGTGCGGGTGCGGTTTCGTGCCCTGTTTGAGGCCACGCCGCGTGATCGGGGATGGTGGTTGTCCTAGAAGCAACCACATGGGATCTATCGACCAAGTACCGCGATCGACGTGCGTTGGGGTTACCCTTTAGCCCCCTGCATGGGCTATCGGTGAGCGCGGGAGAACCAGATGCACCATCGTCGCCAAAGCCCCGGTCGTGATTTCCTGAGCGAGATCGAGCGTCTCGAACGTCGCGCGCGTCGGATAACCGACCGCTATACCTGGAAGCGCCTCGCCGTTTTCGCAGGCCTCTTCATCTGGCTCAGCCGTGCATCCCTCCTCGAGGGTGACATCAGCGCGCCTGTCTATTTTGGACTGTGGACCGCTGTCATGGTTGGCTGCTGGACGGCGTCGGGCTGGCTGCTCGACCTTCCCAAGCTGCTGTTCCCGAACGTCCCAGCGTTCCAGCACCTGCGTCGGCCGGTGCCGCGTGTGGCGCGGCATCACGCCGGATGAGCAACCTGCCTCCCCCGTTCCCGAGAACGACGTGCTGTTGGCCCTGCAACCAGCGGAGGTGGCGGAATACCTCCTGCGATACCTAGACGGGCTCCCCTACACCGGCCGTCACGCGCAGGTGAATATCCTAGGCGGGTTCGACGAGACTGCCGGCTCGGAGATCGGGCAGGCTATCGCCGAGGCATGGGCGTGGGCGGAGGCGCAGGGGCTCCTGGTCCCGTCCGCTGGCAATCGCAGCGTTGGTGTGGTCGAGCTGTCCCGCCGCGCCGAGGCGCTTCTCCGCGACGACGGATTCGCCAAGCATAGGCAGGCCGCAGGATTGCCGCGCGAGCTTCTCCATCCCGCGATCGCGGACAAGGCGTGGCACCACTTTATCGCCGGCGATTACGCTGTTGCCGTCTTTGCGGCTTTCAAGGCGCTCGAGATCGCAGTCGCCGAAAAGAGCGCGATTCAGCGTACCGGCGTCGCCCTCATGCGTGACGCCTTCCACAAACAGAGCGGGCCGCTAACCGATAAGGCTCTTGAGGATGGGGAGCGGGAGGCGATCGGGCACCTGTTCGCGGGCGCGTTTGGCCTCTTCCGCAATCCCGTCGGGCACCGTGAGGTGAGTTACGATGGCCCGATCGAGCCGGCCGAGCAACTGATCGTGGCGAGCCATCTCATGCGGATCGTGGACGCAGCCGGAGCTTGAGCCTGCTGCGATGACGCTGTTTGCCGGAGCGCAGACGGTATGAGGTGGCCACCCCGCCCATGGGGCGGGGCCGGGCTCTAGTCGGCAAGAGCCGACCGGAGCCCCGCAAGAGCGGGTCTCCGTAGGGTAGACGCGAGACGCCTCTTTCGAGGACGCCCCAGCGCCTCCCCCCGAACCGTGCTTGCACCTTTCAATGCACACGGCTCT
>FWWM01003013.1_pt1 | contig 43209 bp, 60 predicted proteins | sample 2228351 | NCBI WGS metagenome assembly FWWM01 (sample SAMEA103939774, study PRJEB20133) | metagenome
GGGGCTGCGGTTTGCCATCCGGGAGGGGGGCCGGACGGTGGGGGCGGGGGTGGTGACGAAGATCCTGGAGTAGGGAGGAGGCCGTGGCGCAGCGGATCCGGATCAAGCTGAAGGCGTACGACCACCGGTTGTTGGACCAGTCCGCCGCGACCCTGGTGGACGCCGCCCGTCGCAGCGGGGCCCGCATCCGGGGGCCCATCCCGCTGCCCACGGAGCGGAGCCTGTACTGCGTGATCCGGAGTCCGCACATCGACAAGGAGTCCATGGAGCACTTCCAGATCCTCACGCACAAGCGGCTCATCGACATCCTGGAACCGACGCAGAAGACCGTGGACTCGCTCATGAACCTGGACTTGCCGGCGGGTGTGGACATCGAGATCAAGCTCTAGAGGGCCCTCCCAGGGAGGGAGTGCGATGGTGGCGATCCTGGGACGCAAGGTGGGGATGACGCAGGTGTTCGACGGACAGGGCAACCTGGTGCCGGTGACGCTGGTGGAGGCGCAGCCCAACGTGGTGGTGGGGCTCCGCACCCCCGAGCGGGACGGGTACCGGGCGGTGCAGTTGGGGTTCGAGGAGGTCCCGGAGCGCCGGGTCAACCGCCCCATGCGGGGTGTGTTCCGGCGCGCGGGCGTCTCTCCCCGCCGGGTGGTCCGGGAGGTCCGCCTGCGGGAGGGCGAGCAGGTCCAGGTGGGCCAGCAGATCTCCGTGGCGGCCTTCCGCGAGGGGGACCGGGTGGCGGTGACGGGCACCAGCAAAGGGAAGGGCTTCGCGGGCGCCATGAAGCGCCACGGGTTCGGCGGCCAGGCGGACTCCCACGGGGTCTCCCTCATGCACCGGGCCGTGGGGTCCCTGGGTACCTCCGGCGTGGGCCGTGTGTGGAAAGGAAAGCGCATGCCGGGCCGCATGGGAGGCGACCGGGTGACCGTGCGCGGGCTCCGGGTGGTCCGGGTGGACCCCGAGCGGCACCTGTTGCTGATCCGGGGCGCCGTGCCCGGCCCCCGGGGCGGGTTGGTCATGGTCCGGAAGATGGACTGAAGGCGGGAGGGACGGGATGCCGAGGGTAGCCGCGTTCAGCGCCACGGGAGACCCCGCGGGAGAGGTGGACCTGCCGGAGTCGGTGTTCGGGGTCCGGCCCCACGCCGCGGTGGTGCACCAGGCCCTGGTGGCGCAGCACGCCAACGCGCGGAAGGGCACCGCGTCCACGAAGACCCGGGGCGAGGTGGAGGGGAGCACCCGGAAGATCTGGCGGCAGAAGGGGACGGGCCGGGCCCGCCACGGGGACATCCGGGCACCCATCTTCGTGGGAGGCGGTGTGGTCTTCGGCCCCAAGCCTCGGGACTACCGCCACCGGCTGCCCAAGGCCATGCGGCGCCTGGCGCTGCGGTCGGTCCTGTCCGACGCCGCCCAGACGGGCCGCCTGGTGGTGGTGGAAGGCTTCGGGGTGCGGGAGGGCAGGACCCGGGAGGTGGCCGCCTTCCTCCACAAGCTGGGGGTGGCAGACCAACGGGTGGTCCTCCTCGTGGGGTCCGAGGGTCCGCTGGTGGGCCGGGCGGCGCGCAACCTCCCGAGGGTGGTGGTGCTGACCCCCAGCACGCTGAACGTGGCGGACCTGCTGTGGGCCGACCGCATCGTGGTCAGCCAACAGGCCCTGCGCGGCGTACAGGAGGTGCTGGCGTGACGGACTACCGGCAGGTCCTCCGGCGGGCGGTGGTCACGGAGAAGTCCATGCGGGGCGTGCAGGAGGTGCTGGCGTGACGGACTACCGGCAGGTCCTCCGGCGGGCGGTGGTCACGGAGAAGTCCATGCGGGGCGTGGAGGCGGGGAAGTACACCTTTGAGGTGGCCCGGGACGCCACCAAGCCGCAGATCCGGGAAGCGGTGGAGCGGGTGTTCGGCGTCCGGGTGGTGAAGGTGAACACCGTCCGCGTGCCCGGCAAGACGAAGCGGAGGGGTCGCCACACCTACCGGACCCCGGAGCGGAAAAAGGCGGTGGTCACCCTGGCCGCGGGCCAGAAGATCGACCTGGAGAAGCTGTTGTAGGAGCGTCGGGTATGGGGATCAAGCGGTTCCGACCCACCACGCCGGGGCGGCGGTTCGCCACCGGGTACACCTTCGAGGAGATCACGCGGACAGAGCCCGAGAAGTCCCTGGTGGTGTCCTTGCACCGGCGGGCGGGGCGGAACAACCAGGGGCGGATCACCACCCGCCACCGGGGCGGCGGGCACAAGCGTCTGTACCGCCTGGTGGACTTCCGGCGGGACAAGGACGGGGTCCCCGCCAGGGTGGCGGCTATCGAGTACGACCCCAACCGGTCCGCCCGCATCGCCCTCCTGCACTACGCGGACGGGGAAAAGCGGTACATCCTGGCCCCCGTGGGCCTGCAGGTGGGGGACGTGGTGACCTCCGGCCCGGACGCGGAGATCAAGCCCGGGAACGCGCTGCCCCTGGAGAAGATCCCCGTGGGCACCATGGTGCACAACGTGGAGCTGCAGCCCGGCCACGGCGGACAGCTGGTCCGGGCCGCGGGGGCCGCCGCCCAGATCATGGCCAAGGAGGGGGAGTACGCCCAGCTGCGGCTGCCCTCCGGCGAGGTGCGGCGGGTGCACCTGCGGTGCAAGGCCACCGTGGGCCAGGTGGGCAATGTGGAGCACGAGGCCATCAAGCTGGGCAAGGCGGGCCGCAAGCGGTGGCTGGGGATCCGGCCCACGGTGCGGGGAGTGGCCCAGGACCCCCGCAGCCACCCGCACGGAGGCGGGGAGGGGCGGTCCCCCGTGGGGATGCCGAGTCCCGTGTCCCCGTGGGGCAAGCCCACCCTGGGCAAGAAGACCCGCAAGCCCCGCAAGCGGTCCGACAAGGACATCATCAAGCGTCGGAAGTGAGGCGCATATGGGACGGTCGAAGAAGAAGGGCCCCTTCGTGGACGAACCGCTGCTGCGGAAGATCCGGGAGCTGAACCAGCGCCGGGAGAAGCGGGTGATCCGCACCTGGTCCCGGAGGTCCACCATCCTCCCGGAGTTCGTGGGCCACACCATCGCGGTGTACGACGGGCGCAAGCACGTGCCCGTGTACATCACGGACTCCATGGTGGGCCACAAGCTGGGGGAGTTCGTACCCACCCGGACCTTCCGGGGCCACGGGGGGTCCTCCGAGCGGACCACCACGGTGAAGGGCTAGGAGGGGCTTGGCATGGAGGCGCGCGCGGTGGCCCGGTACGTGCGGATGTCGCCGTGGAAGGTCCGGCGGGTGGCGGACGTGGTCCGGGGGCGGCCCGTGGAGGAGGCGTTGAGCCTGCTGCGGGCCATGCCGCACCGCGCCGCCCGGGTGGTGGAGAAGGTGGTCCGGTCCGCGGTGGCCAACGCGGAGCACAACCTGGAGCTGGACCGGGCGAGCCTGGTGGTGGCGCGGATCGCCGTGGACCGGGGCCCGGGCGGGGGCATGTGGAAGCGGCTGGTGCCCCGGGCCCGGGGTCGGGCGGACGTCATGAGCCGGCGCAACTGCCACGTCACCGTGGTGGTGGCGGAGCGCGAGGCGTAAGGGAGGTGCTGCGTGGGACAGAAGGTCCACCCGGTGGGGCTGCGGATCGGGATCATCCGGGACTGGGAGTCCCGTTGGTATAGCGAAAAGCACTTCGCGGACTACCTGCACGAGGACCTGCGGATCCGCAAGTACATCAAGGAGAAGCTGCACCGGGCGGGGATCCCGCGGATCGAGATCGAGCGGCAGTCCAAGGTGGTGAAGATCACCGTGCACGCGGCGCGGCCGGGCATCATCATCGGCCGCGGCGGCACGGGCATCGACGCCCTCCGCAAGGAGCTGGCGGAGCTCACGGGCAAGGAGGTCCAGCTGAACGTCCAGGAGATCCGCCGTCCGGACCTGGAGGCGCAACTGGTGGCGGAGAACGTGGCGCAGCAGCTGGAGCGCCGGGTGGCCCACCGCCGGGCCATGAAGCAGGCGGTGCAGCGGACCCTGCGCGCGGGCGCCAAGGGCATCCGCATCTCCTGCTCGGGCCGGCTGGCGGGTGCGGAGATCGCACGCTACGAGTGGTACCGGGAGGGCCGGGTGCCCCTGCACACCCTACGGGCGGACATCGACTTCGGGGTGGCGGAGGCCCTCACCACCTACGGCCGCATCGGGGTGAAGGTGTGGATCTACCGGGGGGACGTGTTCCCGGAGAAGCGGGAGGTACGGCCCACGGTGCGGGCCCGGTGAGCGGAGGAGGGGGCAAACATGCTGATGCCCAAACGGGTCAAGTACCGCAAGCAGCAGCGGGGCCGGATGAAGGGGAAGAGCTACGCGGGCTCCACCGTGGCCTTCGGGGAGTACGGGCTGCGGGCCACCAGCCCCGCGTGGGTCACCGCCGCGCAGATCGAGGCCGCGCGGAGGACCATCACCCGGTACATCAAGCGGGGCGGGAAGCTGTGGATCCGCATCTTCCCGGACAAGCCCGTGACCAAGAAGCCCGCGGAGACCCGTATGGGCAGCGGCAAGGGGAACCCCGAGTACTGGGTGGCGGTGGTGCGGCCGGGGCGCGTGCTGTTCGAGCTGGCAGGGGTGAGCGAGGCGGTGGCCCGGGAGGCCATGATGCTCGCCAGCCACAAGCTGCCGGTGCGGACCCAGTTCGTGAAGCGGGAGGAGACCGCGAGCACCGCGGGGTAGGAGGCGGGCGGTGGTGAAGGCGCAGGCGTTGCGGGAACTCACGGTGGACGAGCTCCGTCGGCGGCTGGAGGAGCTGCAGCAGGAGGCGTTCCAGCTCCGCATCCAGATCGCCGCGGGCAAGGCCCAGAACCCTTCCCGGCTGCGGGAGGTCCGGCGGACCATCGCGCGCGTGAAGACGGTCCTGGCGGAGCGCGGGGTGCGCGTGTGAGGGAGGAGACCATGGAAAACCGGGCGCCCAAGCGGAAGGAGCTGGTGGGGGTGGTGGTGAGCGACCGCATGCAGAAGACGGTGGTGGTGCGGGTGGAGACGGTGTTCCGCCACCCCCTGTACAAGAAGGCCGTGCGGCGCCACAAGAAGTACAAGGCGCACGACGAGCACAACCAGTGCCGGGTGGGGGACCGGGTGCGGATCATGGAGACGCGGCCCCTGTCCAAGGAGAAGCGGTGGCGGGTGGTGGAGATCCTGGAGCGGGGGGCGGGACAGGTCCCGGAGGAGGCGTAGCGGGTCATGCTGCAGCAGGAGTCGCGGCTGAAGGTGGCGGACAACACGGGTGCCCGGGAGATCCTGGTGATCCGGGTCCTGGGGGGGAGCAAGCGGCGGTACGCCCGGGTGGGGGACGTGGTGGTGGCCACGGTGAAGCAGGCCATCCCCAACAGCCCCGTGAAGAAGGGCGAGGTGGTGAAGGCGGTGGTGGTGCGGACGCGCAAGGAGATCCGCCGCCCGGACGGGTCCTACATCCGGTTCGACGACAACGCCGCGGTGCTCATCAACGAGCAGATGAACCCGCGCGGTACGCGCATCTTCGGCCCCGTGGCCCGGGAGCTCAGGGAGCGGCAGTTCATGAAGATCGTCTCCCTGGCCCCCGAGGTCCTGTGAGGAGGTGAGTCCGGTGCCGGTGGCGGGCGCGCGGCGGGTGCACCTGCACGTGAAGAAGGGCGACCTGGTGGTGGTGATCTCGGGCAAGTACCGCGGCAAGCGGGGGAAGGTGCTGCGGGTGCTGCCGAAGACGGGCCGGGTGGTGGTGGAGGGTGTGAACGTGGTGAAGCGCCACACCAAGCCCTCCCCCAAGAACCCGCAGGGAGGCATCGTGCAGCGCGAAGCTCCCCTCCCCGCCTCCAAGGTCATGCTGGTGGACCCGGAGACCAAGGACCGGACCCGGGTGGGGGTGCGGGTCCTGGCGGACGGCCGGCGGGTCCGGTACGCGAAGCGGTCCGGGGAACTGTTGGACAAGTGAGGGAGCGGCCATGGTGCCAAGGCTGAAGGAACGGTACGAACGGGAGGTGGTGCCCGCCCTGCGGGAGCGGTTCGGGTACCGCAACCCCATGCAGGTGCCCCGGCTGGTGAAGGTGGTGGTGAACATGCGGGTGGGGGCCGGCGCCCAGGACCCGCGCCAGGTCGACCGGGCGGTGGAGGACCTGCAGGCCATCACGGGGCAGCGCCCGGTGGTGGCCAGAGCCCGCAAGTCCATCGCGGCCTTCAAGCTCCGGAAGGGCGCGCCCATCGGGGTGTACGTCACCCTGCGGGGGCGGCGGATGTACGAGTTCCTGGACAAGCTCATCCACGTGGCCCTGCCCCGCATCAAGGACTTCCGGGGGATTTCGGAGCGCCAGCTGGACGGCCGCGGGAACCTGAACATCGGGTTGCGGGAGCAGCTGGTGTTCCCGGAGATCGAGTACGACAAGGTGGACAAGATCCGCGGAATGGACATCGCCATCGTGACCACGGCCCGGACGGACGAGGAGGCGCGCGAGCTGCTGCGCCTGCTGGGCGTGCCGTTCCGGGAGCGCGAGTCCGCGGCCGCGTAGCGGGAGGAGGCATGGCGAAGAAGGCGTTGTTGGAGAAGTGGAAGCGGCCGCCCAAGTTCCGCGTGCGGGCGTACACCCGGTGCGAGCGGTGCGGCCGCCCGCGGGCGGTGTTCCGGCGGTTCCGCCTGTGCCGGATCTGCCTGCGGGAGCTGGCGTACCGGGGCGAGATCCCCGGGATGACCAAGGCCAGCTGGTGAGGGGGAGGTCAAGATGGGCACCGTCACCGACCCCATCGCGGACATGCTCACGCGGATCCGGAACGCGAACGCCGCGGGGCACGACCAGGTCACCGTACCCGCCTCCAAGCTGAAAGCGGAGATCGCCCGCATCCTCAAGGAGGAGGGGTTCATCCAGGACTGGACGTGGGTCCACGACGGCCCACAGGGGACCTTGCGCATCACCCTCAAGTACGGGCCCAAGCGGGAGCGGGTGCTGCGCGGCCTCCGGCGGGTGAGCAAGCCGGGCCTGCGGGTGTACGTCCGGCGGCCGTACGTCCCGCGGGTCCGGGGCGGGCTGGGGGTGGCCATCCTGTCCACCTCCCGGGGCATCCTCACCGACCGCCAGGCGCGGCGCCTGGGCGTGGGGGGGGAGGTCCTGTGCTACGTGTGGTGACGCGGAGGGAGCGTAGGCCATGAGCCGGATCGGTCGGATGCCTGTGCCCGTCCCCCCGGGCGTGGAAGTCCGGGTGGACGGCACGCGGGTACGGGTGAAGGGGCCGAAGGGGGAGCTGGAGCGGGTCTTCCACCCCGACCTGCGCATCGAGGTGCAGGACGGCAGGTTGGTGGTGCACCGCCCTTCGGACCTGCGGCACCACCGGGCCCTGCACGGGCTCACCCGGGCCCTGTTGCACAACATGGTGCGCGGGGTGAGCGAGGGGTACGCGGTGGAGCTGGAGATCCACGGGACCGGGTACCGGGCGTCCAAGCAGGGGGACAACCTGGTCCTGCAGGTCGGGTACACGCACCCCGTGGAGCTGCAGCCCCCGGCGGGGATCACCTTCGAGGTCCCGCAGCCCACCCGGGTGGTGGTACGGGGTGCGGACAAGGAGCTGGTGGGCCAGGTGGCCGCGAAGGTGCGGGCCGTGCGTCCTCCGGACCCGTACAAGGGCAAGGGGATCCGGTACGCGGGGGAGGCGCTGCGGCTGCGGCCCGGCAAGGCGGGCCGGGCGGCCGGCAAGAAGTAGGCGGTGCGGAGGACGGCATGCTGGTACGGGTGAGTCGACAGGAACGCAGGCGGGTCCGCCACCGACGGCTGCGCCGGCGGGTGGTGGGGACCGCGGACCGGCCGCGGCTGAGCGTGTTCCGCAGCCTCAAGCACATCTACGCCCAGGTCATCGACGACACCCGGGGCCACACCCTGGTGGCCGCCAGCACCCGGGAGCCGGAGGTGGCCGCGCGGGTGGCGGGGCTCAAGCGGGTGGACCAGAGCCGGGTGGTGGGCCAGGTGCTGGCGGAGCGGGCGAAGGAGCGGGGGATCGTCCGGGTGGTGTTCGACCGGGGTGGGTACGCCTACCACGGACGGGTGAAGGCCCTGGCGGAGGGAGCCCGTGAGGGCGGACTGGAGTTCTGAGGAGACGGAGATGGCCGAGCGCGCGAACCCCGCGGAAGTGAACCTGACCTTCGAGAAGACGGTGTCCATCAACCGGGTGGCGAAGGTCACCAAGGGAGCCAAGCGGTTCAACTTCAGCGCCCTGGTGGTGGTGGGCGACGAACAGGGCACCGTGGGCGTGGGGCTGGGCAAGGCCGCGGAGGTCCCGGACGCCATCCGGAAGGCGGTGGAGGACGCGAAGAAGAATCTGTGGCGCATCCCCCGTCGAGGGACCACCATCCCCCACGAGGTGGTCGGCCACTTCGGCGCCGCCCGGGTGCTGCTGAAACCGGCCAGCGAGGGGACCGGGGTGATCGCGGGAGGGCCCGTGCGGGCGGTGGTGGAGGCCGCAGGGATCCGGGACATCCTGACCAAGTCCCTGGGCAGCAGCAACCCCATCAACATGGCCCGCGCCACGTTGCAGGGCCTGCTGGAGCTGCAGACGCCCGAGGAGGTGGCACGGGCCCGCGGCAAGACGGTGGCAGAGCTCGTGGGCCGGCGGGCCGCAAGCTAGGTGGATGGGTATGGTGCGGATCACCCTACGGCGCTCGCTGATCGGGACCAAGCCGGTACACCGCGCGTGTGCCGCCACCCTGGGGCTGCGGCGGGTGGGGCAGTCCGTGGTCCGGCCGGCCACCGCGGAGCTGCAGGGCCTGCTGCGGCGGATTGGGCATCTGGTGGAGGTGGAGCCGCTGGCAGCGGACGTGCAGGAAGGTCCCGACCAGCGCGGAGACCAGGAGGACACACATGGGACTTCGCATGGGTGAGCTGAAGCCGCCCGCTGGCGCGCGACGGCGGCGCAAGCGGGTGGGACGGGGCCTGGGGTCCGGGAAGGGGACCTACGCGGGCCGCGGGGTCAAGGGGCAGAAGGCGCGCAGCGGCAAGGGGCCGCGGCCGGGCTTCGAAGGCGGACAGACCCCCCTCAGCAAGCGCCTGCCCTTCCGGAGGGGCGTGCGCGCGTACGGCAGCTCCCACACGGGCGGCCGTCCGCGGCCGGGCTACGTGGAGGTCCCGCTCAGGAGCCTGGCGCGGTTCGAGCCGGGGAGTGAGGTGACCCCGCAGACCCTCCGACGGGCCGGGGTGATTCACCGGGCCGGACGTGTGAAGGTCCTGGGGCCGGGGCGGCTGGAGCACCCCCTGACGGTGAAGGCGCACGCCTTCAGCGCCGCGGCCCGGGCGGCCATTGAGGCCGCAGGTGGCCGCGCGGAGGTGATCCCTTGATCGGGGGGATGGCCAACCCCTTCCGCATCCCGGAGCTCCGCCGGCGCCTGCTGTTCACCGCCGGCATGCTGGCGTTGTTCCGGCTGGGCGCCCACCTGCCCGTGCCCGGGGTGAACGTGGAGGCGGTGCGCGCCCAGTTCCAGCAGGCGGCGGCGGGTACCGCCTTCGGGTTCCTGAACCTGCTGGTGGGGGGAGCGCTGGAGAACTTCTCCATCTTCGCCCTGGGGGTGATCCCCTACATCACCGCCTCCATCATCATGAGCCTGTTGCAGGTGGCCTTCCCGCAGCTGAAGAAGATGGCGCAGGAAGAAGGGGAAGCCGGCCGCCGGCGGATCGGCTGGTACACCCTCTACCTCACCATCCCCCTGGCGCTCCTGCAGGGGTGGGGCCAGACGGGCCTCATCCAAGCGTTCTCCCAGGGCAGGGCCATCACCGACTTCAGCCCCGTGAACTGGGCCCTGATCCTGTCCACCCTGGTGGCCGGTTCCATGGCGCTCACGTGGATGGGTGGGGTGATGACGGAGCACGGGGTCGGCAACGGGGTGTCCCTGCTCATCTTCGGCGGGATCGTGGCCCGCATCCCCCGGCAGCTGGCCGCCACGGTGGCCCAGGTGCGGGTGGGGTCCACCTCCGCGGTGTGGGTCCTCGTGGACCTCGTTCTGGTGCTGGCCAGCGTGGTGGCGGTGATCTTGGTCACCCAGGCCAGCCGCCGCATCCCGGTGCAGTACGCGAAGCGGGTGGTGGGCCGCCGGGTACTCGGCGGACAGACCACGCACATCCCCCTGCGGATCGTGCAGGCGGGCGTGATCCCCATCATCTTCGCCATCTCCGTGCTGCAGTTCCCCGCCACCGTGGCGTCCTTCGTGCAGTGGGAGCCCCTGGTGGAGTGGAGCCGGCGGCTGCAGCCCGGCCAGCACCCCCTGGGGACGGCCCTGTACGCGGTGCTCATCGTGGCCTTCACGTACTTCTACACCGCGGTGCAGTTCGACCCCCACGACATCAGCGAGAACATCAAGAAGTACGGGGGCTTCATCCCTGGAATCCGGCCGGGCCACCCCACCGCGGAGTTCCTGATGAAGGTGACCGAGCGTCTGACCTTCGTGGGGGCACTGTTCCTGTCCGCGATCGCGGTCTTTCCCCTGCTGTTCCGGGAGACCGCGGGCCTCACCCTCTACCTGGCGGGCACCTCCCTGCTCATCGTGGTGGGGGTGGCCCTGGAGACCATGAAGCAGGTGGAGGCGTACGTCCTGATGCGCCACTACGAGGGGTTCATGCGGTGAACGTGGTGTTCCTGGGCCCTCCCGGCGCGGGCAAGGGAACCCAGGCCCGCCGCCTCGCGGAGCGGTACCGGGTCCCGCAGATCGCCACCGGGGACATCCTGCGGGAAGCCATGGCGTCCGGCTCGGAGCTGGGGCGCAGGGCCAAGGCGTACTACGACCGCGGGGAGCTGGTGCCCGACGAGGTGATGCTGGAGGTGGTGGCCAACCGGCTGCGGCAGCCGGACGCCTCAGGAGGGTTCGTCCTGGACGGCTTCCCCCGCACCGTCCCGCAGGCGGAGGGGCTGGACCGGGTGCTGGCCCAGCTGGGCCGGCGGCTGGAGGTGGCGGTGCTGTTCCAGGCGCCGCGGGAGGTGCTCGTGCGGCGGCTGTCCGGCCGGTGGGTGTGCCGGGCGCGGGGACACGTGTACCACGAGGTGTACCGCCCGCCCCAGGTCCCGGGGCGGTGCGACCACGACGGCAGCGAGCTGGTGCAGCGGGAGGACGACCGGCCCGAGACCGTGGAACGCCGGCTGGAGGTATACGAGCGGCAGACCGCGCCCCTGGTGGAATACTACCGGAAGCGCGGCCTGTTGCACTCCGTGGACGCCTCCGGGGACGAGGAGGAAGTGAGCCGGCAGGTGGAAGCGGTGTTGCGGCAGGCGGGCGTGGTGTAGCCATGGCGGTGGCCGGGGTGTTCGTCAAGAGCCGGCAGGAGCTCGTCCGGATGCGACGGGCGGGCCGGGTAGCGGCCCTGGCCCTGCGGGAGGTGGGCCGGGCGGTCCGGCCGGGGACCACCACCGCGGCCTTGGACCGCGCCGCCCGCAAGGCCATCGAGTCCTTGGGCGGGGTGCCCTCCTTCCTAGGCTACCGGGGGTTTCCCGCCAGCGCGTGCATCTCCGTGAACGACGAGATCGTCCACGGCATCCCCGGGCCCCGCGTGCTCCGGGAGGGCGACCTGGTCAAGGTGGACCTGGGCGCGCTGGTGGACGGCTACCACGGGGACGTGGCCGCCACCTTTCCCGTGGGGACCATCCCCCCGCGGCTGCGGCGGCTGTTGGAGGTCACGGAGGAGGCCCTGTTCCGGGGCATCGAGGCGGTCCGGCCCGGAGCCCGGCTGGGGGACGTGGGGTGGGCCGTGCAGTCCTTTGTGGAATCCCACGGGTACTCCGTGGTCCGGCAGTTCGCAGGGCACGGGGTGGGCCGGTCCCTCCACGAGGACCCGCAGGTGCCGAACTTCGGCAAGCCAGGAAAGGGCATGGTCCTGCGGCCGGGCATGGTCCTCGCGGTGGAGCCCATGGTGAACGAGGGCACCTGGAAGGCGGTGGTGGACGGGGACGGCTGGACCGTGCGGACCGCGGACGGGCGGATGTCGGCGCACTTCGAGCACACCGTGGCGGTCACCGAGGACGGGTACGAGATCCTCACCCTATTGGACGGCGGGGAGAATCCCTGGTAAGATAGGGGTTCGTGCGGCCCGAGGACGGGAGGCCATGACGACCAAGAAGGAAGAGGCCATCGAGGTGGAGGGAACCGTGGTGGAGGTGCTCCCCAACGGGATGTTCCGGGTGGAGCTGCCCAGCGGGCACCGGGTCCTGGCCCACATCTCCGGGAAGATGCGGATCCACTTCATCCGCATCTCGCCCGGGGACCGGGTCAAGGTGGAGCTGTCGCCCTACGACCCCACCCGGGGCCGCATCACGTACCGGTACCGGTAGGGGGTGAACACGGTGAAGGTGCGGGCTTCGGTGCGGAGGATGTGTGAGAAGTGCAAGATCATCCGCCGCCACGGGCGGGTCCGGGTGATCTGCGAGAACCCCAAGCACAAGCAGAAGCAGGGCTAGGGAGGCAGGTATGGCGCGGATTGCGGGCGTGGACCTCCCCCGGGACAAGCGGGTGGACGCGGCCCTCACGTACATCTACGGGATCGGGTGGTCCCGCGCCTACGAGATCCTCCTGCGGGCCGGGGTCAAGCCGGAGACCCGGGTGCGGAACCTCACGGAGGACGAGGTGGCGCGGCTGCGGGAGGTGGTGGAGCGGCACCACAAGGTGGAGGGCGACCTCCGGCGGGAAGTGGCCATGAACATCCGCCGCCTGGTGGAGATCGGCTGCTACCGGGGGATCCGGCACAAGCGGGGCCTGCCCGTGCGCGGGCAGCGGACCCGCACCAACGCCCGCACCCGCAAGGGACCCCGGAAGACCGTGGGGATCAAGAAGCGCGCGGTAGCCAAGAAGTAGGAGGTGGTGGATGGCGAAGAAGGGTCGCCCGCGCCGGCGCGAGCGCAAGAACGTGCCCCTGGGGCACGCCCACATCCAGTCCACCTTCAACAACACCATCGTGACCATCACGGACCCCCAGGGGAACGTGCTGGCGTGGGCCAGCGCGGGGACCCAGGGGTTCAAGGGGTCCCGGAAGGGGACCCCCTTCGCCGCGGGGCTGGCCGCGGAGGCGGCGGCCCGGAAGGCCATGGAGCACGGGGTCCGACAGGTGGAGGTGTACGTGAAGGGGCCCGGCCCCGGCCGGGAGGCGGCCATCCGCTCCCTGCAGGCCGCGGGCCTGGACATCAGCCTGATCAAGGACGTGACCCCGGTCCCCCACAACGGCTGCCGCCCGCCCAAGCGGCGCCGGGTGTAGGGGGCGGGGGACCGCGACACCCCGCAATCCGGCTGAGAGGCGGGGACCCGGACTGTGGACCGGGCGTGAGCCGGAACGGAGGGAACAGCGTCCATGGGGAGGTACCACGACGCGGTGTGCCGGCTGTGCCGCCGCGAGGGGCTAAAGCTGTACCTGAAGGGCGAAAAGTGCTACACGGACAAGTGTCCGGTGGTCAAGCGCCCCAAGCCTCCGGGCATGCACCCCCCCACGCGGCGGAAGGCCTCGGAGTACGCCGTCCGCCTGCGGGAGAAGCAGAAGCTGCGGAGGATCTACGGGGTCCACGAGGCCCAGTTCCGCCGGTACTTCCAGGAGGCCTCCCGCTTCAAGGGCGTCACCGGCACGCGGCTGCTCCAGCTGCTGGAGCTCCGGCTGGACAACGTGGTCTACCGCCTGGGGCTGGCCTCCTCCCGGAAGGAGGCGCGGCAGCTGGTGGCGCACGGGCACGTGTCCGTGGACGGCCGGAAGGTGACCATCCCCTCCTACCTGCTCCGGCCGGGCCAGGAGGTGGGCCTCACCGCCCGGGGCCAGCGGAACGAACGCCTCCAGCAGCTGCTGGACTCCGGCGGCCGTCAGCCGCCCGCTTGGCTGGAGTTCGACCCGCAGCGGCGGACGGGACGGGTGCTGAGCCTGCCCGGGCGGGACGCCATCGACGTCCCCGTGCAGGAGCAGCTGGTGGTGGAGTTCTACTCGAGGTGACGGAGGCGCAGTCGCCGGGGAGGTGGAAAGCGTGAGCATTTTCAGCCTGTGGGAGCTCACCAAGCCGAAGGTGGAGTACGCGGAGCTGTCGGACACCTACGCCAAGCTGGTGGTGGAACCCCTGGAGCGGGGCTTCGGGGTCACCGTGGGGAACGCGCTGCGGCGCGTCCTCCTGTCGTCCATCTCGGGGGCGGCGGTCACCTCCGTGAAGATCGAAGGGGTGCTCCACGAGTTCAGCTCGGTACCCGGGGTGGTGGAGGACGTCACCCAGATCCTCCTGAACCTCAAGGAGCTGACCTTGCGCCTGCACACGGACAAGCCCAAGCTGTTGCGCCTGGAGGCCAAGGGGAAGCGGGAGGTCACCGCCGCGGACATCCAGCCGGACCCGGAGGTGGAGATCCTGAACCCCGACCTGGTCATCGCCACCTTGGATCGAAAGGACGCCCGCCTGGCCATGGAGATGGTGGTAGAGCGCGGCAAGGGCTACGTTCCCGCAGAAAAGCACCGGAAGAGCGAGCACGTGATCGGCGTGATCCCCGTGGACTCCATCTTCTCGCCGGTGCAGAAGGTGAACTACACGGTGGAGGACACCCGCGTGGGCGCGGGGGGGGAGCTGGAGCGGCTGATCCTGGAGGTGTGGACCAACGGCGCGGTGCGGCCGGACGAGGCCATCGCGGAAGCCAGCCGGCTGCTCATCGACCACTTCCGCCTGGTGGGCGGGATCCGGGAGGGCGAGGCGGCGGGCTCGGGTCCCGCGGACCCGGAGATGGCCCGGCTCCTCCAGACCCCCATCGAGGAGCTGGAGCTGTCCGTGCGGCCGTACAACTGCCTGAAGCGGGCGGGCATCCACACCATCGGGGACCTGATCCAGCGGACCGAGGAGGAGGTGGCCAGCGTGAAGAACTTCGGCCGCAAGTCCCTGGAGGAGGTCACGGAGAAGCTGGCCGCCCTGGGCCTGTCCCTGCGGAAGGCGGGGTCGTAGCGAGGTGACGGGATGGGAACCGGGGTCAAGACGCGCAAGCTGGGGAGGGACACGGGCGAGCGCCGGGCCCTGTTCCGGGACCTGGTGACGGCCCTGATCCGGCACGAGCGGATCCACACCACGGAGGCCAAGGCGAAGGAGGCCAAGAAGGTGGCGGACAAACTCATCGCCCTGGCCCAGGAGAACACCCTGCACGCCCGCCGGCAGGCAGCCCGCCTGGTGCAGGACAAGGAGGCCCTGCGGAAGCTGTTCGGGACCATCGCGCCCCGCTACCCGCGGGGCCGGGGCGGGTACACCCGCGTGGTGAAGGACGGCCCCCGCCGGGGGGACGCGGCGCCCATGGCGTACCTGGAGCTCGTGCGGGACTAGCAGGAGGCCACCGGGGAAGGTGTGTCGGAAGCCGGCGCCCTCATTGAGGTCAGCCACCTCACCCACGTCTACCACGCGGGCACCCCGCACGAGGTCCGGGCGCTCCACGACGTCTGCCTGACCGTCCACCGGGCCGAGTTCCTGGCCCTGGTGGGCGCGAACGGGTCCGGGAAGTCCACCCTGGCCAAGCACTTCAACGCCCTCCTGCTGCCCACGGAGGGCCGCGTGGTGGTGGACGGGCTGGACACCCGCGACCCCCAGGCCCTGTGGGAGATCCGCCGCCGCGTGGGGATGGTGTTCCAGAACCCCGACAACCAGATCGTGGCCACCGTGGTGGAGGAGGACGTGGCCTTCGGGCCGGAAAACCTGGGGCTTGCGCCCGAGGAGATCGAGCAGCGGGTGGAGGAGGCCCTGCGGGCCGTGGGGATGCTGGAGCACCGGCGGCGGGAGCCGCACCTCCTTTCGGGTGGCCAGAAGCAGCGGGTGGCCATCGCGGGGGTGCTGGCCATGCGGCCCCAGTGTCTGGTGCTGGACGAGGCCACCACCATGTTGGACCCGGAAGGCCGCCGGGAGGTGTTGCACACCGCCCACCGCCTGCGGGAGCGGGAGGGGATCGCGGTGGTGCACATCACCCACAACATGGAGGAGGCGGCACAGGCAGACCGCGTGGTGGTCCTGCACGAGGGAAGGGTGGCCCTCCAGGGGCGTCCCCAGGAGGTGTTCCGCCAAGTGCGGCGGCTCCGGGACCTGCGGCTGGACCTGCCGGAGGTGGCGGAACTCACCACCTGCCTGAAGCGCCGGGGTGTACCCGTGGACGGCCTGCCCCTTCAGGCGGAGGAGCTGGCCGCCCAGCTGCTGCGCAGGGCCGGGGTGCGGGTGTGACCGGGCCGGTGGTGGTGTGCGAGCGGTTGACGCACGTGTACCTGCGGGGCACCCCCTTCGAGTCGGTGGCCTTGCGGGGCGTGGACCTGGTGGTCCACCGTGGCGAGTGTCTGGGGCTTGTGGGGCCCACGGGCTCCGGGAAGTCCACCCTGGTGCAGCACTTCAACGGGCTGCTGCGGCCCACGGAGGGCCGGGTGTGGGTGGACGGGGTGGAGGTGCGGCCGGGTACCGGGGCGGTGCGGGAGGTGCGCCGGAAGGTGGGGCTGCTGTTCCAGTACCCGGAACACCAGCTGTTCGAGGAGACGGTGTTCGACGACGTGGCCTTCGGGCCCCGCAACCTGGGGCTGGACGTGGACGAGGTGGCGGAGCGGGTGCGGGAGTCCCTGCAGTGGGTCGGGATAGACCCAGACCGCTACGGCCCGCGGTCCCCGTTTTCCCTGTCGGGCGGCGAGATGCGGCGGGTGGCCATCGCGGGGGTGCTGGCCATGCGGCCCCAGGTGCTGGTGCTGGACGAGCCCACCGCGGGCCTGGACCCCCAGGGGCGGCGGGAGATCCTGGGCCGCGTGCGGGACCTGCACCGGCGGGCGGGGCTCACGGTGGTGCTGATCTCACACAGCATGGACGACGTGGCACGCCTGTGCCAGCGGGTGGTGGCCCTGCACCAGGGGAAGGTATTTCTGGACCTGCCGGTGCGGGAGGCCTTCGCGCAGGCGGACCGGCTGCGGGGGATCGGCCTGGACGTGCCCAGGGCCACGGACGTCCTGCTGCGGCTGCGGGAAGCGGGGCTGCCGGTGCGCTGCGACCGCATCACCGTGGAGGAGGCCTGCGAGGAGATCGTGCGGGTCCTACAAGCAGGGGGCAGGGGGTGGAGCTCCTCCGGAGCCTGACCATCGGCCAGTACGTGCCGCGCGCTTCGCCGGTGCACCGGCTGGACCCGCGCACGAAGATTCTCGCCACCACCGCCCTCATAGGGGTGGTCTTCCTGGTCCGCGAGTTCCACGGGTTTGGCCTGTTCGCGGCCTTCCTGGCGGGCGTGTTGGCCCTGTCCCGGGTACCTCCGGGGTTCGTGGTGCGGGGCCTGCGGCCCATCTGGGTTCTGCTCCTGCTCACCCTCGTGCTGCAGGTGTTCTTCGGGGCCGGGAGCGGAAGCGCCGTGCTGTGGAAGGTGGGGCCCCTGGTGGCCACCCGGGAGGGGCTGGTGCAGGGGCTGTTCGTCACCGCGCGGTTGGTGCTCCTGGTGGTGGCCACCTCGTTGCTGACCTTCACCACCTCGCCCGTGGAGCTGGCGGACGGCATGGAGCGGCTGCTGGCACCCTTCCGGCGGGTAGGGGTGCCCGCGCACGAGCTCGCCATGATGATGACCATCGCGTTGCGGTTCATCCCCACCCTGCTGGAGGAGACGGAGAAGATCATGAAGGCGCAGATGGCGCGGGGCGCGGACCTGGACACGGGGGGACCCCTGCGCCGGGCCCGCGCCCTGGTCCCCGTCCTGGTGCCGCTGTTCGTGAGCGCCTTCCGCCGCGCGGAGGAGCTGGCCGTGGCCATGGAGGCCCGCGGGTACCGCGGGGGCGAGGGCCGCACCCGCATGAAGCGCCTCCGCTACCGGGTACGGGACGCGGTGGCCGCCGCGGTGGTGGCGGCCGCGGGGGCTTTGATCCTGTGGTCCGGTCGTACGTGACCCGTGCGCACGGTGAAGCTCGTGGTGGCGTATGTGGGGACCCGGTACGCGGGCTGGCAGAGGCAACCCCACCGGCCCTCGGTGCAGGCGGAGCTGGAGCGGGCGGTGGCCTCCGTGACGGGCACGCGGTCGTCCGTGGTGGGCGCGGGCCGGACGGACGCGGGGGTGCACGCCCTGGCACAGGTGGCCCACTTCCGGACTCCTTCTCCCATCCCCGCCTCACAGCTGGTGGCCGCCCTGAACCACTTCCTCCCGCCCGACGTGGCGGTGCGGGCCGCCGCGGACGCACCGGAGCAGTTCCACGCACGGCGGGACGCCCGGTGGCGGGCCTACCGGTACGTGATCTGGAACCGGCCGGGCCGCAACCCGTTCCTGGTGGACCGGGCGCTGGCCTGGGAGGGTCCCTTGGACGTGGCGGGCATGCAGCAGGCTGCGGCGGGCTTGGTGGGACGCCACGACTTCGCCGCCTTCTGCGCGGCAGGCAGCAACCCCCGGACCACCGTGTGCTCCGTGTACCGCTTCCGGGTGTACCGAAAAGGCCCCCTGGTGTTGGTGGAGGTGGCCGCGGACCGCTTCCTCCGGCACATGGTCCGCATGCTGGTGGGCACGTTGCTGGAGGTGGGCTCGGGCAAGCGCAAGCCGCAGGAGGTGAGCGGGGTGCTGGCTTCCCGGGACAGCCAACAATCCGGTCCCGTGGTGGCGCCGGGCGGGCTGTACCTGGTCCGGGTGGGGTATACTGACTGGCGCGGGGGCCCGTAGCTCAAGGGTCAGAGCGGCCGGCTCATAACCGGCGGGTTCCTGGTTCGAGCCCAGGCGGGCCCACCAGGCACGGCGGCGGACCCGAGGCGCCTCGTCCTCCTTCGCCTCTGGGTAGAGGCTGTGGGGCGAGGGAGGGCGGAAGAAGATCCGTGAAGGAGGCGGGGAAGCCCGCACAGGTTTTCGGTCCCGACTCTGACCGTGCCCGACCCCGCGCAGGCCGGAGACCCGTGCGTGCCCGACCGGGAGGACATCACGCTGGACATCGAAGCGTCCTCGCCGCAGTCCGAACGGGAGGTCGGGCGGGGGGCCCAGGCGTGGATGGAGCGCTGCCCGGTCTACCTCGCGCTCCTCGGACCGATGAGGGTGGCGACCACGGTGGCGATCCGGTCCGCCTGAGGGCGGTTCCCAACCCGCGGGCGCGTCCAGTGGCCGGTCGGCGCCTGCGCAGGGCCGACCGACCACTGCTCATCGCACCTCCAGGACGCCGCGCATGCCGGCTTCCGTGTGGCCTTCGATGGAACAAGCGAACGGGAACCGTCCGCGCCGCAGGGGCACGAACTGCACCTGCGCAGTCCCTCCCGGGCTTGAGTCGAACGAACTCCAGGCCCGTACTCCCGTAAACCATCACACCCGGTAGGTCCACCACCTCCGCGATCCAGCGCCCGTCCTTCTCTTGCTCTACCTCAATCCGGAAGACCACGCCTGCCACCCTTACCTCCCCCCGGATCGGAGCCGCCTCGTCGCCTCCTCCACCACCTCCAGAGCCTCCCGTACCCTCCTCCGCGCCTGCTCAACGGTCTCCGCCAGGGACTTCTACCGGCCTTCTCGCTGTGCCATGTAGTCCGCGGGCCGGAGGACGAGCACCCCCGCAACCCTGCGGCCCAACAGGGGTCCGAAGTGCTGGCGGTCACCGGTCACCAGGTGCGTGCACCCTGCGGCCACCGCCGCGCGCAGGATCAGCATGTCCTTCTCCGGCAGGCCGCACGCCGCAATCTCGGGATGGACATCAGGGTCCGCAAGCAGGTTGCTGATGCGCACACCCGCAGCCAGCTCCTCCAGCGCCGCCTGGCGCTCCGGAGTGTCCAGGTTTCGCCTCGCCTCCTCCAGGGCGTACGCCGACGTCACCAGCTCCACCCCCGCAAGACCCCACAGCCTGCGCACCCCCGCGTCCGGCCGGTACGCCGCGGAAAACAGCACGTTGGCGTCCAGAAAGACCCGGTCCACATCAGCGCCGCGCGGGCGGTTCTACTCCCAGCAAGCCCGGATCAAGGCCGAGCTCCTCCCGTACCACCCGGGCCGCCCTCGCGTAGTCCTCAGGATCCGTGGCATTCTCCAGCAGAAACCGGGCCTTCCGCTCAGGGGAGTACACCTCCACCGGCACGGCCACCGCCGGGCGGATGAGGATCCCCTCCTCCGTGGCTTCGGCCACGACCAGGGTTCCCTCTTCAATGCCGAACCTCCGGCGCAGCTCGGCCGGGATCACCACCGTCCCGCGCTTCCCAACCCTGCTCGTCCTCATCCGTCCCTCCGGCCTGAATGTCCGATATTCAGGCGCCCAGCTCCTACCATAGCACAATCAGGGTCCGAGAGAGCGCAGACAGCCAATGCCGCCCTCCGTCGAGCTACCCGCAAGGCCAGGGGGTCCACTTCTGACGACCGCCATTCATCGCGTGAAATATTCCCTTTCATGGCATGAATGATTCTCCTCCCCACACCTGCAACCCAGGCTGGTGCGCTGCCTGCGCGTGATGCCCGCGGTGGTGGTCACCGGCGCCCGGCAGACCGGCAAAAGCACCCTGGCCCGGAACCTCCTTTCCGATCAGCGCCGTTACTCCCCGGACGACCTAGACGTGGAAGTGGCGGACACCGCCGGACCCGCCACAGAGCGGAGTCAGCCAGCAGCCCCCAGCAGTAGAACCATCCGCCGGGCGTTCACCGCCGCCTGCCCCCGCGTGCAGTTGTTGAACATCCCGAACAGCCGCCGCGTATCCTGAGCGATCCGGCGCACCACCGGCACCAAGACCGTGGAACACCACGTGTCGTCCGTGCTGGCGAAGCTGGGGTGCCGGACACGCGCGGAAGCCGTTCGCGAGGCGACCCGGCGTGGGCTGGTGGGCCCGCCGTCCGGCATCCTGCACCTGGGACCGCGTCTGCCCTCCACGCACCCCTGACCGCAGGCCTCCGGGCAGGGTAGACTGGTCCCCGTGGGGCTTGACGGCGGAACGAGCGCGCCCCCGGGGCAGAAGCAGGCGTACGTCCGCGCCATGTTCGGCGCCATCGCCCGGCGGTACGACCTGCTGAACACGCTGCTGAGCTTGGGGCTGCACAAGCGGTGGAAGCGGCACGCGGTGGACTTGGCTGCCCCGCCCGCGGGCGGGTGGGCGGTGGACGTGTGCTGCGGCACGGGGGACCTGGCCTTCCTCCTCCGCCGCCGCGTGGGGCCGTCGGGACGGGTGGTAGGGGTGGACTTCGCGGACCCCATGGTGCGCCTGGCCCGGCGCCGGGCCCGCGGGATTGGGGGGGTGTGGTTCGTGCAGGCAGACGCGCAAGCCCTCCCGTTCCGGGAGGGGACCTTCCACGTGGCCACGGTCGGCTTCGGGGTCCGGAACGTGGCGGACCCCGCGCGGGCGCTTCGGGAGCTGTACCGGGTGCTGCGGCCCGGCGGCCGGCTGGTGGTCCTGGAGTTCAGCCAACCCCGCTGTCGCCTCTTCCGCGCCCTGTACGACTTCTACTCGTACACCGCCATCCCGTGGGTGGGGCGGCAACTATCCCGCCACCCGGACGCCTACTGGTACCTGCCCACCTCCATCCGGGGCTGGCCGGACCAGGAGGCCTTCCGCGCGGCGCTCCAGGAGGCGGGCTTCCGGGGGGTCTGGTACCGGAACCTGCTGTTCGGGGCGGTGGCGGTGCACGTGGCCGACAAGCCGCCCCGCCGCCAGGAGGGGATCCCGGAGGCCGCGAACACCGTGGGGGCAGGCGTCCCGGCTGGGGACGGGAGGTGAGGGGTTGAGCGAGCCACACGAGCAGACGGGTGTCTACCGCCTCGGCGAGGAGCTGCCGGGGGTGTTCGAGATCCTCCTCGAGGTCTACCGCGCCCTCCAGGAGCGGGGCTACAGCCCCAAGGACCAGCTGGTGGGCTACCTGATCTCCGGTGACCCCACGTACATCACCAGCCACCGCGGGGCCCGGTCGTTGATCCGGAAGGTGGACCGGGACCGCATCCTGGAGGAGCTGGTCCGGTTCTACGTGGAACGCCGCATCCGCCCCGCGCTGGGCGCCTAGCCGTGGGCGAGGTCCTGGTGGTCCGGGGCGGACGGCGGCTCGAGGGCGCCGTGAAGGTGGCGGGCGCGGTGAACACCGTGCTGCCCATCATGGCCGCCGCGGCCCTGGCCCCGGACGTGTCCGTGATCGAGAACGTCCCCCGCTGCCGCGACGTGCAGGTGATGGCGGACATCCTGCGGGCGCTGGGCTGCCAGGTGGAGCTGGCGGACAGCGGCCGGCTGGCCGTGGACGCCCGGCACCTGACGAGCACCCACGCCCCCGCGGAGCTGTGTGGCCGCATCCGCGGCTCGTACTACGCCGCGGGGGCGCTCCTGGGCCGGGTGGGCCAGTTCCGGGTGGGGCTTCCAGGTGGGGACTCCATCGGCGGCAGGCCCGTGGACTTCCACCTGAAGGGGTTTTCCGCCCTGGGCGCCCACGTGGTCACCGAGCACGGGTACATGGTGGGCACCGCCGGGCGCCTGCGGGGGGTGGAGTTCCTGGTGCCCCGGCGCAGCGTGGGCACCACCATCAACCTCATGCTGGCCGCGGTACTGGCGGAGGGCACCACCGTCCTCCGCAACGCGGCCCTGGAACCCGAGGTCACGGACACCGCGGTGTTCCTCAACCTCATGGGGGCCCGGGTGCGGGGCGCGGGGACCCCCACGGTGGTGGTGGAGGGGGTCCGGCGGCTGCACGGAGCCCGCTACGCGGTCATCCCGGACCGCATCGAGGCGGGCACCTACCTGGTGGCGGGCGCCGCCACGGGCGGCGACGTGGAGGTGGACGGGCTCATCCCCGAACACGTCACCGCCCTGCTGAGCAAGCTGGCGGAGGCGGGCTGCCAGGTGGAGGCCAACACGGACCGGGTGCGGGTGCGGGCACCGCGGCGGCTGCGGGCGGTGGACATCGACACCGCCCCGTTTCCAGGGTTCGCCACAGACCTGCACCCCCCCTTCGTGGCGCTGCTGGCCACCGCGGACGGGGAGGCGGTGGTCCGGGAGACCATCTACGACGGCCGCATGGGGTACGCGTACGAGCTGGTGAAGATGGGCGCGGACATCCGCGTGGACGGGAACACGGCCTACGTGCGGGGGGTGGACCGGCTCACGGGCGCCGCGGTCCAGGCCCTGGACATCCGGGGTGGCGCGGCGGTGGTCATCGCGGGGCTGGGGGCGGACGGAGAGACCCGGATTTCCGGGGTGGAGCACCTGGACCGGAAGTACGAGGGCCTGGAGGACAAGCTCCGCACCCTGGGCGCGGAGCTGTGGCGGCGGCCCGAGACGGACGCGCAAGCGTTTCCGGTGGGTGCTTGAGCGGGCCCGCCGCGGTGTGCGAGAATCCTGGGGGCGCTCGCCCCAATTCCGACCGAGGAGTGGAACCGTGTCGTCGGGCGGTCCGGAAGTTACCCGGATGGTGCGCATCCCCGCGGACGGGAGTACCGTGGCCCCCGTGGAGCACCTGGTGGAAGTCCTCCACCGGCTGCCGGGCGGGCAGATCCTGGTCACCAGCATCGAGAACGTGCTGAACTGGGCCCGGGCCCGGTCCATCTGGCCGCTCACCTTCGGCCTGGCGTGCTGCGCCATGGAGATGATGCAGGCCATGGGCACCCGGTTCGACCTGGACCGCTTCGGGGTCATCCCCCGGGCCACCCCCCGGCAGGCGGACCTGATCATCGTGGCGGGGCGGTGCACCATCAAGATGGCACCCGTGGTGCGGCGGCTGTGGGAGCAGATGCCGGAGCCGAAGTACGTGATCAGCATGGGCAGCTGCGCCACCTGCGGGGGCCCCTTCTACTACGACAACTACTCCATCCTCAAGGGGATCGACACCGTGATCCCCGTGGACGTGTACGTGCCCGGCTGCCCCCCTCGTCCGGAAGCCCTCATCGAGGGGGTCCTGAAGCTGCAGGAGAAGATCCAGAAGGAGCGCCGCCTGACCCGTCGGCTGCAGGAGGCGGCCCAGGCGGGGGCGTAGGATGCGGTCCCTGCGCACGGAGGAGCTCATCCTGAACATGGGGCCGCAGCACCCCAGCACGCACGGGGTGCTCCGCCTCATCGTCACCCTGGACGGGGAGAACATCGTGGAAGTGCAGCCGGACATCGGCTACCTCCACTCCTCCGTGGAGAAGATGATGGAGCACCGCAACTACACGCAGAACATCGCCCTGGCGGACCGTGGGATGGACTACCTGGCCGCCCTGGTGAACGAGATGGCACTCCTCCGCGCGGCGGAGACCCTGGCGGACGTCCCCGTCCCCGAGCGCGCCCGCTACATCCGGACCATCTTCATGGAGCTGCAGCGCCTGGCCAGCCACCTGCTGTGGCTCGGCACCTACGGCATCGACCTGGGCGCCTTCACCGCGTTCTTGTGGTGCATGCGGGAGCGGGAGCTCATCATGGACCTGTTCGAGTCCGTCACGGGGGGCCGGCTGCACCACGTGTACTTCCGGCTGGGAGGGGTGAACGAGGACCTGCCGCCCGGCTGGACGGACCGCTGCCGGGAGTTCTGCCACTACTTCCTCCGCCGCCTGGACGAGTACCACCAGCTCCTGACCGGCAACCCCATCTGGAAGGCCCGCACCCAGGGGGTGGGGGTGCTGACCCGGGAGCAGGCCATCGCCTTCGGGGCGTGTGGGCCCGTGGCGCGGGCGTCCGGTCTCGCCTGGGACGTGCGGAAGAGCCACCCCTACGAGGCCTACGACCGCGTGGACTTCCAGGTCCCCGTGTACACGGAGGGGGACTGCTACGCCCGCTACCTGGTCCGCATGGACGAGATGCGGGAGGCCACCCGCATCATCCTGCAGTGCCTGGACCAGCTGCCCGACGGGGAGGTGCGGGCCGCCCGGGTGCCCTTGAACCTGAAGGTGCCGCCCGGAGAGGTGTACACCCGTGTGGAGTCGCCCCGGGGAGACCTGGGGATCCACCTGGTCAGCACCGGGGGCGAGTTCCCCTGGCGGGTGAAGATCCGGGCGCCGTCCTTTGTGAACCTGCACGCGCTCACGGAGATGATGAAGGGCTGGAAGGTGGCGGACATCATCGCCATCTTGGGCAGCATCGACATCGTGTTGGCGGACGTGGACCGCTGAGGAGGCGAGGGCATGCCCAACCTGCTGCAGCGCACCGCGGAGGCCGTCCAGGGACTGGTGACGGGCCTGGGGGTGACGTTCCAGAACCTCACGCGCCCCAAGGTCACCCTCCTGTACCCGCTGGAGAAGTCCAACGTCTCGCCCCGCTGGCACGGGCTGCTGGCGCTGCCCGTGGACACGGAGACGGGGAACGACCGGTGCATCATCTGCTTCCAGTGCGAGCGGATCTGCCCCAGCCGGTGCATCCACATCGAGGCCACGGGGAAGGGCAAGGAGCGGGTGCTCACGCGGTTCGACATCGAGATGGACAAGTGCCAGTACTGCGGGCTGTGCGTGGAGGTGTGCCCCACGGAGGCCATCGTGTTCACCCCCCACTACGAGGCCAGCACCTACAACCGGGCCAACCTGCTGTACACCCTGGAGGACCTCCACCGGGCCGCGCCCAAGGAGCCCGTGGCGAGAGGGATCCTGCGGTGACGCCCAGCCGGAACCCCGCGGGCGGGTTCTTCCCCCCGGAGCTGGCCGCGAAGCTCCGGACGCGCTTCCCCCAGGTGCGGGATGCCGCGGAAGCCGCACAGGAGGCCTTGGAGGCCTTCGAGCGGGAGCAGGAGGAGCGCCTGCGCCGCTACCAGGAGGAGGCCGAACGGGCGAAGGCGGAGGGCAAGCCGGCCCCGCGGCCGCCCCGCAAGGAGGAGCCCAGCCTTCCCCGGTACCGCACGCCCACCTTCGAGGTGCCGGTGGAGGTCTTCCGGCCGGTGATGGAGTTCCTCCGGGACGACCCGGAGTTCTGCATGGACTACCTGTCCTTCGCCAGCGCCATCGACTGGAAGGACCGCATGGAGTGCACTTACCACCTGTGGTCCACGGTGCACAACCACGAGCTGGTGGTGAAGGTGCCGGTGGACCGGGACAACCCGCGGGTCCCGACGGTCAGCGACCTGTGGCGCACCGCGGAGTGGCACGAGCGGGAGACCTACGACCTGTTCGGGGTGGTGTACGAGGGACACCCCGACCTCCGGCGCATCCTCATGACCGAGGACTGGAAGGGGCACCCCCTGCGGAAGGACTACGTGTACGAGGACCCGGACTGGCTGGTGGAGCTGGCCAAGGTGCGCCAGGCCGAGATCGCGGGGGTGGAGCCGCCCGTGGGCGAGCGCGGCTCGCCCTAAGACCAGCCCCACCGGAACACCCGGACGCCGCGCTGCAGGCGGTCAGCGGCTTATGCAGGGGTTCCCTTCCCCCCGCAGGGCCCCCCGCCGGAACACGCCCATGTGGAAGATCCGCCCGTGGATGGGCTGGCCCGGGTCGTACGCGGCCGCGAACTGCACTCCCAGGTCGTGGTAGCGCACCAGGGTGATCTTGTCCCCGCGGCAGTCCACGCGGCTGTACCCGCCCTCCGTGCCGTACGCCCGCAGCGCGCGGTCCAGGGGCATCATGAGCCGGATCCCGCGGTCCGTGACGAAGCGGGAAAGGGTGCCGTACACCCCCACCACCCGCACGCGTCCGCTGTTCAGCTCGAAGGACACCAGGTATCCCTCCGACTTCCAGTCGTACGACAGGATGTTCCGCTCCGGGTAGCGGTCCACCCGCTCCGGCCGCCCCAGCACCGCCACCATGTCCGCGGCCCGCATGCGGACGGTGAGGGGGCCCACGCGGTCGCCGGGCACCACCGGTACGTCCTGCGCCACGGGGGCCGCACCGGACCCGGGCTCCGGCTGCGCCCGGGAGGCCGGCGGGAGGGCCAGCACCGCCAGCACGGCCCACAGGGCAGGGACCAGGACCGCCCGCATCGTACACCTCCCCGGAAGACCATTCTACCCAGGAGGACGGGGTGGCTAGACCGCGCGTGTACGTGTGCCGACCGTTGCTGGGACGTGCCATGGAGGTCCTGGAGGCGCACTGCGAGGTGAGAGCGTGGCCGGACCCGAGCACACCGCCGCCGCGGGAGGTGCTGCTGGCGGAAGCCCGCGAAGCGGAGGGGCTCGTGACCCTGGTCACGGAGCGGGTGGACGACGCGCTGCTGGAAGCCTGCCCGCGGCTGCGGGTGGTGAGCAACGTGGCCGTGGGGTACGACAACGTGGACGTGGCCGCAGCCACCCGGCGGGGGGTGGTGGTGACGAACACGCCGGACGTCCTCACGGAGACCACCGCGGACCTGGCGTGGGCGCTGCTGCTGGCCGCGGCCCGCAGGGTGGCGGAGGGGGACCGGTTCACGCGGGCGGGCCGGTGGCGGTCCTGGGGGCTGGAGGTGATGCTGGGCCAGGACGTGTACGGGCGCACGTTGGGGGTGGTGGGCCTGGGGCGGATCGGCCGGGCGGTGGCACGGCGGGCGGTGGGCTTCGGGATGCGCGTGCTGTACACGGCACGCGGTCGGCACGAGGACGCCGAACGGGAGCTGGGCGCCCAGTGGCGGGAGCTGGACGAGCTGCTGGCGGAGGCGGACTTCGTGAGCCTGCATACCCCCCTCACCCCGGAGACGTACCACCTGATCCACCGGGAGCGCCTGCGGCGCATGAAGCCCACCGCGGTCCTGGTGAACACCAGCCGGGGCCCCGTGGTGGACGAGCAGGCCCTGGTGGAAGCCCTGCGGGAGGGCTGGATCTGGGCCGCGGGGCTGGACGTGTTCGAACGGGAGCCCTTGCCCCCGGACTCCCCGTTGCTGGCTTTGGACAACGTGGTCCTGAGCCCCCACATCGGCAGCGCCAGCTTCGCCACCCGCGCCCGCATGTCGGAGGTGGCCGCGGAGAACTGCGTGGCGGTGCTGTCGGGCCGCCGTCCCCCCAACCCCGTCAACCCGGAGGTCCTGGACCGGGTCGGCCTGCGGTGAGCCGGGCCAGGGCGTGCCGCGTCCTCCGCTCCGTGTCGTCCACCAGGTGATCCCAGCGCCGGAGGACCCGCTGCAGGGACCGCCGCGCGGGCTCCCGGAGGGAAGCGGGCAGGGCGTGCAGCTCGTCCGCGTCCAGGACCTGCGCGGCTCCACCGGGCAGGCCCAGCACGTCTGCACCCAGGTCCGTCCACTCCACCCGGTCCGGGTACAGCTCCGCGGGGGTGGCCACGTTCACGTAGTAGGCCACGGTGGTGCCGTCCGGGCTCACCCAGTGGTACACGTTGTACCAGCGGGACGTCCAGTAGTAGGCGAAGGTGGCCACCCCGGCGGGAAGCTCCAGGTGGGCCACCTGCACGGGTTGTGCCAGCACGTACAGCAGCGCCGCCTCCGTCCGCCGGCGTTCCACCAGCCGGCACCGGAAGTACGCGGGCTCCCGGCCCGGACGCCGCTTGACCTCCACCACCTCCGGCAGGTCGAGCCCCTGGACCCCCCACCACAGCCCGTCCACGCGGGGGATTCTAGAACAGGGACGCGGGAAGGAGCCAGGGGGACGCGACCCGAAACAGGGACGCAGGAGTCGGAGGGGAGGGAACGACATGGCCGGACGCAAGGCTGTGGGGAAGTGGGTGACCTGGAGCCTGCTGGCCCTCGTGCTGGCGGCCTGTGCCCCCCGCACGGGCGGCGGCCAGGCGACACCTGCGGCGTCGCCCGCCGCGGGTGGGGTACCGGACCTCGGCGGGCGGACCCTTCGGGTGGCCACGGACGCCACCTACCCGCCCTTCGAGATGCTGGACAAGGACAAGAACATCGTGGGCTACGACGTGGACCTGATCCAGGAGATCTGCCGGCGCGCCAACTGCAGGCCGGAGATCCGCAGCGTGGCCTGGGAGGGGATCCTGCCCGGGGTCCAGCAGGGCGACTACGACGTGGCGGTCTCCGGGATCACCATCACGGAGGAGCGGGAGAAGACGGTGGACTTCACCGAGCCGTACATCACGGTGGGGCAGGTGGTCCTCGTGCGGGCCGACGAGACCCGCGTCCAGGGTGCGGACGACCTGGCGGACAAGCGGGTGGCGGTGCAGCTGGGGACCACCAACGACGAGCTGGCCACCAAGATGCAGAAGGAGGGCAAAGTCCGGGAGGTGAGGCGGTACCGGACCTTCGACCTGGCGGTGGCGGCCCTCCTGAACCGGGACGTGGACGCGGTGATCATCGACAGCGTGGCGGGGCTGGGGTTCATGGCACAGAACCCCGGCAAGCTGAAGACGGTAGGCGAGATGCTCACCCAGGAGCAGCTGGGCATCGTGGTCCGGGAAGGGAACGCGGAGCTGCGGGACGCCTTCAACGCCGCCCTGCGGGCCATGAAGGAGGACGGCACCCTCGACCGCCTGTACAAGAAGTGGTTCGAGGAGTGGAAGCCGACCCAGTAGGGGCGTGAACCCGGTGCCCAAGGGGACGGCCCAGGGCCGCGCCCTCCCCATTCCCCTGGACCGGGTCCCGGGTTGGGTGCTGGTCCTGGTGGCCGCGGGCCTGCTGGTGGCCGCGCGCGTGAGCGGCTCCCAGGTGTACCGGGACACGCTGCGGTTCCTGGCCGCGGGGGTGAGCACCACCCTGTTCCTCACGGTGGCCTCCTTCGCCCTGGCCATGGCCGTGGGGTTGGTGGTGGCCCTGTTGCGGCTGTCCCGGCACCCCCTCCTGCGGACGGCCGCGGTCCTGTACGTGGAGGTGGTCCGCGGTGTGCCGCTGCTGGTCCTGCTGTTGTACGTGGCCTTCGTGGTCACCCCGTGGCTGGCGGAGGTGACGGGCGTGCGGTGGTGGCGGGACAACGTGGTCCGGGCGGTGCTGGGGCTCGGCTTCGGCTACGGGGCCTACCTGGCGGAGGTGTACCGGGCGGGCATCGAGGCCGTCCCCCGGGGCCAGGTGGAAGCTGCCCTGTCTTTGGGCCTGACGCGGGGCCAGGCCCTCCGGCACGTGGTGCTCCCGCAGGCCGTCCGCGTGGTCCTCCCGCCCATCGGGAACGACTTCGTGGCCCTGCTGAAGGACTCTTCCTTGGCCTCCGTGATCTCCGTCACGGAGCTCACGTACTCGGGCAACCTGAACGTGGCGCGGACCTTCCGCTCCTTCGAGACGTACAACGCGGTGGCCCTGCTGTACCTGTGCATGACCCTGGTGGCCTCCGCGGGGGTCCGGCTGCTGGAGCGGGTCACCCGCGCCCCGGGCTGGGGAGCTTTCTCGACGTAGGAGGGAGACGTGAACATCGTGGTCACCGGTGCCAACGTGGAAGTGGCGGAGGCGCTGCGGGCATACGTGGCACGCAAGCTGGAGCGGCTGGCGCGGTACTTCGACCACCTGCAGGAGGCCAAGGTGGTGCTGCGGGAGGAGCGCCGCCGCCCCGTGGGCCGGGCGCGGGTGGTGGAGGTCACCGTGTGGGGCCAGGGGCTGGTCCTGCGGGGCGAGGAAGCCGCCACGGACCCCTACGCCTCCGTGGACCGCATCGTGGACAAGCTGGAGAAGCAGATCGCCAAGCACCGCAGCCGCCTCATCGACAAGCGGCGGCTGGACGAGCGCCGGCAGCGGTCCGCGGAACGCGCCCGGGCGGAGCGGGCCGCCAAGGCGGAGGCGGAGGCCCCGGGCCCCCGGGTGGTGCGCCGGAAGCGCTTCCCCATGAAGCCCATGACGGAGGAGGACGCGGCGGTGCAGATGGAGCTGTTGGGGCACAGCTTCTTCGTGTACCGGGACGCGGAAAGCGGGCGCGTGTGCGTGCTGTACCGGCGCCGGGACGGCGACTACGGGGTCATCGAGACCGACTGAAGGCCGTGCGCCGCGTCGCCCTCGCCCTGTTGGCGGCCGGCACGCTGGCCGCCTGCGCCCGCGGGCCCGACCTCCGACAGCTCCCGAGGCTGGAGCTCGCCAGCCCCCAGCTGCTGGAGTCCCTGCGCCCGGGCGTGGCGTTTTCCGGTTCCCTGGGGACCGCGTGCGCGGTGGAGGAGGGGTACGCGCGGCTGGTGGCGGTGGTGGTGGACCACGACCCCCGGGCGAGGCCCCAGAGCGGGCTTGCCGACGCCTGCCTGGTGTACGAAATCCCTGTGGAGGCCCGGTTGCCGCGGCTTTTGGCGGTGTTCCCGGACCGCGGGCCCGACCGGGTGGGTCCCGTCCGGAGCGTCCGGCCCGCGTTCCTGCAGGTGGCCGCGGAGCTGGGGGCCGTGGTAGCGCATGCGGGGGCCAGCGGGCCGGGCTACCGGTACATCTGGAACCACCACGTGCCCACCCTGAACGAGTTCGCAGTACCCTGGCCCTTCTGGCGGGACCCCAGCCGGCGGATGCCCCACAACTTGTACGCCGCGGTCCCCCGGCTCCGGGAGGCCATGCGGCGGCGGGGGTGGGAGCAGCCGCCCCGAAAGGTCCCCGCGGAAAAGCTGGACTACCACCTGCCCCAGGGCGAGCCCGCGGAGCGCCTGTTTTTGCCCTACCCCCGCGGATTCGAGGTGGAGTTCGCGTACCGGGAAGGCGGGTACGAGCGCCGGGTGGCGGGCCAGCGGCACACGGACGCAGCGGGCCGCCCGGTGCGGGTGAGCTCGGTGGTGGTGCAGTACGCGCGGTGGCGGGGCTGGCGGTCGGGCCGGGTGGACGTGTCGGAGGTGGCCGTGGTGGGCGAGGGCCCGGGCCTGGTGTTGGCCGGTGGCGTGGTGGTCCCGGTGCGCTGGCACAAGGCCTCGGACGCAAGCCCCACCCGCTTCACGGACCTTTCCGGAAGAGGCCTGCTGCTGCCCGGGCCCGTGTGGGTGAGCGTGGTCCCGGACGACCTGCGGGCGGCCGTGCGCTAGGGGGCGGGAACCCCCGGGGCAGAGCCGCGGTTATAATGAGAGGAGTCTTCGTCGGAGGCGCGATGCTCAAGGTCTTGGAGAGGTGGCTAGGGCGGGGCGAGGACCGCGCGTGGCGCCGGTACCTGCCCACGGTGGAGCGCGTCAACGCCCTGGAGCCGGACTTCGAGCGCCTTTCGGACGAGGCCCTGCGGGCGAAGACGGAGGAGTTCCGCCGCCGGCTGCGGGACGGACAGACCCTGGACGACCTGCTCCCGGAGGCCTTCGCCGCGGTCCGGGAGGCCAGCAAGCGCACCCTGGGGCTGCGGCACTTCGACGTGCAGATCATCGGAGGAGCGGTCCTCCACGAGGGCAAGATCGCGGAGATGAAGACGGGGGAGGGCAAGACCCTGGTGGCCACCCTGCCCCTGTACCTGAACGCGCTGCTCGGCCGTGGCTGCCACCTGGTCACCCCCAACGACTACCTGTCCCGGGTGGGTGCGGGCTGGATGGGACCCGTCTACCACGCCCTGGGGCTGTCCGTGGGGGTCATCTGCCACGAGTTCGCGGGCCTGTACGACCCCGCCTACCAGGACCCGAAGCCGCACGCGGACGACCGCCTGAACCACTTCCGGCCCGTGCCGCGGCGGGAGGCCTACCGGGCGGACATCACGTACGGCACGAACAACGAGTTCGGGTTTGACTACCTGCGGGACAACATGGCCCTGCGGCTCGAGGACACCGTCCAGCGGGAGCTGTACTACGCCATCGTGGACGAGGTGGACTTCATCCTCATCGACGAGGCCCGGACCCCCCTCATCATCTCGGGTCAGGTGGAGGAGTCCACGCGCAAGTACTACGAGTTCGCCCGGCTGGTCCGCCGGCTGCAGCCGGGGGTGGACTACACGGTGGACGAGAAGGCGAAGAACGCCTTCCTCACGGACGAGGGCGTGCGCAAGGTGGAGCGGCTGCTGGGGGTGGACAACCTGGGCGAGCATGCGGATGCCCTCCACCACGTGCAGCAGGCCCTGCGGGCACACGCCTGCTACCACCGGGACGTGGACTACGTGGTGAAGGACGGCCAGGTGATCCTGGTGGACGAGTTCACCGGCCGCCTCATGTTCGGGCGGCGGTACTCCGACGGGCTCCACCAGGCCATCGAGGCGAAGGAGGGCGTGCGCATCGAGCGCGAGACCCAGACCCTGGCCTCCATCACCTTCCAGAACTACTTCCGCATGTACGAGAAGCTGGCGGGGATGACGGGCACCGCCAAGACGGAGGAGGAGGAGCTCCGGAAGATCTACGGGCTGGAGGTGGTGGTGATCCCCACCCACAGGCCCATGATCCGCACCGACCATCCGGACGTGGTGTTCAAGACGGAGCGGGCCAAGTGGCGGGCGGTGGTGGAGGAGATCAAGCGGTGCCACCAGCGCGGCCAGCCGGTGCTGGTGGGGACCCGGTCCATCGAGAAGAGCGAGATGCTGTCCGAGATGCTCCGGCGGGAGGGGATCCCCCACCAGGTGCTGAACGCCAAGCACCACGAGCGGGAGGCGCAGATCATCGCCCAGGCGGGCCGGCTGGGCGCGGTCACCATCGCCACCAACATGGCCGGCCGCGGGGTGGACATCCTCCTGGGCGGGAACCCTCCGGACCCGGAGGAGGCGGAGCGGGTCCGGCAGCTGGGCGGGCTGCACGTGGTCGGCACGGAGCGGCACGAGGCCCGCCGCATCGACAACCAGCTGCGGGGCCGCGCGGGCCGCCAGGGAGACCCGGGGTCGTCCCGCTTCTACCTGTCCCTGGAGGACGAGCTGCTGCGGCTGTTCGCGGGCGAGCGGATCGCCTCCCTGATGGACCGCCTGCGGATCGACGAGGACACCCCCATCGAAAGCGCCCTGCTGACCCGGCAGATCGAGGGCGCCCAGAAGCGGGTGGAGCAGTACCACTTCGACGTCCGCAAGCACGTGCTGGAGTACGACGACGTGATGAACGTCCAGCGCCAGACCCTGTACCGGGAGCGGCGCAAGGTGCTGGAGGGGCGGGACCTGCGGGAGAACGTGCTGGACATGATCGAGCGGCAGATGCGCCAGCTGGCGGAGGCGTACTGCCCGCCGCAGGCGCCCCGGGAGGAGTGGGACCTGGAGGGGCTGCTGGCGGAGGCCGCGCAGCTGGCGCCCGTCCCCGAGGTGCTGGCGCTCGGTGCGGACAGCCTGGCGGGCAAGACCGCGGAGGAGGTGGCGGAAGAGCTGGTGGCCGCGGCCCTGCGGGCCTACGAGGCGAAGGAGGAGGAGGTGGGCCCGGAGGTCCTGCGGGAGGTGGAGCGCATCGTGCTCCTCTCCCACATCGACCGCAAGTGGATCGACCACCTCTACGCCATGGACGAGCTGCGGGAGGGGATCGGGCTGCGGGCGTACGGCCAGACCAGCCCCCTCCTGGAGTACCAGAAGGAAGCGTACGACCTGTTCCAGGGGATGCTGCAGGCCATCCAGCACGACACCGTGCGGGACCTGTTCCGCGTGCGGGTGGAGCGGGAGGTGCCCCGGGCGGTGCACCCGGTGGCCCGGGTCACCGGACAGCGGGGACCGGACGAGTTCAGTACCCTGGGCTCCGCGGCCCTGCGGGAGGTGCAGTCCCCGCGGGAAGCCCCGCCAGCCCGGCCCCAGCCCGTCACCGTGGGCGTCAAGGTGGGCCGCAACGACCCGTGCCCGTGCGGGAGCGGCAAGAAGTACAAGAAGTGCTGCGGCCGGGCTTCCTGAGGTCGCCCGGTGGTACACTGGGAGAGGAAGCACGCAGAGGTGAGGCAGAACGGTGATCGACCGGTTGCGCACACAGGTGGAAGACGACCTCCGGCGCCTGGAGGACGTCGGGAGGTATCTTTGACACCCCGGAGCGCCGGGCGCGGCTGGAGGAGCTGGAGCGGGCTGTTCAGGACCCCGAGGTGTGGCGGGACCCAGACCGGGCCCGGCTCCTGCACCAGGAACGGGAGTCCCTCCGGGAGCAGCTGGAGGCGGTCCAGGAGCTGCGCAGGGGGCTAGGGGACCTGCGGGAGTGGCTGCAGCTGGCCACCGAGCCGGAGGAGCTGCAGCTGCTGGACGAGGAGGCCCGCCGGCTGCACGACTGGCTGGACCGGCTGGAGCTGCAGACCCTGCTCAGCGGGGAGCACGACGCCCGCAACGCCCTTTTGTCGGTGCACGCGGGCGCGGGGGGCACGGAAGCCCAGGACTGGGCCCAGATGCTCCTCCGCATGTACCTGCGCTGGGCGGAGGGCCGGGGCTACACCGCCGAGGTCCTGGACCTGTCGCCGGGGGAGGAGGCGGGCATCAAGAGCGCCACCGTCCTGGTCCGGGGTCCCTATGCGTACGGCTACCTGAAGGGCGAGCACGGCACCCACCGGCTGGTCCGCATCTCCCCCTTCGACGCCGCCCACCGGCGCCACACCTCCTTCGCACTGGTGGAGGTCCTCCCGGAGGTGGAGCCGGTGGCGGTGCAGATCCGGCCGGAGGAGCTGCGGGTGGAGACCTTCCGCAGCGCCGGCGCGGGCGGCCAGAACGTGAACAAGGTGGAGACCGCGGTCCGGATCACGCACCTGCCCACGGGCTTGGTGGTGCAGTGTCAGAACGAGCGGAGCCAGCACGCGAACCGGGAGAACGCCCTGCGGATTTTGGCCGCCCGCCTGTACGAGCTGCGGCGCCGGGAGCAGGAGGAGAAGTTGAAGGCGCTGCGGGGGGAGCACCGGGAGGCCGCCTGGGGGAACCAGATCCGGTCGTACGTCCTGCAGCCCTACACCCTGGTGAAGGACCACCGGACCGGGCACGAGACGGGCAACGCGGAAGGCGTGCTGGAGGGAGACCTGGACCCCTTCATCTACGCGTACCTGCGGCACCACGCGCAGCGGGAGTCGCAGGCGGCGGGCCCGCGGTCGGGCGGCTGATCCCGCCCTGCGGCCGTGCGCGGGTGGCGGCGGTTCTCCCTGCTGTGGGCCCTGGTGGCCGCGGGAGTTCTGTCGTCTTCGGCTGCGGGCTGGCACCGTCACCGCGTGGAGGCGGCCTACCGCACGGTGGAGGTGGTGCTGGACGGTGAGGACTGGCGCCTGCTGGCCCACAGGGAAGGCCGCCGCGGGCTGGAGTTCTGGAAGGCCCTGCGCCAGGCGGGTGCCACCTCCGTGTCCGTGTACGAGGCCACCCTGCGCCGCCTGCAGGAGGAAGGGCGTCTCAGCTACCGGTCCGGCGCGGAGCTGCGGGACCTGTCCCGCACGGGCGTCCTGGACCCTGCCCTGCGGGCGCTGGCCGCTCGCGCGGAGCTAGGCGCGGTGTACGTGGTACCCGGCGACCCGGAGGTGGCGGAGCAGGTGCATTCCGGGTTCCGCGCGGCCCTGGGGGCCGAGCGGGTGGCGGTGGTGCTGCGCGGGCCCCTGGTGCTGGAGGTACGGGGCCGGCTGCGGGACCTGGAGGAAACCGGCCTGGGGTTTCTGCCCTCCGCGGTGGCGCGTTGGGAACAGTTGGGCTTCCGGGTGGTGCTGAGACCGCGCAACGGCCGCAGCCTGGACCTGGACCGGCTGCGGGAGAAGGTCCGGTCGTACGGGACCCTCCTGCGGGGCCGGACCGTGGTGTTCGACCTCAACGAGGTTCTGGGCTACGAGCGCCTGGTGCAGGAGGCCGGCCGCGCCCTGCGGGAGGCGGGCGCGGTGTACGGGCGGGTGGAGGTGCTCGTGCCCGCCCGCAGGATGCGTGGGGAAGAGGCCATGACGGAGTCCATGCGGCCGCAGGTGCTGCGGGTGGCCAGCATCGCCCCCGAAGAGCTGGAGCGCCTGCCCGTGGACAGCGCCGTGGACCGGTTCCTGCGGGGAGTGCGGGAGCGCAACCTGCGGATGGTGTACGTGCGCCCGTACCTCCAGACCACCGCGGGGGTGGACGCGGTACAGTTCAACCTGGCCTACGTGGAGCGCATCGCGGAGGGCCTGCGGGCGGCAGGGTTTGCCCTGGGAGCGGCCGAGCCGCTGGCGGAGCTACCGGGGCTACAGCTCCTGTGGTGGGGTGCCGTGGTGGCCGCCACCGCCTCCGGTGTGCTGCTGGCGACGGCGGTGGGGGAGGCTGCGGGCGCGTCCCTCCCTCCCAGGGCGGCCCTCGCGCTTCTCGCGTCCGGGATCCTGGTGGCCGGGGCGGGCCGCGCGGCAGGCCAGGCCGCGTGGGTCTCTAAGCTCTGGGCCCTGCTGGCTGCGGTGGCGTTTCCCTCCCTGGCCCTTCTGCACGCGGCCAGCCGGTTTCGGGAGGGGCCCGGGGGCCTGGGCCGCGGGGTTGCCGTCCTGTGGTGGACCAGCGGGGGCTCCGCGCTGGGCGGCTTGGTGGTGGGTGCTCTGTTGTCCGACTGGCCCTTCCGCCTGGCCGCGGACGGGTTCTTCGGGGTCAAACTGGCCACCGTCGCCCCCGCCGTGCTGGTGGCTGGCGCGTGGGTGGGGTGGCAGGAGGGGGGAAGGCCCCAGGCCCTCCTGGGGCGCCTGGCGGCCTGGTTGCGCCAGCCCGTGACCCTGGGGGCGGTGCTGGTGGCGCTGGCCGCCGCCGCGGCTGCCCTGCTGCTGCTGCTCCGAACGGGCAACACGGGGCTGCCCCTGCCCGCGGCGGAAGCGCGCCTGCGGGAGGGCCTGGAGCGCGCCCTGGTGGCCAGGCCCCGCACCAAGGAGTCCCTGCTCGGCCACCCGGCCCTGCTGCTGGCGGCCGCGGGCTTGCCGTCCCTGCGCAGGTGGACGCTGCCGCTTTTGGTCCTGGCCGCGGTGGGCCAGGCGGGGCTGGTGAATTCCTTCTCGCACCTGCACACGCCCCTCGCGTACACCGCGTGGCGGACCCTGAACGGGCTCCTCGTGGGCACCGGCGTCGGGGCGCTCCTGTACGGCGCGGTGACGTGGGCTGTCCTGCGGCGTGCCGCGGCGGCCGTCCGCGCGTACCCGCACAGGGTGCGGTGGACCGCGCAGCCCGGGCCGCCTTCCCGGGGGCCCCTTCCCTGACGGTGCGGGTGGCGCTGTTCGGCTACTACGGGTTCGGCAACCTGGGAGACGAGGCCGTCTTGCAGGCCGCGCTGCGGCACCTGCGGGAAGAGGTAGGGGGCCTGGAGGCGTGGGTGTTGTCCGCAGACCCCGCCTGGACGGAGGCGGTGCACGGGGTCCGGGCGGTCCGGAGGACCGACCTGCAGGCGGTGCGCCGTGCCTTCCTGCGGGCAGACGTGGTGTGCAGCGGCGGTGGCAGCTTGTTCCAGGACGTCACCTCCTGGCGCAGCCCCCTGTTCTACGGGCTGCTGCACGAGCTGGCCCGGAGCCGGCCCGTGGTGGTGTACGCCCAGGGCGTCGGACCCCTGCGCAGGCGGCTCAGCCGGGCGGTGACCCGTCGGGCCATGCACCGAGCGGCGGTGGTGACGGTTCGGGACCGCGACTCCGCGGCCTTGCTCCGCCAGCTGGGGGTGGCGCGGCCGGTGGAGGTGGTGTGCGACCCGGCCCTGGACCTCTCCCCGCGGCGGCAAGGTCCAGTCCGGGACGTGCTGGCGGTGTCCGTCCGACCGTGGCCGCAGGTCCGGTGGGAGCAGCTGGCGCAGGCGCTCGGGCGTGCGGCCCGGGGTGCCGGGCTGTCCGTGCGGGTGGTGTGCCTGCACCCGAACGTGGACCTCCCCGCCAGCAGGCAGCTTGCGGCCGCGCTGTCCGGGCAGCTGGTGGTGCCGCCCACGCCCCAGGACGCGCTGGACGAGCTGTCGGACGCCCACGTGGCGGTGGGGATGCGGCTGCACTTTTTGGTGCTGGCGGCTTCCGCGGGCGTCCCCTTCGTGGGGGTGGCGTACGACCCCAAAGTCTCGTCCTTCGCCGACTCCGTGGGCTGCCCGTGGCTTCCCGCCCACTCCCTGGACTCCCTAGAGGACCTGCTGAAGGACTTGGTGCAGGACCCCGCAGCCCCGGGCCGCGTGCGGGAAGCGGTGGCCGGCTTGCGGCCCCTGGCCCGGAGGCCCGCGCAGCTGGCCAGGCAGGTGGCCGGGGGGCTCCGGTGAGGCGGGTAACGGTCCTGGGCGTCCCCTTCGACCCGCTGCGCATGGAAGAGGCGGTGGAGCGGGTGACGGGTCTGGTGCAGGCGGGCGGGCCGCACCTGGTGGTCACCGGGAACCCGGAGTTGGTGGTAGCGGCCAGCAGGCTGCCCGAACTCCTGGAGACCGTCCGGGGGGCGGCGGTGGTGGTGGCGGACGGCATCGGAGTGGTGTGGGCGGCCCGGAGGCTGGGGACGCCCCTGCCCGAGCGGGTGCCCGGGGTCGAGCTCATGGAGGCGCTGTGCGCACGCGCGGCGCAACGGGGCTGGAGCGTGTTCCTGTTGGGGGGGCTTCCGGGTGTGGCGGCGCAGGCGGCAGAGGCCCTGCTGCGACGCTGGCCGTCCCTGCGGGTGGCAGGCACCCACCACGGGTACTTTTCGGACGACGCACCGGTGGTAGAGCTCGTGGCCCGCTCGGGAGCCCACCTGCTGTTCTGCGGGCTCGGCAGCCCCCGCCAGGAGCTGTGGCTGGCCCGCCACCTGCACCGGCTGGGCGTGCGGGTGGCCATGGGCGTGGGCGGGAGCCTGGACGTGCTGGCAGGCCGCACCCCACGGGCGCCCGCCTGGGTGCGGCGGCTGCACCTGGAGTGGCTGTACCGGCTGTCCCGGGAGCCCCGGCGGTGGCGCCGCCAGCTGGCCCTGCCCCGGTTCGCCTGGCTGGTCCTGCGGTCGGGACCTGGCAGGGAAGGAGCGGGATGAGGGGGAACAGTACCCACGCGGTGGTGTGGGTGCGCTACCGTGGTGGTGGGGATGCCTGAGGTCCTGAAGGTCTCTGCGGACTCGAACCCGAAGGCGGTGGCCGGGGCTCTTGCCGCCCTGCTGCGGGAGCACGGCTCTGCGGAGCTGCAGGCCATCGGCGCGGGGGCGGTGAACCAGGCGGTGAAGGCCATCGCCATCACCCGGGGCTTCATCGCCCCGAACGGCATCGACCTGGTGGCCATCCCCGCCTTCACGAAGGTAGAGATCGACGGACAGGAGCGGACCGCCATCCGGTTCCTGGTGGAGGCCCGCACCCCGCCCGCCCGCTGATCCCGCGGCCTGCGGCTGGTATAGTGGAGGACGGAGGCCAGCGCCGGAGGCTCGCTTGGAGTACGGACCCCTCAAGCTGTTCAGCGGGAGCTCCAACCGTCCCCTCGCGCAGGAGATCGCGCAGTGCCTGCGCACCGAGCTGGGCCGGGTGCGCCTGGAGCGGTTCGCGGACGGGGAGATCTACGTGCGGTACGAGGAGAACGCCCGGGGCGTGGACGCCTTCGTCATCCAGTCCCTCTGCCACCCGGTGAACGAGAACCTCATGGAGCTCCTCATCATGGTGGACGCCCTCCGGAGGGCCTCCGCGGGCCGCATCACCGCGGTGATCCCCTACTACGGGTACGCCCGGAAGGACAAGAAGGACGCGCCCCGGGAGCCCATCACGGGCCGCCTGGTGGCAGACCTCCTCATCACCGCGGGCGTGGACCGGGTGCTCACCGTGGACCTTCACGCGGGGCAGATCGAGGGCTTCTTCACCATCCCCGTGGACCACCTGCGGGCCATGCCCCTGTTCAGCGACGACCTCCGGCACAAGGGGCTGCGGAACGCGGTGGTGGTGGCCGCGGACGACGGCGCGGTCAAACGCAGCAAGCAGCTGGCGGATCGCCTGGACCTGCCCCTGGCCATCGTGTTCCAGCGGCGGGTGGGCAAGGACACCAAGCAGCCCGTGGAGGTGGTGGGGGAGGTGGAGGGCAGGGTCCCCATCCTCATCGAGGACATCATCGACACCGCGGGGACCATCACGGGCGCGGTGGAGGCCCTGGTCCAGCACGGGGCGCAGCCGGAGGCGTACGTGTGCGCCACCCACGCGGTGTTCGCGGGACCCGCCCTCCAGAGGCTCGCCCGCCCGGAGATCCGGGAGGTGATCGTCACCAACACCATCCCGCGCCACCCGGACGCGCCGCCGAAGGTGCGGGTGCTGTCCGCGGCACCCCTGCTGGCGGAGGCCATCCGCCGGATCCACGCGGACGAGTCCGTGAGCGCCCTGTTCACGTAGGATGGGCGTGGTCCGGACCCGTATCCCGCCCAGCCCCACGGGCTACCTCCACGTGGGCAACGCCTGGGCCGCCTTTTTCAACTGGCTGTTCGCGCGGCGGCACGGGGGGCAGGTGGTGCTGCGCATCGAGGACACCGACCCCGCACGGTCCTCCGAGGCGTACGAGCGCGCCATCTACGAGGACCTCCGCTGGTTGGGCATCGACTGGGACGAAGGCCCGGACATAGGGGGCCCGTACGGCCCCTACCGGCAGAGCCAGCGCCTGCACCTGTACCGGCAAGCCGCGCAGGCCCTGTCCCAGTCGGGCGCCGCCTACCCCTGCTACTGCACCCCCGAGGAGATCGACCGGGAGCGGCAGCAGGCCGCGGCAGAACACCGGCCCTACCGGTACTCCGGCCGCTGCCGGGGACTTTCCCCTTCCCAGGCCCGCGCCCTGGAGGCCAGTGGCCGGCGGCCCGCCCTGCGGCTGGACGTGCGCCGGTTCGCGGCCCTGGCCGCGGGCGGGCAGGACCGCTGGCTGCAGGTGCGGGGGGAGGGGGGAGCCGAGCAGGTGTACGTGGTGGTGCACGACCTCGTCCGCGGGGAGGTGGCCTTCGCCCTGGACGAACTGGACGACTTCCTCGTGGTCCGGTCCGACGGCACCGCCCTGTACAACTTCGCCAACGTGGTGGACGACCACGGGATGCGCATCAGCCACGTGGTGCGGGCGGTAGAGCACCTCAGCAACACCCCCCGCCAGGTGCTCCTGTACCGCGCCCTGGGCTGGGAGCCCCCGCAGTTCGCCCACCTGCCGGTGCTGGTGGGCCCGGACCGCAAGAAGCTCAGCAAGCGGCACGGGGACACCGCCCTGCGGGAGTACCGGGAGGAGCTGTACCTGCCGGAGGCCCTGCGGAACTTCTTCGCCCTCATGGCCTGGTACCCGGAGGACGGCCGGGAGATCTTCAGCACCGAGGAGCTGGTCCAGCGGTTCGACCTGAGCCAGGTGGGCCGTGCGTCGCCCGTGTTCGACCGACAGAAGCTCCTGTGGATGAACGGGGAGTACATGCGCAGGCTGCTCCGCGAGGACCCCGACCGGGTGACGGAGCTGGTGACGGGGTACCTGGTCCGCCACGGCCTGCTGCCGCAGACCCCCACCCCCGGGCAGCGGGCGTACGTCCGGCGCGTGGTGGAGGTGTTGGGGGACCGGATCAAGGAAGGCCCGGACGTCCTGCGGTACGGGGACTTCTTCTTCCTGGACCTGCCCCGGTACGAGCCGGAGGCGGTGGACGCTCACCTGAAGCGGCCGGAGGCGGCTGCCGCCTTGGAGCTGGCCCGGGCCGTCCTGGAACGGGTGGAGCCCTTCCGCGCGGAGGCCATCGAGGCCGCCCTGCGGGCCGCGGCCGCGGAGCGGGGCCTGGGCATGCGCGCGGTGGTGCACCCCGTCCGGGTGGCCCTCACGGGCAAGACGGTAGGCCCGGGGCTGTTCGAGCTCACCGAGCTGCTGGGACGGGAGCGGGTGCTGCGGCGGCTCGCGCACGCCGCGGGCTTGGTGGGCGCCGGGCAGACGCCCGGCGGGACCTGAGGCGGGACGCGGGCGGGCGGTTTGACAACCGCCGCCGGGGGCCGGCACAATACCAGCGGGCCCCGCGGGAACGCGGGGCTTGGCGTGTGCCCTGGGGGATCGTCTAACGGTAGGACGACGGGCTCTGGACCCGTTAGTGGGGGTTCGAATCCTCCTCCCCCAGCCAAAATTTGGGTCGGCTGCACGTGGCCCCATCGTCTAGAGGCCTAGGATACCGCCCTCTCAAGGCGGAGACGGGGATTCGAATTCCCCTGGGGCCACCACGGTACCGCGCGCGGAGGCTTCACCCACCCCGGCACCACGGGCCCGAGAGGGAACCGGGTGCGGGGTGGCGTACGTAACCGTACGGCCGGCTCTCCCACAGGGGGGGCGGGGATCCCAACGAGGAGGGGGTGAAGGTCGGGATGGAGGAGTCGCGGAAGCTCGCGACGCCGCAGGCCGGAGGGCCGGAGGACGGACGGTTTTCCCGGCGGGAGTTCCTGAAGCGGGCCGCGCTGTCTGCCGCCGCCTTGGGCATGCCCTACTTCTACGTGCCGAAGTACTCCTTGGCCCAGCAGCGGACCCTCCGCATCCTCACGTGGAGCCACTTCGTGCCCGCCTTCGACCAGTGGTTCGACCCCTTCGCCCAGCGGTGGGGCCAGGAGCGGGGTGTGCAGGTGACCGTGGACCACGTGTCCTTCGCGGACATCGTCCCCCGGGCGAACGCGGAGGTGGCCGCCCAGCAGGGCCACGACCTGTTCTTCTTCCTGGCGCCTCCTTCCGCCTTCGAGCCGCACGTGCTGGACCTGCGGGACATCAACCAGGAGGCGGAGCGGCGGTACGGCCCCATGGTGCCCCTCGTCCGGAAGAGCGTGTACAACCCCAACTCCCGCAAGTACTACGGGTTCTCGGACAACTGGGTGCCGGACCCGGGCGACTACCTGAGGAGCGTGTGGACCGCGGTGGGCTACCCGAACGGCCCGGCCACCTGGGACGACCTGATCCGGGCGGGCAACGAGATCAAGCGCCGGTTCCCGGAGATCCAGATCCCCATCGGCATCGGGTTCAGCCA